>Ga0179593_1582290_pt1 | contig 11885 bp, 8 predicted proteins | sample CZODoug2_1_08_16_FD_185931 | JGI IMG/M metagenome (GOLD analysis project Ga0179593, IMG submission 185931) | Vadose zone soil fungal communities from Angelo Coast Range Reserve, California, USA - CZODoug2_1_08_16fungal (PacBio error correction) | ecosystem: Environmental > Terrestrial > Soil >... | reverse complement strand
TCTTGAAGCGGCTAACCACAACGCGCTGGTTAAGCCCATTATTCCCGCGCCACTACTTTCTGGACAAGCGGCGGGGGGTCGGCACGACCCCTTCATCACATGGGAAGTGCGGAACCCTCCATCCCTTTTTTAGTGGCCCTTCTTTTGCTGATGCCAACCAAGGATGCGTACCACCTGTTTAGGTTCCGAGCAGTTTCCGTCCCGAATTTAGGAGACCTTCTTCCCCCCAAGTTGATTTCATCGTCTCCTTCGGAATTCGTTCGATTCATGTCTTATCGATCAGGCCGATGACTTTTAAAACCCTTCCCCGCCTTTGATAACCTTCCCCCCTCATGATCCCGTACCCAGTCATGCGGGCTTATGGGGTTGCTACTTCCTTCTAGGTTTTTTCTCGCGATGAGTGCGTGCTGGCAGGCCACTCCGGATTCAGCAGACGTCCCCCTCCCCTTTTTTTGCTTGAGGTGTGTGCGTGGTCTGATTCCTCTTGAACCCTTTTTCAGGCTCGAGCTATGGGCGTTTGTTGTGGCCTTCTCATTGAAGCATGATCTTGTCAAATCTGCTGGGACGTTGCCGGATGGTCGGTATCGCGCTATGCGTGGCCTTTCGGGCCCGCCTTAAGTCGGTTTGATGGTAATTACCTAAGACTAAATCGACGAGAACTTTACTTGCTGGACTTGTCTAACCGGGGTTCACCGTCTCTTTTTCCGCGGTAAAATCCGGGAACTCTGACGAACCGTTTGTTTTCCCCTTTCCATAAGTTATTTGTCTGCCCTCCCGAACGGGGTCGTGCCTGAGAACCTGGTAATTGAGACTTCCATTCTGAGAAAACAGTGCTCATGAACCCCGGGTTATTTTATGGCGCACCTGTCCGGCTTAAGTAGCGCGTATAACCTACGGTGCCGGTATTGGCCCCCCCCCCCTCTTTCATTTGGGGTTGGCCCCCTGCGACGCTCCCGAGTGAACCTGGCTTCAGAATGCCCCGGCCCTTCCCATCCGAAGGTGTTGAGAGATTTACCCGCCGCTCCCTATTCCTTCCAAAGTATCGAGGCGGGTTGCGCCAATTGCTCGGCGGTGATCAGGAGAAATGCGTTGCTGCTTCCCCGCGCTCGTTGCTCTTGATTGCCTTCCAGACCTTTGGCGATATCGTCGCGACAGGGTTCTCTCAGGCGAACTGACTTTTTCTGAAACACGGTGTTCCGGATTCCCCCACCTGAATCCTCGAACCCGGAGCTCTCCCGCTAGGCGCGGCGTGGGAGATTGTACTCATCCTGTTATCCTTTCCTCGCCCGCGGCGATCTGTAGGTTTTTCCCCCAACCTCCTCTTTCACCCCCCCTTTTTTTGTAATATCTTCCGGACGCGTGTTGGGAACTTGATGAGATATGGCTCAGTTCCTCTTCGTACAGGATGATGTGACTCTGGCGCTAGAGACCCCCTAACGGTTGCCCCCTTTACTTTTCCTCACCCGAAGTATCGCCAACCCTCCGGCGGTCCCTCTCTATGTCACTAAGATTAAGACACTTCGTCGCTCTGGCTGTCTGCCAAGTTGATTAGAGTAGCCGCCCACTACCTTCCTTTTATACCCCAGCGGCTCCGCACCGGTATTTCGTCTCTTGAAAAGACCGAACTCACTCCTCCAAAGGGAGATCTTTGAGGTCAAAAAGACACTATCACTGATGGCCTTGATTGCCGAGTTTTGTTTCCTGAAGGCCCGGCTTTTCGGAGCGTTACTTTTGATCCGTTACGTTGCGGGAATTTTTGCTTTACAGAGATGGCCCTCCGGAGGGACTGTTTTGACAGTTCCCCGAGGGTGAGAGTTCCAGTGGTGCCGTTCGTTCAGAGTCCGATTCCCCTTTTTGTTTATTACAAGGCTTTCACCCCCCCTTTTCCTTTCCGTCGAGTCGCGTCCAGCCATCAACCCGACCCCAAACCCCGTCTTCCGATCCACGCTCCCGCTGAGAGTTCGCGTTAAATCTTGTTCTTATGCTCGCCGAGTCCCCCTTTGCTCCATCTGTAGAGCACGACAGGCACTGGTTCTTGATCGACTTTTGGGGATAGTTCCTGAACCTCTTGGTCTCCTACGAGCTCACCCGTCGAAGTAGGCTCTACGATTTCTTCAGCGAGTCCTCCCTTCAAGAAGAAGGAAGGGGGGGGTTTTGAACGCGGTCGACACCTGTTTTAGCTGCTGTTTGCTTTCTCCTTTCCCTTTTGTTACTTTCTCTGCGCGCCATGACTTCTTGGCCTTTACGGTGCGCCACTTCACGAGGAAGTCGGGACGCCGATGCTTCCCCTCCCTGGCAGCCGTCCCCCTGATTTCCTCCGGTGGTTTTTGAGAGATCATTTTGCACCTCCCGGGAAGCAAGCTGACGACGGCCAGCAGCGACCCCCGCCCTCCTCTGCGATCCCTCGCTTACTGAAATCACGACTTTGCTGTTCAGCGTCTACCCCATGCGAGTAGTGCTCTTCCCTTCTCTCGTTCCCACCCCCCAATCCCTGCTTTCTCCACTCGTGCGGAGTCCATCAAGGATCTTCCCTTAGGAATTCCCCCTATCCACGTTTCCTGCTCTATTTCACGTTAAAAGATCGCGCGCCCCTCCGCGCGACTCGGGACTACCCCCCCTTGCACATTTTAGGGCTCTCGACAAGGCGGAAAAGGCGATTTTTATGGAAGAACGCTATTTGACCGGCCCCTCTTCACCAGAGATATCGGACCCCCGTTCGGTTTTGTTTCTTCACAGTGAAGGTTTGTTTCAGGACGATTCCTTCGTTTTAGGGGCCCAAGCGTGTACGCACCCCCTTCCGGCCCCCGTTCATTCGATCGGACATCGCTTGCTTGCAAGAAGAGACGCTCTCCCAGGTTAAAGGCAAAAGTCGGCCCACCGCATCGCCAGAAATCTCAAGTACGACGCTTTTTTTTTTTTGACCACCAAACGGACGCTTTTACGTACATCTCTATTAACTTTCGTGTTCGTGAATGACGGAACAGTAGCTCTCCCCTTTGGAACCTGAAATGTGTCTCTGTTCTTTCGCGCCTTTCGACCATTCCGCGTTTCCCGAAATCCGCTCAGCGTTCCATCCCTTGAACCACCTCCCCTCTTCAATCGCTCACCCTTGATCTAATCTGCGGCCTATCAGGTAAAATCCCCCGGGTCGTGTTGCCGGACACCTCCCGTTGTTCGACACGTGTGACCCTCTGCCCAGTTTCCTATCTTATTTTTTTTCCCTCGTTCGCCCGCGCACTCCTCACATGCGGGCGGCGCGCAATATCATTGATCTTCCTGAATACAATTATACATCTGGCCTATATACTTAAAGAGAATGTTGGCCCTCTTCTTTTATCCTGCACAGATCTTTCCAGTCCCCCCTTCCGAGCTCAGGTCTATGCAATCGACAGAAAGCTACCCCGTCCGACGAACCGGTTTCCCGCCCTTGGACCTCTTCCGTTGTTTGAGGATAAGGGTCCGTTCTTTGCGCTATTTTTCAAAGGCTTAGAATGAGCCGGCTATACGAATACTGTCTTGACCCGCCCGTTTATTGTGTCCCTCGAGTGTTAAAGCGCTCTGCGGCCGCTGGCGCTGAGCCTTTCGATTTTTTGGTTCCGCCCGCTCTTCCTGCCCGTCCTTTGAACTCTCTCGCCGAAGAACTGAAGCTCTCCAGCCGTGCTTTCTTCTTCTTTCATGTTTACGACCAGGTTCAGATCTGCGTCGTCTGAAGTTGCAATGACTGCCCCCCATGTAATAGTTGATTTGACACGTTGGAAACTGCGCACCTTGAGGTCGCGCATTATCGAACAGATGTTTTAAGGTTTCAGCTTACTTCACATAGTAAGTGCTCCCTTCGCAAGGATAGATTCGTGAGACACAAAGTTTTCACCTGCCTCTCCTGGGAAGCCATCCCCTATCTCCTAGCTCCATTACGCAGGCAATCGGTCCGCCGTTTCGGTGATCAGGTACCCTCAGACTAAGTTTCATTCGTCTCTTTCTGTCCCCTTAATTTTTTGTAGCCGAACGTTGACAGCAACCGCGCTCGTTCCCCCCCGAATTCCACGCATAGCTGTCCGAATAGGTCCCCCAACCCCAAGGACCAGCAGCGCGGCCATTGAACTTGCCCAGGTTTCCTCCCCCAAAAATCGCACATCGCTCTCCTTGTGCGCCGCTTTCAGGTCACTAGGTGACTTTTTCTGCCAGCCTTCCCACCTCCGCCTCGCAGGCATGTTCCAGGATTCCGTTTTTTTCAGCTGTGATGCCCTCATTGCTAGCCGACGGAACCCCCCCTTTCCCCCCTTCCGCACTTCCCCAGCGTACATCAGCGATCCCCAATCAGGCGGGATCCTCCCCACGCATGTGATCCAATTTCCGTGCTTGGACGGTTCCTCCGAGCTGCCTCCATTCCCCTTCTTTAAATGATGAGAACGCCTCGCACCTCCCCTAGACCAGTTTCCTTTGGTTGGGCAAGAGCCTTGGGGCTTGTCCGCGCCCCCGCGTCTGCCCCCCCCGGATACTGTCTTTTGCCCTTTGTTTGAATCCACCACGCAGTCCCCCCTCTTCCACATCTTGGCGGCAGCGTGATTCTCCTTCAACCAGGGGTGCTCTTTTCCCCCCCCCATCTTTCTATGTCTTCTTTCTTATGAAAACCTCACGGACCGAGTATGGGTAGACCTTTGTTTTTTACCCAGCTTTGTTTCTAGAGAATCACGATTGTTCCTCTCAACCGCTGTTGTTGTTGATGATCTCTCTCTGAGAGACTGTGGAAACCAAGATTGGCTCAGCAATTCCTTTTTCGCGAATTGTAGTTTCCGAGCACACGTCAAAGAGTCCTTGAGGCCATCGGTGTGAGAGGCCCCTCACTTTTCAATCCTTTCCCCCCCTTTTGGCCCCTTGAATCACTATGACCCCCTTCTAGTGGCTTTTGGACTCTTAGTGGGGAAAACCACGGGCAGCACTCCGTATCCAAGGGTGTAGCCCTGTCCTTGTTGGTTCCCTTGGATTGCAAACCCAATTCTTGGTAATAGGGCCGGGCGTTCCGCATCTGGACGAAGTCTGATGAACTGCAAAAACGTCAAGACCCCCCTTTATTCTCCGTTATTTTTCTAACACCGCCTTTTCTCCGTCCTGAGATGGACGGCGGTTTTTTTCTTTTCTCCCTTTTCCCATTGGGATTTACTCCTTCTTCTCCTTTTTTACAGCACACGCGTCACAGCCAGGATATATGCGCTGATTCACTCGTTCAGGATTTTTGGGAAGGTGGGGGCGAAAATTTTTCTACCCCGCCTCCTCACAAGGCCCTTCGCCCTTGTCCGAGGTTGTGGACCGTCTCACCTTTTGCCCGGGCCGGAAAACAGTTTTGGTCAAATTGATGGGACCGGTTGACGGGTTCTCGACGTCTGTTTTACGGTCTTTGAATTCAGGAATCGCCCCCCCCTTTGACCAATTGCCGGCGCCACCTGCCGCACTTTGCGATGAATTTACCGGCGCTGTTTTTTGAGCTCAACGGGTTCAACTTGTGCCTTTACGAACTGAGCCTGGCCCCTTACAACGAAATTTCTTTCGTAACAGAACCCCTTGACAGAGTGCTAGTTATTCTGCTTCAATTAGGATGACGGGTTTCAAGCCTTATGCCGTAAGCTTCTTCTCCCCCGCCACCTCGGGGTCTGACGATTTGCGTCTCATCTGAGAAGTTTAGATCCTACCTCTTACCCTTTGGGTATGTGGAACACTTTCATATCGCTCAGGCTCCCTAGACCCCTCCCGGTAGCTCGGCAATGCCCTTCGTTCCCGAAGGCTGGTTTATTCTTTATAGACTGCTGGCGCGCTTGAGTCCCCTGATTATCGAGCTCCTGCGGCGGGTGGTGCTTTGTCAGCCGGTCCTTCTCAAGCAAGGGACACCCCGCGCTTCCTTTTTGCTCTTGAAATCGCGGAAAGCGATTCGTTTTTTATGCTTTCGTAGAGCCTTATCCAGGTCTTCCCCAGGGACTTTCGCCCCGGCATGCGAGTGCCAACCCCGTCCTCTTCCCTCGAGGCGGCCCGGCGAATTGGCCTTACTGTGATAAGTCTACGTATCTGTCCCTTATCCCGACCGGTGTCCAAAAGTGAGTCGTTCGGCAGGGAATTTTTCTCTTTTCTTTCTGGCAGCTCCCGCGCAGCGGCGCACCCGTATGAGGAGTTGAGCTTTGGGCGTCCTCCTTTTTCTTTTTTCTTCGGGGGGGTAAGGACCACTTTTCTCCCTTGACAGGAGTTAAGGGTAATACTCACGGAGGTCCCCTGTATCCTGCATGTCAGAAACTGGTTTGCGGGTGATCCTTTTGACCTGGTCGAATTGCCGTCCTCGTCTCCGACACTTTGGTTGAAGCCCCCCACGTCGAGGCCCGAGCCTAGGGGCATCACCACCCGGTTCTCTCCCTTTTCAGATATACGAGTAATCAAGGTAGCTCCCCCCCCGGGCACTTGGACGCTATGCGTGATTACACCCTTTTTCCACCGCAGTTCAAGATTTCCAAGTGTGGGTGGGGAGGCGATGCGCGTTTTTTCCCCTTTGGCCGTCCCCTCCCGATTTTTGGCTAGGGAGGGAGGTATGGCTTGCCTTCTGTAATGGTGACCCTTTACGTATGCTTCTCCGACGCGATTTCTCCTCATGCCTCCTTCTCTAGGTCGGGCGGTGTTCGGTACACTCGATGATTGGTTTTCGAGTCGGCGCAACCAGCCGCTTCCACGTTGAAGCCCTGCAGCGATTCAGAGACCCTCCCTGAGAGGGTCCCCCCCGTCCCTTCCCCTAGTTTTTCCTCGGTCCTGCACGAAACCCAGTTTAGTCCGTGTGCTAAGAGGGGGCTTTGGGAGTCTTTAGATCGTTAACGGTACCAGGTGTCGACCAGAGACTGGTACTGATTTTGTAGAGGTATTCCTCGTTTCGAGGAGTCCGCAATCCCTCCTCAACCCCCCCCACACCCCCCCCCACCCCACACCCCACCCCCCCTGGAATTGTTTCGTTCGACTGGAGCCCATCGTTCCTGCTCTTGTGTCTTCTGAGACAACCTTTCGGTTATGGGCACTCTTGACCGGCCGCCTCCTTAGTCGCTATGAAGAGGTTTTCTCCCCATGATGCCCCGCGCTTATGTCTGCACTCTCGGCCCAGCCGTTTCTTTTCCTTCCCCGTTGGTGTTCTCGGCGGCTGGACTCCGGGCGAATCCGGGCCGCCCTCGCTGGACGTTCGCACTCGGCACCCAGCTCCGCTTCCGTAGCGCTACTGACTGTTTTCCTCTTCACTGGGCTTCCGCGTCGCATCAGTTTGCCCTTTTCGTCTAGACTACCCCGACTTCTCACCCCCCCCCCTCGTGTGCCCCTTTTCTTACTCAGCGCTTTTCTTCGATACTTACCAGACTGAACCCAGTTTCCTCTTGTCGACACTGTTTCCCCTTCAACCCCCCAGTGTCGCGCCCCCCCTTTTTTCCCGCCTCTGGCCCGGAAGCTCGCGAATCGAATCTTGTTTTTGTTGAATTGGACCGGAGCCGGCCAGACCGCTTCTTTGTCACTTACCTTCCACTCTTCTTAAAATCTGATTGTCGCGTTTGCTCCATGAAGTGTCGACTCCCTCGTTCACCCCATCTACCGACGTGTTTTCCTGCCCTTCTACGAAATGCACCCCGGCATCGAGAGGATCTGCTCGCTTAGCCCCCTTTCCTGAGGATACCGGCGCACTTGACGTTTCGGATAATTCTTCCAACGCAGTCTTAAAGTCCGCCCGTCATCGGGCCTCACACGACGCGTCCTCAATACTTACCAAGATACTCTTTCCAAATGCTTTCGTTTTTCCTGAAGCCCCCCAACACTGCGCCTGGAAGTGCCTTGCCGATGTCTCCTTTCCCTCACTTTTCTAGGATCTTTTTCGACCCGTGGAGAGTCCCCATGGTTGCTGGAGACGTTATGAGGAGTCAGCGGTCAATTCTTTCATTCCCCTCCCAACTCAGCTTCACCCGTTCAGGGTATATACGTAGATGCCATATCAGGGTCCCTCGGACCCGGAAACCCCCCTCGATTCCTTTGCCATTCCCCATGCAGTTGCTGGAGCTTTTTCCCCTGGTCCGCGATAATCCCAGCTTCAGCCCCCCTCCTTTTCGATGCCGATCAGACTCCGCATAAGACAGCACCTTGCCGCTGATTTTCCTACCCTTTTGGAAAATTTTCTATTCTTTGGTGACCGACCAGCCGCGTAAGGTTTTTTCACGCAGTCTAAGGTGAATGTCAATAAGAGGCCCCGGTTCCGCCTAGATCCGTTCTCTTATAGGCCCCAACCGTTTTCCCTTCTCCGCCAGTTTGACAGTCGGTCGCCCTCGGATTCCCTTTTCCCGACAGACATGTTTTTTTTTTGATCCCTCGCTTCGAGTCGTGCCGTAGATTAAAAGTCACGCGAGTGTTGAGGCCGGCTGGTCTCCCTCAATTTTAAGGTGCGACCGCCAATCCCCTCCTTCTATACTGTACAACTCTCTCAGCATCTCCAGCAGTCTTTGATGCCCCCGGACGGGGGGCGGTTTTTCGACCCCGGTTCAGTGTTTTCACTGAGCGATATGAAGGCTGCCAATGACCCGGGGTCGGTACTAGTGCGTCCCTGGCGCACAGAGCTCCCCTCCCTTTCCCCGGTTTCTATGAGCCTTGGTAGCTCCGGCGCAGTACTTTCTTTCGGGACCGTCCCGGTCGATTACTCCGACAAATAACTTGACCCGCGACATAGTTGTTCCGAACATCGTCGTGTCTTATTTTGGGAATCCCCCTTTTTTTCCCGCCGGAAAATTCTTCCCTCAGGTCCAGGCACACCTTCATCCGAAAACGTTCTGTTTATTTTTTTTAGGGGAGCGCAAGTTTCCCCACATCCCCGATTAGTCTCCCCCCGATAACGAATATGCCCCTGCCCCTTTCCGGACCCCCCGGCACCGCATTTTTTTTCTTGGCAGAAAGGTGAGCGGTCCCACACCTGACCCCCCTCTCTGCGCCTTGGTACGGTTTTCTCCCCCCAGCATCTCCCCCTAGTTTTAATTTATTTTCTCTTTCGAAGTCTTTCATGAGATTTTTCCAGCAGGGGATAGACGCGCAGCCGTGTAAACCCCCTTCTCCCAGCCCTGAAGTACCCCCCTTGCAAGTAAATAAAGCGCATCGGGTACAGGCGGTGAGACTACACCGCGATGATCAACTTTCCGTTTCTGGTTTTCTTTGGGTCCAGATCCCCCCCGATGACTTAAATTGACCGACATCCTATTAATGACCCGTCTTGGGCGGGTCCCTGCTATTAACGACGCTCCCCTCTTCCCTAACCCTTTTCTACTGGATCCTCCCCCCCATTTCCTTCTCCAAAAAATCTGGACTCTGTCCTAGTGCTAGACAACGCCATTTTTTTTGGTCGGTTACCCTCCTTAAGATTGCTCCCAGTTTTGGTGAACGTATCGAAAACCCTTAGTTTCGTCTGAACCCAGAGTGTTTTCCCTCTTTTTCCTCCTGAATCTTATGCCTCCTAATTTGTTGGTGAGATCCGGGATATACTTCCCTTTTTGCGTGACCTCCGATTGTACCGCCTTCCTTGCCGCGCCACCTTTTCGTTTTTAGCTGTCCCCTTTCGTGCAGCGCAAGCGGTTTCCCGTCACGCTCCTTGCATTCACATGGTTTCCAGGTTAAAGACCTGACCCTACCAGGGGTTACAGGAGGGTTGCTCCTTTTTTATGACCAAAGAATAGACTATACCGCCGGAGTTTTTTACAACTTCCTTTCTGAAAAACCCCAAAATTGCTTGGTCATCGAGGACCTCGTGTGACCCTTTTTTCTTGAGTCCTCTATCCTGGACCGCCCTCTTCGCTTCCCGAAAAACTTTTTGAAAGTGATAATAGAGGGATTTTTTTACAGCACTTATAAGTCCTGGCGTCTGGACGGTCGGGTCCTTATTTCTTCAGGATTGTATCCGGCTGGCAATGCTGGCCATGTCCCGTCGTCCCTTTTTTCCCAGACTTGCTACTCGCGCGGTCACCTGTTCTTTGTCTCCTTTTTTTTTGCGAAAGGATTACCTTATGCGGCGTCCCCCCTTACGCGATATCCCGATGTGTTCACAGTTTGCGTTTTCAACCAGCCCGCTCCAAAGGCCCCTTTCGTCCCCGCGCTCTATTTGTTTTGTCCTTTTTTTTTTTCTTTAGATGTTTGGGTAACCCTTTCGGGACCCCTGAGCTCAAACGATTGACCTAACGGCTTTCCTGTCCTTTGGTCCAAAAACTTCTTACGATTTCGTTTGTCCCCCCCCATATGCCTGGACAGAACCTTTTCTTTACCGATTGGGGGCACGTTATTTGTTTCGTTTCCCTCTCCTCTGCAGTGCGCTTCACTCACGTTTTACTTTAGCGTAATGGGCTGGAAAGTGCTCACGGGGTGTCCCTCTATGGCGCCGCTTCTTGATAACCATGATACTTGTTGTTTTTGTTTTTGCAACTTAACGTCATTGAGAAAGTATAAATATGCCGTTAGTCCATTCCCTACTCTATGCATCATCCTTCCCCCTTTTTATCAGATTCCAGCTTACTCTTGCCGTTAGGTCCAGGATACTGAGCCCTTGTACTGAGCGGGGTGCTCCCCTTCCCTTTCTACCCATGCCTCCCCTCCTTTTACCCGAGCTGTGCATTTCCCTTAAACTGAACACATCGTTCTTTGGTTTTTTTCGGCTCGTAGAACGCGTTCCTTTAGCCTCCGTGATTAGACGCAAAGGCCCCGGTTCCCCTCTCAAACGGGCTCTGTTTGCAAGCGGCACACTCTTCTTTTCCCCCCGGCGGATAAGAGGACTCGTTTTGTGGGCATTAATAATTTTCCGGTGACCAGATTTGGGGTTCCAGATGGCCAAAGAATCTTTGTCACTTATTTGAAGTCACCTTAGGAAGATGTGCGGGACGTTTGCGGTGCTGCTATATGGAGTCGCGATTAAGCCCCCCTGAGGACCCCTGCTTTTGCTGATGAGTCTTATCGGGAGACGATTTCTTTTTTAGAAACTTTTGAAATGTGACGGTAAGGAAACCTCCCACCGCCGGATCGACCCGTATGGTTGCGTTCTTTCCTTTCTAGAGTTTATGAAGATCATACCCTTGTCCTAGGGTGTGAGGTATTGAAGGCAATTTTTTCCAGGACTGCGTCGCCTCCCTCGACAGTCCCTCCTTCCGGGATAGATTCCCCGGCTGCAAAGGCTCCCTCATCACCCTTGTCAGGTGGCCTGACCCATTCTGACTTATGGGACCGTCTTCAACACACGGAAAGCACACGGGTTTCCCCTCCTTAAGGGTTTGATTAATCGTAAGGGTGGGTACCTTTTCCGCTCCTGAGCATTGATCGAGTGCCTTCTCGTTGCGCGGGCCTTTAAACGCTCTTCGATTTGGCCGACCCAAGTTGTTTTTTGACCTTGCAGTCGTGATTTTGGGTGTAAACGTACGTGGTACCACCCTCTTGACTTTCCGTTGACCCCCCATCCTTAACTTTTTTGAGAAACTGCCGCCCCCCGTTATCCCTCGCCCCCCCCTTTGGGGAGAGGGTTCGTTGCCAATCTCTTTTTCAGATTCTGCCCGGTAACCAAACCCGGCGGGATCGAGGCAAGGGCAGGTTCCTCCGGTGAGTCGGCCCCGATAGTTCCCGGGAACCTGTTGTTGACCAGCCCTACTTCGAGGTTTCGTCTTTTTCTTCTAATTCACAGCTTTTTTCGATTTTCCCGCCCCCCCGAGAATTTTTTTGTTTTAAAGCCCCCTTCTCTGCCGAGCAACGCTGCCTTGCGCAACTCGGGGTCACTTTCCGCAAGACCGGCCGTGAGCTCTGCAATTTTTTGGTTTGGCCAAAGAAGTTTAACACGCTGGCGGGATATGATGCCCTCGGGACAGACCGTTCCC
>Ga0179593_1408234_pt1 | contig 11885 bp, 15 predicted proteins | sample CZODoug2_1_08_16_FD_185931 | JGI IMG/M metagenome (GOLD analysis project Ga0179593, IMG submission 185931) | Vadose zone soil fungal communities from Angelo Coast Range Reserve, California, USA - CZODoug2_1_08_16fungal (PacBio error correction) | ecosystem: Environmental > Terrestrial > Soil >... | reverse complement strand
TTTTTTTTTCGTCTGCGGTAATACGCGATATGCCCTGGAGACCAAATGCTCCTTGCGAGGAATCAGGCAGAGCCGCGGTGATGAGACAATCCAGGATCCAGATTCTGATCACTCCTTCTTGGACGGCCAGCGTCAACACGATCCACTTAATAACCTTGATGGCGGTTAGGACGTTGGGAAGGGAGAAGGATCATATGGTCTTACCCCCTCGCGTTCTTGTACCCAGCTAGTTTCATCAGAATGATCCGAGCGAGAACATAACGCCTAATTCTTTTTACGCCGGAGACTGATGCATTCCTGTTTGATTGTGAAATTTCCAGCCCACCCTCCTCGACAAGAGCTATAGGTATGAAGTAATCCTGGACCTGCAAACCAATGCGCCCTTCGCGCTCTTCCATCAACTCCGCCCGCGAGTCACCCACACAATTAAGCCTGTAGACACGTCGACCTAATCCGTCTTTCGTAACCCCCCCACTTTTATTCCTACAAGAAGCTTCTGTTCCTCGGACGAGTCCCCCTTCATCAGTCTAATGAACCGGAAAGACACGCTCATAACGGCTTTTTTCATTCCCCCTTTCTGCGGGTTTTTTTTCTTTTCCCCCCATGCAGAAAACCCAAAAGTTCGCTGTTGTATTTCGTGAACTTCGTAAGTCCTTTTCTCTAGTTCTGATGGCCCCAGCTTTTGACGGTTCCCCGCCGCTTCCTTTCTTTTTTCTTTTAGATGTGCCCCTGATTAGTGGTCCCGCCCCTCCTATTGCGCCCCTCTCTTGCTCTGATTTGCAGAGTCCCTTTTTGTAATCCACCCAGGGCCCCACCCCCCCGATCTCACTAGTCATCCCCGATCAAGCTTCCCTCCTTTTCCTGTGAATCGCGTCCCTATTGAGTATCAACAACTCATCATCAACCCCCGTTTCTCCTGTTGGTTTATCCGTCCCGCACTTGCCAGATTTTGCAGTTAAAGCCAGGAAATTCCAATGCCAAGGTTTTCTCCTCCGCGCAGACATACTTGGAAGGAGTAACAACAGATTCCATGCCCCCTGCACGCCCGCAATAAACCCCCCCTGCGGGCAAGTTATGTCCACCTTGGATTTTTGCTCCGCTTTTCGAAACCACACCGGCGGTAAGCCTCTTCCCAACAATCCAGGCCCGAAGCTCCGCCCTATTTTTCTGAACGTTTTGTTTACTTAGTACAAAGAGGACGGCGTCAGGGGAGTCAAGTTTTTCATATGGGTCATTCAAATTTTCTTAGGGAGGATTAACTAAATAGGAACCCCTCTTCGGCTCGTACGAGGTCCGTCCGATTCCTAATTCTTCGACCAGATTTTTTTCCCCCGAATGTACACTCTTTTTTTCGCGCCCTATCGACTCCCAAGATCTGTTCTGATTAAATCTTCTTCTCTGCCTGAAAATGATTGGACGTGGGTGCGATTGGCTCCGAGTGATCGGCTTTCCTACACTGGACCGATGAGGTTGATGTCAGAGAGAGAGGCCCTTCATAGGAACTTGAGACGTGGGATTCCTCCCTCAGGGGGGCGGTCTCCACTTTACGATGGAGTTTTTTCCGCAGTTGTACCCCTACCCTCATTCTGTAAGCGGGTTTGTCCGCCACGCGGATTTTTTTCAGACTTCCCCGGACTTGCGTGCCTCGCCGGCGTTTGAAGTGGCCTCCGGGTCCTTTTTCGAAGCAAAGACCCCGATGAGAAGCCCCCCCCACCCCGTGCCGGTCAAATGGTCACCGTCTTTGATCTTCGCCCCGTCGTATGGCCTCCTATTCGCTTGAGAGCGCCCTCTCTGGACTCACTGGGTCCAAAACACTCTGAAGTCCGGCTGAAGAGAGACTCCCCCGCCAAAGTTATTTTTCCCCCGTCCCCGAGAGCCTCGTCCCTGTTTTTTTCCTGTCCGCCCTCGATTTCCACACCCCCCCGTAGTCCGAGTGAATCGTCGCCGGTTTTGCACTCACGACGAGGGTCCGAAGTCGCCCCCCTTACTGCTGACCCAAGCTTGGGCTTTTTTTCAGTGTTTGAGATCCAATCTTTTTCGATCTTTGCTATATTGCAGTGAACCTGCTCACTGACTTCCTGCTTTGTCGTACGTTTCACGAGGATGCTTGACCCCCATCCCCCCTAATCGTGCCGCTGTCCTTGCCGAGGCGCCCCCATCGATGTCCTTTCCCGGCGGCGATTAGACGTAGTTCACCTATGATGTCTGCTTTGAACCCCCCTAATTAGCGGCACAAGCACACCGCCACCTAGAGGCTTTTTTTTGTATCGTCAGACTGTCGACGATTTTTCCTCTGGAGCTCCCGCCCTCGCTTCGACTTCGCCCGGAAGTTTTGGAGGCGCTCTGTTTCTTTCCGTTCGAGGGTGCGTCCAACTGCCGTAGATTCCTATTTTTATTTGGAGTGTCACTTCGACTCCTTCCTTTGCGCAGTTCAAGCAGACCTTTCTCAGACCCGAGCTCGCCGCCCCCAATCCCCCTGAACTTTTCCACACACTCTTTTCCGGCCTGCCCAACCAGAGCTGAATTTGGTGAGCAGCTGTTACACCCCCCACACCGATCAGTACGCGCAGATTTACGACCACAATAACTGCGTTCAAAGCTCCTTTTTTTGCAGCGCTAAGATACGCTATTTCTTTTGGTTCTAGATATCTGTAGTCTGACTTTCAGAATTCTGGGGAAACAATATCCTCTTTCCTTGTTCCTGATCGATGCGCTTCGTGGGCTTCCCTATCACAGCGTCGTCCCAACAAGTTCCCCTTCCTTTTTCCCCTTTCCTCGCCGCCAACCCTGAGAGACCTACTTACGCGTTCCGCACGCCGCCTCCCTGAAAAGTCCGAGAAGATAACCTCCCCCCTATTCTGAGGAGATCTCTTCTCCTCTTCCAATACCGGTGCTGTTTAGTCTCGATCCTCTGCTGGTTTTTACCGTTCTCTTCTTGCAGGTGGCCGGAATTCTGACGTGATTCCCCTTGTTACATAGGTAACACCTTCCCCCTTTTTAGGAAGTTTGCCACTCCTTTTCCTGCACATTGATTGGTTCTCCCTCCTGCAACCCTACGACGCATAGCAAGCGCAACCTACCGTGGGTCTGTGTTTTTCCTCTTTTCGTAGCGGCGCGCCGCGTCAGTATCTTTATCGGAGCCTCTGCCTGTTCCCGCCTTCACGCCCCGCTGTTGTTTTTTTTTAGTACCGTTTTCGTTCTGCCGGTAAGCCATGTTTCCCGTATTCTCACCGCAGGGGTCTCTTTTTGGCCGTTTTCAGTCCAATGGAGGGTTGGACTTTCTTGGTTTCGTTTCCCGATTTGCTCGGTCTGCTATCAGGGTCCTCGACAACCACACGGTACTCTTTGCCTTCACTCACCCATCCACGAGGGGGCGTCTGACGTCAGGGCGCGCCCCCACGCTTCTGGTGCGAATTAATACATTCGCCCGCACGCCAAATTATCTGGAAGTCTCCGTTCTCTCTCTCGCGGTCCAGGCGACAGGTACGCTCGAAGGTACCAAGCGTCGGTCGATATGTTTTCTCTTTGATAACCTTCCTTCCAACGTCAGGATTTCACGTTCGAAATCACGGTTAAGAATTCGACGGCCGACAATGGTTCCCTTTTACCTTAGGCACTGATTGAAGCTTTCCATTCACTTGTAGCCTCTTACCGACGTTAAAAGTCCCTCGCTGAACCTTTCCCTCCCCTCAGCCCCCATTCAATTTCGCATGTTTTCTGCCCGATCATTCATTTCCCAAGTACGGCGTTCCCCCCCCTTCTGCGCCTTTCCACAAGCTGGGCCGACCGTTGCTCGAATGCCCCCAGGACTTCGTTTTCTTAATGATGTTCTCCTAAGACCGTAGCATTCTCGATTGGGGTGCCCCCTCTCATGCTCTTTGCCCCCCCACATGGCAGCGCGGTTTTTCTCTTGTTCGGGACATCCATGGTTTCTTGCTTTCGATTCCTTTTCCCCATCATTCCTTCTTCAGGCGGAAGCTCAGTGATGGTAGTTGTTCGTCCGATCGTTGTTTCTTGTCCCGCGCCCTGATTTTTATCGGCTATTTTTTCAAACGCTTTTCCTTCAGGCACGGTTCTTATTTAAACATCGGTTAGGGAGGCGGCCCCCAAGTAACGACGTGAGAACATACATTCGCCTGCGTTACGCCCCCTCGTCGGACAGTGCCCAAAAAATTCTTTCATTGCCGCGTTGCTCGGACCCGCGTGCTGAACGTGGCTTCCCAAATCCTTCCGTGCGGGTGCTTCCAGCGTTTCCCTTCGATTCCCCCTCCTTCTTGCCAAATCCTCCCCTTACGCTGACGTTGACCCCCTCTCCGCACATCGCGACCGCCTCTTTTCTTTGTCCCTGATCCTGTTGAGCCACTGCACAACGTCCTCATGTTTGCGCACCTTCCTAACGATTCTTTCCAATCCAGACGACGGCATCTTGTTTCCCTTTCCCCCTCCTTCATTTTTTCCCCTGTCGTCGTTTTAGCCCTGTCCTTCGCCATCTCGTGAGAAGTGGCTCTTAGCCTTGACCTCGTTCTGAGCCGCCCGACGAGGGTTAATGTTCTTGATGTCCCCGACCCGCCTTTGCTGAACCATCAGGAACTGTCCCCGAAATTGCCTCAGCTCCCCCTTCTACGTGAATCCTCAAATTCAGAACTCCATGGCCGCCCGAGGGCGTGTTGAGGTTGGTGATCGCCTAGTCTACCCGACTTTTGGTTCGAATTGGTCTCACCTCCTTGGCCACTTTTCCGCCTGGTTCCTTGTGTTGTGTCCTCTGAATTTGTTTACTCCACAAACCCCCCCCTGGTAGTTTGAGGATTCCTTGTGCATAAATGTCTTTCCTAGGCGTTGGCTTTAACTTCGTCCTGGCCCCAATTCTTTTAGGCACCCGAACACCCCCTCCAAGTTTTTTGACCGTGTTTGGAGATTATGATGTCTATTTTGAGCATCATTTCCCCCCCCTCCCCTTTCAAACAGGCCACACCTGGCGACCCCGCCGTCCTTGTCTGCTGTTTAATCCGCTTGCGCCCCATCGCACTACGGAATGTTACTTTGGATGCCCCATACTGTCACGATTTGTTTTCCTCTAAGTGTATGTTGAGCGTTTCTTGTTTCCCCCACGCAATCGACCCCCATCAGAACCAAAATCAACAGTGTCGATGGGTTTGGCCACACGTTTGCCCCTCAAACTATACACCTTCTCGGCGCCTTGTCGCAATACACCATTGACCCCTTTGTTTGTGGGCTGCTTGGGAACCTTACCACCTCCAGAAACAATTCAAGATCTTTTTTTTTTATTCGGTCTTTCCGTAAGTTTTTCCGTGTATCCCTGGTTTCGCTCACTTCCCTTTCCCCTGAGATCTGACGCCATGTTTCCGAACTAAATTGTGATTTCTCTCTTCTGATCTGCCGTTGATTTTCTGCGGGTGCTTCCCCTTTAGTTGAGGGTGAGTTCCGTGACATGTCGCGCACGTGTGTCGCGGTTGTTCGTCTTTCCTTCACACCTTCGCACTTCTTTTTTCGGAGGGCAATGGTGGGCGGACGGATTCCCATCCAGTCCAAGGAATTCCGTCTCTTTTTCTTCGCATTTCGTGTCTTTCGCGTCGATCCTTGTCCTCGGCCTTGCCGGAAAGCGAACTCGTGAGCTTTTGGTGTGCCGATAACTTCCAGAATACCCACTGCATTTCCTTTCGTTGTTCGGCCTCCCCCATCTTGGCCTGTTACTCACCCCAAAGCTTTCTTGCAAGGATCGAATTTGGGCATATCGTTTCCGCCGCGAAAACAATTCTCTCTCCTCCTCCCTTTTTTTGTTTGAGATTTTTTTTTGCTGCGTGTCTACCGCTATCTGCCCGCCTCCCCCCACTTCATCCCTTTGCCTTTAATCTGTGTGTATTAACATTCCCCTTCCCATTTTTTTTTCTCTCCCCGACCCACTTGCGTTTTCTTGCGTGATCGCCATCCTAGAATCGAGCTCCTGCATCCTCTTATCTCGGAGTCTCCGCTATAATTTTTCCCCGCCATAAAGGTCTCCCCGCCTTCTGAGGACTGACCTTCCTTGTCGTTGGGTTTCCATTCCGGGGCCCCCCCCCATTCATCGCATCCCCGACCCCGCGCTATTTAGGCCGGGTCCCGTCCTTACTCAACCCCCAACTGAGCTCGCTTCTGCTTCCCATCAACTCCTCTTCGATGCCTCAACCCCCTAGACATTGGACCCTTAGTGTTTCCGTGCTGAGAGTTTTTACACATATCGTTATTTTCACGTCAGTGAGCTAACAGCCCCTCCCCCTTTTTCTGAGCTGAAAGTCACCGACAGTTATCGAATACTTCAGTTAAACATTTGTTTTATGCTGTGTCTTTTTCCCGCCGCCACCAAACCATTTGGTCTCTTCTTTCCTTTACCGGTTCAAGGATTTGAAGTCTTAGTTATTACACTGCTTGGATGTTTTTCTCAAATCCGAGTCCCATGCCCCTTTTCCTTTTTTTTTTTGTTTTTTGTGTTGCGATTGCGGGACTCGTTTCATCATTCCCTTTTTTACCCTCTGATTTCTTTGCCAACGGACGGGCGCTCAGCCCCTTACGTTGCATATTCTTTCCGCAGCGTCATTACCGCATCAGTTTCTTCTTCGCCCGTTCATGTTGTGCATGCTGGACTGAGGCTGGTGCACCAATCTTTTTTTCTCTTCCACGCGCCCCCCATTTGGCTAGAGGTGCGGTTGGATCGTTAGTCGATGCCAGGCAGCATTAAATCCCCTCCCACCGACCCTTGACAGTTATAACCCACCTCTCGCCCAAGAATTCCTTTTGATGCCTAACCACCCGCTTTCCATTTCTGCAACGGCCTTCAACCCCGCGCCCAATAAAAAGCCGCCTTCTATTCCCCCCTGTCGACACCCCCCGCTCCTCTCTCACAGTCGATTCACCAAATCCTCAAGGCGCCTCACCCCTTTCATTTCCCTGTTTTCGCGATTTTTTCGTAGGAAAAGTTTCCGCGGGAAGTATTTCCGGTTTCATCTTGGTGTTCAGCACTCGGCCTCGGCCCCTAAACAAACTTTTCCCCCCCTTCCTTCGTTTTCCGCTGCTTGTTCGGCAACCCTAATCTTCCACGCCGTATTGTCGAAGCCCCTTGCTCCGGCCGCTCTTCCCTCATCCCCAGATGCGTCTGTCTTTACTTTTAACGTTTCGTCGGCCGATGCGCAACCTGCTTCCCCCCGTTGCGATTTTGGTGGTTCCGCTTTGCCGCCCCGTGATGCGTTCTTGATGTTAAGATCTCCCTTTAGGACACTTCCATACGATCCGCGCCCGGTCGGGCATTCCCGGAAATTCTTTTCTTTGTTATGCGCTGGCGTTGCCGAAGGTCCTCTTTTCTCCCCTTTGTATTCCCGAGCGGTTTCGGTCCCCGGGCATTTGGCCATCATGCTTCTGTGCTCCCATGGGCCCGTGTATTTTGCCTGCGTGTCTTCCTTATCCACTAACCGATGTCAGCAACCTTTTCTGCCAACTCCACAATTGCTTCTTCTAAGAGCTCTCCCCCTTAGTGCTCTGCACGCCCGTATCTTTTTCCTCAACAGCCAACCCTCTCCACTGCTCCTGAGGCCTCCACAGAACCGAAAACCTGTTTCCTTACCTTTCAACTTTAAGTGCCCCCCCTCCCCCTCCCTTTTGTAAATGAGTCTCTCTTTCCCCCCCCCATAGAGCCATCGCAGGCCCGCCGACCCCCCCTTTCCGGTGTAAACCCAGACCTTGTGCCTCGAGTCCCCCCAGTACTGCTTCCCTCACTCTTGGGAGAGCCTCTCTTTGCCTATTTTACGATGGTCGAGCGGTGTCTTTTCATCCCATTTAGCACATGCCCTTGATTGCTTCTTCCTCCGTTCATCTTTCTTCTGTTCCCGTTCTTAAGGCGCTCCCCCTTGCCGAGAATCTTTTTTTAAAGCTCACCCATCGCGAATTGGTGTAATGTCACCCTGGGCTGCTGAGAATTTTCCCTCTTTGATGGGACGTAAACCACTTTGATGATTACAGCAACACCGCAATCTCCGAGCTGTGCTGTCCAGAGTTCCTGTCGCCTCCTGCTTTTTTCTCTCGAGAGCGCTGCCTTCCTCTCTGTTAAGTGTGTCTGCGCGAAGTATCGAGCGCCTACTTCTCGACCACCCCCGGGCCCGGAGCGTCCCTTTGGATTTTTTTTCGTGAATTCGGTCCGCCTTCCTTTTTGCAAGGACCTTTTGCAGACGGTTATCGCCCCCGTATCTTCGCCACAAACCCTCGAGGCCAAACCCCGCCCTTTCGCCTCGTCCCAACACTCCCCCCCCCCTAAAGGCGGTGATTTTGAATTAGTCCACACCCCTTTCTTTCCCCCTCCCGCCGCATTGCCCGTTTCCTGTCCACCCTCCCCCGTCTGCGTTACCTGCCTCCAGGGCCAGTCTCTATTACGCTCTCGCCTCTCCCTCTCGATTTTATGACCATTTGATTATGCCAACACCAGACTCCCGTTATTGTTTCCCGGGATTCGATAGTGCTGTTGCTTGGGAGATTCCCCCCGTTTGACACTTTTTCCCATTTCTTTTTTTAACATTCGAGCCTGCCACCCCACCTTGCGAGTTAAAATTCCTCTTTTGGCCTTGCCACCGTCACAGACGTCACCTTCCAACCCTCCGCGCCGTCCCCAAGACCCAGCAGACTTATTAGCTTTCCCTCTCTTACCCCTAAGTGGTTTTTTTAGTGAGAGATTACCCCTATAGGCTTGTTTTTACTCGTTTTAGAGGATTCGTGTCCTCTCTTCTCCGTTGGTTCGGCACCGAGCCCTTAGGCCCTGCATTTCTTGTTGCCTTCGCTTCCTTTCAACTCCCACATTTCCTTGGTCCCGCCTTGGTCTTCGTTCACGAACCCCCCGTTCTCATCGCTTCACATACCTGCGTTCTCGCTGGTTTTTCATCTTCTTAAGTCGCTCTCGGCGCGCTGCGCAACAACGAGCGTTCGGAGCCGCTTGCATATTTTTTTTTTTTTTTTTTTTTTTTTTTGTTGTGGAGTATTTCTCCGTTTTTTGGGAGGTTTGGGTTTTTTTTGGATATTTATTTGTGTTTTGTATGTCTTTTTTTTTTTTTTTTTTTTTTCTTTTTTTTTTTCTTTTTTTTTTTTTGTTTTTTTTTTTGTGCTTATTTTTATGATGTTTTTGCGAGTTCTATTTTTTTTATTTTCTTTTTATCGTATTTCCCTTTTATCGCTCTTTGTGTTGTTATTGTTGCTTTTTAGGTGTTTTTCTGGTTTTATTTTTTTTTTTTTGAATTTTTTTTTTTGTGTTTTTTTTTGGGGTTCTGTGTCATGATTGGTTGTGGTTCGAGATCGTGTTTGTTGTAGTCCCCTTTGTGTTCATTGTGGTCCTTCTCCCTCATATATTATGGCGCTTCCGTCACAGCCAACAACTAAAGTTTCGGGAATATTCCATACGTAGCGTCTTACATGATAGGATTTGACCTCTTCCTTACATGAGGCATGCCAACCCTCCCGCGCGACAGATAGCGCGAGGACCCATGAGTCCTGCTTTCGGCTGACAGTACGCCGACCCAGCCCGTCTGGCGTCGGAGGTGGGGTTGTTTGAGGAACTCTTAACCGCATTGATTGTTCCGCCGGCCAGCAGTTACTCCTTCTCGATTCAGCCCCCCATTTGCCCTACAATTACCCCTTCGTATTTTATATTTTATTTGCTCTGGGAAATGTATGAGGCTTATTAGGAAGTTCCCGCATCCTCTATTCACACCTCAGCCTTTCCTCTTACATTTGGAGAATGTATGACCTGTTCATTCCCGCATTTGAACATCGTTACATTTACTTTCACCTGCTGCGCCCCCTGCTTGGTTGGAAGAATCCGTTTGATCCGCTCACAGGAACTAGTCCTTTTTTTCCCCTTGCCTTTTTAGAGAAGTGGATTTTCGCATTCTCGTGGGTTCCACTCGTGAAATTAGGATTCCCCCCCCCAATTGGAATGAGTTGGTGTAGTGTTTTCTTTTTTTCAATACCGTGGTTTTTGCGTGCTGCCTCACTCCTGGCCTTTGCTGAATAAAGTGCGTGTTGTCGTTTCCCCTCTTCGGATTTGTCCTACCAGCCCCGAATCCTTCAACAAGCGCAGGATTTCCCGTCCTCTCCCCCGCCAAACGCTTGTATTTCCCGTAACCCCCCCGGTGCTTAACAAGTGTTATTTTACCCGCGTCTTTGCCCAAATACGGATTTCCCTCCACGAAGCCCTAGCGTCCTTCCTCTTTTACGAGATTTCTGTCACTTGCCCTGTGTCTATGACCCCGCGAGGACGTCAGCCGGGTTGTCCACCCGTGTGGGCCGAGGGGCACAAAACAGCGCAATTTAGATAGCCGCATGTTTTTTCCCCCTCCCCTCCACATCCGTTTACATTTCACCTCCTCCCGCTCTATACAATCCATGCGAAGCCGCGTTCGTGTTCCATCGTTCACGCGCGCCAAATCACCCTTCATCTTTTTTCCTCATGCCCCCCCCCTCCTTAACAGAACGCCTTTTGTCTCTCTCTGGCTGTTGACGTTTCCAGTCCCCCTTCGACACCCCGTGGCGAAGAACGCGTCTTCCTCCTCCTGTTCACGCTGCTCCCGAGAGTTCGAGTTAGTGTTTTCGTTTTCCTTGCTGCTCACCATACTTAAAAGGTGCCATCCGGGCCCTGCAGCACTTGAAACGTGCCCGACCCCAAACCGTGCAGAACATGGCTTCGTATCGTGCTGCTTGTTATCGCAGGAGGATAGAGGAAGTGGTGGGGTTTTGCGTGGGGGTTTCTTTTTGAAACGAACCTTTCGCGATCTTTCCCAGTTCGCCTTGTTTTCTTGCGTGTTTTCTTTTTGCCCATCTTGAATCTTGGGTCCTTCATTTCACAAAAAGGCCCTGTTGTTTTCCCTTTTCCTTCTTAATCCCTTTCCCCTGTTCGTTCGTTGGATTTAACTCGGCCTTTCTTTCTGTGTATACCCACAGTCTCCCCTGTGGACCCTTTATGAGCTGTTGTTTTTTGCTCAATCATTTTGGCCGCCTATTCCATCAACATTCGCCGAAGCTATTCTGCTGTGGTGAATACGCTGCCTTCGCACTACTGGCTTACGCTAAGGACCTTTCAATCGTTCCCTCCATTGCTTCCGGCTGTCGCGGGCGGGCCCTCCACTGCACTCTCCTCCAAACATCTTTCACCCAGCATTGCATTGACATGGCTTTGCAACCGGCAACGCTTTTCATCAACCCTCTTCTACCGGCCCCTCGACGCCCCCTTCGAAATACCCCAGAGACCCGTTTGTGGGCGTCTTTGGCGGAACAAATTTTTTCCCCCCGCATGAACCCCCCCAATGTTTCAAATGACCAATTCGTTATGATCGGTTTTTTCTTCCAGGAACCCTGATGGTTCTTTTCCTCATGGACTTCCCGAGAATATTTTCTACTGTGTACTTTTTATACCCCTTTTTCTCTTCTGGGACCTGTTGATCCTTTTCTTCCTTTCGGTTTTCGGGCTCGGAGTGTGTTTTTTTGGGAAGAACGTAAGAAATGGGTTGGTTTTAGTCGACTTAACACCGGACCCCTGTCCTTCTTTAGGTAGGGAAGCTAGGACTGGTTTGCCCTTCGGGACAAACTGTGCCCCTCAAGGTCGGCCTCCGTGCGGAGTTCGTCTCCCCCCTTTTTCTTCGGATCTCGCTTCCACTCTTTTAACTATCTTTCCAGGTAATGGAAAAGAGATGACCCGGATTGTGGTGCCCGAGCTTACAAGCCCATCCGAACCAGCCTTTGAATTTTTCCCCTTTTCTGCCTAACAAGAATGTTGTGTACTTGAGTAATAACCCCCTCCTTTACTCTCCAATGATCGACTTTGGTTTTTAATCTCTTCCCCTCCCTCGACAACCCCCAAA
>Ga0179593_1407127_pt1 | contig 11885 bp, 16 predicted proteins | sample CZODoug2_1_08_16_FD_185931 | JGI IMG/M metagenome (GOLD analysis project Ga0179593, IMG submission 185931) | Vadose zone soil fungal communities from Angelo Coast Range Reserve, California, USA - CZODoug2_1_08_16fungal (PacBio error correction) | ecosystem: Environmental > Terrestrial > Soil >... | reverse complement strand
GTTGGTGTTTTTTTGCTGAATTCTGCTTTCTCGTACAGCCCCCCCCCTAAGACTCCCTTTCCCGGTCTGCTTTTTTACCGTGTCCACTCGCGCGCACCATTGCTGCTGCAACAGTCCTTTTCTCTATTCAACGCCGACTCCATGATCATACGGGCGTATCCCCTCTCCCTTTTTTTTTCCCAGTGAGCCCCCTTTTTTGCTGGTCGATAGCTTTTGATGAATCCTTTTCCCCATATGCGCGAACAGCATGGTGAGCTCAAGTGCCGAAATGCATTTCCCGAAAGGAAGCAACCCACCTTTCCGCCTCTCATTTTTTTTTGTTCTTATAATGTCAACCTCTCTTAGTCGGAGCCGAAAAAAGTCAGCACAAACCCCATGCACGCCTTGTTCTGATTCTTTCGGACTACTTGCAGATTCGAGATTTTTTTTGGCCGATAAGACTGCAAACATTCATCGAAGGTTTTCCTAGACGCTCTCATGTCGGGTTCCCGTCACGTTTCTTGCAAGCTGCAAATTTGAAATGGCTTCTCCTCATCCCCCCGACGCCTGCAAGTTCCAGTTGAAAGGTACACGTATTGGACACGGGTCTGCCACCGTCTCGGCATCTGAGGATGATTCTGCTTTTTTCGTTAGAACGCACCCCCTCTATCCGTCACATACGACGTACAGCATTTACATGATAGCGCCGTGCCGCCGCGCGCGTATTCAGGTCTTGACCCCGTCTTTCGCCATTACCTCGATGCGCCCTAGCCTCGCATTTTGAAACGGTCCGCTTTTTTTCTTTCTTCTGGAGAGTTGCGAGACCTGAACAATATGCCCTAGAGGATGTAAGGTCCTAGCACGTGCAGCGCAGTTTACTTCGTGCCCAAGGAGTCCTTTCTCATTTCAAGGTACCCCCTTATTTTTGAGTAGTTTTGCGGCCAATCTGTAGATTTCCCCCATTTCTTTTCTCTTCCCCGTTCCCGCAGACTTTTCCCCACGCCATGCTGCGGGGCTCATATTTCCCCACGCCAATGGAACGCTTCTGCCGGCGCAGCGATGTGCATGTTCCCTGCGAATCCTGTCCCGTTTTAACATTTTTCCATTTTTACAGCGAGAAACCCTTACGTACACCTTGAGTAGAATCTGTTTTATTATCCTTCGTTTCAATATTTTTTTTTTTTCTGTCAGTAGTTCTTTTTTTTTTTTGATTTTTACATCCCTGGATGTCTGGTATCAATTTTTTCTTGTCGACAGACCATTGAGATGTTTGTTTCTCACTGGGTTTTATGATCGCGATGTGGTACGTCCAATAGGCAACTTTCTATTTGCAACTTTAATCTTTTTTCTAGGTTAGAACAATACATGTCTTCCGCGAATCCCTGGATGACAGGACACTCGCGCGGTCTGTAGAGCCTATACATGTCTTGGCCGTGTTTGAGTTGGTTACTGTGGTGTCTACGGGTGTGCTATTTCTTAAGCATGTACTAGTTCGGCTCTAAGACTCCTGGTGATGCACACCTTATCGATAGCCAATCTCAAATATTGTTGGTGCCTTCCCTCCCTACTTCATGTTCCTTGGCTGCGTTTCCCCTTTTTCTTTAACTGTACTCAGGTTTTTTGCCTGTTAATCCAAGACCCCTTGCTGGAAACAGTCAGGTTGCGAAACTGCGCGTGTGCTCCTGAAATCCACTTTGAGTTTCGTGCTGTCAATCTGTTCTTTCCTTTTTGACCCGGTTTTTTTTTTGGAGCGCCCTTTTGGGGCAAACACGTTCATCCATGATAGGCCCTTTCTTTTTTTTTTCCACATTTTGACCGTTTCGTCATTCTTCCAAGCACCGTGCGCTCTTCCTTGCATGAAACTTGGTTCTTTAAACACCACGCCCTGACTCATTTGACAACGATGCGCCCGACCTCCGCCTTTTTGAAGTGTTTTTCCTCATTTTACCCTGACTTTTTTTATCGCGCGGTTTCTGCTTTTTCTTAACCTTTTGTGCCGACCAGCCGTGCATGTTAAGTTTCGGTAAAGTCCCCGTTCTTTTTTTGCGCTGGCTCTTTGTACCAAGCCCTGAAAGACTCCAGCATTTCAATTACGATTTTCCCCCTTTGGCCCCGATACTTCCCACCACCACCTACCTCTGTGAAATAGCGACCGCTCCGACCCAATACCGGCGCTCGCTTAATATCGTCTTTCTTTTTTCCGTGCCCCCCCCATTGACATTATTAACGTTTTCCTGACACGTACTCGATATTTGCAGATCTCCAATTCGGTTTTTTTCCCACGTCCCCCCCCCCCCTTTTTTTGTGATACACCCTGACCGCGGACGGCATCTCTCTCCCTCCTCCTGATTGTCGAGAGAAAGATTCGTTTCTTGGTGTGGCCGGCTTGCGCAAACCCTAACCCGGTGTAGTATCAGACACGGTTACTCCATCCACTTTGAACGAAAGGTTTTTTGTCTACTTTCTTTTTCATCAAATCACCCCAGAGTTTTACTCCCCGATCTGTCGGCCTTGAAACGACCGACTTTTTCCGCCACAGACAATATATTTTCCTTCCCGTAAGACTTCTTTCCCGTGCATGGTCACCTGTACCTCAGACGCCCCCCTCTCTTTTCGTGCACACCACACCCCCCGGTATTTGCATGATTTTGCTTTTCATGAACCGTGTAGTGCTCCCCGTTTAAGCGTAGTCCTCGTCCTCCCTTATACCTTTCTATCCCGAAATATCCCCCTTTTTGAAAGACTTCTCTTTTTTTGAAGCATTGACCCGCAGAACTGATTTCCCCCCCACTGGCATTTTTTAGTCCTTACTTTTTCTTTAGTCCCCCTTGTTCACGACCCACCCCTCATTGCGAGGAGCAACACACATACTATTTTGGTTTTTTTTTGTTTTCCTCTTTTCCCTTGGAGTTTTTTTCATGTTTGAAACAAGTTCCCGTACTTGTCACGTAGTTTAAATTGACTCCCCCCCTCCCCCGTCAGATTATGCTTTAAGATTCCTTTTAGCCACTCACACTGCCCTAATGTTCCAGCACCCAACCCGCAAACCATGTGGCTTCTTTTTTTTCAGTTGAATGACCCACTTTTTTTCAAACCGGCTCGTCTCATGATACGCCGCTTTCCCCCGGATACTTTGCGTTTGGTCAGCATCGTGTCGCGCGCACTTGACCTCAGTCCCTGCCACGCCCCCGTCGCCTTTTCTTTGACTGATTGACCCTCCCCCCCCCCTTCATACATAGATTCCCGCTTCCTCCCCAGTTTTTTTTTGCGCAGCGAAGACCTAACCTCTGATGGGTTTCCCCCCCACTTCCTTTCTCGCCATCGATCCATTTTTTTTTTGGATCCCCCCATCAAACCCACGCACTTTCTGCATTGGTACTTTTCTTCTTTCTTCTTTTTTTCCAGTTCCCCCCCCCCCTTTACACTTTATCGACCCTTCCCCCAATACTTGCATTGCCCACCAGTCCGCTTGCATATACGAAAGTAAAGGACCTACCCCCCCTCCCCTCAGTACTCCCCCCCCCCTGTTTTCCCCTTTTTGCATTCAAGTTGCCTGTTTCATCGATGCGAACCCTGTCCCCCCTTTTGAATAGATTTCTAACCTTTTGACCACAAATGCTTACCGACACCCCCGTTTCCCATCTACTGGAGTCCCGTGGCCGAGCGTACCCATCCCGGCTTCCTCCCCCACCATTTGCCTCCTGTTTTTTTTAGCCCAGCCAGGATGATCGCATAACTTTTTTTTTTTTATATCTTTTCTACATACCCCGATGGACCCCAAGCCCCGCTTTTCAGTCCGCATCATCCTTCACTTCTAGTCCCACTCCCCACGGCGGACGGCTTATTGTTCATGAAGATGTTTTTCTTTTTTTTTTTCCTAAAGAACTCTGAATATTTTTCTGTTATAACTTCCTATATGATTTTTTCGTCCAGGCTCGTCTCCTCGACTTATGGCCATCAACTTCCTGTAAGAAGTTGAGTTTTTAACTTTTTTTTTTTCTTGCATTTATTTCAGCCTTAAATGTTTTTTAAGGTCTGCTTTCTTTATTGACTCATTCTCCTCTGTATCAACTTTTCTTTTTTTTCTCACGAAATTGTCTCTTTCGAATGTCACGAGAAGCCTTACCCTTTTCCCTTTGCCAGGACCCATTTTTTGAATTTTCCCTCTTTAAAAATCCCAATTGATTTTTTTGCTCTCACATTAGACTCTATAGTCCACTGGCTTTTTTTTTCCCCCCTCCAACTCCTCCTTACCTATAGACTATTCCCATGAATGAGTTTTTGTTTGGACTACACACAGTCATTCGTTATTATCTTCCCCTGGTCATCTTCCTTTGATTTCCCTTTCCCCACTTCCTCCCGTTTAGTCAAGTCTGAGGAGCCATCTTCCTTGACTATAATTTATTCCTTCTCTTTTTTTCCTTTTTTCCCTAGTAAGTTCCTTTTTGCACTCCTTTTCCTTACCCAATTATTCCTCTTATTATCGGAAAACATCCCGCCAATTTCCCCACCCACATCTTTTTCGTTTATCCCCCCCCCTAATGTCCCCCATTTTAACCCTTTTTTCCCGCCCCAGCCTTATCATTTTATTCTCACCACAGTTGATCTTCCTCTTCTAACACCGGTTTGACCCTCCTCCCCAACCAACCCACCTCCCCCAAACGGGACTGACGTTGTTCTTCCCTTTCCACCCTTCAGTTTTTTTTCCTCGAACCCCCCCAATGTTTCTCACTCTCAAATAAAAGAACCTACTACTCTTTTTTTTTGTTAGCCTTTTGTAGTAGCTTTTCTTGTCTTCTATTAGAACCCCCCCTTTCGATATTTTTTTGATAGCCTTTATCGTGCCCTCCCCCTTCCTCGTTGACTTTTTTGAACTCCATGTCATTCCACTGAAGTTTTTTCCAATCTAAACAACTTCTCCATGTCTTTTCCCTGACCTCTTATCACACCCGTCTCCTACCCCCTCTTTTTAAAAATGTGACGGTTCCCCTCTTTTCCGTATTTTTTTGCTTATTCTAGTCGCACTTCTTGTTCCTCCTAAGACGACATGTGCCCCTTGTTACCTGTACCCTTGGACACAACCCCCCGTTTCTTGAGACCCGACTTTTTTTCCCTGAAATCTGGTTTTTATTTTGAACCCCCCCCCCCCCTTTTCTTTAAGTTGCTAGTATGTCCTCGTGCAAGTGCACTGTTGTCCCTTTTTTCCTTTCATTTTTTGTTAACCCCTGTCTCCCACTTTTTCCCCCTCCCCCACCATGCTGTTTCTTCGTCCCGTCTGCTTTAATTCCCCGTGCCTTAGGGCGCTACATGAATCACTTCGTTTTCCCCCCCAACCCCACCCCCACCATTTTTTATTTTGTGAGTGAGTGTTTCCCTCGTGCATTGTTCTTTTTTTTCCTTTTCTTCCTTTCCATCCCTCCCCCTACCCTTTTGATTTTGTTGTGAGGTGTGGAAACTTCTTGCCTCCCCCAACCAATGACTCCCCATTTTTTCCCCTTTTATGTTTGAAGTTTTTTGTTTTTTTTCCTTTTTTTCGTTCAAGTCATTTCTCCCCCGTACCTTAAAGATCCCTTGATGTCACTAGAGGTCGATACGTCCTTTTTTTTCTTTTTCCCCCTGTTGATGTGGCCCTCCTTTTCGGTGTGCGTTTTTCGCCGTCCAGTTATCCTTCATTTTCGTGTTGAATAGTGTCTAAGAAATTCCTTAGGAAGTTTGTTATTTTTTTTTTCCCCCACCCACCCCCCCCCCCGGCAGCTTTTCTCACACCTTGTTTTCGCTCCCCCCATTTCAATCCCCTGAGATTTCAAACTTTTTCCGTTGTTACTGATTTATGAGACTCCCGTCTTAAATCCAACTCTTTTTTTCCCCTTTCTCTCCCCCTTGCCTATTTTTTCGTTCACTTCTTTTCTTTTTTCTCCGTCACACTTTCGACGTTTTTCCCCTCCCACGAAAACGCTTTTTTTACCCCCTGACAAGGCATCTCAAATACCCCCCGTAAGTCTTCTGTTTTCCATTTCCCTGCGTTTTGCGATGTTTCCCTCCCTTGTTGGCTTCTATCGATCTCCCTTTCTCCAAACTGCCTACAATACCCACAACTCATTTTTTCCAACCTCCTGTTTCCTTCATTTCCTTGCCCTGCATTTCCCCTCCTTGGTCCTTCCGTTTTTTTTTGCATTCACAAAATTACCCCCTATACACTCTTAGTAAGTGACCCCCCCCCTTCCCTCTTTTCCCCCCAGTTGCGCCCCTTTCTACTATTGCCTTTCCCTTTCTTATGCAGCATCTTCTCAGTGAATCATTATGTCGACTGAGAAACTCCGGTGGTCGCAGTTTTCCCCTTTTTTTCTTTTTTTTTTTCCAGAAGACTTCCCCCATACATGCCAGTCACTGTAGGCTTTACGTACCTGTATCCAATTTGGGTCTTAGAGTTTCCCCCCCCCACCCCCGTCAGTCCTCCTGCCTTATACATTCTTGTTTGGGTCCCCCTTTTCCTTATCTCCATATATTTGGTGTGGGGGGGTTCCCCCCCTCTCAAGCTCCCCCCCCCCCAGTAACGATCCCTTTTTACCCCAGAACTCCTTGCATTAGCTTCGTTTTTCCCCCATGTGAGAAATTAATGTGAGAAAGCTTTATCCTTTCCCCCCTCCTTTTGCCCTGCGTCCCCTCTGTTGACAACACTTTTTAGTTCCTTCTCTTTTCCCCGTCTTTATGTTCCCTGTTTTAACCCCGGCAACATTCTATAGAATATACTGTTTGCCTTTCTTCCCCCCAGTCTACTCCCTGTCCGATCAGTCTCCTATCTGCACCCACCCAACGTGAAATGGACACTTCCCCTGTGGTCGACGAATTCGCAGCCATCCGTGTTCCGCCATTGTAACTGTTTTATTCTCCTTTCCATACCCCCCCTAAAATGAGATGTGAAATCAGTTTTCCCTCCAACATTACTCAGCCCTCCCCAAATCCTTTTTAATGTTCCAGTGTCCCTACAGAAAGCGAGACAGATCTCGTCATTCACTCATTGGTCCCATAGTTTGGACATAGTTACTCTGACTGACCATCCCCCTTTTTCTTTGCAAGCCTCTTTACCTAGCGGACCAGCTTCTCTCATTGTCCCCCGAGTTCAAATTGAATTGTTTCCATTTCTCTTTGTTTCCCCCCTTTTTATGCTCTTCTTTTTGAGTTTACTGAACATATGAGCTTGTTATGAGAAGACGGGAGAAGTATAATCTATCTCAGGTACCTGTTGCCGTCTGTGTTTTTCCCGAAGCCCCCTCCTTCCCCTTAAGGTAGTCTTTCTCGACCTATCTAGTTCCCAGTGCCTTTACTTAATACTTCTTTCCCTGAGTCTTTCCTTCTTTTCTCTGTGGTCATCGACCCTTTCTTTGTTTTTTGCATGTACCCCCACCTCCTACTTTTTGTGAGTATGATTTTCACAGCAGTGCTTAGCAGAACTTGAGTTCTTGTCTTTGCATTCTTTCCCTCCTGTCTTTCTTATTTTCCCCCACCATGTGCTCCCCCCTTTCCCTGTACTACAAGTAACTTGAGCGAATGCTTTTAGCTGAGCGTTTTCCTACACCCCCCTGTCTCTTTGCCCCATACGCTTTCCCCCAGGCCCCATCCCCTTGCCCCCCCTTGGTGGACACTTTCGATTAACTCGCATTCACTCCGCTAGTGGGTCTTGACTTTATTGCCATTTTTCCGCTCTTTTTCTTTCCTCTTTGCGTCTGTTTTGCTGTCTTTTATTGAAACATAGAACCTTCTTCCGTTCTTCCCCCTGGTCTTTTTCACCCGTACATTCGCGATTTTTGTATGATCCCTCTCTTTTACATCTTTTTTTTTTTCTGTCCCACCCTTTTCCGCACTTTAACCACCTTTTTTGCCCCCCCTTTTTTTTCCCGAATTTAAAACCGTTCGGCCCTGAGGTTCATTCGCCCCAATATCCCCCACACAGCGCCCTTTTTAATAAAACCCCTTTTTTTTACAAAGAACCTCTAAAACCCCCCTTTTCCTACCCCGCAACAAAATATCTGGAGCCTCTCTTTTCCCTTGCTTTTACCGAAGTAGTCGAGTTACCACACCACCTCCAGCTGTCGGATTTAAGTGATCCTCTCAATACTTTTTCCTTTAGCCGCCTGCCCTCGTTGATTCAAAGTCTTACCCACAGGACGATGACCTTGCAAGATCGCCCCCCCACATCTTGTCAAAGGGAGAGAGTTCTTCCCCCTTTTATTTTTTTTCCGACCTTTTTGTCCCCCTTTTCTTGCCATAATACTCTTTAACCCATTTTCCCATTGTTGTTTGTGAGTCGAGTCAGGTGGCTCGTCGTGCCCTCCCCCCCCTCCGTGTTGATCTTTCCCCCTGTTCCTTTTGAACGCATCACTTATCCCGACTTTAGCCATCATAGCCCTCAGGCTTCCCCAAGGAGACCAAAATGTATTTCCTTCACCCCCTCCCCTCTTTCTTTTTTATTCCCCCCCCGCAGAACCTTTTCCACTTTGCACCCTTCAGTACCGCCTGTCTGTAATGGAAGTTTTGGTCATTGTTCCCCGCTTCCACTCTCCCTGATCGACAGTCGCACTTTTGCCTACCTGTGCTTTCTCTTCAGCTACCTTACATTTTTTTCCCCCCCTTTCTTTCCAGTCTGAACGTTTGCATGAAAACCAGATGCAAGTTTTGACACCCCTACTTTCTTTTTGAAGGTGTTCCTCTTTCCACAACCCCTAGTCCGGAAACCTATCATAATGGCATTTCTTTTTTTTTGCTCCCACAACAAGATTGAGAGAGGGAACTAATTTTTAAGGGATATTTTGCACCTTCCCGCACAGTCATAGCCCCGTAGTGTGGTCCCTCGAATCCCCCACTGTGCGTACACGCTTGCTCCAAGCAGGATTTCCAACTTTGCACCTCGTACTTTTCCCCTTTTGAAACCAGCCCCCTCAAGTGATGCGGTCTGCGGCGCCCCTGTTCCACCCCCCTTTGCCTAGCTTTTACTTGTATAGTCCCGAACGCACCAAGGCAAAGCCGATTCAATTAACGTGTACCATCGCGCAAGTTCAAAATCCTGTGTAGTTACTCCTGCCCTCCCTTCCCTGCTCCAGAGAACTATGCAGGCTATTCTGCCTTACCCGGCCACAAGATCCCCTTCCCTGTCAGCCCCCCCTACCTTTCCCCCCGCGAAGAGCATAACGCGATTCCTGTGAACATGCCCACAGTCTTATTTTTGTTTAGACAGAACCCCTATGTGCCGTGAATGATAATCACCCACGCGAATTGGTACGATTGTGCCATCCTTCAGGAAGGAGTCTCCGAATCCCAGTAATCCAGAGTGTTTTTAACCCCCTTTTTACAACCCATGCAGGCCAATGAACACAACCAAGGCGGCCCCGCCTGCTCCCCTGTCCCTCGACAGTCTAGAGCGCTTAGGTAAGGGGTCCTGCGCCCCCCCTTCCATCAGACCCGCCACCTCCCCCTTTGGCAAAAAAATTTTCCTCACAAAATAGCCAGGACATGCATTGGCCCGGCGCGCCACCCTCGCTATAGCCCTCCCATTAGCTTTCTACCGAAGGCGCCAAACTGGGATTTTTTTCGTCCAGTTTTTCCTTCACATGGCCAGGATTATTGATAGAAGACCGCCGCAGCTATGCATGCCAGTTGTCACGATGAAAGACCCCTTTTCTTTTTGCCGGCGAGATCGAGAATTTTATTATGCGATTGTTGGAGGCTTGGCGCAGACCCTCCCTTCGTTCTTTAAGTCTACCCACGTGATTATCCTTTGCGACGGAGAGCCTTTTCGAGGGCCCATGAGCAACAGAGATCGCTTTCCTTTCGTTCGTTATGCTCCTAGGCCTCTGTATTGGTCCCTTGCCGCCTATTCGCCCCCAGCCATCTGGCACTTCCCGCATCCGAAGTTGCCTTGCTTGGCCTTTGACACTTCTTTTTTCATGACATCCTTACGACCAGCGTACGCGCAATCGGCCGATCCCTTTGTTTTTTTTCAAGGACCCGGTAACCACGCATTCTCTTCGACCTCTTCTCGGCTCGCCCAGGTGTACTAATCTCCCTTTTTCCCCTGCCCGCTTCAAAGGCAGCGGAAGTTAGAGTCCTGCGGACGGGCCATCTCGTTGGGACACTTACATTTAAAGATTATACTTCTTGTTCCTTTCAATAGATCTCAGGCCTGGGAGTTCAATAGTCTGATATCATGCTATGTCGAACTGCCGACATGTCCTTTCCCCCCCCCATATACCCTAGATCTATTTTTTGAAAAGTGCACCTTACAGTTTCAAAAAAGAATTACGTGGGGGTGGGGAGTTAGTTTTGACGGGGGAGCTTTTTTTGTTTATGTGGGGAGCGAGGACGAGTTCTAGGCGGTGGGGCGGAGGGGTGGGTATCAACGGAAGGGAAGGGGAGGTTGGAACGTAGGAGGTGGGCCACTACTTCACTGGGGGGGGGTTACGGGGGGGGGGGGTAGGGGTCAGCGGGGCCCGGGGCTTGTGGGTTGGGATTTGGTTTTTGTGGGGGGGTGGGGTGGAGAACCTGCAGACAATGGTTTCTCCTCTCAAAACTCCTTGTCCCCAGCCCTCTAGCGCCAGAGATCGTACACGCGCCTGAGGCCGTATTCCCCTTGTCCCACCTTCATCTCTTCCCCAAAAATCTTCATTTTTTTCTTGGGATGAATCTTGTTTTTTTTGCAAGCTAAGTTGTGTTCCCCAGCCCCCCTTAATCAGTAAGCGGACCTTTTTCTCCCCCTCAATGTTAATTCCCACGCACGCACAGTGTTCACCCAGCGGTTCGTTTTTTTGCAAAAGGACCCTTTTTTTATTTTTTTTGACTTTTTCCCCCCCCAGACTGCTTTCTCTTTTTCCCTTATCCTTCGCGACGCCTTTCGAGGGTTTTCTAGACCCCCTCCCCCCACCTCCAAGGGCACTAGCTTTTTTTGTTTTTTTCGTGCTTCCTTTCATCACCAAGTCTTGTTTTTCCGTTTTTTTTTTTGTATGGTACCCCACTAGGACCGTTTTCCTAAATTTTTGAACCCTTATTATTTTAGTAAACCCCCCCTTTATAATCAACCTTACCTCACCCCAACTTTTTTTGCTAATACAAATCTTTCCGCAGGATTATGTGCACCTCTCTTTTTCCTATTGACAGTAATTTGTATTCCATGCAATCAATCACCCTCCCCCCCCAAAGAAACCATTTCTTTTTCATGCCATTTCTCCCCCACCAATGTTCAGCAGGTGTTTCCGCCTTGTACCACGTGGTATTCAAAATGTTGCTCCAGAATCCACCTTAGTCAACCCATACGCATTTTAGTGAGTTTTACATCGCGTGACACCCACCCCCCCCACACTTTTCCGGGAGTGTTTCATTTTTTTTACCCCCCCAATGCCCCCCGTATTTCCCAGTTCCCCCTCACTTTCAGTTTTGAACCACGACATCGGAAAATTCCAGAACCCCCCCCGAGTTACTTCCCCCATTCTATCGCTTCAGTGCATTTTCTTTTTCTTCAGTTTCGCTATGAAGGCTAGAGCGTTGCCAACGAGTTCCAGGTGTGGGGCCGTCCAGAGACCGATGGTTGTGAATCATCTGTTTGAATTTCTCTTCCCTGCCACCACCCACACTGTTGTGGGGTGTGCTTCATTATGCGTACTGTTTTCCGGCCAGCAATGTTGCCACACGTAAGGCGTATGTTCGGGCTTTTGCTATGTTAATGTACAGAGGGTAGTTGATTTCGCTTACTGTTCCGTCTATGTTATATGTAATCTCTCCTCAGCGGGTGATTTCTTCATGTAATCTACTTTTGTGAGTCTCTCTTTCCCCCCACTCATCTTCTCCCACCCCTTTAAACCCTCCGGTTTTGAACTCCCGCCATGCACCTCGCCACCCCCCCCCACCCCCCCACCCCC
>Ga0179593_1794881_pt1 | contig 11886 bp, 12 predicted proteins | sample CZODoug2_1_08_16_FD_185931 | JGI IMG/M metagenome (GOLD analysis project Ga0179593, IMG submission 185931) | Vadose zone soil fungal communities from Angelo Coast Range Reserve, California, USA - CZODoug2_1_08_16fungal (PacBio error correction) | ecosystem: Environmental > Terrestrial > Soil >... | reverse complement strand
TTCCCCTTTTTTTTTTTTTTTTCCCTCTTTCTTTGCCGCCACGGCAGGCACCCCAGCACAGATGAGATAGGCGGCGCAGGTAAAAAGAAGCGCAGGTGTCCCACCCTTTTCCCGTCATTGGTCTTTTCCCCCCCCTGAGACCAGCTTTCTCTTTCCCCCTTTCCTTCTTCCCCCGCTTGGCGCCGGTCGAAATGATAGGGTGAAGATCGGCCCGGAAACAATGTCAGGGATGACCGTTGCTCCCTACTCCCCCCTTCTTCTTCCTGGCGTTAGATTTTTTTTTTCCCTCCCTTTTCTTTCGCGCAAGCCACGACGACGGACGGCCAGCTTCAAAAGGGTCTCATGCCCGTCGTCTACCTTTCTTCCCCTTTTCCCAGCAGCCGTTCTTTTTTTCCCTTCCCGTCCGGGGAAAAGCCGAAGGTCGCAAACCGCGGAGGAGTTGATAACGCCCAGCTATCCTTTTCCTTTTCCGCGCCCTTTTCTTTCCTTTCTTTTTAGCGCGGCCATCATCAAGAGGCCGATCACGCGACGCGGCCAATATGTCTCCCCATTCCCTCTGCAAACCCCCTTTCGTCAGGCGAAATCTACGACCGAGAATGGTGGTTGCAATCTCCCGTCGGTCTATCCCCATTCCCTCTGTCTGCACGTCTCCTTTCTTTCTTTCCTAAAAAGAAACGAGCGCAGAGAGCGGAGTCCATTTCTCTCCCTCTACTCGAGGTTTTTCCTTTTTTTTCCTCCCTTCCCGATCGGGCCGATGGTACGAAAGACCGAGGCAGAGGGAAGAGCAATCCGTCGTGCCCCTGCGCATGCCCTTTCCCTCGGTCTTTCCTTCCCCCCCCTTGTCGGACGGCCTTTTCTTTTTCTTTTTTTTTCCATCGTTTGAGGCGAGCCATAGGGAAACGCCGAGGCCAGCGGCGAACCCGGGATCGAGTTTTTATCTGTCAGTGGTTTCCGTCACCCTTTCCCTTCCTCTCGGACCTTTCTTTTTTCTCCCCTCGCCGGCGCGACTAATCAAGAATTGAAATGAACGCCGTGTGGCTCCGCGCCTCCGCTTCCGACACATCCCTCCTTTTTTTTTTCTTTTCCTCCCTCCTTTTCTTCATCCCGGTCTCGAGAGATGCGTGTGAAGCTGGCAAGTCGTAAGCGCTCGGACAACGCGCTTCAATCCCATTCTCTCCTTTTTTCTCTCGAGAATTCTTCTCATTGGAGCGCTTGGGCCTGGATCGGGGAAAGCATTCAGAACCCGCTCTTGGTTTCCTAATTTTTTCCTTTTTCGTCCGGTTTCTTTTTTCTTTCTTTTCATGGGACCGCGCGAGACGGTCATGCGGAGCCAAGGGAGCGCCCTCCTTTTCCCGCCTTCCTCTTCCTTACCCTCGTTTCTCACGTTTTCTTTCTTTTTTTTTTTTTTTTCATCCATTTCTCGGTCAGCTCGAGCCGAGTCGCAAGCCGCAAATGAAGTGGGCATTGAGCGCAGCCCCCCATTCCGTATTAGGCGGTCTCTCCCCCTATGCAAGTTTCTCTTTTTTTCTTTTTGGTAGCAGTTGGTGGGGGCATTGACGAGGGACCGGAAGAAGAAATGGGCCGAGGCGTCGAACGTGTGTGGGCCATCAACCCTCGCTTGTGCTTTTTTTTCGCCGCGACGATTCCTTCCTTCTTTTCGTGCGAAGTCGAAAAAAGGGTAGTTGATAACAGTTCCATCCACTGCTCCCCTCCCGGACATTCCTTTCTTTTTCCTTTCAACCCTGATCGCGGCAGATTAGTCTCAGGCGGAGAACGAGGAAGTGGTGCTCATCATTATCTCAGGTCCTCCCCCCCTCCGGGATAAGGTTTCTTCCCCTCTTTTTTTTCCTCCCCTTTTTTTCAACACGATCAGGGCGCGCGCGGACTCGCTGTGCAGATTTTCAGGAGTGCTGGAGGCTCCGCTTAATTCTCTCCCCTTCTCCCCTTAGTTAATTTTTCTTTTCTCCCTCCTTTTTACCTCTCTGGCTAGGCGGATGGGGACGCGGCGTGGGGTTGTATGGTCATCTACGAAGATAAGAGGGTAGCCCGGATCCGTCGTTTCCTCCCACCCATCCCCCCCCTCCACGTCTCCTTTTCCTTTTTCTTCTCGTCACCTGCTTTTAATCTTTTTCGTGAAAGTGATTTACAAACATGTCAAAAGCACGTCAGATCCTTCCCTCTTCTTCTCCTCCCTCTCCGGCGTTTTTCTTTCTTCACTTTTTTTCCCTCTCACGTGCCGCCCGAATCGAAGGGACCTCAGATCCGCTGTGTCGTTCGGTGTGACCCTTCCCTTCCCTCCATCGTGACGTGCTTTCTTTTTTTTTCTCTCGCTGCTTGTCCGCACCCCGTCGGGAAGGGAATGAAAGCTGAACCCCTTCCCTTATTTCCCGCTTCTTTTTTTTCTTCCCCTGATCTAGCCATGGCCGACAAGAAGCGAGGCCAAACAGTAGGGCGAGCGCCTCATTCCCTCCCTTTTCTCCCTGTGGCGCCTTTTCTCCCCTTTTTTTTTTAAAAATCCCCCTTTACCGAAAAAGATGTAAAAGGCATTTGACGCTAGAGAGGGCTGTACATGACAAAGCGCTTTTGCCTGTACCTTGCACTCGGGATGGTGGATAGCCCTTTTTTTTTTTCCCTTTTTCTTTTTTCGGTGACCATACAAAACCAACGAAAGTCGCCCCCCCATCCAGTCCCCTATTCACCCTCTGTAGGTCGAAGATCCTTTTTTTCCCCTCCTCTCCGCATGAAATCAGTGCGGGAGAGTGAGATCATTCCTCGTGCTGTGTCCTTACCCATTTTTCCCGCGAAAATTTCCTTTTCTCCCTTTTTTTCCCTCGGCCTATTTTCGAGGAAGATCGCGAAGGCTGTGAAGAGGTCGGGCAAACCTGGGGTGCCTTGGCATCCCTGGTTTTCCCTTTCCTTCTTCCCCGCCTGACGAGACGAATCGGCCGGCCGCTAGGTGACAGGAACCCCGTCTTCCCCCCCATGAACCTTTTCTTGGGCCGCGGTGCGGACATGGATCAAAGAAAAGGTGGGAAGATCTTACGTCCGACGTCTGGTATCTCCCCCTTCCCCCTTCATCGTAGACTTTCCCTTTTTTTTTTCCGTTCGGACGCATCGGGCATGTAGTGCTGCCGGGCCTCGTCATGCCAAACACACCACCTTCTACACTGTCCCTTTCCCCCGCTCCCCACACCCCCTTTTTTTTCTTTTTTCCTCCACTTCATTTGCTGCTTGCGACTCGGCTCGCGATGACCGAGACTCATGCTGTCGGGATGCAACAATGCCGCTGATATCCATTCTTTCCTTTACCCCGGTCTCCCTTTTCTCACGCTTTTTCTTTTTTTTTTCTTTCCCTCATTACCTTCTCTCGCTGGGTCGATGAACCGTCGGAAAAAGACGCGCCATGGCCTCCCCCGTCACCCCTCTGTCTGGCAGGACTCCCTTTTCTTCTTTTCCCGCGACCCGGCCGGGTGCTGAGCTGTTCAAAGATCCAGGCCAAAGCGTCTGCCCAATTTCCTTCCTTTTTTCCCTCTCGTTGTTTCTTTCTTTTTTTTCTCTCTCCTGATGCCCTCTTCACACGAATTCTCTGACGAGACCAGAGGATTACAGTCAAAGTTTGCCTCCCACCCTTTTCTTTTTCTTCATGGCCCTTTTTTTCCCCTCCCGTTCTGGCTCGCGCACGGCGTTCATTTCAATTGTGAGGAGATACGAGAGGCTTTCGGCAAGGTCTAGTCTTCCCTTCTTCCCTCTCCCTTCCTTTGCCGCACTGCGAACTCGAGGCAGAGGGTGTCGCGGGAGGCCTCTTGTGTCTCTTTCCTGTTCCCTCAACCCCCTTTTTTTCTTCGCTACGGCGGACGACAAGGTGAAGATGCGAGATGTGACTGCCGGCTTGTGCTGACCTGGTTCCGTCTTTCCCGCTGCTCGTTTTTTCCTTTTTCTTCCGCAGACCTCGCGTTGTTCAAGCTAGACGAAAACGCGTTCTCTGTGTCCTTGCCCTTCTTCCGCTCGTTTTTTTTCTTCTGTTTACATGTGCCGGGTAATCGAAGAGGCAGCAGATGGTGTGTTTCTCCGTCCTTTTTTTTTTTTTCCTTCGAGATTTTCGCCTGACGCGTGGAGCAGTTTTTAATTGAAGCTACGGGTCTGGCTATTCCTGTGCTGTTCTTCTTTTCTGTTTTTTTTTTTTCCCTGGGGTTTGGCGGTGCACAATGCGGGAGGGCCGCGGCCCGGGTCGCAGAACATTTTTTTTTTTCCGTGCATGTATGCAGAGACATAAACAAGATAGGAGGCCGTCATTCGTCTGTGGGGCTTTTCAGGTTTTTCTTTTTTTCTCCGTCCTTGCAGTTGCGATAAAACGATTCGGCTTAGGGAACGCGCCTCGGTTTTCATTCTTCGGCAGAGCGCTTCTTCTCTTCCCTTCCCTTTTTCGTCTGGATCATTGTGCGTGGAAGATAGTAACCAACTAAATGTAGACAGGCGCCAGGGCGTGGCATGGCGCTCCTCCCCCTTTCACCTGACGGTCTTCTTTCTTTTTCTTTCTCCATTTGGTCCACGCGCATGAGGACCTGTTGGTCAAACGAGATGCGGTGGGCACGGCGTGACCGCCCTATTCCTTCTTTCTCTTTTCTTTTTTTTTTATTTTTCCTTTCCCCTCGAGCCGGCCGCACGCGCTTCGTTAGAGGCCATATATATATTTTACAGAAATACTCCGTGGTGTTTTGATGGACGGATTTTCGCTTCTCTCGGTCATGGTTTGCCGGCGTATCGGATATGTTTTTTCTTCTTTTTTTTTCCACCTCGGCGGTGAACCAACAGGGTCCGCATGAGGTGGACCAATTGAAGTCCCCCACGGCCTCCCCTACCCCCTCCCTCCCTCCACCAAAGATTTTTTTTCCTCTCTGGCGCCATGCCCACGGTGGCGCCGGTCGAAATGATAAGGGTGAAGACAGCATGCCCGGTCACCAATTCTTCCCTTCCCCCCTGTGGACATTGATCTTTCCTTTCCTTTTTTCTTTTTCATCCCTTAACCCTAGGGCGCGGTCCAGACAGCCCCGATCGTGGAGCGCAACCCGCCCAAGGCCCTCCTACTTCCCTCATTTTTCCAAAAGTTTTTTTCCTTTTCTTCTCTATCTTGTGCTGAGCGGTCGCATCCAATGCAAGTAAGGGAAAAGACGCCCTTTTTGTTTTTTTTCCCCTCAACAGCGGATTTCTTTTCCCTCCTCCGCCTTGTGCACAGCCAAACACATCATGGGAGGCTCCTGTCCCTCATCAGATTTTTCCCCGTCCCCCTTCAATGAAAAAATGAAGACAAAAGTAAGGGGCCCGTGTGTGTAACATCTCCCCTCCCGGCGAGCTTGCTCTTTTCTCTCCCCGGGCTTGCCCCGGTCTGATGAAAAGACAGTCCAAGGTGATAATAAAAAGGTAGCTACGATGTGCGGCTCTCAAACATCAACGAAGCTTTCTTTTTTTTTCCCCCTCTATTTCCTCTTCACAGCCTTCCGCGATTCCGGCGATGTAACGAAAGAAAGAGGCATCTGGCGAGACTTCTTTCTCCACCCCTCCGCAGCCACACCTCGATGCCTTTTTTTTCTTTCCTTCCCCCCCATGTTGGAGGAATAGTTTGAGGCCCGGTGTGCGCCATTCCTCCTCCTCTTCCCAGCGCTCTTTTTTTTTTTTTTTCTTGTTCTGGCCAGGGTTGACGGAAAAAATGCGGGCCGAGTCCATGTTCCTCTTAATGTTTTTCCCTGCGCCTTGCCGAGAAGAGAGATATAATCAGAAGTGAAATGAACGCCGTGCGCCGTCTCCCTCCCTGTTCCCCTCACTAAAGCAGTTTTTTCTTCTTTTTTTTATTTACTTCCTTTTCTCTCCTCCTCGGTCTCGCAGAGATGCGTGTGAAGATGGCAGGCGTAGCGCTAGGCAAACGTCGCGTGTCTCATTTATTGAGATTTTTTCTTTTCCCCCCCCCCTGCGCCGCGCGACGCGAATTTGAGAGATTGAGGAATGGATCGTGTGGGCACCAGTGTGTATCTTTTTTCCCCTCCCCCGCTCGATGTCGGTTTTCCTTTTTTTTTTTTCAGGGCCGCCGTCTTTTTCCGAAAGGTTCTAGAAAAGAAGAGAGGAAGGTCATGCGGATGCCCAGGACGCGTCTTCCTTTCCCCTCTTCCCTATTCGATTCTCCTTCTTTTTTTTTTTCTTTTCTGCGTGATCCGTGTCGCAAGCCGCAAATGATGGCTTGAGCAGCGCCAAACAAATTAGGAAGAGCAGCGCAGTCCAGTGGTGAACTCTTCTTTTGTGGATGGGTTTTTTTTCTTTTTTTTTTTCCTTTTTTCCCCTCCCGACATGGCCGAGGAGGTAGAACGGCAATAAAAGAGATCGGGCGTTTCGCTCTCCCTACACTTTCCTATCCGAGTACTTTTTTTTTCCCTTTTTTTTCTCCTGTCCGCACCGAGCCCGCGCATCAGACAGTCATAGGCGAATAAATTGGATGGGGCAGCCTGAGTTCCTGCAACTTCTCGCGGTGTCGATTCTTCTTTCCTTTCCCTTTCTCCGCGCGGATCAGGTTTGCAGGACACGATCACAGCCTTAGGCGATTCCTCGCAACCTCAGGTTCCCTCTCTTTTTTTTTTTTTTTTTTTTTTTCCGATCGAACTGGTTCAACAAGATCAGGAGACGAGAGGATCGCTTGTGCAGATTTTCGTCTTGTATTTCCCCTTGGCTCGAGCGTATTTTTCCTTTTCTTCTCTCTTTTTCTTCTGGCCCCTTCAATTGTTACCGACACGACGATAGAGGGAATAGTTCGGACCTCTTTTTCTTCTTCCCTTTCTTTTGAGAGGTTTTTTCTTCTTTTTTTTCTCCCCACCCTCCACCGCAGTTCTATCCCACCAATCCGAATGAAGTCGGCAAAGCGATTGAATGACAGACCTCTCTATTTTCAGGTAACAATTGCCTTTTACCCTCCTTTCTTCATTTATTTTACAACTCCTTCCTTTCTTTACTGGACAGAAATATGTAGGAGAGTGCTGCTTGCAATTTTTTTTCTTCTCTCAGTGACGTATTTCTTTCTCCTTCTTTTTTTCCCCTTACTTTCAGCAGGTACATACTGCAGGGTTAAGCTTTCCCCCTTGCCCGCCCTGATTTTTTCTTCCATCATCTCTTTTCTTCTTCTTCTTGGCCTCACCCCGTTGGGGGCAGGGGAAGCTGAAAACGGAAAAGTTGGACAGGATGCACATTCCCCCTTTCACGCCCTCTGCTCTTCTGTTCTGCTTTCGATTAGGCTTCTTTCTTCATGGCAGCTCTCCTGGACATAGGGCGGGCTTCATAAGCAGTGGGTAGGACGGACTAATTAACGATCTTCCGGCGTTTATTTTCTCTTCCCCCTCTTTTATCCTTTCCGTCATGCAAAGAGAATGTTGCAGGAAGTAATTCGATGGGGGGATAGAGAACTGCTTTTTTTTCCTTTTTTCCCCTTCTTTCTCTGGCGACCTAGTGATCTTCGAGATGACCATAAAAAAAAACGCCCTGCGTCCATCCCTCCCAACTTCTTCCCTCCTAGGTAGAGTCTTTTTTTCCTTTTTTCCTCCTGGGCATATCACACGGCTGAGACGCATGAACTACCGTGAGGGAGACTGTGAGCTAATCAAGCGCGTGCGCCGTCCACACTCCCTCTTTTTTTTTTTTCCCCCCCGTTTCTATCTGCCGCGGCCTCTTTCGAGGAGATCGCGAAGGATGTTGGACGGTCCGGAAAAACCGATCACGGCGCGGGACTTTTCTGTATCATTGATTCCCTTCCTCTTTCGGCGCCGCCGCTCCGGTTGACAGGAACTAAGGCGCACAATCCCAATGGATGCAGCCGAGTGACGTCCCGGGCGGGCTCTTTCTCCCCCGTGTGCGGACCCTTTCCCTTTTTTTTTTCCTGTACTTAGCGCGGCCTCATCGTAGAAGGGACAGAGATAGTAACACGACTTGGGGCTCTGGTCTCCCCTCCGTAGCGAGTTTTCTTTTTTTTTTCTTTCGTTCCCTCGCAATGCCACCCACCACTTCTTACCAGACGAAGGACACCGCCGACCACCCCTCCTCCCTTTTCCCACCCTTCTGGCGGTTCCCCTGTTCCTTGTCCTTTTTTTCCTCGTCTCGCGTGCCGAGCTCATGCTGTCGGGCGGCACACGCCGCTGCATAATAAGTATCTCTAACGGCGGCCTTGGAGCCTCCGTGTCGACAAGCGATTTTCTTTCATCCCCCCCTGACCGTCTCGCGCGGGTCGATGGAACATGTACGGAAAAAGACGGTCGTCCCTGGCCTCCCTCCCTTCTGCAGTTCTTTTTTGGGGTGGCTGAAGTTTTTTTTTTCCCAGATCCCTTTCTTCTTTCTTTTTTTTTCTCGATCTCCCCTATCTCCTGATTGAAAGCGCGCGTTTGGCAGACGCGTAAGAATGCCCGTGGTCTTCACACGTGTCATACTTCTTTCGGAAAGAGGTATTTCCCCCCTTTTTTTCTTTTCCTCTTAGACATTCTTTGATGTCGGGAAGCGTTATGGAGTAGCGCACCTGCGTATCCCCTCGTTTTCTTTTTTTTCAATGATTCTCTTCCCCTTTTTTTTTTTTCCTCTGCCATTGCGCAGCCTCGATCGAACATGGTCATCGCTTTCCTGTGGCACTTTTCCTCACTCGGACCCCCTTTTTTCTTCCCCTTCCTCCAACATGTGGAGGAGGATAAGGCACGCGTTGATGTATTCGTGGTCCTCTCCCTCATCTCCTGCCAAGTGGATCCCTCTTTTTCTTTTTTTTTCTTCTGACATCGGCCGGATAGCGGAAGGCGGTGAGGAGGAAATCGATGTTCAATCTCGGACTACCCCTCTCTTTTCCTCTGGAGAGCTTTTTTCTTTTTTCCTGTTTTCTCTTATCTCCGGTTACATGGCGGGTCATCGACGGGAAGGCGAGGGGAGGATATAGACGGTCTGTGGTGTGTTGCCACCCCCCCCTCTCCCTCTCTTTTTTTCCCTTTTTCCCCATGCATCTTACGGCGGCAGTTCGCGGCCGGATAGGATATCTGATGATGGGCCGCTTGCCCCCTCTTATGTTTTTGCTTTTTTTTCTTTTCTTTTCATAACCTTTCTCGCTGGAGTGATCAAAAGAATCACAGGTTGGACCTTCTTTCTTTTTTTCCCTGGGACGTGAATTGCTTTCCTTTCCTCCCTTTTCTCCCCTGCGGCTGGCAGGGCGCGATGTGGAGAAGCGGAGCAATGAGAAACTTGCCTTTTTTCCCTTTTGTTCGTTTTTTTTTTTTTTTTTTTTCTCGGCGAGGGAGCAACGAGACATGAATATCGAAAATATTCACGGATTTTTCTTTGATCACGGTTGTCTCCATTTTTCCTTGTGCAGATATCCTCCTCCTTTCCTCTCTGTCCGCCGGTCGCCGGCAAAAACGGCTCAGGTAAAGCTTTGTTGCTGGCGTCGATCCCCGGCTTGGTGTTGTATTCTCCCCTTGGGTCAACTTTTTCCCCTTTTTTTTTTTTTCTCCTATTCTCATTCTTGCTGGGGGTGCAGGCGTGGGCGGCAAGCAGGGGGAGGGTGGAGAAAAGACCTTTCCCTCTACCCGGCGCCCGTCGGCTTAGTTCGTTTCCCTTTTTTCCTTCTTTCTCGAGTTGATCTTTTGCCACCCTCCCTGCGTGCCGACAAGAATGACAAACCCAGCCCAGATGAGTCTCGTACTTTTCCCCCTCCAGAGCTTTTTTTTTCCCTCTTTTTCTCTCCTCACCCAAATCGTACGAGCGTCGTGCCGGACGACCGTAGTAGCGAGGAAGCGCAATGCCCGGGGGCGTTCTCCTTTTCCCTCAATGGCTAAGGGTTCCTCTTTTTTCTTTCCCCCTTCATCTTTCGTGCTCTCATGTAGCGTTGAATCCGATCGAGCATAATTAAAAATAGGGCGCGGCATAACCTCCCCGATAGTTTTTTTCTTTTTTTCCCTTTTTTCCTTCTCTTCCTCAACATCGAGCATGAAAAGCAAGACAGAAGGATCGCCGATTTTGTGTGTTAGTCTCCGCTGAAGCTCCCTTTTTTTTTTCTCCCCTCTTATCACGCACAGGGAGAATGTTATTAGCAGACGCACGAATGGTGCACGCCAACAAACCCCCTCCTTTCCCGATCTTTTTTTCCCCCTCCTCCCGTCCGTGCCCATGAAAAACGGCGCCCACGCGTCAGGGCCTGCCCTCTCCCTCCGGCGGATTGTGGTTTCCCCCTCCCCTTCTGCCCGTCGATGAACAGGAAATGTCCCCGGCATTCTTTCACCCGGTCGTCCTTTTTCTTTCGCGTACATGCGCGAAAGAGAAGCGAGGGTAGGGCGAGCTTGAACAACGCGCATTTCGGCCTAACTTCTTTTTTCTTTTCTGGTCGAGCCTTCACTCGCACGCGCAGAAAATCGCGCTGCGCACCTTGTCTTTCCCTTCTCTCCGCCGCAAGATCCCCTTTTTTTTTCTTTGGGGGGGGGGGTTTGGAGGCTTCGTTTTTATCTCTCCCTCTTCTTCCCCCCCTTCTCTTTCTCAGGTGCGGAAAGGCCGGAAGAGGAGGACCATTCGAGTGCTGCTCCCCTGAGTTCTTCTTCTTTTTTCTTGCCATTGGAAACGCAGTGCGCGAGCCAGAAGAGGACGACATCCCATCCTTGTTCTCCTCCGTAGAAGCCTCCTCCTTTTATCCCGGACCTGTCTTCATCCTGGTCTCGCAGAGATGCGGGTGGCAGCTGGGCTTGGTGTCTGCTCTTGCCAACCCTCTTTTTTTCTTTCCCCGTGCGGGCAAGCGAGACGCGAAATTTGAGAGAGTGGGCATGGCCTCGTGGCACCGGCTTCCTGTCACCTGCCTCGCTGTCGTTCCTTTTTTTTCTCTCCTTCCCTTCTTCCTCTTTTTTTTTTCCTACCAGGGTAATCGAACAAAGAGAGAGACACGGTCCTGCGGAGACACTTTCTTTCACTACTTTCTCAGGAAGTAAGGGTCGAGCTAAGGTATGAATTCCATCTGCCAGTGTAGTGTCCTTTTTCCCTTTTTTCTTTCCTCTCCCCCTGATTTGCTTGAGCCGCGCCAAATCCGGATAGAGCGCTACGCTCAGTGTCTCCCCTCGGCCTTTTTTTTCTTTTTTTTTTTTCTTTTTCTTTACTATCCGGCCAGCACGACATGGCCAGGAGGAGTAGAAACGTAGAATCAACCTGCTTCGTGGCCTTTTTTCTCCGTGGTCCGGGTCAAGTTTTTTTCTTTCCTATGCCGTCGGCGAAGAAGAAAAGGGTCTTTGATCCATGTCCCGCACCCTCTCCGCCTCCTTCCCTTTCCCTTCACCCTTATCGGCGGACGATTAGTTAAGGAGGGACCGGATTGCCTTTTCGCTTTTTTTTTTCCCCTTCCCGCTCACAGAATTCGCGATATCCTAGAAATAGAGAGAAGATCGCACCTGTTTTCAACACTGGACAGGGCTTTTTTTCTTCTTTTCTTTCTTTTTCTGTACGGCTCAAGAGGAGGAATGAGGCGACCCTTCGCCCTCCTTTTTTCCTTTTTTTTTCCCTGTTCCGACACGCGTAGAGAACTCGTCGACACTCGCGGGGATAGTGCGGTATGTGGAGTGCGGGCGTGTTGGGTTTTATTGTTTCATCCGAAGATCTTTTTTTCCTTTCTTCTTCGTCAACATGTCTTTTTGCCTGGTACAGCCCTTCTATCGCTAAAATGCTTTACATCTTTTTAGGAAAGTGTTTTCCCACACATTGTCCCTCCCCCCCTTTTCGTGATACGTCTTTTTTTCCTCTTTGTTCCTCCTTTTGCGTGATGTCTCGATCACGTGAGCGAACGAATCGATCGGACCATATTTCCGCGGGTTCTCACGGATTGCTCCTTCCCTTTTTTTTTTTTCGGCCATC
>Ga0179593_1655540_pt1 | contig 11886 bp, 23 predicted proteins | sample CZODoug2_1_08_16_FD_185931 | JGI IMG/M metagenome (GOLD analysis project Ga0179593, IMG submission 185931) | Vadose zone soil fungal communities from Angelo Coast Range Reserve, California, USA - CZODoug2_1_08_16fungal (PacBio error correction) | ecosystem: Environmental > Terrestrial > Soil >... | reverse complement strand
CTTTGTGTGTTTCTCCTCTAATCCCCAAGCCCTTTCCCCTTCCCCTGTCTGGCGGCCCCCAGGTCCCCCGTTTTTCCGAAACCCCTTCATCCCTTCCTTTTTCCAGTTGAGGTCGCCCCTTCGCAGATCGGCAATTTTTCATTGCATTCCTTTTCTAAACAGGGATTCCTTTTCGGCGACCTTCCCTCCTTTTGCGGTCGATCGCTTTTTTCCCCTATCCTATTTCGTCAGCTTTGTCGTTCCCGTTGACGCATGGGCGTTGAATTTCCTTTTTTTCTCCAGAACGTGGCTTCCCCTTCCTCTTTTTGGATTTTTTCTTCCACGCCCCCCCTTTTGATGGCCGTGAGCGGTGATTTACTTGTTGGCTCCGGCTCGCTTCTGAAAAAAGCCTTTCTTTTTGTCCAGGTTCTTTTCCCCTTTCCCCCTGCCAGTGGTCCTTTTCGCCCTCTTTACAAGGCCTTTTTGCTTTCTGTCTGGCACAAATCGGACTTTACCTTCCTTCATTTCCCCCCTCCTATGTGGTCTTTTCTTTCAGTTTCTCCCCCCGATAAGTGGGAAGTTTTCTTTTTCTCTCGTTTTCGGCCCCTGGTGACTCTTGACAAGGTCGCCTGTTGAGGGACCCTTTTCCCGGGCCTTCTCTCCCCCTCTCATATTGGTGGACACCTTTTCCTGCCCCAGTACGGATCCAAAAGTTGGGCTGGGAATGTTTTTTTTGCTTCCCCTATTAGTTTTTTCCCTGCAGGGCCCTTATTGCCGTCTCTTCCTTTCCTTTCTCGGCAGTCGTTTTCCCTTTTCCTCTTATGGCCATTTTTTTTCCGGAATACTTTTTGGCCCGCATACAGTGGTCTCTTTGCCTTGGCGCTGTTTCCCCGTTCTGGCGTTCCCTTTTTCCCTTGTTGCAGATTGTGCTTCATCTAGTTCCCCTGTGCATATCCTCTCCATCTCCCGTGTTCCCCCCCCCCACCGTTGAGCTTTTTTTTTTTCCTCCCTGGCGTTATTTCTTTTCCTCGCAGCAAGGTCGCCCCCCCCGTCTCCCCTCTTCTTCAGACTTAGGCTCTTCTCCGAGCCGAATTTTCTTTTTTTTCCACAACCTTTCTCTACCGCGCCCTCCCACCTTTTTTTCCGAAAAAGGTTTTCTGTGGCCCCCAACGGCACCCCCCCCTCCCCACTAAGAGGCGGATCGTTCCTCTTGACCACTTTCTTTTTTTTCTCAAACTCTCCGGCATTGCTCTTTTCCAAACCAGGTTGTTCCGCAGCAATGGGGTCCGTCCGGACGGCGATCTTTTGCAGGAATTTATAAATCTCCCCCTCCTCCTCTTTCTGAATTGCTTTCCTTCGTTTGTCCCTTTTTTTTGAACGCCTCGCCCTGGTCACAGTGATACCCCCTACTTGCTCGTTTCCTCGGTTCTTCTTCGGGTTTTGCCCTTCCCCCCCTTCTAAGGCCTGCTTCCTTCTTACCTCCTAGCGTGTTGCCCTTTTTTTAAGAGAAAAACGTCTTTCTTTGTGCTCTACTCAGTTCGTTTTTCCTTTGCACCCTTCCCTTCCCCGCGCAAAATCTCTCTCCTCTTTGTTTTTAGATCTCTGATATTTTTGCGCTTTTTTTTTTTCTTTTTTTTTTTTCTTGATGGTTCTTTCCTTTCCCTCACTTCCCTTTTGGACGTTCCTGTTGAGCACACCCATTCCTTCTTCTGTTTTCTCCCACCAAATGGCCCTTTTTTTTTCTTCTTTTCCCCTGGCGACTTTGGATTTGGAAATCATTTGTTTCGGACTTTTCTTTTCCTTTCCCCTTCCCCACCTCAAAATCCTCTTCTTCCTCACCACTTTTTCCGGTCCCGTCTTGCACCCTAAGTGTATGTTTTTTTTCTTGCCCTGGCCACCCATCATTTCATCCTCGCGGCCTTTGTCCCTTCTTCGAGATTTCATACTTTTCCTCCTCTTTTTTGAACCCCCCTATTTTTCCCCCAGTTTTCACGGGACTTTTTTCCAAAACCCCCCCCTCCAGGCCGTCCATTTTACCCAGTCACTGTTCAGGCTGCTGGCTCCGCCTCGTGTTTCTGTAAGCCCCTTGTTCCCTCCTCTTCGGAGGTGATTATGGATTTCCGTCTTGGCTTTTTTTTTTTTCTTAATTTTTTGGAGGAATTGCTGCTCCCCTTCCACCTGAGCGGATTTCACCTCCGTTTGTTCACGCGACCTTTTTTCTCCCCTCTCCCTTTCCCCCCCTTTGCCTGCTCCCCCTTGTTGTTCACCGGTGCTGATCGCTATCTGTTCCTCAGAATCGACCTCCCCTGTCTCCTTTCCCCCCCACGGCCTCATCTGGCCCTCTCAGTTGTTCGGGGATTCCTCAGCGAAAAGAACCTGCGTCCCCTGTACGTCCCCGGACACCTCTTCTCCCCCCTGCTTCCCCCCCCTCCCTACCTGGGTTCTCCCTGCCGCCTCCATATTTGCGATCGGGCATTCCCTTTTCCGTCACTTTTTTTTTCGTGTTTTTTTCGGAGGGGAATTGTTTGTGGTTGGTCTTACTCATGAGGCCACTTCCCCCCCCCCCCTTTTCTACCCGTTACCCCATTTCCCTTAGTTTTTCTCACTGGATTCTCTTCTTAGGAGCGCTCCGCCCCCGCCCCTGCAGGTCAAAGATTTGTTCCTTGCCCAAATACCCCTTTTGTTACCTTTTTTTTTTCTTCCCCTTCGAAAACCAACGACTCGGACCTTGACAGAAGACCCCTACTTTTCCCCCCCCTGTTTCCCTTCGCGATCCCCCCCATCTTTGTCCTTCTTGTCGTCACAACCATTCCCTTTGACTGTCTGACTTGTCTCTTTTTTCTATCGGTCGCGTGCCCTTACTGACCAACCCCCCCACCCCCCCCCTGACTTTCCCCCTCCAAAAGGCCACCCCTGTCCCCCCAACCCTTCCCGGGATCGCAAAAAAAACACCAGGTGTCTTTTTCCCACAACCTCCCTTTCAACGTTCCCCTTTCCTCCCTGTTTGCGTTTCGTAGCTCCTTCCTTCAAAATATGAATCTTTCCCAGCCCCGTATTGGGCCCTTTTCCCTTTCCACTTCCCCTCCACTCCCCTTTCTCTTTTCGATCGACTCGTCTTCTTTCCGACGCCCTGGCAATTGCACACCTAAAGGATTTTCCCCTCCCTGGCTTATTATGGCTACCTTCATGTAGGCCTACTTTATGCCGATTTTTTTTTTGCTGTTCCCTTCAGACCTGACCTGTCCCTTTGTGTGAGATTGTTTCGGTTTTTTACAATGGGGTCTTCCCTTCCCCCCCGTTTCTTTCCGCGTTCTCCGCGGTTCTTTCCTTTATCAAAAGAGCGGGCTCTCCCTCCTCTTGGTTGGTGTGAGAGAGATAACCCTCTTTTTTTTTTTTTCTCCCTTCACGCAGGACTCCTTCTTTCCTTTCAATAGTTCTTTTTTTTTTTCCGAACAATCTCACCTGTTTTCCTTTGTTTTGAATTTGGCGTCCCGGAGTCTGCCTATCCCATCTCCTGCACGCGGGCTTCCCCTTTCCCCTTTTTTAGCCAGGAAGAAGCTCCCTTCCTCACTTTTTTCCCTTCGGTGTCTTTCCAGACATCGAGTTCGGCTCCCAATTCGTTTTTTGTTCCTTTTGGTCATGGATTGCCCGTTTTCCAGAAACGTGATGGTTGTCCCCTTCTCCAGAAGTTTTCCTCCTTGTCAAAGCTATTCCCAAACTTTTCACTGGGCCGTGAGGCCGTTTTCCTATGCGCCCCTTGGTTTTTTCGCTCCCGCTCCGTATTCCTCTGACACCGCATCTTTTTTTTTTCCCAGGTTTCGAGTTCGCTTGTTCGGGCGCGCCGCTACTAGGAGCCACCAGAAAAGGTATTGTCTTTTCCCCACTCTGGATGGTTGTTCGACTCATTCTTTTTTTTCCCTCTTGGTAGTCTTGGCATTTCCCCCAAAGTTTGGGGACGTCTTTTTTTTTGCTCTCTGGACCTTTTTTTCACTCCGCCCCTGTCGCAGTAGTGGGCGGGCCTTCGTCCCGGGAGGTTCTCTTGCCTCCCCCTTCAGATTTTTTTCAACTATTTGGATTTCCTGTCTGTAATACTCCCAACCCTTTTGCTTTGGCTTTCCTTCTTTCACTTCCCTCAGGTACCCCCCCCCTTTACAATTTACTTTCCCCCTTTCTTCCGAGCGTTCATGACTTCTTTTGGTCAGATGTTTCTGGAGCATTGTCTGTCAATGTGCACGTTCCTTTGGAGCTTTTCTTTCCCTCCTCCCCTGATGGCGTTCCCTATTTTTTTCTGTTTTGTCCGGATCCCCTTGAGTTTCCGCCCTCGGTTAGTGCACTTCTTCAGCCCCGTTGTCTCTTCCTTTTTGGACTTGTGGATTTCGATTTTCGACAGGTCGCATTGCCTTCCCAGCGTAGTATTTTTCCCAGACTTAGTCCTCCTTCTTCGCGACGGCCTTCAACCCCTTTGAAACTCTCAGGTTCCGTATCACCTCTTTTTCGAAGCGCGACCCCAGTCAACCTCCTTTCCCCTTCCCCAGATTTTCATCCCTCCACACTTCCTTTCCTGTACCACTGGGATGGCTGCTCTGGTTTGGGAAACCCCCACGGGTTGGGGTCCTTTCTCCAGCCTTTTCGTTCCTCCCTTTTGAGAATTAGGCCCTACCCTCTGCGCATTAGACTTACGTCTGCAGAAGCGCTCTTTTTCCCCTGTTCCCCCCCCCCCCCCCAACTCCTTTTTTCAGCCTTATCTCCTACTTTCTCCTTTTCTTCTTGTCTTTTTTTCGGTCCAAGGGGATTTGCTTTGTTGCACCTGAAAAACAAACGTTTTCCCCTGCTTTTTCAAATCCTCTTTTTTTTTCGGGTTCCCTTTTTTTCCCCGTAATTGTAGTTGCCTCCGTTCCTGTCCACCCTTTTTTTGCGCTTCGTTCCGTTCCCCCCCCCCCCCGAGATTTTCTTTTTCAAACCCCCCTCCTTCCTCCTTTTTTTGCGAGATATCTCCGGATGTTTTTCGTTATGTTTGCCGGTTTTTCCACACGAAATCACGCCAATGGGTGACCCTCTCGCTTACCCCCTCCTTACGTCCCCACTGGGCACCCGCTTTCTTTTTCCCTCCTTCGGATTTTCCCTCCCCCCGGGCCTACCTCTGTTTACTCATCACTCCCCCTGGAAACGATTACTCCAACTAGCAAAGTTTTTTCCCTCCTTCTGGCTTCTGTTTTTTTTTTCAGGCATTGGTTTGTCCAATCAGGCTTCATGATCGCTCATTTCGACCCGTCACGAGACACTTTTTTTTTCATCTCTTCCTTCTGACTATTATCGCTGGACGAAGTTTGCCCCAAGTGCTTCCTTCCTTTTCCCCCCAAACCTTTTTTTAACCCCCCCTTTCTCCCAATCCTAAAGTTTTCCGACCTTCCCCGTCCTATGCTGGCGATACTCTTTCGGGTGCCCGTGGCGCCAGTTAGTCCCCTTTCCGTTTCTAAGTCTGTTTTTCTTCTTTTTATTTTTTTCTTGCTTCTTCTCCCCTGCCTATTACCTCTATTTCCGGTCCGTTGGAAATGCGACATTGTTCCGAGAGTAGACCCCCCAATTCTCCTTGGTATCACCGGTTTGCTATCTTGCCACTTCCCCCTGATTAAGCGGACCTCCCCTCTCTGCAAACACGCCTTAATTTTTCCCTTTTTTTCCCAGGGTTGTTGGTTTTTTTAGGAGCAAGGCACCTTCCTACTATGAAGAAAACTCTTTTCCATGTTTCTATTCTTTTCCAGGGCCCCTTACCCCGGTCGGGCCTTCTTTTCCACTTGGGGCCCGATGCGGGGTACCGAGCCTAGGGCTGCCCCTTCCCTTTCCCATTTTTTTTTACGTACATTGGGGACCCCTTTTCCCCTCTTTACCCCCCCCTCACTATTAATGCCCTCATTTCGAGCCGCTTCTCCCGGGTCCCTTTCCCGTCCCTCCCCCCATACTTCCTCCTTTGTCTGCACCCAGGACTCACCCCAATTTCGCGCCATATGAAGCAAGAAACCGTTCCCCCAAAATTTTTGCTCGGTGGCTTTTGCTTACTTCCCCCTCTTTCTCCAGTCGTCACCACCCCCTTTTACTGACTGAACATTCCTGGGTCTTTCTTAGGTGCTCTCGTTTGGGGCGCTGACCCTTTTTTCCGCCTCCTCCTCCGGGCCACTTTTTTCCTCGCTTTTCTTTACCTGGGGACCCGGCCATCCTTCACTTGCAGTTTATTTCCTCCCCTTTCCTTGCTGTTCTCCCCACCAATTTTTCTGACACCTTGTCAGGCTCACGTTCCCTCCCCTTTTCCCCCTGTCCTGTCTATCTTCCTCTCTCACCCCTATGCGTTATCCTTTTTTATATTATAGTTCACTTTCTTGAAATTGTCTGAATCTTGTTCTTTTCCTTTCTGGGAATTCCCCCTCCTTTCTCCCCCCTTTTTGCCCCCTCTTCATTCCTTGAGCGGGAAAAGGATCCCCTTCCTGAATCGTCCTCTACCCTTCCCACCGAAGGAACACAGTCCCTCTTTTTCTATGGTCTCCCTCCCTTGATTCCCTTTCTAGGATTAAGATATTTCGCTCCTTTGGACTTTCAAAAATGACCCCCCTTCCCCTTTCATGTGATATTGGTCGGGCCTTTTTTTTTTTTTTTCATTGAACCTTCCTTTTTTTGCCGAAGACCGCCGATTTTTCGACAGTCGGATGATTATTTTCTCTCTTTCCTTCCTTCCTTGTTGTTGTGTCTTCCCCCCTTTTTTTCGTTCGAGAACCCTCTCTTCCGGTTCCTTCAACCCCTTTCTTCCCGAAACATCTCCCCTCCCCCTTTTTTGCACCTTGAATGTTTAGAAGGAGAAGGCCGCTCTTCCCCTCCCTGGCACGGGCGGGTTTCCCCCCCCACACTGTAGCCAGTCTTTTCCTTTCTTGTCTTCCTTTTTTTCCGATCGCTCCCCTTTCCCCTCTTTTTTGATCTCTTCCCGTTCCCCCCTTGCGGCCCGGTTTGGTCGTTTTTGACTTGAAGGGAATGGCCTTAAACGTTTTTTTTTTCCCGGATTCTTTTTTTTTCCTTTCCTTTTCCCAACGACAACCTTTGCTCCAGTGTACGCGCCCTTTTCCTTTTCTGTCACCTTTTGCGCTCCCGGCTCGCTTTCCTCCGCCCACGGCACTTTTTTTTTTTTCCCCTGGTCCGTTCCCGCCCTTTTTCTTCCTTGCGCGGCCGAGATCCATGCAGTGAGCCCCGGAAAAGGCTGTTCCAAATCTGGGATGGGTGTTTTCTCATTCGCGACCGATGGGGTACTTTTTTTTTTAGTTTTTCTAACCCTCATCCCCGTTGGGAAGTTCTTCTTCCGTTCCGGCTGGTGGTCATCCCCTCCCTTTCGTAGTGGGTGGGCACCCTTCTTTGGCAGTTCGGAGCGGCTTTTTCCTTTCCTGTAAATCTTTTTCCCCCCTCTTTGAACACTTTTTCCCCCCAGTACGACAAACTGGGGTCCTTTGTCTTGTCCCCCTATTCGTCTTGGCGCAGCAGGGCCTGGTTCCCGGCCCCTTATTGTTTTTCCTCTTTTTGAATTCGCTTCCTGCGCAATTCAGTTTCCTTTTAGTCTTGTCCCCTAAACCAGTGGTTTTCCCCCCAGTCCCAGTTTTGGCGCTTTTGGTGTTGCCCCTGCCCTGCACCCTGATGGCGTTCCCTTCTTTTCCCTGTTTGCAGATCTTTTCTGCTTCCTTTTTTCTTGCAGATTTCTTCCTCTCTCCCCGGTGATCCCCCCCCATTTGATTCCGCCAGGGACGTGACTTTTGGAATTTCGATCGACTTCCCAGGTCGCCCCCCTTCCACCGTAGTTCGCTCAGGAACTTTTGGCGCAGTATTCGCCCTCTCTTCCGGTCGTCCCGAGTCTCCACCGTCTTTTCACATCGGTGGTTTTCCCGCGGCTGACAGGAAAAAGACCCACGAGGGATGAAGAAGCCTGTTTTTCCCAATACTGTTCCCTTTTTCCAACATGTACGTTTCTTTTCTGGCTTATTTTTTCACCCCATGTTGTTTTCGGGGCCCTGTTTTTCTTCCTTTTTGGGATCTTGTTTCCCTCGGCGAATTTTTCCTTAGTTTCAGTTTTCTCCAAGTTATACCGAGCATTCCCTCTTTTCGGACTTTCCTTGAAGCGAAGATGTTCCCCCAGGCCTTTCTTTTTCCAGCCCTTTATTCCCCCCCTTGCCTACTTGCTTCTTTTTTTGGCCATTGATTGATGTTTTTTCCTTTGCACCGGGAAAAACCTGGCATAAGTTTCCTTCTTAAACCCTCCTTTTCGCCCACCTTTGCCAGTTGGGCCCCCCTCTTTTAATTGTAGTATGTTCTTTTTCTATTGCCTTTCCACTTTTCTTGGCTACTTCGCCAAGAAGAGAAAATCCGCGCCCCCCTCTCCCCTCCGTTTTTTTTTTTTTTCTTTTCTGGGAGTTTTTTTTTTCTTCTTTCTGTTTTTCCCCTTTCCCGAAGCGCCACCGTTCCCCATCAAGACTGGAGTCGATGCCCCCAACTACAATTAACTCGTCCCATTTCCCCACTGGGCTCGTGTACTTGATGACCTTCCCTTTCTCCGACCCTTTTTTTTGTTCCCCCCCCCCCCCCCCTCAAATCCATGTGCCCCCACGTTTGAAAGGTAGGACAAGTATTTTGAAACTAAAGTGTCTCTTTTTATTTTCCCTTCTTTTACCCAAACCCCACATCTGTTCCCCCTGGTCCAAGTCGACGTTAAGCGACTTCTTATCCACCACTTCTTGAAATATCGCCGTCGGTTCTCCCCCTTGCTTTCCCTTCCTTCCCGTTTCCCCATTCAATGAATCCAAGCTCACTTTTTTTTACCGTAAGTGGTCAAGGAGGGTCTTTTTTTTTTTCGTACGCCCCTTTTCTCGGTGACTTCTTTTTTTTTTCCCCCTCCCTTTTTTCGCCCCGGAGTTATCCGTTTTTTTTTTCCCTTTCTCTTGGTTGACGAACGTCTGATCGTTTCCATTCCTCCCCCTTTGCCTTTTTTCTGCTCTTTTTCCCCTAAATGGCCCCCTGCTGATTTCTTTGAGGTAGACCCCCTTTTCCCCAAGTCACTCTTCCCTCTTTCAATTTTTTTGGAGATGTCATCGCTTTTGCACGACCCGATCTTTCCCAGTTTGAAAGTAAACTTTCCCTTTTTCAAAACCACTTCCCCCTTCCCCCCTCACTTGTTTTCTGGCTTTTCCCTCCGCCAGGGGAACGCGGGACAATGTATGGCGTCACAACAATGCTCCAATATTCCACTCGACTTTCCCTCCTCGAACTTTTCCTTTCGATCTTTCCCCCCTTGTACACTCCTGTCCATCTGGGTTTCCATGGTTTTTTGAGCCGACGTTTTTTCTTTTCCTTCCATTTTCTTAAGTACATTGTTTTTTCCACGTTTTTTTCCATAGTGTCCCCCCCCCCCCCCCTTGTCACTTTTCCTCCCCCCGCTACTTCCACTCTCGAAAAGAAATTTTGCCTTCCCCCCTTTCGACCATGGTAGGTGTCTTTTCCGAAAAAAAACCCTGGGAGCGTCCGCTTTCCCAAAACCAACGAATAAACAGAAACTTCCAAAATTTTTTTTTTTTATAACTCCCTCCCTTTCCACCGTTCCCCCCCCTTCGTTTTGCCTGAATGTGGGTGTCACCCCATTCCTCTTTTACCGAGAAACGCCCCTTTCCTTCTCCTACGGTTTTTTTTTTTCCCTCCCTTTCCCCCCCCCTTCCGGGGCGGACACCCTCCCGAACGGAACTGGACCTTCCCCAAGATCCTTGCCCCCCCCCCCATCAGAGTGATTTTTGTTTTTTGTTGGAGCGCACCCCCCCCCTTTACAACATTGTGGATCACTGCCATTTCATGACTTTTTAGTTAGTAGCTTCACGTACTCCCCCTCCCTTTTTCATCTGTCAGTTCCACGTTCTGGAATTCCCTTTAGGCATGAGTCCTTTCCCCTTTTTCCCCCGACTTCTTTTTTTTTTCGTATCGACTCTCTTTTCCTTCCCACGCGATAGACGCACCTTCCCCCCCCCTTTTTTTTTTTCATCCGCTCCTAGTTTTTTTTTCCCCCCCCCTGTTTAATTCTCCTCTGGAGGCGATTGCCGATTTTGCGCGCCTTGTCCCCCCTTTGACCCCACCCCCCTTTTCTATTGTTTTTTTTAGGGTGAAACAAGGTTTTGAAAGAACGCTATTGGTCCGTTGTGTTTTCCCGCCCGCCGAGGTCTTGCTTTTGCTTTTCTCGAAAGCTCCTTTTTTTTTCCTCTTTCTTTCCGCTCCTTTTTAAGAGATACTTCCAGCAAGCCCCTACCCCTCTTCTGCGGCCACCAGCGGAACCCCCTTTTTTCCCCCCCCTACCGAACAAATCTCACCTGAACCTTTTTCTGGTCCAGTTGAAGGTCCTTTTTCTCCAGATATTTTTCCCTCGGGCTTCTTTTACCAAGACAAGACTTTCGTCGCGACTTCCTTTCGGTTTCCTTTGGTTCCTCGCTTTCAGAATCGAGTAGTTTCTCCTTTTTGCTCCAAGTAGGTCGATGTTGGTTCTCCTTTTGGTGGCGCATTGCTTGCCCTTCCTTTTTCCCCCCTAACGTTTTTTTTTTCTTATTCAGTCTTGTTTTCTTTCTTCGTGAAGCTACTCCCATTTGCCATTGGAAGGCCGTGGGGCAGACTGGCTTTTGTGTCGCACGGTGTTTTTGTCTCCGCTTTCGATTTTGGTTTAAAGGCTTTTTCCCAGGTTCTTCATTTCCGCCAGTGTCCGTTCACCCCTCCGGTCGAAACCAGGCAGGTTCTTTCCCCTACAAGGCTGTATCGGTAACTCTTGTGTTGGACTCCCCCCCCCCGTCGAATTCTGTTTCTATTTCCTTTTCCCTTCTCGCGCATGATAACACCGACGTTTTAAGTTTTTCTTCATTTTTTTGCCCTCCTTTTTTTTTAGGGGCCTGTTTTTTCCCCCCCTGGTCGCCGTATTTTTTTCCCCTTCCCTTGACGGTCCCCTTTTTCCTGCTCTCTTCCCCCCCCCTTTCTTAATAGTGGGTGGCCCCCCTTCCTTGGCCCCTTAACGTAGCAACTGGGGGCCTTGCTCTTGACGTTCGGCTTTCTGGTGTCACCCCTCCCTTCCAATTGACTTTTTTCATGAATTCCGCTTCCAGTTTTGAGTTGAATATGGATCATTGTTCCTTCTTGCAACACTTTGGCGCAGGTGCCTGGCGCCCCCCCCCGCCCGCACACCCTGCCCCGTTCCAGACTTTCTTGGCCCCCTCCCTTTTCCCCAGGGAGTTCCTTTGTGCAGACTCCTTCCTCCCCGGGTTGATTCCCCTGAATGGAAGGCATGCGTGTTTTTGGGGATTCGCTTATTCTCCCAAGGTCTTCTTGCTTTGCCCCCTTTTTCGTAATCAGCTCAGAATACTTCCCGATCCCCCATTCCGGTCGTACCAAGAGGATAAGCGCCCCCCCCAACTCGGGTGTTCCCCCCACGGCCCCTTGTTCCTTCTCCCTCCTCTGACCACTTCCTGTCGTGCATCCCCCTTTTGCATTTGGGTTGGGAACACCAGGTTCGGGAATGAAAGCCCTGTTTTCGGTCGCCCGGCCGATCTTTTTTTTCCGTATAACCCTTCCTCATTTTTCTTTTTCCCCGTTTTAAGCGAGATGTCCCCTTTTTTCACGGCCTTTTTGAACCACGCAGCACCTTAGGTTTCTTGCTCTGCTCTTTTTTTTTTTTTTTGAAATGGGTCAGGGTCTTTTTTTTTTTCCGGCCCCTTTCGGGCATCAGCCCCCTTCAAATCCAAGTTTCCCCTTTTCTTAGAGGGGTTGGCCTTTGAGAAAACGTAATTGTATTTGTACGCTCCTAATTCCCCCCCCCCCATGTTCCCCCTGGGCACCAATCCTTTCGCGGACTCCCGCGCAAAA
>Ga0179593_1334630_pt1 | contig 11886 bp, 13 predicted proteins | sample CZODoug2_1_08_16_FD_185931 | JGI IMG/M metagenome (GOLD analysis project Ga0179593, IMG submission 185931) | Vadose zone soil fungal communities from Angelo Coast Range Reserve, California, USA - CZODoug2_1_08_16fungal (PacBio error correction) | ecosystem: Environmental > Terrestrial > Soil >... | reverse complement strand
TTGCCTCTGGTTGCGAGTTTCTCGATTTTCTTTTCTGAGGCCATCCGGTGTTCGTCGTCGCACCCCTTCCTTAGGTGTTCCCCCCTCCCCCAGTTTTCCCCCCCGGTCCCATTCGGCCCCACGAATTGGCCCCCCCCTCTTTTTTCCCCTTTCCTCCCTTTATCTTTCCGCGGGTCATGTTTCCCGGTACCGCTGGGGTTCTCTCTTTTTTTTTTCCTCCTCCCTTTCCTCCCTTGTGAACGGCAGAAAGGTACAAGGCTGGCCCAACTCCCCCATTCCCTTCTTTAGCCTCTCTGCACCTGAATTGCGGTCGGTTTTCGCTCTTTTGCCCACCAGGTCCCCCCAGGCCCATGGCCCGTGTCATTACCCACCTGCCCCAACTTGTCTTTTTAGGGATGATTGAGTGCTATTCTTGAGTCAGAACCATTCCACTGCCATTTGAACCCTCCTTCACTTTTACCGTTACTATCGGTCGTCATTTTCCCGGCAAAGCAACAAGGCGGACCCCCCCGGCAGCCCGCGCTACAGGCCACCCCCCCCGCGCCACCAGGGTTGTATGTTTGCTATTAATGTTCGTTTTCCTGGTAGGAGACAAATTTTTTTTGGTGACGGTTTTTGTTTTTGTGGGGTTTGGGTATTGTTGATCCCGGGTCCCTGAGGTTCCTTCTATTGACGGCCCCCTCAATTGCACGTTCTCAATTTAGACCTTTCATGCCAAGTTCGTTGGGTGGCGTCCCGGTGGAACCGTCTCTGGCTCAAGACCCACTGGCCATCCCAGTTAATAGCCAGGACAAGTTGGGGCCTTGTAAAAGTCCTTGGGGTATTTGGGCTTTTCATGTTTCCTGACCTTTCCGTTTCCCAAACTAGAACACCGCCCGCAGACCCCAACTTGGCTCGTTATTCTCGGGAAGAGGAGTTTTCAACCCAGCCTTTGTATTTGCTCTTAGTAGTAAATGGCTAGAAAAGAGAAAGAATGACTGCGGTTTTTTCCGGGGGTTTTCCCACCTTGTAGTCTCATCGTTGGTGTGCGTTAATCCTACTCCGCCCCTGTTGAAACCAGGACGTATCACACCTGTGTTTTGCGACCCGGATTCGGGCCGTTTGTTTTCTTTTTGTTTTGTCTTTTTCATCTTCACAAATTACCCCGGCAGGGCTGGCACGGTCCATTATGGACCCTGGTCGCAGGTTTTGTCCGCACCCTTATTCGGCCCCATATGATTCCCCAATTTGCTGTAGAGCTCAATCTGCCCTCTGTTTTCCCCCCGCCCCAACGATTTTTCCCCTTGGTAAGGGATTCTTTCTTGCGGTGAAGACACGCGCGCTCCGAGATTTTGATTGCCGAATCCTCCCGTTTTTTTGGCCAGCGAGTTCCCGCCCCACCTGCCTTTATTTTTTCGCGCCGCCCGCCGCCCTTTGCACCCCAACACCAGTTCGGCGTCTTTGTGGTACTAAGGTACACAATTCACTGTATTTGCATTCCCCCAATTTAGGTGTGTTTAGTATTTTTTTACTTTTTGCCAGTGACCCCTCCCCCGGTACAACAAATTCATGGACCAACAGAGATGAAATGAAACCTGAGCAGCTATTCCGCCAAGGGTTACCCTTTTTTTTAACTTTTCGTTTCGGAAAAGGCAAACCAACAGATGCGAAGATCTAAATACCCCTTGAAACGTTGTGGCCAGGGATGTTCCCCCTCCATTATGTTATTGTTCCGCTAAAATTTTGGCACCGCCACCTGGAATACGAATCCGGGCGGATAAGTTTTATCATTTTGTTTTCCATGAGTTCTGGATGCCTCAGTGGTTGCAACCGGATAACCCCCCAATATTCCCCCGTCTCTTCAAATCCTGGGTTTCTCATAAATGGCGTTCCCCCCCCCATTTGTTCCTGTTTCGACTTCCATGTGTCTTCTTGTTTGTTGTAATTTGTTTTTTGATCACCCCTCAGGTAATTGATTCCCCCCCCCCCCCTTTTTGACATGTACGACATGGGGAGAATTCCTATTCATTTTTTCCCCTCTGTTCGATGGTTGGCCCGCATCAGTTTACCTACCCACGACTTGGAGTGTCTTTTTTTATTTTTTTTTTTTTTTTTGGTGAGGCGCCTCCCAGGCGACTGTCGTTTGTTTGAACCCCTCCTCAATCATCCTCACAAGAATCATCTGTCTTGTTTGTGTTGCGTCCCTCGTTCCTGCTACCCCCGGCCATCCCTTCTTTCCTTTTTTTTCCTTTGGTTTTTAGCCCCAGTGCCGGCTAGTTTCAAGATCGTCTCTTCCGGCGGGTTTGGGATTTTTTTTCTCCCCCTTTTTTGTTCATTCCTTTTTTTCTAGTGACGCCCGGCACTGGGTCCTTTAATTCAGAGGGCCCTTTGCTTTTTTACACGGTTTTTTGCAACGAGGATGTTTTAGGGGAGCTTCTTACCGGCGTTTTGTGGCCTGGGTGTGACGTTTGTTCGGTGAAGTGGTTTTGACTTGTCAGCTGCCCGTCGAATGGTGTGGAGTGACGGTTGTTCTTGGTTTTTTTCCGTGCAGCGTTTTGTTTATCTTGATTTTTCTCCAGGGTTATTTTTTTCTTCCCTAGCCTTTGCTCTTCTGGTCTTGTTGATTGGAGCCGATGTCGTTTGGATTTTTTTTTTCGGAGTATTTCGGCTTAGGTTTTTGGTGTCCGGCCAGCATAGGGTAGTAAGACTGTGTCGGCGTCTTGTCGGTTTAGGTTGGAGTTTAATCGGAGACTAGGACCTTTAGTTTCTTATTTTTTTCATTTGGGACGTTCCACTCATTTTACATGATTTGCCTGCCGAAACGACAGCAGGATCTCTCTATCCCCTTTTCACCCTGGTCTGTGTGCCTCCGTGGGTGGTTCTTTCGTTTCTCCCTTCCGTCTCCATTTTCCTCGGATGGGTTCGTGTTTATTTCGCGACGCCGCTGAGCCCCTCTCGATTAAATGAAACCGATGTTGGTTGGCTTTTGTCCTTTCTCGGTTTCCTATTTCTTTCTGCCCAGGGGTAGAGACGTTGCGTGTCGGACCTAGTGTTTTTTTCACCTCTCCCGAAGAAAGAAAGCAGCGACATTGGCGATATCAAGTTTCTTTTTTTTGGCACGAAACTTTAGCCCCCACCCCGTTACCCCCGCCGGCCCCGCACCGGGCGCACATTTCTCCCTCCCCCTCAAGTTCGCATACCTGCGGGAACCTCCAAGTTCACCCTTCCCACCCCCTCTAGCCTAGCTCCACCCCCCCCCCCTTAATGGATGGTCCCCCAGAGACCGCCCAGCACCCCCCCCCCCCCGCCGAACTTTGCCAAGTCCCCCCCTTCTCCCACCCCCCCCCCCCCTCGCAGCCCCGCACCGTCCTTTTCAGAAAATTGCGCGACCCCGCGCCACAGAGATCCCTATACCACCTTTCTCCGCCAGACCTCCGCCCCTCGCAGCGGCCCCCCCCACCCCCCCAAGTCATGGGCCCACCGCCCCTCAGCCCCCCCCACGCTCCTTTTTCGGTCCCCCCCAACCTCCCTGACCCCCTGATAGCCGCTTCGAGATGCGATGATGTGTTCTTAAAGAGATTTTTTAGTGTGCTCCCCGTCTCGAGTGGTCATTTCGCAGTTTCGGCACCCCCGTGTGCGTCGTCTCGGACCCCCCGCTAACCCTCAACCGATTAAAGTGCCCGCCGCGGGATCCCCATATTAATACGACCCTTTCCCCCCCCCGCGCCCCAAGGAACTCAGTCATTCCCCCCCACCAGACATGGAGCGCCGGCTTAGTACCAAATGCCTAACTCTATCCGGTTTCTAAAGGCCCCCGACGCACGCGCGACCGCTTCCCCCCCCCCCGGTGTCGCCCCCCCCCCCCCCCCCCACTTTGTTCACCCCGCCCACATTGACCGGTGTAGTGGTCTGCCTGCATCGCGCGTTCAGAAAAGAGCGGGAAAGCAGTGAGGGTCGGTCGCGGTAGGAGAAGGGGGACCCCCCCAACACCCCCCCCCCTCCCCCCCCCCCCCCTGCACCGACCACACCCGGCTCATTTGCGCCCCCGTCGTCCCATACGCCAAAGTTGCCCTACCTTCCCCCCCCTCCCCGCCCGGTCCCCCCCCCACCCCCCCCCTCCCCAGCATTCCTAGAGTTTTTTACTATGGGAATAGCCGGGGTGTCCTGGTCAGACGACGCGCTTTCGCCGCGCTAACCGGCGATCCGAGGGGGGGCGAGTAGTAGAGATTGCCGGCGTGTTTTTTTTTTTTTTTTACGGAGGCATTTTTGGCCCCCGGCATTTTTTCTTTTTTTTTTTTTCTTGGGGGTCCGGTGGTGTCCTATCGGCTTCAGGCGCAAGTACCCGCACGATTCCCCCCGGCCGGCTTCGACTTTCGATAGCCTTCTTCCCCCAACGTGGTTTCCAGGTATCCGTGCGCGTCACGGCCTTTTTTCAGGGATCTGGTACCTTGCCCTTATACGCAATCTTCCATCATTTCCCCCTACCCCCCTCCCCCCCCCCCCCCCCCCCCATCTTTCTTCCCTTGGTTTTTGCGGGCCCGTGACGGGGACACCCCTCAGCCCTATAGTCCCCAGGCGTACCCAGGCACCAAGGGAAAGGCACCCTTCCCTTTCTTGCCGTGATTGCTGTCGGAAGTGAGGACTCCGTCTGGGGAAAAGAACCGGAGCGAGAGCGGGGAGGCCTGTGTCCCCCCAAGGAAGTGGGCACCGGTGAAGGAGGCACAGTGAGATTAGTCGTCCGACCTCCCCTGGCTTTAGCGAGTGAGAGATGGCTCGTCCGCCCGGGATCCTACATGCTGTAGAGTAGATGTACCGGAGGACCCGTGTGCAGGACGGCTTCAGATCCGACCTCGGGGAAGATCCCGCGAGGCTTTGACTCTGGAGGCGGTGAAGAAGCACTAGAAGCACCCGTTTCTTTTTTGTGCAAAGGAATCCTGCTCGCGCCGGCTTTTGACCCGAGTCGGGCCCCATTCGGGCTGGTCGCCTCGAATGTTTTTAGCGCTATTGTCTATTGATTCCCCGTTTCTGTTAGTTTTCGCTTCCCGATCTGGAAAGCCTCCTTTTTTCTTTGCAGGCGTCCCCGTTGGAGTACTCAGGTAATTACATCCCGAGGGACGGGTTCTTCGGGTGGCCAGCGCCCCACCCGTGGGGGCCGTTCCCGGCCGTTTGTGTGCTTAGGACTCAGAAACCTGCGATGGGGTGAGGTCTTTGGGCGAGGACATCCTTTTTTAAGGGATCCCCCTAGCCAAGTGGATGTCCATTTCTTGTTGCGTCTTTGTGTTTTTTGCTTATTCTGAGTGGAACGACCGTGGTTGTAGAGCGGTTTGAAAGATGGAACCCCCCCCGTGGTGGTGATTCATTTATTTCTCTCTGTGCTGATGTAATAGGTTTACGGTTTGAGCCCCCCGGCTCCCACGCTTCTTTGTGATTCGGGCCAGATTGAGTGCACTGTTGTTTTTTTTTTTTTTTTGGCCTGTTGAAGTTTTCTTGGTGTCTCCCCGATTTTCTTTGCTTTCGGGCGTTTCTTTTGTATGTTAACTTGAAAGTCATGCATCCTCGGCGGTCAGCCTATTGTTTTCTTCTCCCCCGACCCCGTTCCGGTCTTGCTTTTTTTTTGATCCACGACAGTACCCCTTTAGTTGGCTGCCTCGTCTATGGAGCTGTTCTTTTCTCCCAGCTTAGTTTGGATACTCCCCTTGCTATCTCTTGGCGGGACAGTATATTTTACGTCTAACGCGGACGTCGGATTATCAAGGCTGGTACAGCATTCCGGTTTTATTGTAGTTTGGTCACTGGAAGCTGGAATTTCTACGGAATTAGTTGTGGAGCTTTTGAAGGCCCGTGTGGTTGAGACTCTTCTTAAGCATATTCGTTTTTAATATAAGACCCTTCAGAAGGTGCCTAGCTCTATTTTCCTTTTTTCCTCCCTTCGTTGTTGTTGTTTGATCTATCTTCCCCCTCCACTTTCAACTTGTTGCGATTTGATTCACCTAGCGCGCCACCGACCCTTTCACCCCTTCCCCGATGCTCCCCAGTGAAGTTTCCATCGCACCCGACAGCCTCATCCGGTTTTTCGCCCCCCTTGCCACCTCCCCTTATCCTCTTGCTCTCTTGCAGGTCCAGTTTTCGGGACATCGATATTCCCGTGCTCCTGCGCTTACGTGGTCGTGACCCCCTCACCGCTTTCCTCCCGTAAAGCTCAAGAGGCCCATAAAGAGAACTTGGATCTCGCTGACCCTCCTCCCGCCGAGATTCCCTCGGCCCCGTCTTTTCCCACCTGTTTCTTACCTACTCGACTCTCCCTCCTCGGTGCTTGCTTCCCCAAATGAGGCCCCCCCCCGTCCCTTTTCCACCAAACGAATAGTCGCCTTATCACAACGTTTTAATGGGTAGCCTTATCTTTCTTTCTCAACCTTGGCATACGAAGTTTAAGACAGTTTTACTGCTATCGCTCTTCACCACCCAGTTTCCTGCACGTGCTCCTCCCTCAAACGGTCCCTGCCCTCTCAGCTGATTTTACACGCCGAGACTACCTCCATAATTTTTTTCATCTGCTTATCCCCTCCTTTTCCTTTTTCCATCGAAGCCGACCGCCCACAACATCGTGGAAGCTCCACGAGATACCACCGTTTCGTCCTCCCCTAGTATGGACATTCCACTAAAGAGGGTTTTTCCAAATTCTCCACTGGGCCCGACGTTCCCCTTGCACGTTCTTTTTATCTTTTTTTATTTGTTTTTTTTAATCTACAGAGTCTTCCTTCCTAAAAGCCCCCCCCCACATCAGTGACGCCCCTCTGAACAATGTTAGCGAATCACTGAGACTCCACGACGAAAACACCCCCTCGATTTCTCCCTTTTTTTCTGCTCCCTTTGTAGAACCGTCTTTGTGAATGGCCGCCCCGGAGCGTGTCAGCTAAGCACCAAAGTTTTTAGAACCCGACCTTGCAAGGTGCCCCCGTAAACCCCCCCACAAGAGACTATCGAAAACCGTAAAATATTATTCTCGCTAACCGTGTTAGACCCAGCAATTTCTCCTCTGCCGCCTGTGTGTGTTCATTTGTCCTTCTCCCCCAATGCAGTTGAGAACAGGCGTCCCCGACCCCTCCGCCCCTATCGTGAAGACCCCAGCACTTTTGCCCTGACTTACAAGCCCCATGACAACTATTTTCCACGACACCACCTCCACCTCTGCAGTGACATTTACCCAAGCGTCTACAAGTCACAAGACCAAGTGTTTTACGTTATTCCTATAAGTTTCTAAGCCTTCCAGTTTTCTACTAAGAACTCCGCGTCCCAACACCGTCGATGCGCGGAAGCTATAAAGGCCTTTCTTCCCCCCCGTCGATCTAGGAAAGGACTGAAAGTGCTAGATCGGCACCCAATATCCTCCAGTTTGCCCCCGTAGCCGTTTTTCCCTCCCTGAATAACGTGCTCAAGCAGCCGCTGCTGCCCGGGTTCCTCACCTTTGCTCGGCCCTCCTCCCCCCTACTAACTTTGGCCACTGCTATGTATCGTCTCTTCCCTTGAAGGCCGCCTACAGAAACCACCTCTGCGCGCACAATCGCCACCATTCGTTCATTTCTATCCCCAACTCGTACTGTTGGCGCCAGTCTCCAAGTGCGGCACCTCGCCCCGTCGGTTGTCAGCCGACGCTTCTTTCCGAGCCTCCCCCGGAGCGGAGTGATGACATCCCCCTCTCAAAAGCTCCCTGCTGAATGGCCACGAACGCGACTGTGTAAATCTCAGGCTTGGACCCCTATTCTTCCGCCCTCTTCCCTGAGGGCGCGATTTGAGTTCTGTAGGGAGCGAGAACGGAAATACTTGGAGCCCTCGTGTCCACGCGAGGATTCCTCCCCTTAGACAGCTGGTTTTTTTCATACAAATGCTGTTTAAGTATCGCCTTGAACTTTTGTCAAAGGCCTCCCCCTCCCCCCCCGCACATGGCAGGTATACCTCCTTTTCCCCAACACTCCATCGGGATTAAATAACGCAGGATACTCCCTTTGATTCCCGGAATGGCCCCCATGTCGGCGTCCAGCGAGGTCGAGATTGTTTTTTTTGTTTCCCCGCTTTCTGATGAATTTTGTTTTTACTGGTATCCCACTCCTTAAAACTGTGTCTGACTCATAGCCGCGGGTCTCCAGCTCTCTCTCCCCATGTCACCCTACAGTCCTTTTTCAGATCGTGTAGACCCGATGTGTCGTCGAGCCTTCCCTCCAACAACACCTCCTCCAGTGCTACTGCTGTCGCCTAGAAGTCACAACCCCCCCGTTTTTGCCCACAAAGCCCTGTCCGCAGTTGATAGCGACCCTATGCATGTTCGTGCTGTATACCCCCCTTCATTCATTAAAGTCGTTTACGCCCCCCCAAATACCAGCATCCCATCCCTTTTGTCTCTCTCTCAACTCCCGCTCTCTAGCCCCGTCTTCGCCCGGCCTTTCTTTTCCTGCCCCCTGAACTGCCGTGAAACTCCTCTCCCTTCCTCGTCCTTAAAGACGCCCTCGCCCAACCCTCATCGAATGGCCCTCTATCTTTTTTCCCCGCCCCCGCATACAACCCCCCCACTCGTCCCTCCCCCCCCCACGCATTTTCTTTTCGTCCTTTTTATTAATGCTTATTTTCACTCTCCATTTTCTGTTGACCCCCCGTGCGCCACACGTCCCCCTTAACCAACTTCTTTTTGGCACCCCACCCTGTCCCCCAGAACGAGGCCCCCGCCGTTCAGCGTCGTATAAAACTACCTTTTCGACGTCTGCCAAGTTTATCCTGCAAACCTCCCCTTTTCCAATTCACGGCCCTCTTTTAACCTCTGCCCTGTTTTTTTTCATGTTTTCAGGACCCGCAGTCCGGACGATTTTTTTTATCAGTGAAGTTTTTTCCCCTACACACGCCCGAAGTGGCTCTTTGTCTCCCTATTTTCAGTTTAGGTCATTCCCGTCCCTCAGTCGTTTTTGAGGCCTTTTCATTCCAATGAAACCACCTCCAGTTACCCTTCGTTGGGGGTCTTATCTACTGAAGCTGTTGATCCCTCCCCCTCCAACCGCGCCACAAGCTTCCGTGGACAGGAGACCAACCGTATGACGTTCACCCTGTTTCATCAGGAACCTTCCTGGCCTCCTTTTCTTCGGAGATGGTCTCCCAAACGGCCCCAACTATTTTCCTACGTTTAAATGCGCCCCCCCCTTGTTATGCCCAATATTATTTTCATCTGGTATCGGTTCCTACGGAAATTCGCCAGTCCATATTCCCTCTGATCGGCTCCGTTTTTTATGCACCCCACGATGGCTGATTGCCAAAGTGCCCTCGCCACACATCCGGATATTTCCTCTCTCCCAACTCGCTGGCATCTTCTAATGCTTTTGATTTTGTTGCGCTGAAACCTCACAGTCGTCCACTTACGATAGCGACCTTTTTCTTGCCCATTCTCGCGTTTCACCGTCCCCATTTTGTAACCTGTTTTGTTCCCCAGTTCGCAGATTCAAAGCCGTGGTCTGGTCTCCTACGCGAGTGACGTTTGGTTCGCTTCCCCCCAAGTCCCTGCTATCCTTGTTTTTTCGGCTGTTGATTCAGCACTTTTTGAAGTGGAGTTTCCCTTCTCTGAAACTTGCATATATGCCCTTCTTTTACGTATACTCGTTTTCAGCCGTTTAGCCGGGTCCGACCCCCTGTTGCTTAACTTGCGTTCCGCCCTCGAGCGCCACAAACACTTTGGACACAAACCTGAGGACACAAGTGACTGTCGGGATCATACTTACTTCAATCCATCGATTGCAACGGTGAATCTTCTCCAGCCGCCGACACCTATACGAAGTTTTTTCTCCCTTTCCTTTTTGGCTGAACAACCCCTCTTTTCTCAAGTGACACCACCGTGCATTGAGTGTCTATTTTCCCGCATCGTCTTACCCCTGACCTAAACCTTCCTAAAGTTCGACTCAATCACTTTTTGCGGTTGAGAAGTTGCGTTTGTTCCTTCACCTGTCAGTCAGAGCCCTGTCTAACAGTACCCGTCCCCAGGACCCCTTTTAACTTGACATCTGTTTCGCAACTTCATGGATTGCCAGTGTCGCGACGTAAGACGATATCTCTTCGCGCCGGACTCCCCCCTCCACCGCCCGTCGCCTGGCCCTCTGCCAGAGTGGGTCCGTCATATGAATCCGCGTTCCCGGTCCGCCCACTTCCCCCCACCCCCTTTTGTATTAAGCTTCTTCAAAATTTAGTATCCGACTAACCCTGGCTTTGTCTGCGTAGTTCGGCCCGTTTTCCTTCCATCCCTTGGCCGGGAACTGGCAGTTGTGTCCCGAACCTGCCCCCAGTATACCAGTGCAGCCCCTCTCCTTGGTGTTAGATTTTCGTGTAATGGCTTTCTGCTTAGTCCTACCGCAGACATAAATACCTTTTTCCTTTCATAACTTGGCTGTCCGTTGTTGGCACTCTCGCCCAGACGAAATTTTTTTACCCTTTTGCTTATAGTAATCTTTTTTTCCAGTGGGGCTTTTCTTAGGTTTGTCTTTTGGTCTTTCATCACCACTGGCGGATATAGACGGTTTCTCCAACTGAGATCCCCCCTACCCAGCGGTGTTTACCGGAAACCTTGATACGGCAGTTCTCAGTGCTAATGCCCAAGATTTTTGTGGTTAGCCGGGACAGTTCCCCGTTCCTTGTTGACCTTGTGGATTTTACCAATTTTCCCGCAAACCTTTTCCGTTCACTAGGTAAGTTTGTTGTAAGCACACAATTCCGTCTTATGACTTTCTTTTTCCCCGCCCCACGTTTCTGTCAAGTGCCCCCCCTCAACCCCCCCTCCGCCTCCCCCTCGCCCCCCCGCCCCCCCCCCCCCCCCCCCCACCACCCCCCTCCCACCCCCTGTGGTTTTGTAGAGAGATTAACGCTTTTCCCGGCTCGCTTTCCTCTTAGTTTTTTTTCTTGCCCAGTCGCAATTCGTACGTTCGCGCACTATTTGCTAGGTTTCCCCACCCCCCCCTTGCACCCTTCCCTTCAACGAACCCCTCTAACCCCTGCACCCTCCTTGGCCTAGGTCTTCTTCATGCTGCCCTTGTTTACGCTTCCCCGCGGCCCGGTTCTGACTCCCCTTTTTGTTGTGACTCTATGCTATTTCATCATCCCTTGGTTTCGGCACGGCCAACGAACCATTTTACAACATCCACCAAGGTGCGGATATTGATCCCCACCTTTCAACCTGCCTCCTTTTAGTTTCCTTTGACCGAATCTGACAACCCTTGTGTGTGAACCAGGCACCATTGTTTCTTTTTTTCACCCACCTGAAGCTTCTCTCGTTGATTACTTCCGCGATGACGACCCAGCCCGTTTAGCACGACACTGGTCCCACATGGCGCACCAAATCCCTGTGACCCCCGAGTTATCTACTTGGAGTCGCAGCCAAACGGTCAACAAGCGACCCCCCCCACCCCGGCAAGATGCAGGACCTGGGGGCCCCGAACGCCTCTCCCCACGCAGTTTTCTTGACGAATTACTAACAGGCTCCGGGCGCGTTTTCCTGATAAAAACGTTTTTTTTTTTCAGGTGTGTGACATTGACCCGGCGGGTGGGGGATTCCTAGGACGGCCACGGATCTGCCTTCATTCACTTCTCGCCGTGGCGTTTTGCCCTGTGGCCCCCGATTTGTCCCCCCGTCGTCGGTGCCGGACCCTGACGCGAAATTCGGAGTGCGGTCCCACGATGTTTGTTGGCAGGGTCCACTCTTTGCCAAGTGGTTTTTTTGGCGCTGGCGCGATTCACTGTTTGCGGTTGAACCCCCCACATTCCTCAGCCCCCTCGGTTTTTTTTGTTTGGTCGGGTGTCTGGTACTCGCCTTTTTAACCCAACTTGATTTCTTGGCTCGTCGCCCGCTGGCAGTGAAAAGATAGTGCTGTTTTGCCCCAGTGGGTG
>Ga0179593_1278689_pt1 | contig 11886 bp, 15 predicted proteins | sample CZODoug2_1_08_16_FD_185931 | JGI IMG/M metagenome (GOLD analysis project Ga0179593, IMG submission 185931) | Vadose zone soil fungal communities from Angelo Coast Range Reserve, California, USA - CZODoug2_1_08_16fungal (PacBio error correction) | ecosystem: Environmental > Terrestrial > Soil >... | reverse complement strand
TCGATTTCACCACCCCCTTCCCCTTTTAAGTGCCGGCCATGCCGGTGAACCCGCGCTTGCCGGACGCTGTGCTTCCCACGTCGCTGATTTCTGAGACCCATTTTCGCAGCACTTTCTTCACAAGAGTTTCTCAATTCCTGAGCGGAACTTCTTTATGTTCCTCCCAGGAAGTTCTCTGGGGGATTTTTCACTCTATTATCCCCTGTTTTATTTTGTTTCTTTTACCCCGTTTTTTCTCCCTGATTTCCAGTAACTCCCCCCTCCTTTGATGAACTCCCCAGATCCCTGCTCTGTTTTTGGGAGGCCTGGCAAGCCGTCGCCGCGACTTGAAGCCATTTCCCGTACCCTTTCCAATGTGTTTTTGACTTCCCCCCTCTTTGTCCACGTCCTTTAGATCGAGGCTGGGGCCCCTTTGGTGCCCCCGTGCCCACTGAGACGTTCTTTTCCTCTCAACTCAAGTCCTCCCCAACTTTTTTCTTAGAACCAGAATGCGCCCACCTTACTTTTGGTCGTCCCATGGTCGTTGGATGATTTGGTTAATGCCTCTCTCATAGTGAACTCTCGTTGAAGGGAATTCGAAACCTCTCTCCTGTTGTTTTGTGAGACTTCGCTTTCTTTTCTTTCATTTCCGATCGTCCCCTCTTTCCTCCTGCCACCAACCTCTCTGGCAAGGGTTTGCCTTCCTCGTGTTTGTGCGGTCCGATTGCAACTCTTGGGTCCTTTTTTTTTTCTTTTTTTGTCTTCCGTCGTTTTTCAGTGGCTCAAATTGCGACCGTCCCCTCCCTTTCTAAGTAAGTTCCTCCTTTTGCTTATTCACCCGGATTTCCTTTTCGCTTAGGTTTGACAGATGCGCGCCCCCGGCCGCCCCAACACTGCACTTTACTCTTTGGTTTTCGGTTCTTTCCCTTCCTGCAGAGCGATGCATTGGCCCTGCTCGCTTTATTCCCCCGTGTATCCCCCTCCCTTCGTTCCAAGAAATCACGAAGTGCTCTTGAGGGGCCTCACAGCCTTGTAGCACTTTCGGTCTTCAGTTACATTTTATCCCTGGCGGTTTTGGCTTCCAGTTCCTCGGTGAGAGCAGCTTATATTTCTAAGTATTATAGAGTGTCTGTTCATCCAGGACGGCCGGGCGAGGGGTTAGCCGAGGTTCTCTTTTTTCCTCTGGCTGCCCCTACCCTGGTCTCTGCGTGACGGCCCCTCACGAATTCTATCCTCAACGTCCTACCTGCGCAAAACCTCTGCCTCTTGACTTTTTTGAAGTTCCAAATTTGCTTCGTTGCGACACGGCGGTCCCTTTTTTTGCCCGCTCTAGCAGCCTGTTTGCCGCTCTAGGATTTTTCTCCCGTCCTTCCTTCCCCTTCACCTTCCTCGATTGACGAGATTCCGTCACGGTTTCAGCGAGCTTTCCGTCCTTTTTTCCCAGTAGACCCTCATCAAATCTGTCCGGCGATTTTGCTGTGAACAATTGTTCGCGAGGTATTTTTCAATTGTTTCCGCTTTCTGTTTCTGCAAGGCACTCGGTCGATGTACCAACACCTCCTTTGTCTTGGCCCTTCTTTTCCTGTTTTAGAATTCCTTTCGGCGACATAATTTTTATGGCTTCTCTTCTGGATACCTCTTTTTTTTAGTTTGCCTCCCTCGATCGGCCCCAGATTACATACTCTTTCCGCGCTCCTTTTTGGGTTTCCCTCTCGGCCCATGCGCCAGCTTTTGGCTTTCAGAAGGTCCTGCCAAATTTCACTCATTCGTCATGGAAGTTCCCCGTCTCTTCCCCCCCTGAATTTTTTGAAGGTCTTTCTTTATTAAGGTGCATGCCTGACGCTCGGGCTTGCCGTCCCTTTTTTGGTGATTCCTTTTTTGCCTTCTCTTCTTATCCTCACTGATTTAAAGGGTGGTGGGTCCCGTAATGCACGCAGGTTTACATTCTCTTCCTCTCTGAAGATTCAGTGGAGATTTTTTGTCCCGCTGCTCTTTTTACCTCGCGATGGGCCCAACATGCATTCTCCGCACTTCGCTTCTTCGGTCCTTCCGCCTTATTCCCTCTTTTTTCTTTTCTTTCGCCGTTTTCTTCGCTATACATGCTGTCTCCTGTGCTTTTCCTTTTTCTTGTTCAGCCATTTCCTTTTTCTTTCCCCGCTTATAGGCGCGTACCAGTCGCGCGGCGAAGTCAGGCGTGGCAGGAAGTTTCTTTCGTTCCTTCCCCGCTGCAGCCTTTTCGTTTCGCTGTCCTTCTGGATCTCCTGTCGGGTAAGTTTACTGCTTTCCCCCAAGTTAGCTGCCTTCCTCCCTCCTGCTCGACGCCGTGCCGGTGGTCCGTCTTTCCCTTGTTCCTCTCTTGTTTGCAGGGGTCCCGTGTTTTTCGACTCCCGAGGCAGTCGGGCGTCTCATTTTCCCCTTCGTTAACACAGGGCCCCAATGCACCAAGGCGTGCATTGTCCCTTGATGCTCTGCGTGCGTATTTTATTCTTTCTGCCCACTTCATGTTGTCCCCTACTTCCCCTTATATCCCTCCACCCCTCTATCCTCCTAGAGTCTTCTCCTCATTGGTAGAGGCGTATAATGTTGGACTTTTGTCTTTTGTCGGTGGAAGTCTTGCCGTTCCTGCGCGACGTTTTCTCCTTTCTTCTTTTCTTCAGTCCCCCCCCCCCCCCCCCCGCACTGCAACCGATCCTATGTCTTCCTTTTTTTTCCCTTGTCTGGTGGTGAAGGTTTTTCCTTTAACTGGGTCCAAACCCATGTTGATTCTCCCCACCGCCCTCCCAACAGTACCGTTCCTGACCCTCTGCGCCCTCAGTAATCTCGCTTTCGCTCATCCGGCTTCTTTTTTTCCCCCTTGTTGACCTTCCTGATTGCGCTCGTCTCTGAATAGTTAGATTCTGATTTTCCCCGTTCCCCTTTTTTTCCAAATTTTCCGAGGGGGGGACTGCGTGGTCGGCAAGTATGTTGTTCCATTTTTTTTTCGTTCCCGTGCAACCGCAAGCGTAAGATATTCCTTTTCTCCCTTTTGGCCCTGGCTTAGCGCTTTTTATTTCCAACCAACTTTTTTTCCCCCTTTTTCATAAGGTCGTAACCAACTTCGACCTCCTCCACGAACTTCCCGATGCTGATCCCCTTCTCACTTCTTGATGATCTCTTCCCTCTCTCCTGATCCGCCGCTTTTTTCTCCACCTTTCCATTGGGTCCCTTTTTGACTCTTACCTCCTCCATCCCTTTGCAATCTGAACTTTTTTTGTGAATGATCAAGTATTTCCTGAAGTGCGTCTACGCTTCTTTCTATTTTATCACTCTCCCGCCCCTTTTCACTTTTTTCCCGATGCAATGAGCATGTTAAGAAGGACCCAATGGCAACGTAGCGCCATCCTCCAGGTCCCATTGTTTCTTTCTTCTTTTTCAGCATGGACAGTCCCTGACTTAATCCTTAACAAGGCGTCGGAACCCGCCTCCCCCTTCCAGCTGGTCTAAAGAACCCTCATGAACCCTCTCCTCCTCGCCTTGTGGTCCTGTCGGGCCTCATATTCTCGTTTCCTCACATTTCCCTTCTCCCCTCCACTTCAGCTGCGATCAACAGAACCTTCTCATCTCTAATTTCGAAAGGTCCCCCTCCCCCTGCCTTTTTGATTTCATCTTTTCTTACTTTCCCTAGCTCGCTTCCGCTGTGCCGCCTCTCTCGCGTCCACAGCAGCAACGGCGTTGTCCCCCCCCTCTCCCTCCCCCCCCCTCCGCAGCCCTTACTCTTCGCCTCCGCTCGGGGGTTAACAGATTTTTTTCCCTCCCCCCCCGTTCCCTCGAATTCCCCCTTTAATCATCTCGATACAGGAAATGACTCCCAAAAAGTCCGCCCCCTTTCGCGAGTCCTTGTCCTCCCTTTTTTTTCCGTTTTAGCCCTCGTCTGGCTACTACTGGTCGATCCCCCCCTTTCCTCTTGAGTTGAGTGCCTTTTTCTTTCTCTCGGTCCAACTGGCGCTGTTCCGTTTCTATCCCCCAGTTCCAGTCGCTTTATTCTCTTATATCCCTGATCGATTGTTCCCCCCTTGGCTCTTTCGCCTCTTCTCAGTCTTTTCCTCCCAATCACCGTTTCTGTCTCTCGCCCTCCAATCTCCAGAACGGTCCCTCCCCTTGGCAATGTTACAGATTTGGCACCCCCGCCCTTTTGCGGCATGCGGTTCCGCTCCCCCTGCCGACCATTTTCTTGACAGAACCTGTTCCCCCCTTTTCGGTAAGTTGAGTGATCTTGATGAGTGTCGACTTGCCGGCCCTGCGTCGCGCGTGAACCTGCCCGCCCGCCGCTTTTTTCTTTCCCACCAATATCCCAGTAGCGCTTGCCTTGTCGGAAATTCCTCGCCGGCCTCGAGCTCCCGCACCGTGATTAGCGGGTCAGTCCGCTTGTCCACACTCGTGTCTTTCTTCAAATTTCCTCACAAATGTCGCGATTTTTCTCTCGTTTACCGAATGGGTGATGAATCCTCCCTTCCAGTGCTCCTTCCCTTGACAATTCACCAGTTCTCTCAGGCCAGTCAGCCCCCTCTTTTTCCCCTCAGGCTGTGCCCTTTCTTTGACCCGGGCGGCCTCCCCGTGGCCCCTCCTGGACCCGCCTGGTTCCGAGCTTCGACGCAGTCTCCTGCTGAGCCCCTTTTGCGTTTACTTTGCACCAAAGGTACCTCCTTGAAAAGATGTGGACCTTTTATTTCGCATGACCTGCTGTCTTTTTTTGATTGACACGCTTCTCGGCTGGTCCGTTCGGGATTTAATCTTCGTTATCTCCCTGGTTCCCCTCTGCCACTGACAAATGTGATTAGTAACTCCTGCACAATAATGTTTCCCTTCTCTTCCCCGGTCGTTTGGTTTTTTGTGGTTTTTTTTTTGCTTGAGGATGTGCGCGCCGCGATCTGTCAGATTCTCCTTCCGTCCCTTCCTCTTGTCCACCTTGGTCTCCCCAGCCGGTTTACAACTTACGTTTCTCGGGTTGCTCCAAATTTGAGCCCCCTCTCCCTTATGTCTACAGACCCTTCCCGCTTCTTCCCCTGGCCGCCCACACTCTTCCTTCAACCCTTCTTCCCCGATTCTCTAGGCTTTCGTTGGCCTGTGAGTCTCTAGCATCGCTACCCCGATCGCGGGCCCCTTCTTCCTTCCCCCATATCTATATTCTCCTCCTCCTTTTTTTTTTGTGAGAGAAATGCGAGCCGTGCCGCGCGCAGTGTCCAGAAACCTGCCCACGACCTGGAGCCTACCTTATTCCCCAGCATTTTCCTGACATCGTGTTTTTCGTCCCTGGATTTTGATTGCGTGTCTCTCGGTGCTTGCTTCTTTTTTTTTTTGCCATTTTTTCACGGAGGGCCGTTTGATTTTTGGTCTTCCTGCCCTAAGGCCGTTACCGAAGGCTGTCGTCAAGGAGGACTTTGCGGCGGACGGTGACTGCTGTTCCCTGATCGCCGCAGTTTCTTCCTCCGTTGCCCCTAACATCGTCCCTCTGCTTTTCCCCTCTTCTTGACTGAGGCAGGCGCCAACAGGTTTCATTGCTTCGATGCGAGCCCTTTAGTACCGTTCTTCCTCCCACCCGGTACTTCAAGCCGAGAGTTTGCCTCCACCATTCCAGGTAAGAATATCAGGTCCGGTCTCCCTTTTGGAGCTGCTTGGACTGCGCACCTCGTGTGCGCGCATAGTCGTCGGTCCCTAAGCTTCGTTTTCTTCAAGCGTTTTCTTTTTTGCCCTCGTCAAGGCCCGGCCCTTGTTTACGAGCCGAGTGATTTTTTTATATGGACGTTCCAAATTTCCCTCCCGCTTTTCAAGGAAGGAAGCGCCCATGCTATTCATAAACTTATACGACTCCGTCTTTCCCTCTACCCTCTCCTTTTGCGGACTGGTGCAGGAAACTCACCAAGCACCCGGCGGCTTTAACGCTCTGAGCTCCCCTTTCCCGAGACTGATTAGTTCTCTTTCGTAATTGAAGGAACCTCAGTGTGGACCTACTTCGCGGCGGCAGCGGTTTTCCCCGGCTGTGCTCGTCTCGACTTTGTTGCTTTCCCCCTTCGACACTCATACAGATCATGACTTCCACGTCGATCGAGGTTTCCCCCATTTTCCCTATTCCCGTCTTTTGTTTCCCTGTTTCCCCAGGGACTGGTCAAGGCAAGCGGGCGTTCCCCCGTCCCCCCCATTCAATTTTTTTCGGGACTTCTTTTCCTTTTGCTATGTCTTTTCGGGCTTTTTTATCTCTCGTGTCTCCTTTCTTCCAGCAGACTGATTGAAGCTTCATTCCTTTTCTATAAAACCGATTGTGGGGCGGGTTCCTCTTCTCCGCGGCACTAGCCCTCTGGGGTCTTATCCTTTTTCTTTCCCGCCCCGCGCAATTTGTGCCGAAGAATCTTTCCCTCTTAGGTTCATCTTTCCCTCCAGCAACCATCACACATGACGCGCGACGGCGGGCCTTTCTTTTGACCCCCTTTTTCGTACTTCGGCCCCTTTACTGAGAGCCCGGGTTGCCTTAATTCCCCTTTTTATTCTGTGGACGAGGAGCGGCCGGCGATCTTTTGGGGCACTCCGCCGTTTTTACTCGCTTCTTCGTTTTCCAACATGCCTTCAACGGACTTTGTTTTCTTTCTTTGGAAGTTTTCCGACTTCCCCTCCTTTTTTTCTTGCCTTAAGTTGGATTGCGCCCTTTTTAAGGATGGTAACCCTTCTTTTTCTGTGTTTTTTGTCGGGATTTTGCTGACTTCTTCTCCGATTTTTTCGGTCGATTCCGTCCTCCCTTTTTGAAGGTAGGGTATCGCCCTCTGAGCCGTTTCTTTCCGACCCGCCTTTCTTTTTTTGGATTCGCATCGTCTGGATAACGGTTTTCGCGACTAGGTTTCACTCCCCCCTTTGAACGCTCGCTTCACGTGGCCAGGTGGTCTATCGGCCATGCCGTTTGAACCTTGCCCTGAGTGTTTTCTACGGTCACCTGGGAGAAACCTCTGGCAGTTGCCCCCACTTTATTGGCTTCCCCCCCCCTCAAACAAGGTCAGCTTGCCAGGTGGCTGTTTGCTTCGTCAGTTCTTTTTTTATCGCCTCACGCAGGGTCCCTCAGGTCCCTGCAACCTCTCGCTTTGCCGCGTTTCTCTATAGCCCTCCTTTCTTGGAGTCTCTCGTTTTGACTTCGGGAGTTTTTTGGCAGGTGCAGGTTATTCGTAATGCGCCTCTGGGTTTCTTTCTTTTCCTCGTGCAAACGGAGAAGAAGAACCTTATCTAACTTTTGCGTGTTGTTTCCCCCCCCTTTCCTTGAAGACCCCTGTAACCCCTTTTTAAGACGCCGGGCCATGTTGGACACACCATAGCTGAAGAAATTCTTTAGATACCTTCCCCCCTATAGCTCATCGGCTTTCTAGATTTTAACTCCTTTTTGTTGTTGTGAGAGTCTCTTCCCTCTTCTCTGAGATCTTTTCCTTTAGGTCTTACCAGTAAGGGGCGTTTACTGTGCCCCTGGCCGCTTGGATGATTTTTTGTAAGCAGGTACTTTGATGTCCTCTTTCACCCCCCCTTTCACAAACCTCCCCTCCCATTCACTCCGTGATTCGTCCGGGCCGCAGTGATCACCCTTCGCGGTACGATAATCGTTTTTTTTCCCCAGCCCGAGCCTCATTACCCCCCAGTTCTTTTTTCATTTCCCTTTTTCCCTGGCTCGAGATCGCGCAATTCTATGCCGGATCTCCCCTTTGCGCGCCGAGGTCGACAAAAATCCGTGTGGGCTCATCGTTACCTCCATAGACCATCCCTCTACTGCTCGCCCGGCAATGCTGCCTGATTTCCTCCCATAGTCCTTCCGGTTGCGTCGATGTCCCCCTCCTCTCTTTTTCTTAGACGCTCTCCACTGTGAAATTGACCCACCTTCCTGTCACGGGCTGACCACGGGTGCCACGTTCGCTCGTAACTGGTTTGCCTGCGTATGTTCCTTTTTACATCCCCCCTCCCTTCCGAATTGAGATCCCCGGGAGCGATGGCCGGTCCGGCAACTTTTCCCCTCAGCGGTTTTTCCACAGAGACAGTTTCCAAAAACGTCTCTGCTTTTCCTGTTCCCCTCGTCCCCTGTGGCGCCGACGGATCGCGTTCAAGCCACACTTCGACCCCGGATTTCGATTCCCCCACAGACCCTCAACAATTGATCCTATAGATTTTGAGGAGGAAGATGCCCTAGATGACTCTTTCGGTCCTTCCTCCTCATTAGCCTTTACTTGATCTGGAATTTGGGCGTCCAGTCACCCGGGCGTCCCCCCCGATCTCCGTAATTCTTCTCCTCTCCTCCCCTTCACTATATTCGGGTGGTAAACCCTCTTAAGTACTTTCCCCCCTTATAATGCAGGAATTTTGTGCGTAATACTATCTAATACCTCCCATTGAACCCCACCAACCCTACGTCCCTTTCGTTCCACGGAAATTTTTGCAAGTACACCTCGTAGGATCTCCCCCCTTTGATTGAAGAGTGAGGGTAGCTTAATTATGTATTTTATCATTTTCGGAGTCTCCCTCTTCCTTTATTCTCCCCCCCCTGGCAGTATTTTTTCTTTTCTTAAAAGACGGAAGAGTTATATACGATTAGAGGAGCTTCCAAAAGCCTCGCCCTTCTGAGCATCCTCTCCCCTCGTTCTGGTTAGATTTTTACAGACATTGAACCTTCAAGACCCCTGTACTACCATTGGAATTGGCAGGTGGACAGCCTGCTTCGGCTTACCTTGAAGTCTTACCCTTTTCTTTTCCCTCTAACGCCTTTTTTGAAAAGGTCGATCGCCTTCGTACTTTTCCTTTCCCAGTTCTTATCTTCTTTCTTTTGGAGATCTTTTCCTGAACCCTTAGCTCCATTTTCACGAGTCACGTGCCGCCCGTTGAGGCACCTCTCAAATCGAGCTGTTCCTTTAGGTCCTACGCCTCCTCGCTGTTAACTCTTGTCTCGTATCTGGGCCTCCCCTCAGTCTGTTCCCCCCCTTTTTTAGTTCCAACACTGTGCCACATTCGATGTTGCGCGGGTTACGCGGCTTCTCTCACGTTGAGGCATACCTCCCTGAATTTTTTTCCCGTGAAATAGGTCTATCCGGACCCTATCACCCCCCTTTTTCAAGTTGGATCTTACCCTTTGAACCCCGGCCTGGAGGACACGATGGTGGACCGCCGCTGCCTCTTGCTCGCTTCCGACTGCTGCTTTTCGACCGTTGCCTCCCCTTTCCTTCCATCCCTCCTGAAAACGATTTTTTCCCCTCGATGCGCTTGTTTTTCAAAACCCTGCCTCTCGTCTGCCCCCTTCACAGGGTTTTTCCCCGCAAACCGATTCGTGGCTTCTCATTCAGAGATCCATGACCTGTTTCTCCCTTTGAAAGTCCCCCATATCCCCCTTTTTCCTCCTACGATAACTGTTGCTTTCGGGAGCCGTTCGCTTTCTCCCCTACTGTCCAGCTCACTGTCCTGACAGCCCCCACTTATCTGTTTCTCTTAAGTTTAGGGTACACGTCGGCTGGCGGGTGCGCCTTAGCCACGGCCCGTCCCCCTTCCTCTGGGTGCGTTTTTTCCTCTTACCAACTATGTGCAAAGGTGACCTTCCTGCCTTCAAACTATGAAGTAACCCCTATTTGACTCTGATTCTTCCCGTTCTTTTGTTTCTTTAAACTGCCGCGCATCGCGCGACGCGTACTCCGGCTTGCCATTTCTCTCTTTTTCCTTCCCCCCCTTTTTTTTTTGAGTCTCTTTGACAAGTTTTTCTTCACGCGATCGTGCTCCCTGCCGATTCCCAGTGTCAGAACAGCCCCCGACTGGACGACCCCTCTTCAAGCTTTTCTTTTTTTGAGGTATGGTTCTTCTCCTATTCCCTTTTGTTTGATTGGAGTCCGTCTTGGCCGTGGGCTCCCAGGTTGCACCCTCATCATTTCCCTTTTGTGTTCCCTCAGGCTGGTGGCTCTATTCACCGGAGAAGTCTTCCTTTGCTTTACAGGATAGAGTTCGTAAGCTTCTTCCTCCCTTGAAGTCATGCACATACCTCCTTTCTTTTGCTTCCTGTGATTAGTATACGGGCCAGTTTTCCTTCTTGCTCTGATAGTGGAGCCCACCTTCGTCCTGACCGCTTTTTCCTGCCTTGATGGTTTCCCAATCGTTTTGCCCCATCACCCCCTTGTCATGCCTTACCTTCTTACGACATTCCTTTTTTCCCCCCCCCCAACATATGGGGTTGGCTCTCTCACTCGTGTGCAGTTGCTCGAGGGCTACTCCTTCTTCACGTTCTTTTTCCCGGTCTTTCATCTTTCAATCAAGGCCCCCCGGGTTTCTATGGTTGCGTTTTTTTACCTCTCCGAGGTTTGGGTGCGGACTTCAAATTCCGTTGTTACGGAGCCTCCATTTCTTTTATCACCTTATCGCACCTCCGGGTTTCCTCCCCATCGCAAGGTTTTGAACTGTCCAAATCCCCACCCTTAGTTTTTCCCCCCTTCTTTTCAAGTTTCTAGCCCATCCCGTTCTTTGCTTTATAGCGGGGCCGATAGCGATAATTTCCTACCTTCCCGCGCGCTCTGGGGTGTGGACCTTGAATATTCGCTTTTTTTTACTCTTTGCTCGCCCCCTTGGCCCTTTGACACTCATCAACGCGTCCTTTCCCCACGAATTCTCTTATCCGGTTGACCCCCTTTTCTTTCGTTCGTGTGGTCCATATCGGCATGGCCATTCAGGCAGCGGGTGTTCCACGATTCCCCAACCCCCTTTTTCCACTTTCCTGTCGCATTCTTTATCGGCCCTCCTCTGGAGGGACTCTCCTGAGAAGCTGTTTTCCCCTCTGCTTTTTCGATATTCCCTGACTATTCTTCTCCCCATTAAGCATCTTGTTTTCTGACACCGGTTGCGATCCTTGCAGCTTGCCCGCCATGCGCCCCTTTCTAGTAATTCTTCTGTCGTTCGCTGACCGAGAGCGACCTCTGTGACTGTCACCATTTTACTGACTCTCCTCCTCTGTATGGGACCTTCCGTTTTTTAGGTCATCTTTGAGGAGCTAGTATCTCGTATGAGGTACGGTTCTTCTCTCGTTTGTTGCCAGTCTGCACGCTGTTACCTGCTGCTTACGAGGCGGATCCTTTTTTTCCGTTTGGCCCCGTGGCTCTGTGAAGAGAGAGAGTCCCCCACTTCCCTTCTCCCTCCATGAGTTTTTTCCTTCCCCTCTCCCTCCTTTTTTAATTTCCTCCTGGGCATTCTTTTTTTTCGTGCTCATTCGATCTGCCGAAGTTGGGAATCGGCATGCTTCCTGGTTGCTTCCCCCCTGAGGGTCTTCACAGCGATCTTAGCGCTGACCCGTTCGGCGCGCTTCTAAGTCCGTTTTTCCCTTCTTGAGTTCGTTCGCACTCCCTCCTTCCCTGCTTCCTAGAATGTTTCTTATTACTTGGACTTTTCCCCCGTTCGGCTCTTCCGGACAGCCCTCCCCACTCCCTTCCCAACGTGTCCGGGTGGTCCTTTTGCTCTTGCCAGTGTCACTGCGTGCCTCCCGATGCCACCTTCCCCCCGAGGCCGCCCCACGTTTTCAATGCCCCTTTTCCTTCTCTTGGAGTCAATTCACCAAAAGGTATGTGGCTTGCGTCGAATGTATTTCCGATTCTCCACGGCCTTTCGAATCGGCCCGTCAACGGCCTCTGCTCCTATCTCGCTCGATTGAGCTGGCGTTCCTCCTTATCTTCGCGGAGTTGTTTTGTGATTTTTTTTTTCGTTCTGAGTTTCCCGGTTTTTGGCGCAGCGCAGGTGCAACCGAGAGAACGGGTCCTTTCCTTGATTGAGGTTTGAAATTTTTAGAATCTTTAGCCACGGCTGCGCCGCAAGTTTTTCTTCCTCTTCCCCTTTGTTTTCCAACAGTGTATTTCCTGAGCCCCTCAGTAATATTCCGCTCGTGCATTCCTT
>Ga0179593_1695190_pt1 | contig 11887 bp, 10 predicted proteins | sample CZODoug2_1_08_16_FD_185931 | JGI IMG/M metagenome (GOLD analysis project Ga0179593, IMG submission 185931) | Vadose zone soil fungal communities from Angelo Coast Range Reserve, California, USA - CZODoug2_1_08_16fungal (PacBio error correction) | ecosystem: Environmental > Terrestrial > Soil >... | reverse complement strand
AAACTCTTTAGGCATGTGTTTTACTGAATACTGCCGCTTCCGATGCTTTCTTGAGTCAGAATGATGATCTGCATTAGTCCACGGCATCCTCTCCCCAGCTGGCACATTTCCCAAACAACGCTATAAGCTGTGGGGTATATTCGGGTGGGGCGAGCATTTGGAGAAGTCCGATCTCGCGCCTTTTTTGTCGTCTTTCAATAACAGGAGTTTCATCAGCACAAGTTTCTCACCCTGTACCCATCGTCAAGTCTTTAATCAAGGGTTCCTCGCAAAGCCACGCCACCCGGTATAAATCGCCGCTCCAGTCAGTTCTTACTCCTTTCACCCATGTATGTCGAAGTGGCTAGGCAATTGGACATTCGCCAGAAACTCGCTGACCTCATTTGTGGTCGCCCATGACGCGTGTGAATTCTCTAAGCGACGGCTGCTAGGTCCCAGAGGGATTAGCAAACACCACCTAGCCTTTCTTCAAACAGAAGCTCCACATGCCATGCTGTGGAGCAAGATCTGAAAAGTCCTTGATCTCTATTGCTAAGTGCAAACCCGTGTTTCCCTTTTCCCCCTCGATTAGCGTCGGCATTCGTTCTCTTTCTTTAACCCGGAAGCGCCTGGGGTTGACTTTCTTTCCCATTGGACCGTTGACCCTAGTTCTCATTCGGAGGGTCCGGGGTTATCGCCCCATGCCGGGTCGACCAAAACTGGCGTTCCCCCCGTATTCGCATCAGAACTTTGGTCCACCCTCGCGAACCGGGGGCGACGTCGGCACTTTTTCCTCTTGAAGATGACCGGGCCCATCTCCGGACAAAACCCCCCTAGGCCACCATCTTTAATTTCCTACAGGTTGCTAAATCGCCACGGTGCCAATCAGTTTCCCTGTTCGTCATCGTGCTCAAGAGGACTCTAGCCCGGCGATCCATCTTCCAGGAGGGATGACGCAGCGGGGGAAGATGAGTTGTACGATTAATCGCTCCAACCCCGCCTTTAGCTGATTAGCTGCTTGTCCATATATTATGATGCTTTAAACGACCAACATTCCCCCTTGCAAGAAAAAGATACTTCTCCCCAAGTCCCTTCTACTACACATTCCCTAGAAATGCCCCCAACTCATTTTTTTCCCCAGTTTTTATGGAACCAAAACGTCTCCCTTTGGTTACTTGACGGCGGTACATGTACATTCCTCGCGTAACTTTGTCTGGGCTTGCGTGCACACCTTCTTCCTCACCTTTATCAATCAGGCACCCGTTGCCTTGTAGACACCCGATCCTCCTCTTTTTAACTGTGAGAAGCGATTCCCCCCCCGCCGGAGGCTTTTTCCTGGCATGACGATAGGTTTCATTTGTTTGAAGTCCGTTTCAAACGACTCTCGATGGCCCATGTAATGGATCACTTTCCACTTTTTATTCAGACTGTCCTTCTTTTTTTATCGGCCCTCTCTTTTAAAATGGGGTAAACGGCGCCCTTGAACTTACCTTGTCCCAGTTTGCCAATGGTTTTAGACGTAATCCCAGCGGACCACCAACGAACAGTCAGCTTCGCTGGCAATGCGAAAAAAAGTTTTTTCCTTGTGGACAAAGTCCCAGTATAGTCCCTGACCACTAATCAGAACCCCGACATCCTCCCTGTGGACTGCAACTCATCTGGTGCGATTGCGTTGCCCGATGTCCCTTTCTGAAGAAAGTCTTCGTTCGGTCCACCCGGACCCCCTCGATAATTAGAGCCATCCCGCAGCGCCGTCCCCCCTCTCTCTTTTTCCTCTGGAGACGGATCACTTCGGTTCCAGTGCGTCTCTCATTCTTCTATTTTTCGTGGTGTTTGCCTGCACCCCGAGACTCATCGAATTCGACATCTTTTCATCCTTCATGCACACCTGTAGTTTCCTAGCGGGCGTTTTTGTTTCCCCCCCATTGTTGTTCGATTAGTATGCGGGACTCCCACGGGGAGGAAGACGGCCCTCAACCGTACTTTTTTTTAGGGAACAAGCTCATGTGTCTTGGGTTGTCCTCTGGTCGGCAATGTACCTTGGCACGGGCCCGGCTTCAACTCAACGCCGCAGTCTTTGGTGCCTGCCCCCATAGAAAGGTAATCTATGCCGGAAGAAGGTACTGTAATAGTTCTCCGTGTCCCTGCCGGCCCGTGAATTTGTAGAGATGAGAAGTAGTTTTTTTACTTTGAAGGTAAACCTTTTCGCTCACTTTCAAAATGGCCCCCCTGCATTAGTACTGACTTTCCAGTCCAAGCAATAATCTCAGGCTATCAAGAAGTCCGAGTTTCCCCCTTTTTCGACCCAGCAATGGTCGATCTTTGATAATATTTCAAGCTCCAGCGTCTCCTTCTTCCAGCTTTCTTAAAGAAGATCATTCCCCTGTTACATTTAACCTCCAGACGCCCCGTGACAAAACGTCCGACCTTCGTTGTTTTTCCCTTCCACAGTCAATCAAAGGGCCCTTCATTGGGCCCCCCTCATGGTTCTCTGATTATGTGTATTTTTCCTTCTTGACTACTTATTGCAAATGTTTGGTGGATTGCATGAGAGTCGTTTACATTCGGAGCTGTGAACCCTTTCCCCCCGCCTGAGTAATCAGTACCCCGCGTTTTTTTTTTTTTTTCGCTATCGACCTTAATTTTCGAATAATACGCTTGCGTGGGCATCACGATGTCGAAGCCGGAGCTTACATCCGCCTGAGATCAGCAGTTACACCTTCCTAAGTTCATCAAGCCCCACCTTGGGTTTCACCGAAGAATACCCTCCCGATTTTTTTTCCTCCCCCTCCTTTCCCCCGGACCTGCCACCGTAAGAGGTCTTCACGATGAAGGTCCATGACTTCGCCAGACCCCCCCCGCTCCCTTCCCTGCCAGTATACTAAAAGTTTCTTCTGCTATGTTCCTCCCTGGGTCCTCTCCTTTTATTATTACCGGGCATTAGCACCCCCCCCCCCCCAACACCCAGACCCCCGCCCCGCCGGCAGGTCCCCGCCAGTTTTTTCCCAACGAGTCCCAATGGGACAGGGAACAATGTTTTCGCTCCTTTGTTTTGTCCCACAGCCCTGGCAGAAGAGAATCGTTTGATCCCCTTACCTTTTTTTTGCCCCCCAACGTATTTAGAAACCTAACCTGAAGACCTCTGAAATTAGACCCCTGGATTTCCCTGATAATAAAGGAACTCTTCCTTTTTCTTTAGTTCTGGTTTGCCCTTTTTGCGACCTTAAAGACTGTTGTAACACCATCCTTGCCCTCTTGATCAGTGGATAGACCCGTCTTACCAATTTTGTGTTTGTAAGGTTCGAACGGCTTGGCTCATTATTTCATGTACTTTCCGGGCGGACATTCTTCCCCTTCCCCAAACATTTTCGCATACAGTGTGATCTTCTCGACCTTTTTTGCCTAGGTCTCTAGGCTCCTTTATCCGGCTGGTTTTGTCTTCTGTGAAGAGCAGTTTATGAGAACTTTCTTTATGGGGGCACGTGTTGATCCTACTTCATTTCTTCCCCCCTTATTAACTCATGTGATTGCTTCCCCCCTCTCCCAACGTTGAGGTATTAGCTTGGAGAAAAAAATTTCCCGTAAACCCCGAGTACAAAGTACCCCCCACATTCCCGTCTTCTCTGACGAGGATTTTCCCTTGTGGCAGGATTGGCAAGTCCGTGTTTTTTTCCCTTATATTCAGATCATAAATGAACCAAGGCAGCCTTCCCCTTTCCTCATCTTTTCTCCTCCCCGGCAGGCCTTCAGAAATTCCCAGATCCCTTTCCTTACCGTTTGAAATCTCTCTGCCACTCTCCTCTGTTTTGAGTCCAGTAATTTAGCATGTCTGTGTGAATTTCCTGCCGCTTGTCTTCTGATTCCTTCTTTCCGGGTTCATCATGATGATCTGAGTATCTCCCGACCCCAGCCCTGGCACTACTTGCACCCCGACATATTTCAGAGAAGCTTCTTGTTTTTCTCACATAGTTTTCCCCTGCGAGCATTTCAAGGGTTCCGAGTAATCCACACATCACAAAAATCAAGCCGTTTCTTTTTCCCCAGACCCCGGAGTTTTTTACATTCCCCCCTTTTCTTCTGCTCACACAAGTTCGCCCCTTTCCGTCCGCTCCGTAAGACTGCATGCAGCCCCTCTCCGACTTACCATTTTTCCCTTCCGTTCTTCTCCAAATTTATGCGAATGTTCCAAGTTGACAAGTTGTCCTCCAATCGCTGCCCCCCTGTTGCCCCAATTGATTCGAAACATTTCCCTCTTTTCTCGATTGCTTTACAACTGAGCCTCTTCTCTGTAACACCAGCGGGCGGCTCCAAAAAACAACGTAAGAATTTAACCCCCCCCGAAACCTACATCCATTATTCTGCCTTGATTCCTAATTTTTGATTGTATTTTTCATTAGAGGTACTGCCGGACTTTTCTTTTCCCCTTCTTTTGCCAAACAGGGATTGTCTCCTCTTCTGCCGTCTGCCCTGTCCATTGAGGCCATTTGTTGTCCCTCTTCCTTATTCCCCTTTTGAACCGTGATGACCACTTTCAAGCCGTTGAGGTTAGGGGGACCTCTTGTTTTTTGCATCATGACGTAGAAATCCCCTGTTACCCCGTAGATGTCTAGTCTTTTCTGATACGTTAAGATAGCTTGGCCGCTATCCTTGGTGACCTCATGTGACGGACCCCCCGTCTAGCCGGGTGCATCTCCTCACCTCTGGAGGTCGACACCTAATCTTAGAGGTTCTTTCATCACACGGGGCCCCATTTCTTCTTTTCCTTTTTCTTGATTTGTCGAACGTGGTTGACGAATGCGCCCTGTAATCACTACCCTTTCCCCCAGCTTATGCCGAAACCGAGTGCATCTTCCCCCCACGATCAAATGAGACCGAAAAACCAGGCTGTTTCGTCTGCTCGGTTTCTTTTCTGAGCTTTCACCGACTTTAATTTTTCATTACCCCAGATTTGCAACTTTCCGATCCTTTTTTTCTTTCCGCCACCAGCCGGCTCTACTCAACCTGCGTTCCCCTATCACATTCTCCCCACCGCATGTCCCCCCCTATTCCACGTTGAGTGAAGGTTCCGCCGGTCAGGCTATTCGTTCTTTTTCGCATACCCCCTGATCACCTTTTTGCGTTCTTTCCTTTTTTAAAGCTTTTCCGACGCTTGAACCTATGACTTCATGAACTCGCGTTGCCGACAAAGCATCAGAGGATGTTACTTTATCAACTCCTGGATCCTTTAGAAGGAAAACTGATGACGTCCATTTGACTGATACTTTAAGCCCAGTCCAGGTTTGTTTTCCCGAAGACTTGCCATCAATTGATTGCCCTGTCCCTCCCGTTCTTCGGACCTGACCTCTCTTCTCTTCCCCCCCCTCCTCCGGCGCTTTTTCGTGGGAAGCCGGTTTTTTTTGACGCGATCAATCTCCACCCCAAGACACAGTCTTTGATCTTTCAAGGGCGACAAACACCTTAAGTTGTCTTCTCGCCCCCCCCCAGCTTCGTCCCAGTTCGTACTCCTCCCCCAATCCCTCGAGAACCCCTGTTGCACGCTGACTTAATAGAAACTCTCTCTTTTATTGTTCTTTCCCAGAGACCTTCGAATTACCTCTGGACCACAAAAACCACCCCCACCCTGTACATGACGCCTCCTTTCCAACATTCTTACTTCATCTTTTTTTTGGTAGAGAGATTTTGACGTAGCATGTTTTGCATACCTTTATCTCTTGAGTTTGTCGTTTGGTGTTACATGTTCTAAGCTTTCCTTAATTGGCTTTCTTTCCTGTATGTCATAGAAATAAAGACTCACCTGCTTTTCCCCCTTCCAGGCCTTCCCTTTCTTTTCCGGTGTTCCCTCGGCCCCCAGGCCTTTAGCATACAACGGTCCGCTCTTTTTTGGTCGCCCTCCCCCCCTTTTTTTCCGGAGCCATTCCTAGCACCTCTGACTGTTTTATCTGTTGGTAATATTGATCTCGTCGGCACAGTACTGCCCCCGGTTCCCCTTTTCCCCCACTACAAGGCGGTTTCTGGTTTTTTTACTGCCGCAGTCCGAATCCAGCAGTCCAGTCCTTTGCTATTGAAATGCCCTCCCCCCTTTGACAGGCCATGATTTCGTCGTTTTCAACCCCTCCTTTCCAGTCTCGTTAAGATGGCCACCGTAACCTTCCCAAGCCAGCGACCAGGCCTCCGGCTGTGACTCTCAACCTCCCTCTCCTGAAGGCTTACGGCCTTCTTTTATACGCCGTTTGCCTCCTTCCGGTATTCGATTAGTTTCCCCGTATAACAACCCCCCTTCCCTAGTGCTCAAAGTTCCTGCCCCCACAGACTAAAAGTCCCCACCCTCCCCTTTTTTTGTTGGACAAGTCATCCCCGGGGACTAAGGGGCCGTTCTATGCCTGTATGATGTATGCTCTTGTTTTTCTCCTCTGAATGATGCTCTTAGGTTCTTTTTTTTTCTTTCTTTTTATTGTCATTTAATTCTTTTTTTTTTATTTAGTTTCTATGTGACTTATTTTTCCACACGGAAGGCTCATTTCCCCCTAAAACCCCCCACCCCAGAGTATTTTCCGCCCAGAGCCTGGTTTTCTTTATTCCCGTCCTGACTGATAAACATTCATCCTCTCACGGGGCGGTTCCGGACTGGCCAGGCCTTATACTTCTCCGGGCGCAGAGTCACTTGCACTCCCCAAGTTAGCCACGATCACACAGTTTTTTCTTATAACTTTAACTTGGCGTCTCCTTCGTCTTTCTTAATCTCCAGATTTGTTTCCCCATCGAATAACGATTGCAGGTCTTCCCCCCCTAGTAGGGTTCCTCCAGTCTGTAACCATCATTCGTCCGTCTCCCTCACCTTCCTCCCAATGCCCTCCCTCAACTTGACGGACTGCCCCCCTCGCGCATTATTTCAACCCGGGAATGTGCCCCGCTTTAAACCCCACCAGTCACCCCCGACCCACGGAGGAGGCCGCAGAACCCGTTCCCCCTTGTGCATAAGTGAGTCACCCCTTGGTCTTTTTCATATTGTTTTCAACACCTCACGAAAGTTTGAAGCCTATATCAAAATCACCCGTGTTTTTCCCCCCTTGTATTCCCCCCCCCGACCCGAGAATAAAAGCTGCCATAGAAAATAAAAATTCTTACTCCTGCACATTAATGTTATGATTTGGTTTCCCCCTCATTCTATAAAGGGGTTGTGTCCCCCCCCCCCCAAATTAACCTCCCTTCTTTCATTCACTAATTTCCAGAGCCTCGGTTCTCAATATTTTTTTTTAAAAACCGCTTTTCCGTTGAATACCAGCGTGTTTAACCCCCGCTGTGGGGGAACTACAACTTGTCCCCCTTTTTCCTCCCCCACTCTCTACATTTTCGAGCCTATAGCCCAGACAGCTTCCTTCCCCTCGTTAGTGTTTCGTCGGTTTTTGGTTCATCTCTCACTTCCCAGGCGGGGTCTGCTAAATTTTTTCCTCTCAACTGTTTTTTTAATTCTCACCCTAATGGCTTTTTATGCAGCAGCCTCCACAGGTTTCCTTCTGAAACCTGAGACAACTCTCTGCTTCCCCCCCCACCAAAAATGCTTATCTGTAAGTTCATTTCTTTTTTTTGATGCCCCCCCATTTCAGGCTTGTTTCCCCCGCGAACTTGTGAGGAATCCCTTCTTTTCCTTTCATGCACCCGACAGCCGCCCAGAACATTCTTTTTTTTTCCTTTGACTTTCTCTCCTGAATTCCCCCCCCCCCGAACCCTTACCCCCCCGTTCTCCTCTCTCTTTCCTCCTCATCCGTTTTTTCCAGTTCTTTTCTGTAAACTTTTAGGAACTTTTTTTTAAGTTTCGGAATAATTCTCTTCCCCGTACTGTTTCTCTTTTAGCAGCATGATGATCATCCTTCGTCTTCTTTCCCCGCCCCTATTCACAGCATGGACTCCTTTCCCCCCCCCCCCCCGCCGTCATTACGTGAATTTTTTCTTCCTTTTTTTAAGGCGAGTCATCTTTGGCGCTTTTCCCGCGACAGACGCCAAGTTTGCGCGTTGTCTGCCGCCCCGGAGTTCCCCTTAACCCCCCTGTGAGCTTCTTCCCCCCCCAATCCCCCGCTAACAAACCTTTTTCTTCATCCTGTTCCTCGCATTGAAGACACAGACACGTCCTTTGATCCCCCGCCTATAACTTCTCTTCCGTCCGCTCCAAAGTAGAGCCTTTCCCCCCCAACAAGTTTGACCCTGGCTCCCCGCAAATCCCCGTGCCTCCTTTCCCCCCTTAAGGTATTCCACCTTTTTTTCCAGCTTAGGGCTGTCCCGTCCAATGGGCACGGCTTTGTCACGCGGTGCTGGCCATTTTTCAAAACCCCCTTGAGCTCCTCGCAAACCCTCACTCCCCCCCCTCCCCCCCCCCCCTCCCCCTCAGGATTTCTTTTCCTGGAGAATTGGTTCTAGCAAGGGCGGATTTTCAGGCCTTCCTCGTCTTCTTTATTGGTTCCCACCCCCCGGGTTTCTTTTAGTCTCTTCCTTCGTGCCCTTTCGCCCTCAGTCAAGCGCCATTTTGACGCTTCACTTCCCATGGGCACTCCCCTCCCTATCCTCGGTACCCTCATACTCTTTGTTGGGTTGTTCGGTCCCTTTTGCTAATGCCAGTTCTTCACAATGCGATGCCCCTGTCCCTTTTTTGCCCTTTGCCCTCATCCCTTTTGCTGCCCTTATTGCCGAGTAAACTTTTTCTCCCCCCCGTCCGAAGTTGGTTCCCTCCCGTTTTCTCGTAAAAGATTACGCAGTTTTCCTACCCTTCCCCCCAAATATTAGTGAGAGTCCTTTCATACTCCAGAAGGTGCCCCCCCGCTCCATTGGCCCCAATTTGCTCCCTACCTGAATTTTTTGGTCTACGTGATGATATCCCTCGCCCCAGTCGCTCATCCGTTAAACTTCCTTCCAGTCAAAACCCTGATCCCCCTCGTTCTCTAAATCTCCTTACTTTTTCGAATTTTGCCCCCCCCCACTCTGGTTGCCTGATGATTTATTTAATATATTCTAGCCCTTTCCCTCCTTCCCGTCCCCTATAAGTGGTTTTTTTTTGGGCCCCCCATCCCAGCTTGACATACCCTCTTCCTTTACACACACGAGGTCCCTAACGTCACCATTCCCCCAAACCACCCCTGCACTGTATTTACCGTTAGTTCACTTTTCCCCAAAAGTTTAGGGAGTTTGTGCTCCCCCCCCCCGTACATGTAGTATCAGAGATATTACTTTTTCCAGCTTCATTCTTCTCTTGCCCTCGGACCCGACCCTTATTAATCTGAACTTTTCCCTTTCTCCACCTCCGTTTCTACCTTTCCGGGCGGAGTCGAAGCCCCTTTAGCAAAGGCACTTTTTGGCCCTTTTTAGTGGTCCGATGAGTGCCGGTTTACTTTCCGTCCCTTCCTCTTTGTTTTTCCAACTGAATCTCTCCACCTTTGCAATTGATCACTTTCCAACCCTTTTTACTTTAGACCTGCTGCCTTCTTCTTTTATCGCTTCCCACCTCATCCCGGTGCGTTTGAGTTGGAATCTTTCCTTTTTTTTGTCAATTTTTCCCTGCTCAAGTTTTTTCTAACATTTGGTCCCCCCCCCTCCCCACAGGCCAGCTTTTGCTAGATCCTCCAGTCAAAAGATGACTTTTGATTTATCGCCCCCAACTTCCTGAATTGTTAAAGACCTCGATTCGAACCAAGTTAACTACCCAGCCTTCAGTTCACTCGAGTCAAAGAGATAGACATTTATTTCGTCTGACTTTCTTGATACCCATCTGGCTCGCCTCGCCGCTTATGCTGTCCTTTACAAAATAACAACCTTCCTAACTCCTCTCCGCTCCGTCAGAAGGAGCCTCCTCTCATTAATTAATACCCTTTGTTTTCTTCCCTTCTTATTATCCCCCCCTGCCCTGCCCGGATATTACCTAGTTTCTTTCTTTTGTAGGTGTTCTGCAAGCCTCTTTGAAATCTTCCAATTGTGTATCCAATACTCCACTTCTGAACTCTTTATTATTTTGGAGATTCCTGGTTTTCAGCGGGGCGACCCTTTTTGCGTTCCCTACGGCTTTATTTTGCCGCTCACCACGTTTGGATTTGCCATTGTGGTAGATCATACAACGTAACTTTCTATTGCCCCCTTTTTCCCATTTTTTATTTTGGGGTTGGTTTCTCTTATTATTCTACAGCTTCCCCATTTAAAAAAATTTTCTGCTCAAGGCCGGTCTTATGGTTTGCAAATCCCCTTAATAAAGTCCGAGGACCTTTCTCTGTCCCACCCCCTGAGACGTTTAAGTGCCCTCCCTGGATTTCTCGACTAGTAGTTTTTTCTTAACCCCCCTGGAAAGACCTAACTGTCCCCCCCCTTAAACTTTGTACAAGCCTTTCGACTGACCTCTTCTTTCCCAGAAAGTACTCATTTTAAGGATCGAACTTTCTTGCGCCCGCACAATTTTTTGGTCAGAATCCCCCTATCGGCCCGAGTTAATTAAACTAAAGCCTTTTTTCATCTTCTTTCCCCCCCCCTGTCTATCCCTTAATCCCCCTGCTTTTTTAGTACAACATTGCACACCTAAAAAAGTTTTCTGGTCTTCTGCACCAAAATTGTGTCCCGTCCCTTGCATCTCCGATGTAATGTCTGATTCCGCTTTTTTTTTGGGTTACTTTTTTTTGTCTGGAATATTGTATTGCCACTTTTTTTTTATTGCGACTTTTTCCCCTCTCCGGAAGATTGACAAGGCATCCACCTTCCCTAGTCAACCAGCTTGGGTTTTTTAGTCTAAATTACTTTTCTATCTCAGGTCATAATGATTTTCCTTTTTTTATTAAATATGATTTTTCTCTTTGTAAGCTAGATAGAATTTCTCCACTTCTCACCCGAAACTAGGTGATTATCAATTTTTTCATGATCGTTACCTTCCCTTAGCCTACAGATGGTTTGAATCGCCTTCAGCCTTGCCTGAGATGCACAGTAAGTAATCTTCTCCCCCCCGATTCCTTCCACACCCGAGTAGACGTCCCCTGATGGAAGAGAGAACTTGCCCGTCTTTGATTATTTTTTTAGACGGGGGTTACTAAATGTCGAACCCACCCCCCGGGGCCCGGTAGCCACTCCCTTCTTACCCTCCCCCCAGCCTTGTTAGACGAGCTTGTCGCGTCAATGTTGCCGAAGGAAGCTCCCCCCACCCCCCTTTCCCTGTTTTTTTTGTCCACACACCGACCGGAACGCTTTTCTTTTTTTTATTTCAACTTGGACCGAAGTTTTTGTTTTTTACCCCCGAATTTGTGTTTTAGAAATACCCGGACCGCTTTAAAGAGGCCCCTAACTCTTACACGGAAAACTTCTTAATCCTTTCCTACCCCTGAATTGTATGGATCTTTTTCCAATTTTATGAGTTTTGAGGAATGACCCAGACCTCTTTTACATAGCCCCCATTTTGCGGGCTTTCAGTTTTACCTTCAACAACAGAGAGTCACCTTTTTGTATAACCATTCGAGTTTTTTTTTTTTTTTTTTTTTTTCCAAAGCTTTTTCAGCGTGGCTTTTTGCTCCCTTGTAGCCACCGTTTTACCCAAATCGAATCCCCCTTTTTGTATTCCCTCTTAAATCTTGAAGGAGAGGCGCCTTCCCCCTTTCCGGTGTAGGTGCCCTAGGGAAACCATTGCCTGAATCTGGGGTAGAACCGTTGCTCCTTCCCTAACCTTGGTTGATTTCCTTTGAGTTGCAATCAAAGATTGGTATAGATAGGACCCCTTTCTCCCCCCTCCGCATTCCCCAACGTTCCCAAATGGAAAATGACTCTTTGGATATTTTTTTTCAACTGGCCCCAGGCGGGGCAATAATGCGTGAGAAGACGAGAATCATTCCTCAACCCTTAGCGTATCAGACTTCAAACGTGCAGTACCATTCACAAACCCCGACCTGAATTAAAG
>Ga0179593_1397725_pt1:10000-11887 | contig 11887 bp, 4 predicted proteins | sample CZODoug2_1_08_16_FD_185931 | JGI IMG/M metagenome (GOLD analysis project Ga0179593, IMG submission 185931) | Vadose zone soil fungal communities from Angelo Coast Range Reserve, California, USA - CZODoug2_1_08_16fungal (PacBio error correction) | ecosystem: Environmental > Terrestrial... | reverse complement strand
CTTCTGGTCTTTTTGCAGTTGTTCGTTTTTCAAATTTTGTTGATCATACCTGGATGCGCTCGGCCTCGGCGTCGTGTCCCCACCCCCCACCCGAGGTTTTTTCTCTGATTTATCGCGTTTGATCGCAGACAGCCCGCAAGCCCTGCTCCTCGTTGCCCTTTTTTCCTGTTGTGCTCGAGTTCGTACTGTCGCGATGGATGGTCACCAATTTGAATTGCTCCCCCAGCCACGCTTGCATTAGATGTGCTGCCGCTTAATCCTGGCAGGCTGGACGTGCTAGTGGCCCCCTTTTACGGCTCCCTTTCCTGTGGACCCCTTTGCCGATTACGGTCACTCGCAGACCTCCTCTGTGGATGTCCTCTTTTGGCGTCATCAGGACGGAACAATCCCCAGCTTTTTGCCTCCTTCCTTTCGCGAAGGGCCGGAAACCATTTCATTAACGGTACATAGCCCTGCCGTCTCACGGACTTTTTTCCTTGCCATGTACGCCAGCCGCGAAGTTCTGTTTTTCTGATTTTCTTCTTCGTCCGTTTTCCAACTCCTCTGACACCTTTTTCACCCCCTTCCTACCATGCCCCCTTCTTGCTTGTCGCCGATTTGGCCCGGGTCCTCCAACAACCCCTGATTTCCTCCCCGTAGTTGACTCCACAGTTCCCTGTTGCGCTGTCGTTCCATAGCCGTCTCTCCGGTTCCGACTCGTTCCCCTCTTCACGAAGGCAGTCGGCGGCTGCTTATTTTTTCCTTTGCTCGCTTTCATAGCCGCCATAGGCTTTCTCTTCCTGACTCCCCTCGATCTTTTCCATTATCAGAGCCTGTCTTGATCTATGGAGTCACGACAAGCAATGGCAAATTGCTTTTTTTCTTATTTTTATCTTCTTCTTTAAGTACCCCTTTTCCGACTTCCGATGAATTCCGAAGGACGTCGTGACTTTTGCTGCTATTGCTTTCCCGAATGGGGGCTAATACGGTATAGCACGTAATCGGTGATCTTCGGCGACTGATGCATGTACCTTTTATGAACCCCCTTTTCCTTCCGATACGAGGGTCGTGCCTCTTTTCCCGTTTGGCCGCCCTTCATGTATTCCGGCATAGCGTTCATTAAACCTCATCCCCCCCCATGCTGTCCCCCTTATTCATCTTGAGGCGAATTTTCTATCTTTTCTCTTTGCTGGCGGATCTTTGTCTGACGCTGCCGCCGCCGCCGCAAGAGTGTGATAGCGTCCCCCCTTCCCCCACTTTTTCCCCCCTCCTTCTGATTGCGGTGTGAGTCCCCATGCAGCCTTCTTGACTCTGGACCGGATTTCTCTTTCCTCATCTGGCTCCCACACCGGGCGTTGCCGGATTCGAGTTCTCTTCCCCTTTCCCCACAACGTTGATGGAATAACGCTCTCCTTGGACTTCCAAACTGATTAACCATAGTGACCGCTTGTCTCCAGCCGTGTAATACATGCTCTGCGCACCTGATCTCTTTTTTTACGGATCACCTCTTTTTCTGGTTTCCCCCAGCATGGCATTAGAACCCAGTGATCGCATTGCCGAGCGCTTTCCTGCCTCAAACTCTGGTCGTCCTCCCTCTATTCTTCTTTTACCTTTTGTTCTCGTCATCCCTAGAGTTTTCCTAAGCCTCCGTTGTGTTTTTGATTTTCTCTTACCCGTTCCATCTGTACAAGAGAAGAGGTCGTCTGTTCGCGACGCATTCTTTTGTAGGGAGACCGCGCTTAGGCAGCGATACGCCTTTTTTTCTCATGCAATGCTTTTCCCACCCCCCATCCCCCCTTTCTCGGCTTGCGCGTACTGGAATGCGGGGTCAGAGAATGTATGACCCACTGTCGGTTCCCCTCGTGCGCTATTTTTCTTCCTTTTCTTACGTCCACGAGAGCGTTTCTT
>Ga0179593_1288411_pt1 | contig 11887 bp, 12 predicted proteins | sample CZODoug2_1_08_16_FD_185931 | JGI IMG/M metagenome (GOLD analysis project Ga0179593, IMG submission 185931) | Vadose zone soil fungal communities from Angelo Coast Range Reserve, California, USA - CZODoug2_1_08_16fungal (PacBio error correction) | ecosystem: Environmental > Terrestrial > Soil >... | reverse complement strand
TGGGTTTGTTGGTCCGTGGATACCGGCTGGGCCATCTGAAAGCGCTATCTGCCTTTCTTTCTACCTCAACAGGGTTCTTTCTCTCCCAGTCCCTTCGCTTTCTTGGAAGAATTGTGAGTCCTCTCATGCCCCACGCGACGCGGAACCCCCTAGCCATCGATATTGTTGCCGATAATTCTTCCCGGAGTCTTTTTTTCTTTTCTCTACGCCCCCCCCTCCTTCTTCCTCCTGGCAAAATGGGAAATAGATCGTTTCATCTGCTTAGGCATAGACTTCTGGGACAGAGAATCAATGCATCGGGTCGGCTCGTTCTTTTCGAAAGTTCGGCTTTCTTTCCTTCCCTCGCGCAAGAAACTTAAGTTGATCCTTCTCTTCTCCGATGCACCTTTCTTTCCTTTTCTATTGAAGAGAATCTCGATGGTCGAAAAAGGCCATGTCATGACGTCCGATGATCCAGTTGCTTGCAGCTTTCCTCCGACTAAGGAAGATGCGACTGTAAAGGTTTTTTTCTCCCTCCCTCCCTTCCTTCTTTTCCTTAGGGAAGGTCCGGCAGCCTGTTGCTGGATCTCATCACACAGATATTGACGCTCTCCCTTCCCCTCACAGCTCAGACCGTTTTTTCTTTCTCTGTTGGTGAGGCGTTTGCTCTCTCCCTTTCCCTTTTTTTGTTTGATTCTTCCTGTCGGCCTTAAGACCGTGAACGCGTTCTGTTCGATCCACAGTATTCTTACCGTGGAGTCCCTCCTATGCCATTGCGGCGACATCTATGTCCTTAGTTATGGCTGCGCCGTTCTCATATTCCTTTTTCTGGTCCCTTTGCTCATCTTTTATTTCCTCTCCTTTCTTATTGTCATGTCGCGACTTTCTCCCGATGTGATAAAGCTTCTTCCCCTCTCGTCCCCTCCTCCTTTTGTGTTGTGACCTTTTTTATCCAAATCGGTTCGCCATTGACGCCATTTCCCTGCTCAATTCCTGGTCCCCCAAACTCTTTCGGTTCCTTTTCTTTTCAGAACCAAAAGATAGGAGTTTTCCTTGGCGTTGTGATCCTTCACTGCCGCACCATCCCCGAAGTCTCCGCAATTTCGCATAGGCTTGCGCACTATACGTTTTCGACGGATAGGCGCGTCTTGGTCCTCTCCTCCTTCCTCTCCCCATGCCTTTTCTCTTCTCTCTCCCCCAAACCCCTTTCCCCGGTCTACCCCCCATGCTCGTACGAAACCGTGTATTTTCGTCCGTACCTTTAACGATCCGATTCGCCTCTCCTCCACAAAGGCCGTGCTCTCCTCTTCCCTCCTTCTATTCGTTTCTGCCCCATTCCTTTTCCAACCCCCTTGGCCCCCCTATCTCCGCCTGATGGGGGCAAACTGCCAATTGCCTTTCTTATCGGCGCTACGTAACCCGCCTCTTTCTTCTCTTTGCGACCCTATTCTCTTCGATTTTCTTCTTCGCCCCCCTAGGCCGGTTCCTCTACTTGACTGTTTCCTCGAATAAAAATTCTTTTTTGAGAGGATCGGACCAGGAGCGGCAAGCAGACCTTTCCCTCTCGCCTGCACCATGATGCTTGTACTTCTCTTTTCTCATCCTCTTCTTAGAAAAGATGGGCCATTTTCTTCCGATGGCCGTGCGCGCCGCTTTCCGTTTGCCGGTGAGCCCAAAGACTTCAATGGTCCCCCCCCCTCTGTCCCTTGGATAGGATCCTTTCTTGTTGGCATGATAATTGATAGCTCGTTCGGCCACGCCTCTCCGCCCGCAGTCGCGCTGCAGGACGTGTTTTACGATCGCTCACAAAGTCACCTAACTTTCCTTCTTCTTCTTCCATACGTCACAGCCCTTTTAAGCCCAACGGCCCCTGACACGTTCAGACAGGCTCGCGTCTACGCTCTTTTAGTCGTCCACGGCGCCTCTTCGTGTCGATTCCTGAGTCCCCTTATGTAGTTTTTCTTTAATTCCCCTTCCCCCCTGACGCCGGCTAGCTTGTGCGATGAGGTCTCTCGGGTCTGTCAACTGCCTCTTCCCCACCTAAAGGTTCTTACTTGCACAAGCCAATCACGGTTTTTACATTTCTGCCATTCGCACCACAACTTCTTCTTTTGGAGTTGAAGCCACGGATTTAGATACCCCTTTTTTTCTGCCATTGACAGCAACCCTAACGTAAGAGTTCCCGTTTCCTTGAGGGGCTGGGCGGTAGGTGGCACGACTTCCCAAAACCAGACTTTCCCCTGAACCCTGTCGTTTTTTCACCATATTAAGGAGTAAGTTTATGCCTCAGTTTTCGACCCCTCTTGTAAGCATGTGTTCCCCTCCCTCACTAGTTGCGCGTTCGCCTTTAACTCGCACGACCAGCTTCCGGGGATTTCGGGAATCGTTTCCCGCCCCCTTAAGGCGAACGAATTCCACTTCCCCTTTCCCTTCTTCAGTTCCGCCGTCACCCCCCCCATTGATCTTTTTTTTCCCGACATTTCTTCTTGAGCCGTTTCTTTCTTTTCTCTGCGCAGCAAACCCCTTTTTGGCGTATCCGGATCCGTTGCGGTCTTCTTTTCTCTCCTTCGTGGGATAAGCCTCCCTTTCCTGACCTCTTTTTGTTCGCATCAGCGACGTCAAAAACCGAAAGAGAGCCGGGGATCGCAGCGCTCTGCCGGACCGCGTCCTCCCCCTTCCCCCGCGGGAAAGTCTGCACTGCATTCTCCTCCCTTCGTTCCCCCTTTCATGTCCCTTGCCCTCTCCCATCAAAATTGATGCTGGTCTCTTTCTGATGTCCGAGCTCCGCTGCGTGGCTATCAGCAGTTGTACTATCTTTCCTGTCTTGTCGGAAGTCTCTAATTCCTGGTCTTTTTCAACCTCCACCACTGACGACCTCTTCTCCTCCCTCCCCTGTCTTAACCTTTTACTTTTCCCCCCCCTGTTCCTATTTTTACGCTTGCGCACCGCGTTAGAAGCAGGATTCATGGTTGCTAGCCACCCTTCAAACGTGCAACCCCCAATGCGCTTTTCCTTTTTTTCCCCCCTTTCCCCCCGGTGACTAAATTTCATCACCTCTTTGCCCTCTTTCGCGGACGGCAAAATCTGTCCTAGAGCAGACGTCCGCGTTTTCCGCTTGCACTCAATCGGCACTTTTTGTCCTTCCCGACCGGAAAAGAATGTACAAGTTCTTTTCCTTCCTTTTTTTTTTCCTCGCCTTTTTTTTTTGTTTGTCCCTCACTTCCTTCCCCTTTGCATCGACGCGCGCTGAGGAGGCCAAAGCATCCTTTTCAACGCGAGTCACCTCCTTTTATTCGTGCGAATCAACATTTCCTGTTTTTTTGGTCTTTGCCCTCGGCTCTGCATTGCGTATAAGAGCACCCCCTGTGTTCGAGTTTCAGCTCCGGTGCACGCATGCTCGAGCTCATCCTTCATTCCTATCTATCCCTACACTACTGTTGTGGTCTCTCCTTTCCAGTGTGCGCCGAATGGCTTTTGCCTACTTCCCCGCGACCCATCTCAACCTTTCGCGTCTTTCTGGATGACCTGCTCGACCGTCCCCGAAAGTGATTTTCTGGTTTTCCTTTCTCCTAATCTTTTCTCTTTGAAATCGGCTTTTGTCTCGCGCTCGCGGCCGATGCCCCCCCAGATCTGCCTTTATGTCGTTTTTTGTTCCGACAGGAAATCGATCTCCAACTCTTACGCCATACCCTCTCCCCCGACCCTTTCTGCCCCGGTTGCCGGTACACAGGGTGACACCAATTTCCGATTGGCGAGTGCCTGCGCTCCCCTCCTTTTTCGTTTATGGCGCCACCTACCGCCTCTTTTCCTTCTCGACCTTGGTTCCTCTTTCGTGCTGCACAGATCCCCGCCACTCTCGTCGCGCTTGGAAAATTGCAACGTTTATTTTGCTAGTCCCTTTATAAGGTGTGCTTCCCCTCCCCCCCCTCTTTACAATATGGATGGATTTGAACTGCGGGTTTCGGTGAAGTCATCATGGACGAGATGCGGCGTTCTTGTCTTGACGGTTCTTGTTCTTTTAGGGTTGTAAAGCCATTTCCTTTCCCTTCTACTCCTACTCCTCCGCGAAAGGAAGAACCTTCCCCATTCTAGCCAAGCGCCCGGGACGGAGCTATGCAGAACGACGCCGTTTAGTGTTCGGTGTGCCCCCTCATCTTGAATTGTCTTCGTGATGGGAGATATGTCTCGTCCGCAGGGCTAGGTCCTCATGTTAAAGTCACTCGTACTTGTATCGCTTTCCTCGTGAGAATTTCCGATCGAGTCGCCGCGAGCTTCTGCGAATCCCCGGTCTCTCAAGTCGTTTGAAGCGCGTTTTTTTTTTTCTGCCAATCGTCCCTTTTTGGGTCCCCCGACGATGGATTACTTTCCCCACACCTTTCCTCCTCCCCTCACGCATCCTACCCCCCAACCCCCCTTTCCGGAGAGGGATAAACAACCATTGGTTTGCTGCCGCTGCCTCACCCCACCTCCATTCCTTGATACCCCCCTCAAGATCCCCTTTCCCCATCGTTACCGACTTGGCTTGTTTTGACTTCCCGATCTCATGCCGAGGGGCCGTTTTTTGTGAATACGCCGAGGATTTGTGCGCGGACTGCGTCCCTCCCCTTTTCCACCTCCCTCACCTTACGCAAATCCCGTGTTCTTTCTTCTTGACCCCACCCATAACCGGCGTCAAACTCGATGCGGTTATTTCTCCGTTCTGTACAGCCCCCTTTGCTCCCTTAAGGCTAAAACTTAAGCGGTCCTTCTTAGACCGACCTTCATTGACTTCGACGCTCTCTTGGAAGGAAGGTGCTTGTCTCTTGCCCCGTTCCACCAAAGGCCCCGTGTTTGCGTTGCTGAGAAATGGCTCCATTGAGAGAGTACTGCCGTTTCAAAAGGCGCTACGAGCGATGTGTTTGTGCGTCGTCCGCCCCGGCCACCCCACCTTTTTTGTTTCTGACGCTTCCTTTTTCGAAGGAGTGTCTCCGACCCGCACTCCTCCTTCTGCACAACCGCGAGAATTGCCTGATCCCCCCTGGAATTTCCACTTTTTCTTTCAAGAACGGCCCTTCCTTTTGGTATCGGTTAGAGAATAGTTGTCTTCCCGATTTGTCATTGACCGGATTCTGAGATGGGCCTTGGTTCTTCCTTTGATAATCTACCTTCCTCTTATGAAGTTGGGAGGAGGACCCTTTTTTTTCGTCGTCCATGGGGGCCGCTCGAATCCGGACATGGCGCGTCTTGGCTCCGCTTATTTTCTATAATCCCCCCCCCCCGCGAAGCTTTTCCGCTTCGGCCATCGTTGCTATGTATTCGTTCTTCGAGGGCTTCGCTGGGAGATGCGTCTCCTCTCTCGGAGAAGAAACTCTGCTTCCTTTTTTCCTTCCTCCAAGACGGACGAGCATCACCTGCATCGGGCGGCTCGGTTTTAGAAAGTAGGATTTGCAGTCCGGGTCGGAGCCTCGCGCCCCCCCCTCTTATTCCGCCCCTCCGGATGTTGACCGAGGAGTCTCTCTCGCCTCTCATCTTTGCGGTCGAAACGTCCGCCATCGTGCGTTTTCCTCTCTGCTGACGATTTTTCAGTTGAAGCCCCCGGCAGTGCTCTCTCCTCCCTTCTCCCTTTTTTTGCGGTTCCAGCCTATCCGGCATGTGATGCCGCCTTCTTTTGTCGGCCTTGTTTTTCTCATGATAGACTGATCTTGCCAAGTTGATCCGGCTCCCCCCCTTTTTCTCTTAAAAGGTTCGTAAGAGCTGTGAAGGTAAGCGAGGCTTTTTCGAGCGACTCTACCGGATGCGGCGGGCTCGGTCGCCGCCGTGTCTCCCTCCTCTCCGTCGTCTCACCCCCCCATTGGAGTCCTGACTCAGTTCTTGTCCCCGATTTTTTTGTTTTCGGTCATTAACACGCGCGGCGCGCATAGCGTTTTCGCCATGGCATGGCCGAAATATTTACCTCATCCTTGATCGCGTGTGCGTCCCCAATGTTCTCTCTTTTCACTGACTTTTGCTTCACGTTTTGTTTTTTTTTTTGTGAGTCCTAGCTTTTTACCCACCAATTTTTCCGTTCGGACATTGACTCCAGCCTTCAAGGCTTCGGCCATAAACTTTCGGCCCTCTGGCAATGGGTAAAAATGACGTCCTTTTGTGGTGGATCCCCCTCAGTCCTTTCCCTCCGGTTCGGCCGACTTCGCTTGCGCTTGATACGAATCCGCCCTTGATGCGATCTTTTTCCGTCCTGAGACAGCGCCCGCGGCTGCAAATCCTTGAGCGCGCGCGCAAACCGCCGGCCCACGTGCGCCCCACAACCCTCTTTGACTCCCCCCGGTTTATTTGCGTGTCGGTCCTTTTTGACGATTTCGAGCATGAGATCCAGCACAAAATCTAAGACCCTGCGGCCTCACGCCTTTCTATCTTTTCTCCCCCAGGAACAGTTCCATTTTTTATCTTTGCCTCCTTGCTGGCCATTGCCAATGACTGTTCTCATCGCTGCTAGTCTGAACCAGCAGCTTTCGGCGCCGTTTTCTTGCTCCAGGATGAGAGGACGAGAGAGGAGTCCTTTCCATCTGCTACCTCCCTTTTCTTGTATTCTATTTGGTACGCCTGAGGGCAATAAGTCCCTTTCTCACGGCTCTCCGTGATCCTTCTGTCTAACGGCCGAAGACTTTTTTGTTTCTTATCTCTCTCTTTCCTCCTGAGAGAGACAGCTTTAAGATCTGATCTTTCCGCCCTGACGTTCATCTGCCTATGTAGGCCCCGCGTGTTTTTCATGATAATGAGTTCATCCGCGTTACGGAAAGGCGCCATGTCCCCTATCTCTCTCTCCCTTCCCCTTCGTAGATTCTTCCCCAAGGTCCTGCCTCCGTCGTCGATAGGCGCTTTTATCCCGGAGACTTGCACAAAGTCGCCTACTCGGTAACGAACTTCTCATCCTCCTCCCGCTCCTTTTTTTCTCTCCCCGCCTTTTGCGTTTTTTTTACTTTAGTCTTCCTTCCCTATCCTGATATATATCGCTTCGCCCAAGAGGGAGCTTGGGCTTGCGGTTCTGAGGAAACCTCCCTTCGTTCAACTTCCCTGTTCCCAAAAGCCCTGTTTGACTGGAGATCCAGAAACAACCACCCCATCGCTGGTTTCCTTTGCCGCCTTTTGAAATTTCTTTATCGCTACGTTTCTCCCCCCCCCTAGACATCCCCCGAGTGTGCCCGTTTTGTTGCTTTGGGCGGGCCTAGTCACGACACTTGCCTGCAGGTCTTCTCGAGACTTCCGCCCTTTCCCCTCGTCACTAATCCCGGAGGCCCCTTTTTGTCGATTTTTCGTATCATTCGATAAGACTTATGGGGCACCAAACCCTCCTAGTTTGCGCCGGTGATTGGCGGCCCTCCTCCAACGCCCCAATCTTCTTCTTTTCTTTATTTCCCCTTGGTTTTTCAGCCTGCCTCTCCCCGTCATTCCAGCAGCAATGAAGAGTGCGATCCTTCTCAGTAACCCCCTCGAAAGCATTAGTCACCTTTCTCCCTTTCGTCCCCCCCTCTTCTTTCTCTCTTAGTTGATTTTTCTTTTCTTCACATGGTGGTGTTTCTCCCCCCTCCTCAAATTATCAGTGCTTTCATTGCCGCTGCACCGAATATAAGTGATGATAATCCATCGCGCCCATCCTGTCACTTTCCGTTTTCACGCAGCTCTCCAGATACGTTGTACCCTTTCTCTCCCTTTGGATCTCCCCCTCCCTCCCCTTTTCTCCAGCAAACTTTTATTTCCCTCTCGGTCCCTCTGTTTGAAGTATTTTCCCCTCCCACGCATTAAGGAATAATGACCTATCCTTTCCTCCCCTTTCCTTCACAGAGGGCGATTTCTCTTTCCTTCTTCTCTCATTTTTTTTATATTCGCTCTTCCCTTTCTTAGGAAGTTCCGAATATTCCCCCAATTTTTTTCTCCCCACGATCCCACAGAAGTAATGTCGAGACTCCCCCTCTATTCCCCTAAACTCCTTAAAGAATCACCCCCCTAACCAAATATTTTTTACTCCCTTCTTCTCACGTTGACCCGTGATTAATTGGATATAGAAACTTCCCCCATTCCCCCAAATTCGCCCAATCGATAATCTTTCTCTCGTTCATTCCACTCCCTCCTTGCCAAGATGACTCCCTCCCCTCCAACTCTTTTCGTTCCTTTCTCAGACGTACGTTTTTCGCTTGCAATAGCCAATCATGGCTTTCCCCGGTGCGACCCCTTCTTTAAGAAGCTGGCTTAATTTCTTCCCTATTTTCGTGCTTTCCTGTCTTCGCAGCCTACATATTCTCTTTTTCGGGCATCGCCTCGCGCGGCGATTCCCAAGCCTGTACCTTAAAGGCTCGGAGAAATTTTTACCTTCCTTTGACTCTTCCCATTGAAACTTCTTTTTCCTGGGTCTCGGCGAGTCAGGGTCACCGATATTGAACCTAATTGGGCCATAATGTCCGCATTCTCCCCTCGCTACCCCCTGCAGGTAACTCCGATATTTGATCTCTCCCTTTTTTGTTGTTGATTCTTAGAGTCCAGTCTTCTCTCCTCTATAGTGACGGGGAGGACCCTTCTCGAACCCCCTGTCATTCCCTCCGACCCGAGCCAAATCCCAGAACACACGGGTTTTTCTCTCTGAAGCCTTATCTTTTTTTCTCTTTTTCCTCAATTCTTGTAGGAACTAGTTTGAGTCTCTTCCCTCTGCCTAATTCTTATTTTCGTCTTTCTCCTTTTGAACCCGGCGCGCTTCCCTTACGCTTTCACCAGGTCGTGCAGTTTGTGCCTTGTAGCCCTTTTTCAATTCAATGCAGATTGGAGTTACTTCCCTCCCCCTCTTCGTCTCGCCCCGATTCCTTCTATCGGTGAGGTTTCCTCGTTTCAGTCTTTTTGAGAGCCGCCAACCTTTTTCGCGCTTGCCCCTCCCCTACGTTTGAATTTTTTTCTTCTTCACTCCAATGCTTCCGTCATCGGTCGGCTCAAGCTCCAATGGCTTCTCAAATGTTTTTGTGCCTGCCCGGGTGTCAGATTTATGGACGAGTTGCCCGTTCTTTTCAGTGGTGTTTCCTCTTGTGGTTTTCTTCTTCCCGACTGTCAAAAGCCATTGGCCTTCCCCTTCTTACTCCCTCCACTTCAAGCATAGGTCAGTGGGAGCGGAAGTCTGCCAAAAGCCGCAGCTTTTTATCGGGAATTGGCTGGTGCTGGGAGCTTTCTGATCATTATCCGTCCGGTTTTGAGCATGGGGCGGTTAAGACCGCCTCTTGTTTTAGAAAAGTTGGATCTTCCTGCGTCGGAGAGCTTTCTGATGTTAATTTTCTCTCAGTCGTTGGCCTTTTTCTTCTCTGGCCAAAGCGTTACCATTCTGATCTATGATTTCCATCACATTCATGGAACGTACCGCCGCTCCCCCGTTTGGAGGTCCTCCCCATTGGTTGCCTGCTCTTCGACCCCCCCCCACCGATCCCCTTCTCCAGATCTGCGTTCCACCTGGACACCCCTCGTGTCTCTTTTGCGGCGGTAGCATTTGAGACTTAGGGGTTTTTTCTTTTCGAGGCCGGCGTTTTTTTCGCTTTCCCGTTTTTGTCAATTCTTTTTAACTCCCTTCCTTTTTTTAATCCCCCTTTCCGGTCGTTCTGGAGACCCAGACCCATAAGGCACCAAATGTTTTCTCATTGCCCCTCTGTCCCCGGTAGTAAGTTTTCGACAATAATCCTCCGCTCCTTTCTAGCCGGACATGCTTTTCTCACGTAGACGCCCTCGGCATTAATTTGCTTGAATCACGCCCCCTTAACGCAACTCCCCCCTTGGCAAAACGCTCGTTTTTCTTTTCATGGGAGCGATAGCTTTTCACTGCCTTCCCATCCCCAGTCCCCTCTTTGGTTTGTTGCTGGACGGCCAGGCAACAAAACCTTTGATTTTGTTCTCCTCTTTTTTTTTTCTGCACCTTGTTTATCCCCTTTTCTTCAAGCCAGCCCCTTCTCACAGCTCGCTTTATTCACAATGTGTCTTCTTTATCGACCTCTCGAGCCCTTGACAATTACATTATGGCAGTCGCCGGTTTTGCTAGGTCTCTTTGAATGTGCGCGGCTCTCGCCTCGCCTGGATCAGTCCCGTTGTCCCTTAAAAAGACTGCCGTTCGAAGATGTTTCCGGTCGATCTTTTCGGCCATCGTAAACGAAGTGGGGCCTTTGCGAATCCTTAATGTTCTCTTCGTGTGATCCCTTGCTTGCCTCATTATCTGCCCCAAAAAGCGCCTCCGCGCCTCTCGGCCATCGCTGTTTTAAGTGTTAGTCTCGCTTTCTGATGCGTCGACGTAGCGAGTGCACATATTTTTTCCCCTATAAGGGAATAGTTTTCCGTCAGCGGGGAAAGCTGACTTACCTGTCATCGGGAGGCTCCGATTTAGTTCGGATGCAAGTTTTGGTCAGGAGCTCTGCCCTCCCCCCCCCTTTTATCCTTTTGTAGGCGTCCGATGGAAAGTTATATTGAGGATAGTCTTTTTGCTTCTCTATCGTGTCTTTTTGTCGTCGAAGGGAGTGAGGTTTAGTAGCGCCCCTTTATGATACAGGCTTCCATTTTGACCCTCATCAGTGAGGCTTCCTGAGCAACTGATCCTTGTAGGAATTGTTCTTCAAAGCTATCGGAGTGATTTCTCCTTCGGGCCCAGGTCGGCCGGCTTTGATGGATTGACCTTTTTTTTTTGACGACAAGTCCCCCTTTTTAGTCGATTCTCTTTTTTCCAGGTAAGATCTGGTTTTGCGTTCTTAGGGGTGGAGGAGTCTTGAATCCTTTTTTCGCCCGTCCGCCTATGCTCGACGCATCCGGACTTCGTCCATTGTCAATCGCCTTTCGCCATTGATTCTCCAATCGTCTAACACGAGCTTTCGTTCAGCGTGGGCTCCCTTCCCCGTCATTTAAATCTTATTGCCGAAGCCTATCGGCCTGTCCGCTTCCTTTTTTTTCCTCCTTTTGTCCTCTCCTTTAATCAATCTTCTTTTTTGTTTCTAGATTCCTCCATTTATAAAAGTCGTCGCTTAAGAACATGACGCCTCAGCTCCCAGCTTGTCCATAAAGTTTCTTCCCCTGTCATTCCCCACGCTATGCAGTCGCTACGGCGGTGATAAACATTCATTTTTCCATAGAATCCCCGTGGCGACTGCTTCTTGCGCCCCCCCCCCTTTGATTCTCTACTGTGGTAGGATTAGATGAGAAAGGGTTCTTCCCTCGCCCCGCGTCCCCTCCCCCCCAGCACGGTAGCGGCGAGGGCAAAACTGCCTATTTGCTTTATTCGTTTCCCCCCCTTATTTTAGTCCCCAAGGTTCTTTTTCCCTTTGCCTCATATTAAGATCAGAGTCGCTCTCTAAAGCCAACAGGTGCCGACCTGCCCTCCTTCTTCTAAAGACGATAGGCGATCACAAGTCTTGACCCCCCCCCCCTTCTTCCTTCTTCCTGCTTGATGTTCTTATTTCACTACCCAGCTAATCTTCTATTTCACTGAACCCGCACGTATGTCCGTCTCAGTTTTCGTTTCACATATCCTTTTGATAGGCCTTTTTTTATCTTTCCACCGGTACCTACCCGTCTTGCTAGTATGAAAGCGTTTTCTTAGTTCCTTACCAGGAGAGAGGTTTTCCCCTCCACCTTCCCGCTTTTTCTTTTTTTTTTCTTATGAAGGTTCTCCCTGCTTGTATGACTCAGCCGTGCAACTGGCCACAGCCACGAATGGGCGACCCCCTGTCAGGTTTAAGCTCGCCGAAAACCTAGTTTTTTAAGAAAGAAGCCCCCCTTCCCCCTTTATTCGATGGCTTTTTTTTTGTGATTTTTCCTTTTACGGGTCACTCCGCGTGTTCTGACTAGCGACCCTGTAAGCTCGCGCTGCATCAATCGTTGAAGATCGACGACCCACTCTAGAAGCACCTTTGCTAGATTTTAACCT
>Ga0179593_1810565_pt1 | contig 11888 bp, 18 predicted proteins | sample CZODoug2_1_08_16_FD_185931 | JGI IMG/M metagenome (GOLD analysis project Ga0179593, IMG submission 185931) | Vadose zone soil fungal communities from Angelo Coast Range Reserve, California, USA - CZODoug2_1_08_16fungal (PacBio error correction) | ecosystem: Environmental > Terrestrial > Soil >... | reverse complement strand
CACTAGGAAAGAAAACCAGCCCGCTTTCCCTCCCTTCCTTCCCGAGGGACCCTCATTCCTCCCGCCGAGTTTTTGGACTGTAAGCGGCGCCTTTGAAGCTCCTTCCCCCCCCGCCTCCGCGGGCTTCGACCCGGGATCCCCCGTCCAACCAAACGCTTGCGGGCGCTTTCCCCTTGGACTCGTGCTGCCCAGGCTCCGGTTCCACCACCCTTCTTTCTCCCTTTTATCTCTTGGATGATTTTGTGTTGTGATCCTGCCCGTTTCCCCACCCGGGCCACGTGACCGATCGGTTTTCCTGTCCTGCGATAGGTGGGCCCCCGTTCCGCCTTGTCGCTTTGTTTTGTCGGATTAGCTCCTTCACTGAGCGATTGACCTTTACAAACGAGCGTCTGACCTCACCTTGAATTCGATATTACCCCTGTAAGCGGTGGCCCCTGAGCGTTTCTTACGTACAATCTTCTCGTCGTTCCCCATAGGCATTCCGTCATGAGCCCACCCCCTTTTCGAAGAATTCATTTTATTTAGGGGACTTTTTGCCGATGCCTCGAGCCCCCAGCAATAGGCCTCCTTTCCCCCCCCGTTCCCCCCAATCCAATCCCACTGCTTTGCTCGTTCGGGCCTCCCTCGACGGCGGATTTGGACGTCTTTGTTTTTTTTGAGGTTACTCTTTATCCCTCCATTTGAGACTTGTTTTTGGACGTTGGATTGCTTGAAAACGGCAATACAGTGCCCAGTCAGTACCCCTAGTTTTTTTCCTATCAACAATCGGTTGATCGTCTACTCCCTAACGCCCGGAGATCCTCTAATCCGATCAACTCTTTGACCGCAAGGAGTGAGATCTCAGATACGAACCTACAATTTTAGTGTTCCCGATTTGTACGACCTCCCCTTTTCAACATATTTTCTTCTGGCACTTGCCCCAACTCATGCGGTTTCCTTTAGACGGATGCGTGGGCCTATGATCTTCCGCCCTACAGGTTCTACGTCCTTGGCCCTTCACATTTCCAAACAGGCCCCCCCCAAGGCCGTTCCCCCTTTTTTCCCACTCTTGACACTTTGCCCCTTGCCAGAGGTAATCTCCCTTTCCCTTATACCGACTTCTTCCCTCCTTTTTTCTGGCGGTCTCCCCCCCTTAGTACTCGCCCTGCGCAAACCGGAACCTTACCCCGATCTCGCAGTCACTCCCTTTTCGTTCCCATCCCGATCTCCCCGTCTCCCCCACCATAAGCTTGCAGACATGTAAGGTTTCCCTGGCTTCAGTTAACAACCCAGAACTTTCCCCGGGGCTCTTTAAAACATCCCCCCATTGGAGGTTTCTACTCACTTTCGTAGTATTTGGTTTCTCCATTCATTCCCTCTTCTCCTTTTTATTCTCAACATTGAGCCCGGTATGCCTTTTCCCTTCTAGAGGGCTTCACATGTCCCCGATCGTCCTGGACCTTTGTCATCCCCGTTTAAGCGATTTCTCCCCCCACTCTGCGGCTCTAACACCTCCAACCCCCACAATTAGACTCCCCTGCGTGGTCCCAGGAAGATTTTCCCTTAAAACACCCCCCCATTCTGAACAGCTAAAGCTGTTTCAGCACGATGAAAACCCTCCTTCTTCTGAAAGTTTGCACCCTATCTAGTCCCTCAAGTCTTGTCACATTCGTGGGATCCCCTCCCGCCCCCCCCTATCCCCCATCATTTTTTTTGATGACGATTTATTGTTTGTGGGTTTGTTGTTTACTCTCTCCCTTTCAGATTCTCTTGGACTTTTTTCCCATCATCTCTCAGCTGTATGAGAGAAAGCGGCCGAAGGTTCGCTTTGGCTTTTCGCCTTTTTGGTCCCTTTGCCAGCCTCCCCTGATTTATTCCATTTTTGTTACAAACACACCATGTTAAGTAAAGTCCTGACATGTCCTACCTACCCCCCCCCCCCGCCATGCAGGCCCCACCTTTTTTCCTCTAGTCTTGCTCTTTTCCAACCCGAACCACATCCTAAGCGCATTACCCCCCTTTTCCGAACTTTTTTCTTTTAATCGTGGAGTTCTTCGCAACTTTTCCCCCCCCCTGAGGTGCCTTCCTTGGAGTTGTGGCATCCCTATCTCTTATCTCCTAGGATTACGCTACTCTCCTCCTTTCTGTCAACGACAATGTTAGGTTTACATCTTTGTTCTACCTTGGTCTTTCCCTCATTCCTTCCAGGACGAATTTCCGTGTCCCCCCTTTCGTCCCGCCTTCCATGACGGTTCTGGACTTCCCGGACTCCGTACTTCCTGTCTTGGCCTTTTCAGTCTCGTATCGATTCCCCCCCACCGTTCATCTTCATTCCCTCTTTTGTTGTTGAGGATATTTAAGACCCTGTTCTATTCCTCCCTCCCCTTCCGAACTGCCTCCCATCGGTTACCTTCGAAATTCCCTTCCCTTCCCTGGTTTAAGGCTCGCAATCTCCGGCACGGTTGTAGGGCCTGACTTCACTTGCCCTCCTTAAAGGCCCCTAATGTTTTTCCCACCGATTTTTTGTAATAATTCCTTACTCCCTGAGTCATCCGAACGATTTCCCCCGGTGAGAATACTTACTTGACCATCCCTTCTTCATCCTGCTTTTCCCCTTTGGCCTACACTCTTCAGAAAATTTCTGTCAAGCCCAGGTTAGGATGTGATTTTAAGAGAAAGCCGATTTTTACGTTTGTTGTTGCGGTTTTTTTCTTCTATTCATTCATTCCCTTTGACCCTCAATTGTTTATGTCCTTGATTGGATCAATCATTTCTGTATTCCCGTCGGTCCTAAGAGTCCCTTAAAGCCCTGGGGTTTCCCCCGACGGCTTTGAGACCCTTCCTTTTCAAGCTTCCCCTCTACTTTTTTTTGACCTTCAGAAAGTCCTCGTACTCTTGACTAAAGTTAAACCCCCCTAGGTTTCCTCCTCCTTTCAGACAGCAAAATTCCGATTTTTTCTACAGTTATCTCCAGGATGTAACCCCTCGAATCGAATATATTATTGCTTTAATAGCATTGTTCTCGTGAGTTCATTTTTTCCAAGATTATGTCTTTTCCCTTTACCTTTTACAGTACATAGGCCGCCTTTCCCAACTCGGCCTTGTCCAGTTTTCTTTGTTTTAGTTGTTTCATTTCTGCCTTCCGACCATTCGGCCTTTCTTGATGCCATTGCAGTCTTCGGGGTGACTTTTCCACGAGCGCCTGCCTTCCCCTGAGCCTTTTGCTCCTCAATCCCTCTCTGTGCGCCACCTTCCTCGGTTTGGTCGTCTTTTTCCCACCTTTTTAATAAGAGTCCTTTCGTTTTGTAACGAATTTTGCGCATGACATCCTTCCATTTTCCGTCCTCCTTGCGATCTGGTCCCTGCCACTTTCTAGTCTCCTTTCTGTCCCCTGTCCCACCTTTTTTCAGCCCCCTTTTCCCTTTCTCCCACCCCTGCAGGTTCGCAAAAACCCCCCCCAACCAACCAACACCCCCGTCTGTCCAGCCTTCTTCCCTATGGTAAAGTCTCCTCTTGAACCCGCACGGGCCTTTTTCGGTGGTCCCCTTTTTCTGTCCTTCCTCTTGTTTTTCTCCTTACCCCATCTTTCACTCTCCTTAGACTTTAAAACCAGTCAGAAACCCTCACCGCATTTCCTTGCCGTTCATCTTTTATAAAATAGGGTGACCCATAGCAGTGCTGCCCCATTGTCTCTATAAGTCCGGGCGGCCAATAATTTACCCTTGCGCCCTACTGCTTTGCAGAAGGGGCGGGATATTGATGGTTATTGAAAAAAAGTCCTGTTTCTTGACCAGTGTGTCTCTTTTTGTTTCTTTCCTCCTCGGTCCACCCCCCCCTTATCCTCTTTCCCTCAGATTCCAGTCTTCCTTTTCAAGACGGAAGCCTCCCGCGGTCGCTGCTTGCATCTTGCCCCTCCTTTTGTTTTCTTTTTTTTGGGATGTGACTTCCTCGACTTTTCTCTTCCCCTTTCAGTCCCTCCCCCTTGAACGCCCTTAGATGGTTTTTCTCAACTTCCTTTTCCCCCCCATTTTAATTCTTTTTTCCCCAGTTCGCGACGGCTCTCGTAGCTTCTTCGCCATCAATCAGCTAACCTGCTTCTGGCCTAATCTCCCACCTGTATTTCTTTCCCTCATTTTTTCCCAGGGTCGCACAGCGTGTCCTGTACCAACTCGTCGGGTCTTCGCCCATTCTACTGACACCACCCCAGAACTTCTTCGGAAGATCGATCCTCCCGGTACTTTCTGCCTTTTTTGCCGCGCTCCTCACAAACACCTTCGCCTTCCCCGTACCCACCCCCCTTTTGCAAGCGTTTTGGGTGTCATCCAGCCGTCCCTTTTTGAACTGATAGAAGCTCCCCCCACGTCCCGTTTTCCGGGCACTTTTTTTCCTTTAGCTTCCTCCCCCTTGTTGCTCTCCTTCTTACGTTTCCGCTCTTTCCAAGCAGTTCCGACGCGTTTTCCCCTGACGCGCTGTCCCTTCGTTTCTGCTTTCCAGACGTGAACCCTATCGCCTGCCATATCTCTTACTCCTCTTGGGTTTTTGCTAGGGTAGAGAGATGCCTTGTTTGTTCTAGGCTGTTAGAGTCTAACTCCAGGCTTCAAGAGATAATATAGGTCCAGTCCCCTTCCTTCGCCTCCGTCGCGGATTCCTTTTAAGCGGCATCCCCTACTCTGCAAACCGCAGGTGCCTTGAGGATCCCTTTAACGACCCTATTCGGAAGTCCGCAGTTCCTATTCGCTTGGCACCATCATTCTCCTCCCATCATTAGTTTTTTTTTCCCCCGTCCCCTACTTCAGCGGATTTCTCGGGATCTTTCCCCCTGGTAGAATCTGACTCCTCTCCCTATTAGGTTTTTTTGATCTTTGTGTTTCAGCTCTCCCTGTTTGATTCGAGATTTTACCGCCCCTTGTCTTGGTCTAGTAACTTATCTCCAATTGCCCATGAGCCTAACTTCCTTTTATATAACAGGCCCTTCCGGTTGCAATTCTTGGTCTGCGGTGGTATTTTTCGACTACTTTCTCAGTACTTGTTGACCACCATCCTCCTAGGTATTTTTGTTTTACTGGAGTCCCAAATTTAAGAATTGTCTGGGATTCTTGGCCCCTGAGAAAACCGAGGAGGAAGACTCGGTGCTCCCCAAATTCCCCCTCCACCACCCCCCCCTTCCACCCACGCTTACACCCCGTCCCACCCTCCTCCCCCCCACCCCCCCAGTCCCCCCCTCCTAAAGCCTGACCTCCCTTGAGATCCCCCTCCATCCCCCCCTCACCCCCTGCAATCTTCCCTCATTGCACCTTCCTCCTACTCCCCCCCCCCCCTCGTGCACACTGCGAAACCATCGCGCCCTCCCTAAATCCTCATCTCCTTCCCCGAGCTTACCCTATCCCCCCCATTACCCCCACACCTCTCCATTCTCCCTCCCTACGCTCCCAACAGCCTCCACCTACCTTCGCCAACCCACCTTACCACTCCCCCCCTCACACTCCCCCCACCTGAGACTCCTATCCTCCCCTACCTCCTCATTCCTCCCCCCGTTCCCTCCCCCCTCCCTCCCCACCATCCCACCGCCCCATCCAACTCGATCCCCCCTACCCCTCCCCCCCCCCCCTTTACCCCCCCCCCCCCTTCCACACTCCCCCCCCCCCCCCCTAACCCACCTCCCCCCCCCCCCCCATCTTCCCTAACCCATCCACTCCCCCCACCCCCCCCTACACCCCGCACCCCCTCTCCCTTCCCTCCCTCTTCACCCCAGCCCAACCCTCCCTTCCCCCCCCCCCCCCCAACCCTACCTCCCTCTCCGCCCCCCCCCTCGCCCCGCCCCCTGCGCACTCCCCCTCAAGTGTTCTCCCCCCTCATCTCTCCTCCGGGTCCCCAGTCTCCGTCAGTATCCTCCGAATCCCCACCCTCCCCCGGGGCAACTCGTCCCCACCCTCCCCCCCTCCCACCCCCCACCCCCTCTTAATCCCCCCCCCCCCCCCCACCCACACCCTCCTCCCCCCCACCCACCCAACACGCCCACCACCATCTGTTACCACCCCCCCCCCTTCCCCTATTACCCCACCTTCCTCCCCTCTCTTCTCTCTCCCCCCTCCCCCTGACCTCCCAACTCCGCCCCCCCCCCCCTCCAATTCTCCTCTCCCCCCATCCCCCTATTACCACCCCCTTCCACCTCCCACCACCCTCTCAATCCCCCCCTCTACCCTGCCCCACCACCACTTGCAACGACACTCGCGGCCACCATCTCGCCCACCCCCCCCCCCCCCCCCCCCCACTCCTCAACCCCCCCACCTCCCCCCCACCTTCTCACCCCCGCCCCCCCCACGTACCTCCCCGCACCTCACCTCCCAACCCTCTACCACCCATCCCCTCACGACCCATACCCAACCCCCCACTCCAACACCCGACCCCCCCCTCCTACTCCCAACCCCCCCCCCTCCCTCCCCCCACCACTCCTCCCCCCCCACCCCTTCAGCCCCTCCCACACCTATCCTTTATCTACCCCTCCTACCGCATCCTCCCCCCCCCCCCCCCCTCCCCCCCCCCCCCATCCCCCACCAGCCCACCCCACCCCACCCCCCGTCCCCCTACCATACCTTCTACACCTCTTCCCCCCGACCCCACCAGCCCCCCCCCCCCACACCCACCTCCCGCGCACCGCACACTCTCCCCCAGTATCCCCCCCTCCCTTCCCTCCCCGGCGCCCCCCCCCCTTGAAGGATGCCCCCCCCCCCTCACCCCCCCACGTCCCCCCCCCCCCCCCCTCCCATCACCCACCCCACCATCCCCTCTCTCCCCCCCCCCTCCCCCCTCCTCCCCCATCTCTCCCCCCCACCCCCACCACCCCCATCTCCGGCCCCCCCTTGTCTACCTTCTCCCCTCCGCCCCCACACCCCCCCCCACCAACTTCCCCACCCCTCCATCCCCCCTCTCCCCATCTCACTGCCACCCCCCCTATCGTTCACCACCCCTTCTTATCACTCCCCACGTGGCCCCCCACCTAACCCACCCCCGAACTCCCCCCCCCCCCCAGCCCCCCCCCTCCCTCTCGCTATTCCTTCTCCCAACCTGTTTCTAGCGCCACCCTCCAACGCCCTCCACCTCCCCCCCCCCCCCCCCCCCCCTCTCTTTTTCCCCCCCCTATCACCCCCCCCTCTCACCTTCCTCTCCCCCCCCTCATCGCAAAATATCTGAAAATCCCCCTCCTCGCACTTCCCCCCGCCCCCCCACCCCCCCCCCTTACCCCCGCACTCCCCGCACCCCCCTCCCCCGCCCCCCTTCACCCCGTCCCCCACACTCCAGTCATCCCCCCAACCCAAACCCATTCCTCCCTCCCCCCTACTACACCCCCTAACCCCCCCAATCCTACCGCCCCCTCCCCTTACCCCCCCCCCCCCCGCATCCCCCCTCAAGTCCCCCACTCCTCCCCTATCCCATTCCCTCACCTCTACCCCTCCCCCCCCCCTTCCGCCCGATTCCCCCCCCCCTATCCCATCCTTTCCCACCCCAACCCCCCCTCACCCGTATCCTCACCCTTCCACGTCCCCCGCCAACCCCGACCACCTCCCCACTTCCCTTCACCCCCCCCCTTCCTTAGCCCCTTCCACCGACCCCCTTCTTGCTCACCCTCTCCCACGATGATCAACCTCACTCCTCCTCACCCTCCTTCCTACTCCCCCCTCCTAAATCAACCCACCCCCTCCTCACCCTCCTCACTCACCCCCCCCCCCACTAGGCTACCTCCCCTTGCGGATAACACCCCGGGGTGGAAGAGCCCCCAGAAGAGAGGGGTCCAGAACCACGCATTTTCCCCCCCATCCCCCCCCCCACCCTACAACCACTCCCCACCTCCGCCCATCCACCCCCCGTACCTACCCACCCCCCCCACTCCCCGCGGCCCCCCCCTCCACCTTCCCACCCCCCCCCACTCCTCCCACCCCACCTTGCCCCCCCCCCCCCCACACTCTCCAACCCGACCCCCGTCCTTCCCTACCTCCATCAGCAAATCCCCCCCCCGATACCCCTCTCATTTTTTCCAGATACGCTAGGCCGGGCTCTCCTTTCGAGACATCCTATTTACTTTTGAGCCAAGCAATTATGGCATCAACCACATATTTGCCCCCCCCTTCCCAAAGACCCAGCCGCCCGTTTTTGACTGTGCCATCCTGAATGGATTTGCCTTTTTGATCTTCTTTCCGACTTCGTCTACTGTTCGGGACTTTTGACAAAAGGGGTTACACCCCACCCCCCAAGGAAAGTGCCTGGTTCACCTCACTTTCCATTCCCTATTGTCCTAATATCGGCCGTGAAGCCTAGATCGGCCGGCTCGGTGAGTCCCTTAATCCTGGCCGTGGCCCACTGATCACGTATCGACCCCTCAAGGTCCTTCCCGATCTCCCGGGGTCGCCAATCTAAGCAGATTAGTTCATGTTCCTTTTTACCCAACCTCTCAGGTGCTCTCTACATCCATCTGAGGTGTCTTCCGTTGTCGGCCTATAACATGTTAGCACCTCGATATAGTCTTTGCTTTCAAAGGTTTTTTGCGGTCCTTCAGGATGTTGGGTCCTCAAGGTCCCCAGATGCTGTTTGTGCCTTTTTTTTCCGTCTGTGCAGCGATTGCAACGATTTCCTTCTTCCGGAGACCCCCAAACAACTGGAGAAGACAACCGGACCCCCGACCGCCCCGTTGCCTTTGTACGTCCTTCCGAGTTTCGGAAACTGCAACCTCCTCTGTTCGACCCCCCAGGCAAGCGTCCGTTGCATAGGAATTGGCATACGAGTTTAACTTTTTTTTTTCTACATCCTATTATGGGCCCAGGCTGTACCCCGATGGGTTCGTTTTCCTGCGATTAAACGTGGTCATTTAAGTTAGAGCTTTCCAGGGCTCCCTGCTTTTGCCCCTTAAGGAGAGTCCTTAGCTTTAGGGCACGGTGCTTAACCGTGCCACATCCCGGCTTTACGTAGTCTCCGTACCGACGCCGAACCCCCTGATCTTCCCCAAGTTGCTGAGGACAGCACCCCCTTCAAGTCCCTTGGAAACCCCCTCCGCCCCTCGACAAACAAGAGCCAAACACACACAACCCAGTTCGTTGGCTTGCACAGGTACCCCTCCACAGCTCCCTGTCCCACCGACTTGTGCATGTTCTTTTCAAGCTGGCTTTCTCTCCGATCCGCGAGTGATGTTCCCCTTATGTGAGCCATCTCCCCCCCAGATTGGAGTTATAATTTAGGATTCACTGCCCCGCTAAGCTTGAATTCCCCTGTTTAGATCTCTATATATTCTTTAGCTCCCTCCATTGTGCCCCTCTAGGCCATCACGGCCCCGAATGCCTTACGTCCCAGCCTTGAACCCCCTCCTGGAGGGAACTGCATGGGTCCCCTGGCAGATGATGGTCTGCGGACTTCCCCTCGAGCGAGAGCCCCCAATCCGAGAATCTCATTCCTAAGACAGTAACGTCTTTTGAGAGAAAGACCTTGACTCTCGATCTTGAATCCACTGCCCCTCTTCGACCGGCTCGTGCAATTCCAGAACCCGTAAGGTGGTTAAGGCTTTTCCGGCCGACGGCATTCCCTTCATTGGGCATGACTTCGGCACCCCGGTAGCACAGGCTATATACCGATGTTTACAGGTCTTTTCCTTCCTTTCCACTTCTTTTCCTCGAAAGGTTTTCTTTAAAAGCGTCCCTCCTAACATGTGACCCTCACCGCCCACTTGCATCTCCCCACCCGCGAAAGTGCTTGGCTTCCCTCCCGAAAATAAAACCGTTTCATCGACCCCCCCTGTGCAGTCGGTTCATTGAGCAGTTCCCTGATGTGATTTCTTCCCCGCGTCCCGCTCTTACGGTTGGGAATGATCGTTTGTTAGTTTGCGTGGACCTTTTCTACCTTACTTACTGAGGTGTGTTTCCTCCTTCTGTTTCCCACTGATGTTCGGCCTTCATCTTTTCCGAACGAGTCCCAGGCCTGTTTATCCTCCCAACGCTCCGCACGTGCGCTTTTAACGACCTCTGTCTTGACGTAAGAGACCTCTCCGCTTGAGCGCTTCTTTACACCCCCGCGTAAGCTCCCTCAAGCCTTTCCCATGCGGTTTTACGCCCTATGAGCACAGATTGCTTTCATCAAGACGTTTCCCAGATTGACCACGTCCGAGTAAACCCACTTGAAGCTGATGGTTCTCTTAAAGTCGCGCCCTCACGGGTCGGCCCTGCCGTACCGCTGCAAAATACCATGTGTATTTCCCTTGCGTTGCTATTCTTCCAATCCCTTGCATATATCTTCATTTCAAGATGCCACAGTCTGCCATTGTGACCAAGGTTTCAGAGCGCGAAGAAGCCCGGCCTTGTTCCTTTCAGCACAATCAATTTTGTTTTTTACGGTATTGCGTTCCCCCCTTAACGGGTCGGGCTTATCCATATGGCTTTGTAAATCACCCCCCCCCCCCCCCCCCCCCCCCCCCCCCCCCCCCCACCCCCCCCCCCCCCGCGAGTTATTTACGCTTTCCCTGAGAATGACCTCTTGCCTCTCTACGTAGACCCCCCCCATTTGGCTCCCCCCCTGAAATGCCCAACCTTTCCCCCCCCCGATGTCTCTCCGATTACTCTCCTTCCCCGGAGACTCCCCCCTTATTATCGGCCCGAAAGCCATGCACGGGTTTAGCACCCCCCCCCCCGGGAGAGAGCCCCTTGAGCACCCCCAGAAACCCCCCCCACCCCCCCCAAAAAACCCACCAAAAAACCACCCCCCAACCCCCCCCCCCCCCCAAAACCCGTCCCCCCAAATAAACACCCCCCCAACCCCTCTGAAAAAACCACAAAAACAGAACCCCTCTGCCTTTAAGGAACATTGCACCCGGTCACGGAATCCCCCGTGGCCCCCATTTTTCACCTTTTTTTACAAGTCCCCATGGGCCCCCCCCCCCCGGCCGCTCTTACACACCCTTTTTAACCGCTCTAGAACCACTCAATCCCCCTTCACTCAAAGTTCTGCCGTTCTTCTTTTTTTCAGAATGGATCAGTCCTCCTATGCATTTAAAAAACCGTCCCCCGTTCTTTTCGACTCTTTTTTCCCCTGATCACTCCGGCGGCCCCCAGATCTTTATCGTCGGTGCGCGATTCCTTTCTCGTACATCTTTTTTTTCGGGGAGACGATCATCCATTTCTTCTTTAGCGGCCAAAGGCCGTGTTAAGCCCGCTAGCCCCTTTTCACCCCCAACGGACCACACCCCAATTACCCTTTCTCAAGTCCCTATACCGGGTCCACCAATGACTGAACTTCGCCGTCGCTCTTGAACTGCCCCCGAGAAGCATTGAGTTGATTTGTCGCCAAGGGATTTCCTGACCTTCCGCTGTCCATTCTTCCCCAGCCCTAAATAACTAAAGGAATTTTACGGTTATGCATCTTCTCCACATAACCTAAGGCCCACCCCTCTAACAAGGATGGGAAGGATAGAACTAGTATCCTTTTCCACGTCCACTTCCTTCTGAGTTCATTAAGTATTCCCTCCACATGGCCTTGAGTGGTGAATGTAGTTGACATGCGACCCCCCAAACTCGAGCTTTTTGACTTCCAATGTCACTACCACGACCCAAAGCGAACCCTATTCTCCCCCCCCGCTCCCGAATACCCCCCCCCCCCTGGTCTATTGGTTTGTGAAACTTTTTGACCGCTCCCCCAACAACAATCCTTCGTCAGCAATATTCATGATTTTGCCCCTGATCCCTCTTTCGCGGTCTAGTCCCAATCGGACCTGTATATCGATCGCAACCCTTACGGGCAATTCGGGTGATCTTCACTCAAGACTGCTGCTTGTGGTGTTCGTCCAGGCTTTACAGTTTTTCCCAAAGCAGCTCGTTTGCGAAGTTGTTAAAATACCGTAGAGTCTTCGGTCCATTTTCTTTTGGAAGCGGACTGCA
>Ga0179593_1671481_pt1 | contig 11888 bp, 6 predicted proteins | sample CZODoug2_1_08_16_FD_185931 | JGI IMG/M metagenome (GOLD analysis project Ga0179593, IMG submission 185931) | Vadose zone soil fungal communities from Angelo Coast Range Reserve, California, USA - CZODoug2_1_08_16fungal (PacBio error correction) | ecosystem: Environmental > Terrestrial > Soil >... | reverse complement strand
GCGGCACGCACATGGTGGTAATCGAGAGCCCGCGTAGTCTTTAGTTGTCTCCATCATCCAAGCCCCTCCTCTTCCGTAAGCTGCTTGCCCTACTTCCCTCTTATTCCTGCGATCGACCCCCCCCCCCGAGCCCTGAAAAAAGACTGCGCCCTATCTTGTACCCATCTTCTATCCTCATTTCGGATGCTTTTTCGTCCCGTCTCGTCTTTGTAGGTTGCCCCTCTTAGACCACGCAATTGTCTTGCTATCTACTATAACAGTGCCTTCTCTCTAGTTTGCTTGAACCCCTGAGCTGGCGCCTCTCTTTTGCCTCTCCACGCATTTCTTGACTCCGACCGTCCTCCAAAAAAACACCCTTTGCGGGTTGGTCATTCCCTTTTTCCTGTCCATTGATTCCAGGTGGATACCCCCTAGGGAAACAGAACGGAGAGGTCCATTTCACGGCCCGTTCCGCGAGAAGGCACCACCTTAAGACCTTAGATCGTCCCAGCTTTCTTATCTTCTGGCAGAAAACTCGCTCCATAGTAAAGCCGCGCTGTGGCCTTTTTCCCCGACGATCCCGTCCACCACACCTCCGCTGAGGAAACCTTGACTACGATCCCTCCGGAGTGAGGACCTTCCCTGGAAACTGTCTTTCAGTTTCTTGATCGTTCCTTCGCTTCCTTGTTTTTTTCCTTGCGAGATTAAACAAGAGAATGAGATGGAAGGAGATCCCACTGCACACTGCCTCGCCCTTGTATGAAAGCGTCCAATTCTCGCCTGACGAAAACTCTCAAGGTTTCCCTCCCTGTAGTGAGTTTTTGGTGGCCTTCGTTCCCACTCGAGAAAGGCTGCGTTTTGCCATCTAAGGTTTTAGAAAAGGTTTCCCCCCCCATTAGTAGATGATTCGAAATCATGTTCGGCCAATCTCTCATCGGCCTTTAAAGGTTGCGTCACCCCTCAGGGTTTCGTCAGTGGATTGACTTACAGGCGATCAATAGTGGCATTCCGTTCCCTGCCAAGGGGGGTCCTTGTTTTTGTGGCGGTCCGGCAGAGCTAGTTACTGGAGGTTTTAGGCGATGGAGGGGGTCTATGGTTTTTGCACTGACGGTGTTTCGTTGTGGCATTTCGATGGATTCCCCGTCACTGGTTTTTTCTAAATCCCAGGGGTAAGGAGTATTTTTTTTTTAGTGCGAGTTCCCCCTCTGAACCGTGACGGCAGACACGGCCCCGGCGGAAGTCGTAACGCGGGTGAAGACTGGTTTCTTTTTTTTTTTACGGGTTTTTCTTGTGTTCCTTCCCTTCCTCCGCGGTGATTTAGTGGCCTCGATCTTTCAACCTGTAGGGTTGGCGGTGCATGGCTTTTCTGACTCGCCCCTAAACTCTTCCTCTTTTTAGGTCGAGCGCAGGTCTTTTCTGATCCCCAACTGAATAGCTAGTCGCTGACGGGTTTGAGTGGTTGAATTCAGAGGCTTTTCCAGCCTCCTTGGGCCCCCGGAGGTTCCCCGGTCAAAGCATGACGATGATGATTCCCCTTTTAACCTTTTCCTTACCGTTTTCGCTCGAGCAAGCCCTGCTGAAAAAACTGGCGTATGTACGCGAGCCCGTTTCACTTTTTGAAAGTGCAGAACAGCTAGTTCGCAGCTTCAATATCGCGCCATGCACGTTTTTTACTGGCCAAGGTGACCCCCGGGACCTATGCCTGTTAAGTTGGTACCCCCCTTAGACAATTTTTTACTTAAGACATCTTCGACATCAGCTTGATGGTGGATAGATTTCTGCTTTAACAGCAATCTCGGCACCTTCTTTGGAATCGAAAGGAAATTGAGTTACAGCCGCAACATTTCGCCACCCGGTTCTGTTAGGAAGTTAGCTGATTGCCCCATTCGTAGTGCGTAGGTGATTCCCTTCAAGCTGTTCCTCGATTCGCGGGTCTATAAGATAACCCTTTGCTTTTCAATTCGCCGATGAGTCTCTCCCGCCGCTTAGTAGGCAAGTACCCCCCATGGTAGCGTTTCCTTTTTTCAGGGCTGGCGTTCAATTAGACATATTTGGTTGCATATAACCCCCCTCTGCGGGTCTGGCTTGAAGACAATCCTCCCGGGGCCGTCTCAAGTGCGGACTGACACCCTGGTTATAGCTTAACAATTGGTGCTGCCCGCTTTTATCTGAATGGGGTCGGGCGGCATCACCTTCGGTCACCCCTGATACCATAAAGAACCTGTGCGGTCGGAGGATCCCACCGCAATTCCTTTGTACGACTTCCGACCCCTAGAGCCGAACAATTGAAGTGTTACTGGGACGGAACGCCGCTCGCTGCAATTTATCTTTCCCCCCTTGGTGCGCTGGGGGTGGTTTGTTTTGGGGGGTCGTTTTTTGGGTGTGTTTTTTTTTTTCCAAGCCCTTTAGACTCCCAGAAGACAGAAGAGCCTTTTTTTGGGTTGGGGGTTTTGGTTTTTTTTTTGGGGTAGTCAGGTGTGATTGTCCGTTTTACTACATTATTTTTTCTCCCCCCCCCTGTCAGCAATTCAAGTTTCACTGAATTTATATTTTTATTCTCCTTTAACTGAGTCCCCTCCATCGGCGGGTGGCGTGTTGTTTTCCCACGGTTTTCCTTTTTTTCATGTCCCCCCCACCAAGCCGAACATGTTAGTTTTCCTCCCCCCCGAGCCGTTTCACTTTAACGGGGACGTACCTTAGTTATATAAGTTCGGAATTGAGAAGTGGCTCACGAAGCCCGGGTTTCTGTGATTACAGTATCTCCCTTTTTAAACTGCCTCTCTACGACTTAACCAGGGCGCTGGTAGGCCGGGACCTACTGTCCCCCTTTCAGCTCTCCCCCCACCTTCATACCCTTGAGATGCTCCTTTGCCAATAATTCTTCCTCTACTTTTTTAGCGATGATTCAATTATGACCCCCATAAAGGATCCAGTGTTCTTGCATTTTTAAAGACACGGTGAACCAGGTCTTTCATGACTTTTTATTTTCCTCCCCCCCTGGTGTGCTTGAGATGATATGCCAGCAAGCAAGGGGGTAAATCACGCTTACAGGTCCCTACTTTCCCCAAGTAAGCCCATTTTCCAATGCGAGAAGGTGTTCAGGTTTGAAGATCGCTGACATTTATACTCCGTATTCGCTCACTGCATTGCCCCCCCCATCTTTTTAAGGTAATTTGCGTGGTTCTTATTGATTCGAGCCCTAGTACACTGTATCGGTGTTGAGCCCGTCGGGCTTTCTTGAGAGGACATTTTCCAAGAAGCCTTTCAATAAGTGAATTCATTTGGCGGGCATCAGGCGGCCAGGGGTAAGCCCTCCGTTTTGGCCATTTTTCCGGCCCGATCAGGGAGAGGCGATTTGTTTCTTGTATGCCCCCCTTCAGGACACCCAGCTTTATCACTACAAGCACGCCCCGCCAGCCCTCTTAATTCCCTCCTTTTGTCCTTCGGATTCCTCCCATCTTCATTCCCTTTTTACTTGCCTCAGAGACTCTCTCGAGAATCCTGTGGACCCCCTTTTTGCAGCTCCTCTTTGTGTCCTCTCTCTGGTGAAGATGGGATATCAACAGGTCTCCGACACGTTGAAAGGCATCCAATTCCCGTTCTCCAGATATTTGACATTACGCCCCTTCCTTTTACGAGGGTGCGTTAATTGCGTGATCCGTCTAACTTTTCCCCAGACCTGCCCTGTGTCGATTTATCTCCGCGTTGTTCCTCCGCCGCGTACACAAAGTATCTTGTCCTAGAGATCTGCGATTCATTTTTCCCCCCTGGGAACTCTCCGGCCAATTTAGGAAGCAGAGTCGGATTATTCCAGCCCTGCCCGGTTCCCCTTATGGGGCCCTAGACCGTCGCTGGCCTCCTATGAGATGGCCGGACCTTTCATGGTTTCCTTGTTGTCGCAGAAGCGGAATCGGATTACTGACTCCTCGGCCCCCTCCTTCCGACACCATTTCACCCGATATCATTATTAAGATCATGCCGAACGCCCTCTCCTCCACGATTTCCAAGCACCGCACTCCCCGGACTGAAGTCTTTTGCAGGTCGAAGGCGGTAATGTCGAATATTTCGGGGCGAGCTTACGAAAGGTCAATTTCCCTGGTTTCATTCAGTTAACCGATAGGACCCGCAGGCGGGTCGCTGCGAGTTCCTAAACCTTTTTTTTCCATTTTGAACCTCCCCTTATCGACCTGTTATTCCAGCCCTGGACAAAAGTTCCGCGCCTTCAGAGCGACGACTCTTATGAACATTTTTCCCGACTTGTTCTTTCCAAGTCAGTTTGTTCCCCCCAAGGTTAGCAAGATGGGACTAAGGCGCAGGCCGGGCCTTTTTGCCTCTTTAGTCTTTCTGTTTGAAACGCTTGACAATCCCGGTGGCCCTAAGTATCTTTCACTCCCCAGGAAGCCGCGATAGTTATTGAAGTCGAAGACCAGGCGTCTCGTCCTAAACCTACGGCCGTAAGCCAGTGTGCTTAGACGCCGCTTGACAATCCCCCCCCACTGAACACTTACAGATCGCTCAGATTCATTTGTACCTCCCTCCCGTCTATTTCCTGTTGGCTCTTTCCTCCGTTGCCGGACCCCCGAAAAGATAACCTTTTCCTCCTGATTTCTTCGATTTCCTTTCAGTTCCCCCTTTGGAGGTCGAACTCATTTCTCTGTCACTGCCCCCAGGCAAGAGAATAATACGAAGCGAGCTCACGCCCCCGTCTTCCCCCTCCTCCCCTTTCTGATTATCCATTTCGTCTCCATTCTCCAAAGCCGGTCCAGACGGTGCACCCATAATACGACTCCCTATCTTCTTATAACACCTGACACCTCCCCCCACCCTAGAAGACGTAATAAGAAAAGGTGAAGAACAACAATGTTCTACCTTCAGGGATGCAACTATTCATCTTATTTTCGGCCGACCATGATTCAACCAACCCTTTTTGAAGGAAGACAAGCGCCGATGGCGAGGGGTGCTACCCCTGTCTTTCTTTTTTTCGAAATCCGTCGATTTCAATGGGTGATAGAACCTCTTTTTCCCCGATGAGTCATTGGGAAACAAGATACGTCTGGGCCTTTCTCGTTTGCACTTTGCCCCTGTTCCACCCCGCCGGATTGTTAGTCCTCTTCACTCCAGCCTCTGAAAATGTGGCTGTTTGAGGTTGTGGTATCTTGACAGGCTTCCTTCATTAAGTGTTGGGATCATACGATTTTACCAGTCTTTTTCCTTTTCTCACGCCCCCTTTTTTAACCCCCTTGGTTTTCTCCGGTCCCCTTCCTCAGGAACGCCAGTCCCTTTTAATTTAGGTACCGTCCCTACCCCCCCCTCCGGTGAGTTATAGCGGTGGACCGTTCAGCGGAGGCTGGCTTTCCCGTGTGCAATTTATTTCTGTAGCCCTCCCTAGATTGTTATCGTTCGTCGCCCAGTGTTAAGGGGGCCCCAAACCGGGCAGATTGCCTCGACACCTGTTTGTTTTCCCCCGATCGGCCTGCTCGCTTCCCTTGAAACTGGCTGTTCGAACTCGGGGTGATCCACCTGGCCCACCCTTCCCATTCAGAGCCACTCCTGCCCTGACCATGTCCCCCCTCACATTGGTGATGAGTTTTAATTACCCCGCACTGGGAGGGAAGACTACCAATGATCGGGTGAAAGATCCCTCTCTTTCCCCCTCTGTCAACTAGTGTTGGTGTTCCACACCAATACCTGGACGATAACCTTATCAGAAGGAGCGAAGTCAACTCGAAGGCGGTGGATCCTACCGCTGGGCCTCTTCCTTTTCCTTCCGATCGATTTGCTCCCTTCATCCCCCCCCCCGATGAGGGCCGATGTTTACCCTCTTGATTGAGACGGAGGAACTCCCGGGATGGAGTGAGAAGCCGAGGAGGCCAGCATTTCTTTGCCTGTCAAGTTTCCTAGTCTTTTTCGGGAGGACATAAGAACATTTGTTGAGCACCACTTTCAGTGAAGATGATTCTTAACGTGGTGTTGAGGAGAGGTTTTTTTTTGTTGATAGAGCCTGCCAGTGTTCCCTCCCGCATTTTAGGCCGGGCGTTTCCCCTTTTTTGAGGGTCAGAAAGACCAAAGCCCTCCTTGGTTGTGTCCACGTGCACGCAGACTTACGTCTCCTATATTTTTTTTAGATTTTCCTCCTTATACAACCTCATCCTATGAATTCTACCTCTGATCTTTGGTAACAATTATCGCCTTTCCCTCTTCGGGGAGTTGTGCGGTGCTCCCCCTCAGCTCTCCCCCAGTATTGCCTCTTCCCTCCTCTCCTTCGACGTATTTTTCATTTCAAGTTACTTTCCTGATTAAAGTTTGTGTGGTTGACCACGAGCGCAAGTCCTCTCTATTTCCCCCCGATCATTTTTATTCGGCCTCGTAACCCCCTTTAGGGACACCGCATCACCCTGTTTGGTTTCTGTCCTGGTGGCCCTCGGCCGGTACTCTGGGCCCGTTCTCCCCTCGTTCCCCCCCCCTCTGGGCCAGGTGAAAAACCTTAAATTGCGCTCTTCCCGACGAAATTCGTAAGCTTATGCGGCTCTCGTCTTTTTTTTTTTTTTTTTTCGAGACTCTTCCCCTCCTGACAGGTACCGCCTGGAGAAATGAGAACCGCTTCCGACGTGCTCAGACTTCCTCTTAGACTCATACCTTCCCCTCTTTGTACAGCACAAGGAATCCGATAAAGAATGGATTTACGGGACGCAAATGCTGCATGGGTTATTCTTTCCTTTACGTTCCCCCCTCCTTGGTCGTCTAGCTGTGTTTTTTAAACCCAGCCTTTATCCCTCCTTCGATATGATCGCACCGGTGAATCTCAAGCCCCCCTTAAGCCCACCCCAGCGCGAACAGCCACCGTTTTCTCCTCCTTTTTCCCAGTCCGACACATGTTTCGCGCAGTTGAATCGGTCCGTCGCCCTTTCCCCTGATTTACTGCCCACTTTCTTTCAGGAGGGTTGTACCCCCCTCCCAGATCCCCTCGACCGATTCGAATTCATGCCCTCTTTTTTTCTTGCCCCTAGCGGGATGGCTACACGTTTTTGCCGGGTGAACCTAGTTCGAATTTCTTCATAGTTTCTGCCTTCGCTGCCGGACCCAGGGGTCGCCCGTGGCGGAGGGATGTTCTGTCCCCCCCCCGCATCCCCTTTGGCGCTCCCCCGGTCGGTGCCCCCAAGAAGTAGGAGGAGGATGATGATCCTGACGCTGAGGGCTGTTTCTGAGTCCCTTCCAAAGCTGCCTCCTGGGGATGATCTTCGGGAGAATATGTTTACTGGGAGCTTTTTAGGTGCGATTCCCTGCGTGTTCGCCCCTAGGACCTCCCCAGCTTTTTCCATGAGGTATTTCTGCGAACTTTGTTGAGGGTTGCCGGTCGTGGTTGACATTATGTGTCTCCCCACTACCCGGGTTCGTTTCCTCGCATGTTCCCGACACCAATGCGGTAGGGGGCGTCGGAGGCGGATTCCCCCTTTCCAACCGTCTAGGATAGCGCCCCCCCGGTCTTCGACTTTTCAACGACTAGAAGAGAGCTCTGAGTGGGCCCTTGGCCTCGGGCCAGCCTGGCGTGGTTCTCATCGCAATACGCCCGCCCTCTTCCTGCAATTTTAGCATATCAGGCTGAGGTCAGGCGGATGTCATTCTGGTACTTCCACGTGGACATTGTCTCAGATCAAGTAGCATCTTTCCTTTGCGGAAGGCGCCAGGGGTTCCCCGGGCTTTCATGGCACCTTTTAATCTATTCCGTCCAGTTTAAAAGCTTGTGGATTGCCCTTCTCTTTAAGACGACCCTGCGCTGCCGGCTCTCAGTTTGCCCAAGCCAGCGGAATCGTCTTCAATCGCATGCCACTATTGCCAGTACCGCCTCTGTCGACTGACGAGTTTCTTGCATTTGAGTAGTTCTACCTGGCCGCAAGGTCGTATTCCCTTTTCACCTTAACCCTGTGGATTCTTCTTTATGTCTCGGTTTCATTTTAGAACTCGTGCATGCAGGTCCATGCGCAGAGGAGTGTGTCCTCCGTTCCGGCCCCCGTCCATTACCAACGTGGATGGACCTCTTCTTGATGAAGGTTTTCCAGCCTCCCTCTTTCTGTGGCTTGAATCTCCTGCCGGCTTCTCCTGTCAGCCCGCGACCTCCCCGAGTTGACGATCTTATATTTGAGATATTTATTTACTTGTTCGCGCGGTGCTTTATTCGTGGACGCTGTGCGTTGCCCCGCCCGCAGGTGACCTGGTCCCCCTGCCACGGATTTTCGGTTCCGCACTTATTCCATTAGCAAGTTAAACCGATAGAGATTCAACTTCGTGGTCAGCCCTTTTCGAATCTTTCTATCAACGCGCGATTTAAGGTTAGTAATGTTTCCCCCTCGGGGAGAGAACACCTCCCCTCCCCGCATCGCTCTCGTTTCATTTGTTCCCTCTCCCGACCCCCCCCTCTCTCCGGTTTGAGAAACATTAGATTTCTCCCTCCTTCTTGATCGTCCCTCTTTAATTTTGGAATTTCATGGCGTCATCCTCGAGCTTTCTCGGTTTGGTGTGAAGGGTTTCCATCGCCACGTCACACCCCTTAAGTATTTAAGCCCTCTCTGCGTAAAAACGGGCGTATTTATTGACTTTTTGCTCGGATTGGTTCCCCCGCAAGAGACATTATGCGTCCAGGCTGGACTTCTTACATAGAAGGGATATAAGTTTGCCCCATGGTCTTGGTTATTCTTTCCCCTCTACAGTCACTTCCCTCCAAACGCTTCTACTACTGAACTTTAGTTTTAGTGGTTCCACATACAGTTCCTTCTAAAGTAGATGAGTTCGCATAGCGCCACGTAGACCTTCTTTTCACGTACTTTTGGATGGACTCACCTTGACCTTTATCATATTTTTCTTCCTGATTGCTCCTTATATGTTCCTTCACTGTGTTTTTTTTAGCTTTTGCAACCCTATGTGACCCTCCCCTCTGATTCCTTTTCCCCGTTGCTTGTCTCCCCGTCCTCCAACTTTGATCCTGGATATGCCTGTTTTTTTAGATGCTAAAGCAAGAGGTAAGTGAGGGACAGCACGAGTCCTTCCTCCGAGTCTTTCCTTTTCGCGTTGGATGACTGTTTCCCGTCCGATTCCCGTCGAGAAAGCTACCCCCACGGCGGCAGGAGTCCTTCAGCTGCACGATGTCCTCCATAGAAGCTAGCGCCAGCCACACTGCTTCTTGTTTTCGGACGAAGTACACTGAGCAAATTTCCTAAGCAGGTCAGCACCATTCGTGACGTCCCATGCCGGCGTAGCTTTTCGGGTTTTTTGCTTGTGCTTATTGCCCACGGTCAGTCTTCTCGACACCCATGACCTTCCCCACCAGCATTCTTCCTCCCCGGCATTCCTTGCCCTTTCCGCGTCGCAGGATGAGGGCTTTTTTTCTTTCCTGGGCCGATTGATGGAGCCAGATGGAATTCCTTCCGCGTACCTGCACAACCTTTAGTTTGGATGAGTAGTTCCACTTCTTTCTTTGGGACTAAGGAATGCGTTTTCCCCGGCCCGTGCTAAAGTCGAGAAGTGAAAGAGAGAGACTCCTTTTTTTTTTCCTTGCTCCTTTTTCGAATTCTAGGCGTCGCGGCTGTCCTAAAACCCGACCAAGACCCATTGTTTTATGGCCCCCCCCCCCCTCTGCCTCTCCCCGGTAACTTTTTGTTTTTGCATCCGCACCGCCGTCCCTCCTTCAGGGAACTCTCTACCGGTCGCGGCAAGTTTCTGATCTACCTACACAGTCCATGCCCAATGTTTTTAGATTTACTGGATTCCTCGTCCCGCCCGCCATCGTGCCCGACACAAGATTGTCTTACGCCTTTGGAAGACCCGCCAAGCTGAACTGTTGGTTTTTCTTTGCTGCGCCGCGCGGTGAGCACCGTACCTCTATTTAAAATGAAGGGGAACCCTGGTGATAGGGACGTTTCCACAAGGATGGTGCGATCTCGATACCCTCGACCCTTGCGGGCCATGTCCAGAAGCACTTCTTTAGGCCCGGCTCATTTTCAACTGAGAAATTAGTGCGGACGGCCGGTACTTGATGAAGTTTACTGTTAAGATCCTTGAATAGTTCTTTCTTTTTCAGGTAATATGTGCTCCTCGGAGGGTATGCTTTTTTGTTTCTATTTGACTCCATCCCCCTCTCTAATTCCTTTTACTGTAATGGTTACGCCTTGGAAAGGACTTTCCCCCCTGCGTACGCATCTCAGCTTTTGAAATATCTCAACTTTCTTGTCCATACATATTTTACCAGACCCATTTTTGTTCTACGCGCAGCTGGTCCCTTCATTTCTATACCTTTCTGGCGGATTTTTTGGCCTGAATTCCGCTATGGTCTTTTTTTCTTCGGAAACTTTCCGCCACTTGCGGCCTCGTCTTCGAAGTCCCACCCCTGAATTTCCTCGAGTAGTTTTTCTGAATACCACTAGCTTGTGTACACCTCCCCTCGACTATTGGAAGACCGCAGCTGTCTTCGCCCGAGCCTGCACCATTAACAAAAATCTGGAAAGAACTCTCAAATTCTCTTCCTTTCCGACCGATAGTCTGTTGAATGAGTCCACAGGCCAAACGGAACAGTTTTTCCATCTGGCCTCCCTAATTCGTACTGATTCAGCAGGTGAGGGCCAGTTCCCTTACGAGTGTTTGGTCTGCCACAAGATCTCCCGAAGTAAAATATTCAATCCCCTTCCCCCACATTTTTTTTATAGCTCCGCAGTCCTGAAGCAACTTCCCCGATGTTCCGTTCGAGGGCGAAATCACAGCCTGTTTTCCCCCTCAGATCCCCTCCATCTGCTCCGCCACGACCAGGAAAAAAGGCTTTCCTCCGCCCCTCCCTCCCACGGGCAGACCCTGGTTTATGTCTCGCTCCGGAATGCCACGACTAGTTATGCCGCCCGATACCGCAGGGGGTTTCCGCCGTTTTTACTTTTGAGAGTATTGTATTCCTTTTTCTCGCGAGGCGTCAGTGGCTTTTCCGTGGTGTCGTAGATCTTGGGTTAGACTTGTATCTGTCTCCTTTCCCTTAGGGGCCAAGATCGCTTGGTGCCTTAGATTGACGCGGCATCCCTTCGGACAACAAATCGCATAGTCTTAAGATGATAACGACCGAGACACTGTTTTTTTTTTTTGGTTCTGTGTTGTTACCGGTACAAATGTAGCAACGTTTGGACTGTGCAAGTGGAGACCTTTCTTATTCTCTTTATCCTATCTGCCACCCCACACCGGCAAGGGTCGCCTTTTTTCCACCTTCCTTTGAAGACTTATATGGTTGTAACCAATCACGACTCGTTGTTCTAGTAAGGGTCCCCTGTTTCTCTTCTGATTCGGTCAGGTTTGGGCTTTGTTTCTGATTAGACGCCCGTTATCGCTCATTTGACGTGTTTACGTTTTTCCCATTTAAGAGGCTTCCCATATTTTTTTTTTCTGGTGCACTCTGCTCTTGTCTTTTTCCAATTTCCCGACGGGCTTGTCGACTCGGCCCTTTCCCCCCTTCCCTGTGAGATTGGCCCCCTCAGATACTCCCACTTTGTGATGCTTCGGGCCTGTGCTTCCTTAAGCTATCTCCCCCCCCTTTATTTTCAGTTTTAAAGCGATGGCAATCGGTTTCGTGTTGTTCCCCCCCCCCCCCCCCCCCCCAATCCACGGGAGACTCCTCCTCATTGTCCGTTTAGCTACACTTATAGTGATCGATTTTCTATACAAAGAAGTTTACGGCTGCTTTGATCACCCCTCCTAATCAGGCGATAGCTATGGCCCCTGTCGGACTTTCACAGGTATCTTTATCTGCTTCTCTTTTCTCCTTTTTCCAAGATAGCACAGTACTGATTGGTTCTTGTGACGTCTCCCTGTTCAATAGTCCTGATTTGTACATTCTGCTTCCTCACGCCTCCGCGTTTTTCTCGCTGAGAACACTTTTCTTTGCC
>Ga0179593_1652977_pt1 | contig 11888 bp, 18 predicted proteins | sample CZODoug2_1_08_16_FD_185931 | JGI IMG/M metagenome (GOLD analysis project Ga0179593, IMG submission 185931) | Vadose zone soil fungal communities from Angelo Coast Range Reserve, California, USA - CZODoug2_1_08_16fungal (PacBio error correction) | ecosystem: Environmental > Terrestrial > Soil >... | reverse complement strand
CCGGCTCCTTAATCCCCCCCCCCCACCCGTAGACAAGAAAGATGCCCCCCTCTTCCCTTTTCTCCCCCTTCCGAAGGGAAAGGGGCTAGATGGGTCCATTTTTTCTGTAGGAAAGGAGACCGTCCCCTCCCCCCTCTTCGGTGGAAGGGGCCATCCTTGGAGCTCCCTTTGCACTAAGAGGAGGTTCCTTTTTTTCCTTTCTTCCTTTTCATGAAAGGATGGGTTTTTCTTGAGAAACTTTTTGGTACCCCCTTAGGAGAGAGGACCCCTCTACGGGGTAGTCCCCCCCCTTTTTTTGAACAAGATGATGGTGATGAAACGGTCTCCCCTCAGGAGAAGAGATGATAGAAAAAGGGTGCGTGTCCGCCCTCCCCCACCTCTGGAGTGGAAAAATTGGAAGGGTTTTTTTCCTTCCCTTTTGTCCAGAAGGAAGGGGAAAGGAAGGGGCTCGGGAGTTCTTTTCTCTTGGGACTCAACTTTTTTTTCCTGAACTCTTTTCCCTTTGGAAGGCTTTTCAAACTCCTCCCCCCTCCCTCTTTGGCCGGGGGGAAGATGGAGACTCCCTTTCCTCTTTTTTTTTCCCCCCGACTGGAAGGAGGATGAGAGGCTGATGTGGAGGGGATCCTTTTTTTTCTGGGAAAAAGGGTCCCTCCCCCTTCTTTTTTTCCCCCCCTCCCCCCCCCATGAAATGAAAGGGGGATGAAATGGCACATACTCTTTTTTTTTTCCGCTCTTCATTATTAAAAGAGAGGGAGACCTCTTCCCCCCTCTTTGAGAGGACCGGATTAGCCCCCCCCCCCTGGGTAGTCGAAACACGTTTTTAACCTTTTTTGTTCAGTAAGTAGGGAAAACTGCCCCTCCCCCCCTCGAAAAGAAACGGCACTTTTCTCAGACGAAGAGACCCTTTTTTTCCCGCTAGAGGGAAGCTCCCCCCCCCCTCCTCTCTTCTCTCTTTTGATGGAAAGAAATAGGTTGGTTCTTTGCCTGCCCCCCCCTTTGGGGCTCTTCGAGAAGATTCCCTCCTCCCCCGAAGATATAAAGAAAGGAGAGGGGATCTTCGAGACACCCTACCCCCTTGGAAGAGCCCCCCCCCTTTCCAGATTAAAGAGAACGGGCCCCTCTTCGACCCCCCCCCTCACGGAAAGAGAGGAAAGGCCCCCTTTTTCCTTTCTCTTTTTCCGAGGGAAGGGGCACCAAACCCCCCTGCAAAATGGAAAGATATTATTCGGTGGGGGCGAAAGAGGGGCCCCCCCTCCCCCTTCCCCCCGTGAGAAGCGTTCATCCACCAAATCCTCCTTTCTTCTTTTGTGGCGAGAAAGAGGAAAGAGTTTCCTTTCCCGTAGACGATAGGGATGGTGTCTTCCCTTCGGAAAACAAGTTTACAACCCGTCCTATGCCTTTCCCCCGCGCCCCAGGGATGTACACAACCTTTCCTTTTTTTTGGGCGTAGGGTCGAGGACAATATCCCAGATCCCTTTTTCTTCTCTTTTGCCCGCGAAGTTAGGAAACAGCCCTCTTTCCCCTTCTCCTTTCTTTTTTCAGGGGTGACTTCTTTGATGTACCCTTTTTTTCCTTAATGCAGAGGAAAAGGGGTCCCCCTTCCTTTTTTCTTCTTTCTTTCCCTTTGCGGGAGCATGAGGGGGGTTGGATTTTATGTTAAACGTTTTCCTTCGGCTAAGCGAGGATGGAAGTTACGGGGGAACCCTTTTTTATTCTAGATTAATATTTTTCCTTTCCCCATGGTAAAGAAAGATGAATCATAGTGAACCTTTCTTCCCCTTCCTTGTCCGCCAAGAAAGGAAGTAGACCCCCCTTTTTCTTTTCTGCAAGAAAGGAGAGGTGGTCTTCCTCTTTTCATTTCCGGGAAAGTGGTCCTTTTTCTTTTTCCTGACTGGCAACGGATAGACGATGAATGTTCCTTTTTCGTAGATATCCCCTCTTCCCCCCCCCCTTGCCTTTGCAACTTTCTCACGGAATTGAAAAACAGTCCCCTTTTTTTTTCTCCCCTTGTTGGAGATTCCCTTTCTTTTCTTCGTAATCAGAGAATAAAAGGGCCATTTTTCCCCCCCCTTTCCCCCTCTTCAAGAAGGAGGAGCACGCATTTTTCTTCTTTAAAAAGTAAGGACCCCCCCCCCCCCCTTGAAAAGGTGGTTAGACTGACCCCGCAGGGTAATCCCCTCTTTCCTTCTCTAACATAGACGTCTGCAAGGATTTACCTCCTTCTGTTTTTTCCCGCACCAGAAGGATAAGGTTTTCCCTTTTTTTTTAAAAGAAAGAACCTTTTCCGCCCAGAAAAAACTTTCCCTCCTTCTTCTTTTCCTGTTGGCTGAAAGGTTTTCTTCCCCTCCATAAAAAAGGCTCCCCCTTTTCTTTTGAGAGAGGAAGAGAATAGGTTTCCGTTGGAAGTTCACCCCCCCCCCTTTGGTGGGAGTACCGGGTCCCTTTTTTCCCCCCACCCCTCCCCCCCCTCGGGCTGACGGTAAGAAACATTCCCCTTTTCTTCCCCCTTTCGGATAGCCAAAAGGACAAACACCTTCGTTCCATCAGCCTGTCCACCCTCTCCCCTGATCAGGGAAGGACCCCCTCCCCCTTTCCCCCCAACTTTAGAGAAGAAGCCGTCTTCTTATGGGAGGAAACGACTCCAGGACTTTCCTGTTGCCGGGGGAAAAAGTTCCTTTTTCCCCTTCTTTTCCCTTCCCCTGCCAAGTATAAAAAGACCCCCCCTCCCCGCTAAATCCCCCCCCCCCTCTGTCCGAGAGTAGACTCGCCCCCTTCCTCCCCCCAGGAACTAAAGAATAGCCCCCCCCCCCCGATAAGTGTTTTTCCGTTCCCCCGAAGGCGGGCCCCTTCTTTTCTTTTTCTTTTCGTCTAGTTTTACCTGACCACGCCGGTTCTTGAATCTTTTCCGTCTTCCCGAAGGTTTTTTCTCTTTCTTTCCTGCATACCTATAAAGAGGGCCCGTTGGCCTGTTCCCGGTTTTCTTTTTTTTCCTTTCTTCTAAGGAGCGACCATTAAGGAAGTTTCCCTTATTCCTGACCGTGATTTTTGTAGAGGATAGGGTTTTGCATCGTCAGGCCCGACTTTTCTCACCTTCTTGCCCGGAAAGGATCCTTTTTTCTTTTGATGGTGCGATCAAAGGTTTGTTCCCCCCCACTCTCAATTTCGAAGATGCCCTTTCCTTTCTTTTTTTTCCCTAGGATCAGGGAGAATAGGTAGAAGGCGTTATTTTCAGCGGGGGTTCCGTTGTGCGAGCTATCTATCTATTTGAATATAAGAAGTTGTGTCTTCCCTTCCTTTCCCCCCCCTTCCCCCCCTGCACGGAGAAGATAGAAAGGATATAGGAGGGATCGGCACTCCCCCGTCCTGGCGGTCACTTTTCGCTTGCTGCCAGGCGAATAACGATTTTCTTTTTTCCCCCCCCTCCCTCCTTCAGACGGCAATGCGCTAAGTCCGGTGGTTGCAGCCGTGCGTTTCCTTACTCTTTGCACCAGATCTAGAAAAGCCACACCTTTCCCTCTCCCTTTTCTCTCCCCCCCCCCTGCCCAGGGCCAGGAAGCCGCAACACCTTGTTGAACAGCCCCCTTTCGCCCTTCTCTTTTCCGCCGCCGGCGCGCTGAGAGGGCGTCATTTTCTCCCCCCCTCCTTTTTCCCTTTGCGAAAATGAAAATGGCACGCCTTTCTTCCGGGAGGTTGTCTTTATCTTGTGGGATATATGGGGAGTTTTTTTTTCTTTTTTTTCGAGGGACGGCACGGAGGAACTCGTGGTTCCTTCCTTTTTCTTTACTTTTTTCCGGGATATAAAGGAGTGAAAAGGGGTTTCTTTCCCCCCTTTTCCTCCTCCCTCGGGGGGGATGGGAGTCGGGACGAAAGAAACATCACAGCTAGCCTTCCCTTGCTGAAATGGCTGGTGTCCCCTTTTTTTTCTTCTCTCGGTTGGAATGAGGATGGGATTGAAAGAGGGTGTCTTCGTGTGGAGATACTCCCTTTTTTCTATTCTGCTGGAAGGGAGGGTGCTTACCTTTCCCTCCTCTCTCACCACCGACTGAAAGGGACGCCAATTCCACCGAGCAGATTTTCCCCCCCAAGCCCTGCTGATCGGGTGGAGGGGGCGGGCGCCCCCCCTCTTTTTTCCCTTCCTTCGTGGCGGAATTCCCCACTAAGCTCGTCTCCTTCCCCTCCCCCCCGGATACGGGTTTTTCTTCCCTCATTTGTGGGCAGGCCTTCTGGTTAAATCCTTTTCTTTTCCCACCCGGCGCGGGGAGGGAAAGGTTTTTCCCTTTTTTTTCCCCCCCTCTTTGGGCCGGAATGGAAGCCCGACGAGTGCTTCGGGCCGTGGCCGGAAAGGGGGCCTTTTTTCCTTTCTTTTTTTCTTCGATTCAGACAAACCTGGGAGTTCCCCTGTTCAAGGGCCGAGACGCTTCTTTTTTTTTTTTTTGCGCCCGGGCGGGGGACCCCCCTTGGGACACTCGGCGGCTCGTTCCTTTCCTTTTGGCTGGACGCGAACAAGGGCACGGGCCCCTTCCCGGTCACACCACCCCCCCCGCGTCGTTCGCGGAAAACCTGGGTCTACGGCGGTTTTTTTTTTTTTTTTTTCTCGGCACTCTGATTCAGGCGGGGCGTCCCCAGGGCCCCGTTTAGCGGATCACATACTTTCCGTCCTGCCACCGCCTTCTTTTTCCCCCCCCTTCCCCGTGGACAGCAAAGCACCAGATGCTTCCCCTCCTTTCCTCTTTTTTTTTTTTTTCCCTCGGCAGGCGGACTTGATCAGCGACATAAGCGGTCACCGTCCCGTCCTGGCTAACTTTCCCTCCTGGGGCGCAGGGCAAAGAGGCACGTCTTTTTTTTTTTTTTTCTTTTTCCCCCCTCCGGGCAGGTGGAAATACCATGGGCGCTTGGAGGTGCTACCTTCTCTTCCCCCTTCCCAGCAAAGAAGGGATGGATAAGTCCCATTTTTCCCCACACCCGATGGAGTTTCCTCTCTTCTTTCTTGAACGGCGCCCACGGGGGACGATCGAGATCCCTCTTGGCCCGCTGGGCTCCCCCTCTCTTTCCCCTTTTCTATTAGTGGTAGAAATGCTCGGCCCCCCTTTTTCCCGCGCTGGGGCCGGTTGCTGTTCTGCAGGCGAGGCTTTTTTGGCGCTATAGGAACGCGGCTCTTTCCCTTTTTTTCCGACTGATCGAAGAGCCCGAAGACGGCTGTATTATAGCCGGCTTCCTTCTGCTTTTCGAGGAGGTTTTTTTCCTTCCCCCCCTCAGCACAGGAAAGGGGCTGGCCCGTCATCCCCCCCATTTCACATGGGAGGAAGCTGTCCCCCTTTTTTTCCCTCGAATGCCGCTTTTCTTTGCGGGGTCGTCCTGTCTGCCGGGAAGGGGAAAAGTACTTTTTTTTTTTTTCCCCCCCCCCTTCCTTGTTTCGACTTAACCAGAAATCGCTGATCAGGGATTTTCCTCGTTGCCTCCGCGGCAGAAGAGGCTCCCTTATCCCCTTTTTTTTTCCTTTTTTCTTTGCAGGTCAAGCAAGTTGCAGGTCCACTGGCCGGAAATTTCCTGGTTTTCCCCCCCCACCTCCCCGCCCAAGAACCCCCCTCTTTTTCTGCAAGCGCCGTAAATTCAGGGTCCCCCCCGAGCCCTCCCAGGTTTCCCGCAGAGGAGTAAGACGGGTCCCTTCCCCTTTCTTTTTTTTCCCGCGAAAAAAAAGGAAAAATTCGCCCTCCCCCCGTCACATCCTTCTTCCTCCCCCCCCCCTTCCCAGTAGGAACGAATGTAGTTTTTTCTTTTTTTTTTTTCCCCTTGAGAATTTCGAGTCGGCTTCCCGTTGGTGATGGACCCCCACCCTTTTTTTCCCCATAAGAGTGTGAAGAAGCCCCCTCCTTTTCTTCTATGTCGGTGTAAAGAAGGTAGAAGAAAAACCATCCTTGCGTCTTTAGCCCTTCTTTTCTCCTTCTGGTCGTGAGAAGAGGATCCCTTTCTTTTTTTTTTTCCTCCCGGTCGCGGCCACAAGGAAAATGGAAACACCCCCCTATGCCGGTTGCAAGGATGAGGAAAAGAGGGCTTTCCTTTCCCCTCTTTTTTGGTTAGGAGAAGGTAAAGCGGCCGGGCCCTTATTCTTTCTTTCCTCACTTCATTTTTTGAGGAGAAGATCCGGAGACTTGTTCCCTTTTTTCCCCCCTTTTTTTTTCCCCCCCTGACGCTGAAGAAGAAGAGGGGCCCCGCAGAAGGGGTCCATCTTCCCCCCCCTTTTTCTGGTTACCGCGGGAAAAGGGGCCTTCCCCCCTCTTTTCTGGGGCAAAAAAAGCCGGCTCCGGCCGGCTTTTCTTCCGGCGCAAACCAGGCGCGCTTCTTCCCCTTTTTTTCCCGGCCTGGACACCGTCCATCGATGCGGTTTTCCTCGGGGGCTTCTTTTTGCGCGGACACGTGATGGTGCTTCCCTCCCCCCAATCACCGGCCGAAGGACAGGCCCTCCCTGGGTTCAGAGGAAGAAATTACTTTCCCTGCCTACCTTGCGGTTTCTTTTTTCTCAAGAAGGAGGTGCCCTTCTTTCCTTTTCCCCTTCCCCTAGTGAGGGGATTCTTCCCCCTTTCTTCGTCTCAGGAAGAAGCTTCTTTTTCCTGGCAGGGATGTAGGGATCTTTTTCACCCGAACATTGTCTCCCCTTCTTTTTTTTTTGTGCGGGGGGGAGGAGTGTCTTGTCCCCTGGCTCAAGGGAGGGAATGGGCCCCTTCCTCCCCCCCTTTTTTTTTCCTCCTGAGTGTTCGTGCCCCGTTCTCTTCGGCACTGCTTTCTTTTCTGACGTGAGGGCCAAGAGGAACGCCCTGCGCGGCTCTGATTAGACCCTTCCTTAAAAAAAGTTGATTAAAAGATACGCCTTTTTCCTTCTTTCCAAAAGGAAAGGAAGACCTTTTTTTTTTTTTTTCCCCCCCAAAGCAGCACCAGAGCTCCCTGTAGTTTCCCCTTTTTTTCTCCTCAAGGTGAATGGGTGACCATTTATTGCTTTTTTGCATGCAGGAGTAGCTCGTCCCCCCCCCTTATTCAAGGAAGATGATCGGCTTTCAGAATCTTATCTTCCCTTCTCGTCGGAGAAGAACCTTTCCCCCTCTTCCTTCACATAGAGCTTACCCTCTTCCCTTCCCCCCGATCGGACATGCTTTTTTTCCCTTTTCCCCCCTTTTTTTTTCGCCCCGGGAAAGGGGCGCCTCGACTCTTTCTCCTTGGGCGAAAAGATCATTCTTTTTTCCCCCCCTGGCCAAGGATCTTCTGAGGGTTTTTTCCTCCCTCTGTTTTTATTTCTTCTAGATTAGTAAAAACGTGGTCTCCGGTCAGAAAAATTCTCGAAGAGGAAGGGGAGGGTTTTTTTCCCCCTTTTCCTTTTTTCCTGGCGGGCGAAGATAGAAAAAAACGTTAACCCCGGAACTTCAGCCCTTATTGGAAACCTTTTTCCCCCCTTTCCCTTTTTTCTTCTTTCAGGTTAGAGAGGATACGCCGCACCTTTCCTTTTCCGGCAAAACAGCCTCGTCCCCCTTTTTTTTAAGGCTGATGTTCGCTGAGAAGAAGTCGGCGCCGCGGTTCTTTCAAACTTCCCCTGTGCGGCGAGAAGGGATTTTTCCCTTTCCCCCCCCTGGTGGAGGTTTAGGACGCAGGCTCCAGAGCTGTTCCCCCCATTTATGTCTTCCGATCATAGGTTTTTTTTTTTTTTCCTCCCGGCTGATGAATCAGAGTGTCCTCAGGGAGGGGCATCTTTCCCCCCCCCCTGCCGGGCCGTAGGAAAAAGGGTTTACGCGCCTTTTTTCTTCCTTGCCGGTGGTGACCTTCCCCCTTTTCCTTGTTCGCGTAAAGAAGATGCCTTGCCCTTCCTTTTCCTTTTTCGTCGATATAAACGAACCCAGTTTCGCACCCCCGAGATTTCCAGGAAAAAGGAACAGTTCTTCCCCCTTTTCCCTAGGAAAGCAAGGTGCCGCTGACTTCCCTTTCCTTTTCTTTTGCACAGGGCAGGCAAGCGGTCGGAAACTCCTCTTTTCGTTCCCATTCCGGCAAAAGAGGGTACAGGGACCAGGTTTCTTCCCCTCCCTTTTCCGTGGAGACACTAGAAGATGCCCAGGGCCGGTACCCCCCGCCGGGCCTGCCACTTTTGTTGCTCCGGCTTTCCCTGTCTCTCTTTTTTCCTTTTGCGGGTAAAAAGAACCGAGCTGTCGGGGACACCTTTTCCTTTTCCTTTTGCGTTGTGAAACGGTTGTCACGTCCCGCAATACCACCCTCTTTTTCTTTCCTCGAGGAAGAAGGGACTTTTTTCCCTCTTTCCTTCCCCTGGTTTTTTTTTTTTTTCTGTCCCTTGGCAACAGGCGGAAGTCGCTTTTCCTTTTCCCTTTCCCTGCGCCTTCGTGAAGCTGCCGGGCGGATTCCCCACCAACGCCCCTCCTTCCCCCTTCAGTCCTGCAACCGTCACAAGAATCTTCCTTCCCCCCCCCAGGACTGAATCGGCGGCCAAGCTTGATTGTCCTTCCCCTTTTCCCCCCGCCAAACCCGATATCTGGATCTCCTGTTCCCCTTTCCCTGGGAAAGGAAGTGATATTCCCGGTTTCCCCCCTTTTTTTTTTCCCGCTCGCCCACGCTTCCCCGTCTGCCCCCCCCCTCCCCAGAAATAAAGATAGGCCCCCCCCCCCTTCCGCCCAAACCCGCCCCAGGCCGAATTCGGGCAACTTTTCCTCCTCTTTCGTCTAAAGAAAAGCGGCAGGGCCTTCTTACTCTTCTTCGAGGGCATAAATATAAGAAGGGGGCCGTGTCTTTTTCACCGGTGTTGGAGGATATGGAATGGACTTTTTTTTCTTTTTTTCCCGGGGCAGACCTAATAGAAAGTTGCTTGTTCGATGGTTGACATCTCTTTTTTTTTTTCTGATCTTTTTTTTTTTTCTTCCACCGGACGGGAGGAGAATTTCCCCCCCCTTTTTTTTTTTTTCTGGTGCTGGATACGAGGTATGACGCCGCCTCCCCCAAAGCGCCCTCTCTTCTTTCCTTCCTGCTCTGGATTTTGAAGATTTAAAGACGATTCCCCCTTTTTTTTTCCTTTCTTTCCGGCGGGAGTTAAGGGGGGGAAGTGGCCGTCTCTTTCTCTATATTTTACCTTTACTTTTTCTTTTTCTCTATCGCCCAAAGTACAAAAGAGGAAAATCCGAAGCGACTCTTTCTCCCGGAAATCCCTGCCTTTTTTCCCACTCCATCCCGGAAAGGAAGTTAGGGATTGCGGCGTGTCTTTTTTTTTCCCTTTTTTTCCCTCCCCGAAGGTAGCCAGCCGGCATGCGCTCCTTTCCTTTGCAGCCCTTTCTTCCTTACGCTGCAAAAGATATAGGAAAAGTCCCCCCTTTTCCCCCCTCCCTTCTTTTTCTCTGCCATGCAGGAAAGAGACGGCAACACCGGTGTCCCTGTCACTCTTCGTCTGAAGAAGAAGAGCGCTTTTCCTCTTTCTTCCCTCTGGTAAGGTTAGAGAAAGGAATGAGACAATGCCCCATTGCAAAGGGCTTTTTCCCTTGTGGCGGGAATGAGAGGGTTGGGCTTATCCTTTCTCTTTTTTATGGGAGGGTTTTTTCTGATGGGGCCTCCACTCTTTGAGAGAGGGAGGGGTATTTCCTTTTTTCTATCAAGGCGTGAAAAGGAAGTTAAAGTCCAACCTGGGAGAACATCTTTCTTTTTCTTTTAGGGAAAGAAAGTCCCCTCCCCCCCTTTTCCTCCTTTCAGGAATGGGGATGGAACTGGCTTGGCGGGGGAGTCTCCTTTTTCTTACTGTTTGTCATGATGGAATGGATGAAGTCTTTTTCCCTTTTCCCTCCGCCCGGAGATGGAAAGGAGGAGATGGGACCGTTGCGGGGGCCCCTCTACTTTCCGGCGTTGAAAAGGGAAGAAAAAAAAACCCTCCTTTCCCTTCTTTTTTTCCCTTTAGGCGTGAAGGAGGAGGGGAATCACATTGATGCTTCTTCCCCTTTTCTTCTTTCTCGGATGGAAAAGGGGTCGTGTGCGGACCCCCCTCTTTCGGGAGGTTCCCCTCCCCCCCTTATCGGCTGGGTGGCTGCCAACCAATGCAAGTGGCCCCCCCCTTCTGGTGCATAGTCTCCCCCCCAGGAGAGGTAGGAACTCGCGTTCCTTTCCCGTGGAAAAAGATGGTTTTTTTCCTTTTCCCTCCCCTGGCGTTTGAGTTTTTCCTTTAAAGGGGGAAAGTTCCTTTTTTCTTCTTTTTTCCCTTCGCAAATGGGGGTATAGGTAAAATACCCCCGTTCTTTTTTTAATGAGGAGGGGTTTTTTGCGGAGGTAGGGGTAGAACTACCCATAGGAAGGCTTCCCTTCCTTCTTTTCCTTGCTGGACGCGACCAAGGCCCCACCTGGTTTTCACCACCGGCACCCCGGAGCGGAAACATGGTTGATACGTCCGGGGATGGTCCTTTCTTTTCCCCCTTCAATATGAGTCAGGCTTTTCTTTTCCCCCGGGGGGGAGAGGCCCCGAGGATGCCTTTTCCGGTCCTTGCAGAAGAGATGCCCTTCCTCTCCCCCCCTGGACAGCCAAGCCCCACGAGAGCACGACATGTTGCTCGGCCTGGAGCGGCAGTTTTCCTCTCTTCTTCTTTTTTCCCCCCCGCGACATAAGGAGTCACCTTCCCTTTCCCCTGCTGGGGCCGAACGGGCGGCGGTGCCAGAGGGCCCCGTTTTTTCCCTTACGCCCAAAAAAAAGCCCTTTTCCCTTTTTCCCTCTTTCTTCTAGCGACGGGGGTGAACTTGTTAGAAAGATTACTTTTCCCCCCTTTTTTCCCACAAAAAGATGGAATCTTCCTCCTTTCCCTTGGGTGGTGATGAAAGGGGCCAAGTTATTTTTTTCGAGGAAAGATGGAGCCCCCCCCCTTTTTCCTTCCCCCCTCCTTTTCCGTTGAGATGGTAGACATGCTAGGGCCTCGTTGCCGGATCTCCTCTTTTTGACGGCTTTGTCGCAACGGGGGGGAGCTTTTTTTTGGTTCTTCTTCTCGCAAGCGAGATTTTTTTCTCTCTGCTGCTGATAGAAGATCCCCCCCCGGTCAGAAGGGATGGATATAGCTTTCCCCCTTCTAGAAGAATGGAAGAGTCTAATTCTTGTATCCCCCGGGGGTTCCCCCCCCCCATTACATGGAGGAGATGCCTCGGCACCCCCCTTCTCTTTCTTCTTCGGGAGAGCTCCTCCCTTTTTTTCCCCCTTCCCCGGACGTACTGGACCACCGGAGCTTGGTACGGGGCACGTTCCCCTTCCTATCAGCGAGAAAAAGAGGGCCCTTTCTTTTCCCTTTTTCCCCCCTTTTTTTCGCACGGTGCAACGGACAACTCAGGAGGGCCTGTCAAGAAAGTTTCCGCCCTATCCTCTTTTAGAAGGGGAAAGAAAAAGAAGCCCCTCCCCCCCTTTTCCTTCAGCGGCGTAAATAGGGTAACAAGATTGGCAAGAACCCCCCTTCCATAGGATTTTCCCGCGCGTCCAAGATTAAAGCACTCCGACCCACACCCCCTCCCCCCTTTTTCCCCTAAGGGATGAACACTCCCCCCCCCCCCCCCCTTTTTCTGTTCACTAAAGGTAGGTAGGCCGTCTGGGAAAAGCGGCCTTCTCTTCGGGAGGATTTCTTCCCCCCGGTAAGAACCAGGCAGGGAGCCTCCCCAGCGGATAAGGTCCCCCTTTCCAGGAAAGGTAGCAGCAACCCGCGGGACCCCTCTGAAGGGTGAAGAAGTTTCCCCCCTCGGGAGTGAAAGCGTCTTTTTTCCCCCCCCCCCCCTCACCTTCGATGGAAGAGTTTTCTTTCCCCCCTTTTTACCAGCGAGAAGTTGCCCCGGCTGTCCGGGGCCCCGCGGCCCCCTCGTTTTTTTCCCCCTTTTTTTGGGTCGCGACGTAAAAG
>Ga0179593_1453443_pt1 | contig 11888 bp, 16 predicted proteins | sample CZODoug2_1_08_16_FD_185931 | JGI IMG/M metagenome (GOLD analysis project Ga0179593, IMG submission 185931) | Vadose zone soil fungal communities from Angelo Coast Range Reserve, California, USA - CZODoug2_1_08_16fungal (PacBio error correction) | ecosystem: Environmental > Terrestrial > Soil >... | reverse complement strand
GTTTTTCGTTTAAAACAAATGTGTCCCCCCCCCCCCCCCAGCTTCACAACCCTCGTCTGTCTCCCATGGGATTTTTCCTTTGCGCGAGGTTTTTTTGTAATCACGGTCTTTAAAGGCTTATTGGTTTTTTTAGCCATTCGACACCTCCCTTCCACCGTCATTTCATTTTCATTGGTCTTTTTTTGCCCCCCGCGATGGTGATGTCTATTTCCCGTGCTCCGTCATTCACCTTCTTTTTCCTTTCCGATCGTATTTTAGTCTCTACTTTTTTTTTGAGATGCTTTTTTTTTTTTGTTTCCCAGGGATTTTTTTCAGTCGGTTTTTTTCTTGGCTAATCGGTTCTGTTGCACGTCCCTGGCAGCTGGACCTTAGTCTTCCATCTTTGACCTTTCTTCCCTCGCGGGGTGATGCGTGCCAAGCCAGCTTTTTACACCGATTGTTGGCCTTCCACTCCCCCTCCTTCCCAACAAATTTTTTGACTTGCTTGATCCTCAAAGGGATAAGCATGCCTCTATGGAACGGCCCCCCCTGCGTCTTCGGTTTGCCCAATTTTTTTTCCCCCCTCTTTGCCCCAGTCGTTTTGCAAGCCCGAAAGATTTTTCTTTTGTCTCATCTCTTACGTCCCGCTGTCGTCCACCATACCTTTCTGACCCCTCCTTCAACTTGTTTGTTTAACTGTCTCACCTGGTTGCTTTCGCAAATTCCCCCCTCTAAGTACATGTGTTCTTTGCCCCGGCAACCTTCCAGGTTCCCTCCCCCTTAGCATCTTCACCGAACGTTCCACCAACAGCGATTTTCACGGTTTGGACTTCCAATTATTGAATGCTCGGTCTTTTTTTTTTTTTTCCCCCCCCTTCCCTCCCTCTCCACCCTTCAGAACGCCACCGCCCAGGCACGTGTTTCTTTTTTTCCAGATTCTTTACTGCTTTCAAGCAATTTCCCTTTCTTCCTTTTTTTTTTCCTGGCAGACCCCATTCCCATCATAGTGATTGATTATTTGAACAGAAAAGTTTTTTTTCTCGCCGCGCCCTTTAGCTCCCCGGGCTGTGGAGTCTTCTTCCTTTTATTTAGAGCGTGGATTTTCCTACTTCGAAAAAGTCTCGGCGCTTGGCCTGAAACTGGCTCCCCAACCAGGGGCCCTCACGATGCTTACTGCAGCTTAGCCGCGTTGCTTTAAGTTTTCACCCGCCCGAAAGTTTTCTTTGCCCACTCCCCTTTTTTTTGACAGCTCTTTTCGCTCAGGCTTTCAGTCAACTTTGTTCCTGGGCTTCCCGGGCCCCTTTTTAGGTTCCGGTATTGTAGGTTCCCGTTTCAGCTATAGATGGTTGTTTGACGGTGTATCATGGTTTCCCAACGTTTTCTTCCGCCGCTGCTTTTTGTGCAGACTTCTCCCCTTCTGTCCCGAGTTGCTGCCTTTAGATCTGGATTTGTTGACCGATTCGGTGGTTTTTTTTTTTGGCTCTTGCAGGGTCCATTTTACCTGGTCCTTCACTTACAACTGTCCCCCCCCTTTCCCCCCCCCACCCCCCCCTGATTTCAGATAGAGCGCTTGGTGAAATTCTACCCTTATTGTTGCCGGAACCCACCCCCAAGAAACCCCCCGCCAATTTGCCGCCCCCCTTTGTCTCTTTCCCCCAGTAAGTATTCTTTTTTTGTCCCGACAAATCCCCTTTTCTGCAGTCCCTATCCCCCATTCTCTGACCTCTTATGTCTCTTTGCTTTTGGTGGGCTTTCTCGGCAATTGCCGTGAGTCGCAGTCCTTCGGGACGTCCGGACCAATCGGGCTATGAACTTTCGCCTGGCGCCAGGTGGTTTTTCCCGCGGACGGGCGGCTCGTGCGACTAGTTACCGTTTTTTTCTTTTCAAAAAGAGGTTCTTCCGTAGTGTCGCCTGACAACGGTTTTTTGTCCGAAGAAGTTTTTGGCTTCTTGAATTTTTTTTTTTTTTTTTTTCCCCACTTGTTCCCTAGAACCACCTCCCTCTTTTCTGACTGTTTCTCTCGGATTGGCATTGGGAGAAGTTTCGATCTTTTCCCAAGGGTTTTTTTTCGTGTTTTCTTCCCCGTCGATCCTTTTTTTTTCCCTTTCGTTGGGATTCCCCTGGCTTGGGCCCCCATTTTTTAGCGCCCGTGTTTTTCTCCTTTGATTCTTCGTCCGTCCTTCAAGCGTCCGCATTCTAGTGTTGTTACAGCTCCGTGTCTGCGGCAACTTTTTAAGGTTGCCATTCTAATTTCTTGCTCCGATTCGTTATTTTTTTTCTGCGTCATTTCAGGATGCTTGACTCCGCGGTGGCTCCTTTTTCCTCCCGTCCATCTGTGGCTCCTCTGTTGAGTTTGCCAGTTCTCTTTTTAATCTCCCCTCTCATCGCCTTCCAACCCGTGGTGTCGTTTGCACAACCGTTCTTTTTTTGTTGCCCCTAATATAAACCCTCTCCTCTTCCTGCGGGTGTTGGTTTAGTTCCCCCCGAAGGGTCGCTCTTTGCAGAGTCCTTGTTGTGTCGGAGGAAAAACCGTTTCTTTTGTTGCAGGCCAAGGTCTTTTCGCGACCCCTTTTTTTTTTTGATAATCGGTTCAGCACCTGGTGCGTTTGGACAGTTTTCCCCTATTTGCAGGGGTTTGTTACTTTTGCCGCGGTTCACAACACGACTATTATCTCCCCTTTCACCTTGGGTTTGCGGTCAGTGAAGCCTGATGACAGGTTCCCTTTTTTGACAGCCTGCTTTTTTAGATCTTTTCCCCCCCTCCTCCTCCGTTTTTTTTTTTTTGGTTTTCTCTCCCCCCTGGTTGGGTTGTTCCTGATAATTTGCTTCTTTTGGTCAGTCCCCCAGTGAAGCTCACCGGTAGTCGTGATAATTGTCCATGCCTTTTTCGGAGGTCTCTTGGGCGTGTCCCCCGTCCTTCGTGGGACAACCCCCTTTTGGAATTTCAGTACACAGGGCTCCAGTTTTCATACTAACAACCACTTGCGGAGTCGCTCCCCCTGGCTCACAAACAAACGGTCCCCCCTCCCCTGCCAAAGCTGACCCCCCCTTGCCCTCGTGACGTTTTTTTTCTGCGTGCCTGTCCAACCACGTTGGGTCTTTTCATGGTATTGGATCTTTCTCAGGTTTTTCTTTTTGGCCCCCTCCCCCTCCCCCGTTTGTCCCCGTCCAAAAACTTGGCGTTCGTACTTCTTAATAAGCGATTTCCTGTTCCCCACAAATACCGTTCAGTTTTGGCTGGGCCCCAAATCCCTTCTATGATCCTTCGTGACTCTTCAAAAGTGGAGCCAACCTTGCGGTGGGAGTCACTCTTTTTTGTACACAAGGTCGCGCCGAGTGAACCTCTCCCCAGTAGCCCTTTTTCACCTTAGATGGTTATGCCCCTTGGCAGACAGGACCACTCTCCTGTCCACTCGATTTTTTTGAGCTTCAATTTACTGGGACGTCCTTCTGCCCTCCCTATCACCCTTTTGGCTAACACCAAAACATGGGTCGGGACACCTTGTTCAGGGAATCGTTTCTGTCCACGGCTGGTCCCTTACGGGTCAGTGTTCCCACCGCACTCCCCCCCCCCCAAGGCTCTCTAATCTTTCAACTACAACGGCCGGCTTCTCCCCCTTTCATAAATTCGCGTCCCTTGACAAGGTGCTGTAACCCCCCCGACCTTTATTCGGGCAGTTTTTTCCGTTACTTTCCCCCCCGTGCCAGCGGTTACGAAGACCCTTCTGGGAATATTTGACCCCCTGCAAGCGCCCCCGTCGCTCCGCCCGTTCCTTTTCCCCCAAAGAACTGTTTATTCTTCCCTTATCCCCCCCCTTCTGCCCTCACTACGGGCTTTCCTCCGCTGCGTCCGCCCCCCCTGTTTTTCGCGGCTTGTTCCACCGCCACGATCCGCTCGGTCCTCGAGTGTCGTTCTCCTTTCTCCGCATCTGAACCGGAATACTCGTTTCAACACTCCTTTGTCCTGCGGTTCCAGGTCTGTCACACCGGTTTTTTCGATGCTTCCCCCCCCCCCCCCTCCTATCTTTCTCCCCTTCACAAGGTTCAGTCTTTTTTCGGAAAATGGTTTCCCATCCCCGTTTCAATCCGCGCACGTCAAATTTCTCATCCAATTTCCATCCTCACTCTCTCCTGAGAAAACGATTCTTCCTGGCCACTTGTCGAAACTAATTAGGCAACTCCCCCCTATCTTGACCCTGGAGACGGCCCCCTAGGACCCGACCAGCCCGGCCCTCGCTGAGCAAGTTTTTTTTCCATTTACAGCTTTTTCCTTGTCGCGTTTCGTTTCTTTTTGAGCTTTCCGGGTGGTTAACCCATTGCCTGCGTGGGTCCTCCCCTCCCCGCGGGAATCACCAAGGCAGACCATCGTAGTTTCACCTTTTTTCCTTCCCCTCCGTTTTCATCCCGGGGCCAATGCGTTTTTTTTACGGTTTGCTTTAACCGTTCGTGATCGGCGGAACCGCCAGTGGTCCTTTCCTCAGCCACATCCCCCCTGTCAGCTCCTGCCCGGATTCAACCCCTTTTGTCATGAAACCCCACTGCGAGGCGGTAATTTCCGTTTTTTTCCCCCTGGAATTGTGTTGCATGAATTGTGGGCTTGATTTCTTTACGATCTGTTTTTGCCTTATCGTGTTGTTTTTTGAGTTGGTCGGTTCTTGATTTTCCTCCCCCGGTGTGACCCCACGGCCACCCCCGCGCATCCAGTCATGTCCTGTCAACCCCTGCGGCGTTTGCCTTGGAAGCTTGCGGTCCGCCTGGCCCCCCCCACCTGTTTTTTTCTTTTTCGTGCTGTAAAATCTGTCTGGCAGTGCTGGCGTATCTGGGGTCGCTTCTTGCTTCCGAGAGTTTTTTTACAACTGTGGACGTCCATTCGTGACATTTTGCCCCTTTTTGTTTATAAGAGATCGCCCCCTGACTGTCCTCTTTTTTTTTGCTGTCTGGAAATCAAAAATACCCTTGGCTGAGGTGAGGTCCGCAGCAATTGGCCGGCCTTGGTTTCCCAACATATGATTTCACTTTAGTCAAGGTATTTTCCCCGCCCATCCCAACCTTTTTTTTTTGTGAGAGTTTTTTTCGGCCCCCAGCGTTTACCCTTTTTTTGTTCCCCCTTCCTCGTCACACTGACTCTTCCCCCCATAATGCGCTCCCGACTTCCTTTTTTCCTCCCTGGGCGGCCCTTCCCTATTATCCCGAGCCTTGTCCATTCTTTTGAATCCTCCTTCATTCTTTAGTGGACGTCCTACGATCCAGTGAATACCCACCCCCTTTTGAAAATCTGCAATTAAATCGGACATCCCACCCGAGGTTTTTCCCCCCCCCATTGTCCAAATGGATTCCGTTTTTGGGTTTTTCTCCAAATTTTCTAACAACCCACGACATCGTTAAGAAACGTGGAGTTAAATCCCAAGGTCGATACTTTTTTCCCTTGGACAAGGCGAGTTTTGGTCAGCTGCTTTCCCTTTAATATCTTTTTCTTACGCCGCAGTTGGTGTTGTTCTGTTTCTTGTTTTATATAGGTCACAGGTTGGCCCCAGGTCAAAAAACCCTCTTTCTGATTACTCCTGAGCAGAGTCGGTGTGAATCCACGTCCTTTTCAGTTCCTTCGGTCGGGGTTTTCCATTTTTTTGGCGGCCCAAAGTCGGACCCCCGTTATGCATTTTCTGCCCCGAGGGGTTTCCCCGGTGAAGTAGATGTTTCCCCCCCTGTTTGTTCTTCTCTCTTACACATGCCCGATCGTATTTTTTTGTCAAGTCTCTACATTTGGAGGCTGCTTTGTGCACGTAATCCTCCAGCCGTGCAAGGTCTTTGGTAATTTCTCCTCTGTAAGTTCAAACCTTCTTCCAGGCTGAAACGCGTCCTTTTCCTCAATCTTTTGCTTAGTCCGCGTTCCGATTGAGCGTGGCGGCAGCGTTTCCCCTCCCCTCTTTTCCGCCCCCTTTCCCCCTTCCCAACCCCCCTTTTTCTGTTCCTGATGCACCCTATTCCAAGTCGGGTTCGTCCGCTTGACCCTCCGGCCCCCCCTGTCTGTGGCCCGTCCTCATTTTTTTTGGCAAGGAGTCTGGTTTTTTCCAAAGGGCTCCTCCCAGATTTGCCCTTTTTTAGGTTCTTTTCCTCCACACTTTTTGCCGCGTTGTCGTCAGAATTTTTTCTAGGACATTTTTCCCCCTCGGGTTTTTGCAAACCTGCAAACACGGCACCCGGAGAAAAAACCAACCAGACCGTCACCCCCTCGTTCACACACCGGCTCTTAAGCAAATTACCCAATGGGTACATCCCTGACCCCGGCAACATGTCCCCCTTTGCCTGCGATACCGGGCCCTATCGAATGCCAACCTCTTATTTTTTGGTCCTTCCCCCCCCCTACTTGACTTTCGGAGAACTTTTGTTTCTTCAACCGCACGCCCGATTACAAGATCGTCCTTCCACCCCGCCAAACCTCCCGCTTGTTTTCCGGCCTCCCCTTGATCGGTGGCTCCTCAAGCCTTAGCGTTTCATGCAATTACGCCTCTCGGTGGACATTTTCTTATGACGAACCTTTTTGCATTTTTTGCTTTCTTTGATTGAGGCGGCCAGGGGCTTCCGTATGTCCTCTCGTTTTAATTCTCTCCGGGTTGTTACCCCCTTCGACACGTTTTTTATCGCGTTGCGACGAAACTTTTTCAACTTTGCTTGCCCATGGTTTGTCAAAATCCCAACCGTTTTCTTTGCTGCCCACTCTTTTTTTTGTTGCCCTGGCGTTCCATGTTACCCCGCGGGACGAATTTTTAAATTTTACACTTCCCTGCGCAACTTCCGTCGGTGCTTTTTTTTCTTGCAAAGTGGTTTCCCCCGCCATTATTTTTATGCATCCTTCTTTTTTTCCGGTTCCCCGTCCTCCCCCCCACAGATAGATTTTGGTCGGTCCCCCCTTTCCGTTCTGGGAATTCCGACCGGTTTTTTTCATTGGGGGCCCCTTGAGCGATTTCCGTTGCAACCCCCCATGGATTTTTTTCCTCCCTTCCTGTTGATTTTCCATTCGGGGCTTCCCCCCCTTTTTCAGTTGTCTTTTGGGCGGAATTTTTTTAGTGGTTACCATTTTTTGGTTTGAATTGTGGTGGGAACATTGGTTAATGTTTACCTTCCTGAAAGCACCCTCACGATTACAGGGTTTTCCCTATAGCCGATTTGTTTCCCAATATCCCTCAGGGTCCCCCTGGGTGACTTTTTTTTCCCCCTCCCCATGGCCGCATTCCCAACATGGACAAATTTCTCGGGCCGGTTAGTCCGTTTTAGTTTTTGTTTGAGGCCCCCCCTCATGGCGGTCAGCGCCTTTCCTCCCGATCCCCCTCTGCGTGCGGCGGTTTTTATCCTTTTGCCCCGGCCAAATTTTGGATTACATCGCCCCTTTTTCCCTCCCCCTGTCCGCGTAGTCGTCTTGTGAGGACCCCCGATTTTTTCCTGAAGAGACTGCGCTCGAGGGTTTTTGTCACCGGAAGGCTCCACGGAGGACCGGCTCCGCTGGTCTTCTTTTCTCTCCAAGTCTTTCAATATTTCCCGCGGTCCACTGAAGGGGTTCCGCCCGCCCCCCCTCCTTTTTTTCAGACTTTCCGTCGTCTGTGTTTCCTTGGCTTGAACGAGCTTGAATACCAACGCCGGGATGTGACGAGTATTTTCTGCAGTTCGGTTTCGGGCCGTGTCTCGTAGATATATTTCCCGGGGTTTGCGTGCTTTTGCCTACTCGTTTGTCTCCTTTTTAAGTTGGTTCCCATCGCGATTACATTTGCTTGTTCCCCTCCAACTTTTAGTGCAAATTTTGTCTCGTTCCTTTCGACTTCCCGTTCCCCAGTATTGTCCAAGCGCGTTAATAGTTTTTTTCCCCCACAAGCTCTTTCCGTTGCTTCTTTCCGGCACTTTTATTTGCAAGCCACTCTCCCCGGCACATCCTTCTTCTCGTGCGACCCACATCGTTTACAAAGGATTTCCGTTCCTGTTTGGAGTTTTTTTTTGCGTTCTATATATCATCTGTGTATTTTTTTTTCCTCCGAGAATTTCTTTGCCACTGATATTGTGTCCATTTTCCTCAGCAGCTATTCGGGATCCGTCCTACCCAAGTGGGTTTATTTTTGCCACAACCCCCTGTTTTCCTTCGTTTCCCCCACTTCCACCGCTGTTTTTTTTTTTCCATACCAGCCACCAACTCGCCTTTTGTTTTTTAGGTTCCCCGCCCTTTTGATGGTGGATTGCGCCCCGGGGCTCCTTTGTTTCTTTTCCGTACAACAAACCCTTGGTAATTTTCCGACCTCTGCATTTTTGATTCTTCAAGTGGGCAGTCCCCTTTTTTGGTGTCTGCAGTTTGTTTTAGCCGAGTCCCCCTTTTTTCGACCCTTTATCCGGCCACATTTCCCCTGGAAAGAATGATCATTCGACCTTTGGCTTTTTCCCCCGTTTCCCGTGATACACCCCAATTTTCGGCCCCCTTGAGTCCCTTTTTTAAAACCCTCTCTTTCCATTTTCCTCCTTTCCCGACTTTTTGGTGGTCGTAGCTCTCCCAGGGTTACAGACTTGGAGAGCAACTTTGTCCTTTTGCAGCCAAGTCTAGCTCTAGTCGGTTCTTTAGGCCGGGCACTCAGGCGCAAACCGTTATTTTGGCCCTTTTCGCCAGGCCTCCACCCCTTTCCAGGTTTCATCCCACCCTTTCCCCTTAGTCGTCAGACTTGAACTTTTCTCCTCGAGACCAAGCTTGACCCCCATCTTCCCCCCCCCCTCATCTGCCTTTCCCCCCGGCGACTGTCTTCTGGGTATTTGTTTCTCCTGCCGTTGGGCCACGAACCCCCCCGGTTTCCCCAACGGTTTTTTTCCCCCCTCTCCCCAATTTAATTTCGTCGGCATTCGGCTGATTGGACCCCCAACCCCCCACAAACGATGACCAGTGTCTCTTCTCAGTCCTCCGCTCTTGTAGCCAACTCCCTTTTTTTTTGGAGCCCGCATCTTTGTTTCCCAACGATAGTTCCCCCTTCCTATCACTGGAGCTCTAGCCGTGAATTCTCTCCACTTTTCCTTTTTTCCTTCTTAGGCGAGGTAATGAATTCGGACCCTCTTCGGATGACCTCTCTCCCTTTCGGGTTCCTCCTTGGCCCCGTGGTGCACCCAAACCCCCCCCCCCTTTTTTTGCGACCAGGGCCGGAATTCCGCGCCTGAAACTCTGTCCAACGTTGGCTTGTCCGTTTGCCACCGCCCCTCCCCCGGAGTTCTCTATCCGTGCCTCGAAACTTCCCAATCTTTTACTTTCTCTGTTGAGTTCTGAAATAAACCACCGACTTAATCCCCCCCCTCTTCGGCAGCTGACTCCCCCCCCCGTCCGTGGGCTCTCCGGTAGGAATAAACCGACTTTCAAGCAAGCCCTCGCCTGTCTGAGAAAGTCCCTTTTTTCCCACCCCTCTCGCCAGTGCCCCAGTCTCTTTTCCCGCGCCGTTGGGATGGCGACGGCTTCTCATTTTCCGACACAAGCCCCCCCCCCGGGTCCCAGCCCCACTCTCATGCTGATTTTATGTTCTTCGATTATTCCTCCCTGTCCTCCACCGACACTCGCCGATTCCACTCGTCATTTTGATTCCTTCAACATGGATTTGCCACCATTCTTTTACATTCCCTCTTCCTCCCCACTCTCCTTTTGTCTTTGAAGGTTCATTCCCTTTTACAACTCCCTTTCCACACCGATCCCCCTCACGTTATTTCCCTCTCTCTCCACTTCTAAATCGTTTTTTTTCCGTCGACCTCCAAAACCCGGGTCCCCATTTTCACTCGGTCCCTTTAATTTTGTCCCGGCACCCTCTATCTGTCCATTTTTTTTTTCAAAACCCCTGTTTTTCCCCCTTCGGACTCGTCTACCCCCCAAGAACGTTTGTTCGCCTCTTGTGACCCCACGCTACCCCCTGTACGAGTCTTCTCAGGTATTTCTTTATTCAGTCGTTTACCATGTTTCCCCGTTCATACCCCGCTTAAGCCTTGTATCCCCAAGAAATATGCCCCCTTTCTACCTCTCCCCCCCCCCAAAGTTTTTCCGGGCACCTCTCATAAGGTTTCGCGTCTTCCCCCGAGATGCTGCGGCCACGAATGCACGTAGACTTTCCTTTTCGCCGGTCATTCACATAACGTTGTTTCATGCTGCCTCCAATCGATGCTCTTTTCAGGGCCGACGCCTCTACTGGACTTGAAAGTCCTTCCCTTCTTGGAGGCTTCTTCTGTTTGGAGTTTTTCTTGGTTTGAATCTTTGGTCCCGGCTTTTTTTGGAGTTGAAAACCCATTTTCCGCTCCCTTTTGTTTGTGTCCCAGGGTTTGCGAGTTTTTATTTCCTTTAAGCTTTTTTGCGTACGGGGGTGCCCACCCCTTTTGACTTTTCCTCTCATTCTTTGTCGGCTTTGCTTTGCGAACCTCCCGGGGTGATTTGACCGCTCTTCCATTTCCGAAATTTGGCGTGTCCCCGTTTCAGCATTTAAGACTGCACTGCCTTCTTTCTTCCTGCTGGCAAACAACCCCTCTCCTGGCTGTTCTTAGGTGCGGCCTCTCCCATTGGCCTCTGTGCATCCGGTGCTTTTTTTTCCCCGCTTTGTCTTTTCCCCTTTTCTCCAGATTCAACAGTCCTTATTGTCTTTAGTAGTTTCGTGTGTTCTGCCCATCTTTTGTAACTTCTGTTCCTGCATTCGCCCTTCTACTAGACCTCTTGGGACATCTCGTTCGGCCTTGCCGACTTCCGAATTAATCCCCCCTGGGATCCTTGCATCCGAGATTCAATTCATTTCGCGCCCTTCTGTACTTACCTAGATCTTTCCCCCCCTTCAAATTGAACCTTTTTTCTTTCCCTGCACCCCCCCTGGCATCTCTGTAAACCGATGGCCCCTCCCCCCATTGCCCTGTTTAAAGATTTCCGTTTTTCCTCCACCCCCACGTACAGAATCCTGTTCACTTTCCCCAAACTTTCTTGTAAGCGGCTTTCCCTCTTTGACACGAGTTTTGTTTCTGCGGCTGCCCACTTCCTCTCCCTTTTCTTTCTGTTTTTTCCCTTCCTTTTTTTTTTCCGTTTGTTTGTTCGTCGTGGAAATGTGCATCTGAACACCCCCCCCTTTGTTTTCCCCAGGCTTGGTCCCGGCGGTTGGGAGGGCTTGGTTTAACGTTCAGTATTCTTTCTTGTTTATTTGGCTTCCAACCACACCGCCAAATCAGTTGCCCATTTTTTTTGCCCCCCAGTTTTTTTAAATGGTTCTTGTTTTCGTATGGCCCAGGGGCTCCCATTGCTGGTTGCCCATTTTCACCGGATTTCTCGACCTGTCTCTACGATTTTTTGGTGGCCCTGATTTTTCCAAGAATTCCCCTGTCCTTCCTGGTTGCCAGGCTGTCAATAACATCTTTGCCCCTTGTTGCACACGCGTCAGTCCGACCTAGTATTTCCATTTTTTTTTTTTTTTCTCCTGCAGCAGTTCGATGTTTTTTGGACCCACGTCTGTTCATGAGAAACTGTCCTTTTTTTTTGTGAGTGAACATTTGTTTCCCCCGTGGATGGCGCCCTGCTTTGACCTCCCCGGTATCTTGCACGGTTCACGCCGCGGGTCGGCCCCTTCTTCCTTTCCCTCACCTGTCCTATCAGCTTTGTGCTCTACTGCACCATTTTTCCCCCAAGTGGGGCTTCCCTGGCCTCGCTTCCCCGTTTTGGTCTGAATTTAGCCCTCGACCCGTTCAGCTCTTTCTTTTTTTGGTGATGCCCCGGTTGTGGTTTCCTTGGTTTTGAACCCCCGACATCTTTCCGGGTCTCCCCCGCTGGTACGTCCTCTCCAAAGAAAGTATCTTTTTTCTTTGTCGCTTCTTCTTTGGGTCCTGTTTCGCCCGGGCACCCTTTTTAACCTTTCCCCTTTCACAGAAATGCCCCTTTTCTGGCT
>Ga0179593_1412745_pt1 | contig 11888 bp, 14 predicted proteins | sample CZODoug2_1_08_16_FD_185931 | JGI IMG/M metagenome (GOLD analysis project Ga0179593, IMG submission 185931) | Vadose zone soil fungal communities from Angelo Coast Range Reserve, California, USA - CZODoug2_1_08_16fungal (PacBio error correction) | ecosystem: Environmental > Terrestrial > Soil >... | reverse complement strand
CGCATAACGGATCGTCCCGCGGCCAGCGGTGAGTTCCGCAAGAATGGGTCGTCGCGACCGGGTGAACGCCTGATGAGTGCCGCCGGCGGACCCAAGAGGGTTCTACAAGGGCACTTCGAGTCGAAGGACCAGCTCGTCGCCGAGGCATGTGCGAGGCCGTGGAGACGGGCGATCTGCGACAAGGCTGGCGCGCGGCCTCTAGGAAATGGGGGGGGCTGCACGGACTGCCTACCTCTCCACTGGTCACCGAGACAAGTCCGGCCAATGGGATGCCTGCTGTCCGGCGATCGGCAGCGACTTGCCCGAAGCGACGAAAAAGACCAGGGCGGCGCGAAGGCCGGCTTGCCTGAAAGATCGTACGAGATATCGATGGCCGAGGAAGTACGGAAAAGCTCACGCGGCTCCGCCAAGGCGGCGTGTCCGCGTGGTCGCGGTATCGACGATGATTGGCGCGCTGACCATGTCGGCGGATAGTGACGACCCGAGTTGTCGGCGGAGATTTTCGAGGGAGGCCGAGATGAACTTGCCGTTGGCTGACGAGCTCCGATCCGGCAACTTCCTCAGGCTTTTGCGCGCGTCGGTCACTCGAACGCGGGACGCAGATCGCCGACGCCATCTATGGACCGCGGCGGATCCTAGTGGGACGGGCCGATAGAATCCCGCGGCGGCAAGCAGCCGCGGACGGGATGACGCTGCCTGCGCCGCGCAGGTCTGATCGCGACTGAGAGGATTTCCCCCGTGGAGACGGGCGGCACTCCCCACCTGCACGCCTCCTGCAACTGACGAAGGGCTCAAACCTGAGAAAAGGGCAAAATCCGTGGAAATCGCCCTTTCGCCGCATTGCCATAAGTCCTTTAATGAAAACAGTTTCGCGAGGAGTTTCAGATTCTTGCGACGTCCCGACAAGCTCGGCAAGTTGAAGCTCGTGGACCGGGGACGCAGGAAACTGCCGAAACGGTATGTGGTGCGTAATCGCCAGACAGGATCATCAGCTTCCTGCAAACCAGAAAAAGAGCCCAGGGCTGGGCATGCCGGCCGACGTGGTCCCGCTGGTGCGGGTTTCGCCAACCACCAGCTTCCCGCTCCCTTGTTCGCCAGGGAGACACGTGGCGGATCTCGTCCGTTGGCGCCAAGCCGCAGATCGCGCAAGGCACGGATTCACGCAGACATGATGGGGCAACCCGACCACGTCATCCACGCCGGGGTTCACGAACTGGAGTCCGACGTGTTGCTTGCGGGCACCCTGGCGAAGCCACAGCCGACGAGGCGGCAGGTCAGGTCTTCATCCTAGAAGAGCACCAATCAGAGCGGCAGACGAGCACGCGGTCTTCCGCGCCCGGCCGAAGTATGGATGCAGAGTTACGAAACAGGGAAAGCAGTGCTGCGCTCGCACGCGAACACGGCGGCCTGCGACTCTTCGACCCAGTGCTGCGTCGTATTCTACTCGGGCCCCACGCGACCTGGAGGAGTTTGAGACGATGCAGCAACTGAGTGAATCAAGGGGGAGCCTGTTTGGCACGTGATCCGCATCGATGGGAGAACGGTGTGTCGTTCAGCCTGGCAACCATGATCCCGAGGTGTTCGCAGAGCCGAGGGAGGGGACGTCGGCTGAGGTGTTATGGCTGATCCAGACAGAACACGGCGGAAGGAGGCCTGATTCAGGAGGACATTCGCGTAAGGTGGTGGCCAGGTGGGACCGCTTACACGCCGGCGATACGGGGGCCGTGGGAGCCACCTTGTTGGGTTCGCCCAACGCCGAACAGGGTTGTATCATGCCAGGGAACCGCCGGAACGAGAACGGCTGGCCGACTTCATCCCGGGAAATCCGGTGCGCGCCGGCGAAACAACGGGAGTGCTGGTACAGGGGCAAGGACGATTGCCGAAGCGCTCAGAGAAGAGGGTGCCAGTCGAAGGCAACGCCGCCGGAATCCTCGAAGGCCTGAGCGAGCGCTCTTGCGTCAGTGCGGATAAAATTCAAGCGCGTGTCGCCGGCCATCGACGGCGGAGATCCAGGCAGCACAGGACAGCCAGAAGCTATGGACGATTGGCTTGATGCGATGTCACCGCCAAACAAGAATCATGCGATATTCCTCCCGTCGAGGATGGCGGTTGCGTGCAGGATAAGGACAGTCAGGTCGCCTCAGCGCATGACCATCCAAAATGAAAGGTCCCTGCCTCACCATCGTTGACTACCGTTGCGTGCTGCGGGCAACGCGCCAAAACTATCTGATACCCGACGCCGACTTGAGCGCATGATGCCGTGGCGTGTCGCCATTTGGTAGGAGATAGCGATGGCGGACGGCACTCACCTTCGCCAGCAAGTGTGGGACAACGTGCGCGGCACCCGAACATCCCATGACCCCGACGACATTCCTTGCCAAGGCCGCGACATGTGTCACACCCGTCCGGCGCGGAGAAAGCTAAGGCCCTGCTTCTCAGATAATTCGATCTCAGAATAGCGCTGCCGAAATTCGCGAGCTGCAGCCTGCAGCTGCAAAACTCTCATTGACCGCTACCGCAACATACGAAGTGAACGTGAAGAGTTTGACATCAGAAGATATACGGTCGTGCCGATCAAGTCGCGATCCGCAACGCTTTCAGTGATTTCAGCCAGATGGACGGTCAGTGCCTTGCTATGATCACCGACGGTAGATTCGCGAGGCAAGACTGTGGATTCGGATTCGGCTTGAATTCACGGCGGTACGCGGCACGCGAGCGGCTTTTAGCGTGACGCTTCATTTCCGCGCCTTCCGTGCCGGGCCGCCCCACGCGTTCTGGATGCCCCTGGCCACCCCCCCGTTGCCCCGCAGCCTCTGGGCCGTGTCTCGGCGTACCGAGACGCCCGGCGGTCTAGTGGCGCCCGGTAGGTCGCCGGTTGGAGGTTGGACATGTCGCCGTTGTTTTTTTAGGATGCAACAGCGAAAGTTGCGGGTGTCCCGTTGTTCCGGCTTCTACAGCGGACCGGTATCGCGGTGGAATCACGGAAAGCAGGTATTTGTAGCGGCTGGCGGCTATTACTATCCGGGCAAAGTTTGACACGGGCTTCGCGATGAAATGGCCAGTTATCTTGATCTCGGCTATCCGTCGTGAAAATTAAAAATTGGCGGCGCGTCGCTCGCCGTTGAGGAATAGAGCGACACGAGCCGTCCTCAAAATTATGAAGACCCCCGATCAAATGGTGTGGATTCTAACCGCCGGTTCGACAGGATGCAGACGGCGGGTTCCTACGCACACCGCGCTTGCGCTTGGGATGCGCTGGTTACGAAGAGCCGGGCGATCCACTTGATTACGAGGCTTATTGCAAGGGATGTGCGCAGTTTTAGCCCCGCCCCTGGCAAAACAGGCGAGAACGTTTTTACACAGTGCAAGACGAGCCGTCATCTGATCCGCTACGAAGGGCTACGCCGGATCGAACGTTTTGCAGTGATAGACGCTGCTGGCCCCTTCAAGTACGGACCTGGTCGGGACCCCCACTGTTTATTATACACCTCAATCTACCGTCGCATATTTTGGAGCGTGCATGCGCCTACAGCTGCGATTAAAGTGATTTCTTCCTTTAGGTAAGAACCAAGACGATTGACTAGTTACTCCAAATGGTGGGACAACATGCACCAGGTACACTGGAGACAAGTACTTGTCAGGCGGGGATTGGGCTGGGGTCAGGAAATGAATCGAAAAGGGGGAAGGACGACAAAAGCGCTGGGGATCATTCGCGGATACGGCATTCACGTGGAAGAAAAGCTACCCGTCCCGCGCCCTGGCATAAGGATTCACTTATTCCTGCGTATCGGCTCGCCTCGCAACGCAAAGGTCTTTATCAATCGAACTTGTTCTCGCCAGCTACCTCTTCTCTACCTCTTCATTTGCTCTGCAAAAGGTCAGTCAATCATGGCTCTTGCCTTAGTGCCTAAGCGACCCTAATACTCCCATACCGATTGTTCTGATCTCCTTTTTCTAAGTTACTCTGCCCAGATCCTCGGGGATCTCAGGGACTCTCATCGGTACATTATTCTCAGACCCTCTTAAAACCTAACCCAATGGAGTAACATTAAACTACGCAAACGTTTTGCTTTCCCGCCCCCTCGTTGAGCCAACAACATTATTACCGCCATGTCCCGTACTTAAACCTCTCATACCGTTGGATGTCGCAATTTGTACGCGGTTCTTTGGCACGGTGTTGTGGAACAATCTCAGCAACGCGTTTTCAAAAGCTGGCCGCTCTTTCTGGGTTCCAGATCAGTCATCAAACGACGTGAGACACCATCATGCAGCGATCAGCGCGGATACATCCTTCCCCTCTTTCACTGAGATGGAACCCCGAGTGGCCACCGTTCTGCGAACTTGCCTTCTGCACAGAGCTCCCGTAGCTGTTTGTAGTACACTTTGGTTACCATTTTTCCCATTCCTTTCCCCTCTTCCTCCCTCCATATGACAGCCTACATTCTCCTTCGGATATCTCCCGTTCCCGGATCTGATCTACCAATCCTGATTTCCCGCCCCGTATTTCCCCACCATGTGTTGATTCTAATCCAAACCTATCCTCATTCCCCGCCTCCTGGTACCCCACCTCTCCCCTTGTTTTTCCTCCAGCTGTATCGAACGCACTTTCTGGCTGAATTTTACGATTGTTAATGACTTTTTCGGCCCTATTCCTCTTATTCCTTTCGATTCTTTTCATGTTCTCCCTCCATTCCTTCTTCCTGCCTTCGATCTTACATCTCCTCGGTTCCAGTTGAAAATTTCGATAACAACCATTGTACACACTGTTGTGGCCCCTCCCCCCCCTTCTCTCTTTCCCGTCACCACACCTGATTCAGTTCTGCGGTCCCCACCGATCCTCATCTTCCCTTTTTGTTTCGCTCTGCCAGCGTTGGGCGAACCCGTCGTCGTCAGCCTGAACTAGGCTCTTTCATTACTATGTTGTGCGTTCTGCGCTACCTATCCTAGCATCTCACTTCCTTGTCTATTAACACCGACTGATACTCGCAGGGCACTTCGCCGCTCACAATGACCGGGTGTTGTCCACTGGTTAATGCGTGGTTCTTTATCCGTCCGATACTTAGCGAACAGTAATATCGGAAATAGCGCGCGCGCCATTTTATCCGGGCGGTTCACTTAGGGCTTACGACTAGTGGCACAACGCCGAGTGCTCCATGTCTCGGCTGTCTTTTTTTCTTCCTTCTCTACCGTTTGGCCCCGCTACCACCCGGCAGGCGACTCAACGCAAGCACGCCACGGCACCGAAGCAGTGTTTGCGAGGGAGCCGCTGGCAGGATGCGAGGCTAGGCTTGAGTGAGGAACAGATGCGCTTGCTGATGGACTTAAAACACAAACCTCTGGAATCGGTCCTGGTTCGCGCGACGCGGAACACATGGAGGAAGGCATTTCTCTTAGCGGGAAACGGCGGGCGTTCGCGGTTCTGACCGCTTCAATAATCCGCTCGGTTGCGAAGCGGCGTGGAAGATTAACTTTTCCGGGCGACAATTTTACGAGCTCTGGCCCCGCTGGGAAAACGGAGCGATTCAAAGCAGATCGTCGGCTCCTCTGGATAAGTTGGGAGAGCGATACGAAATCGCCGCACCAACATCAAGAAATGGCCGTGCTCTCCGATCAGGGCCGCTGGACCGCTATGGTCCTTTTTCTTCATAAGCAGCGTCGTTACGCTGATGACAGTCGTTCAGAAAGTGGTCGAGTCCGAATCGCCAAGATGAAGCAAAACAACCGTATACAGCAATACGAGACCATTGCCGACATTGCTTGGAAACGCTTCGACGGTCATTCCCGACAAAAAAAGTCACTTTCAATCGTAAAAGGACAAGGGCCGAATGAGACACCGGTGTTCCCCGAGTTAATCACCTAGAAGTGTGCGACGCGCATCGACGCTACAGAGCCACGCGCAGAGGACCAGAGAGCAACGAAGGAGTGTGCCCCTGCCTCCTCACTCTTTCCTCTACTTTTTCCTCCGTACCTCCCGTGGCGCGTAGAGGACCCACTCGCCCCCCGGCCCCGCTCTGTTCTCCTCCCTGCCCCTCTCTCCCTTCCTTTTCCGCCCCATGTTCCCCCCCCCCTGGACCCTTTTCCGAAGGCTTACCCCCCCCACACCTTCCCCCCCGCCCCATCGCATCTAGTGCCGGACCCTCCCTCTCCCCTTCTTAGTTTCCTTCCCCCTTATTCCGCCCTGCTCGAGCCCGTGCCCATCCTAGCTACTCTATTCTCGTTCCGTCCTCGGTAGCAGTAGCTGACCTTAGGTGATATAGTCACATCACGTCATCGAGACGAGCGAGAAAGTAATATGGTGAAGCCATGAGGCGAGAAGCGGCTGGATTGGTGAGCGCGCAGACAAAGGACGGGCGAAGAGAGCTACGCAGCAACGAGTTATATGATACGAGTCAAGGAAGCTATCCTGGCGGGTCATGGGATTATCCGCGGTTGAAAAGGGATTTGCACGAAGCGAATCCGACTCCCCCTCGCGCGACGCAAGTCGGCGAGACAGTGCCGTTCAAGTTCATCTTCAGATGTAGCTCAAAAAGGACTCGCGCCGGGGCCCGGCGAGCCCCCCCCCGCCGCCTGTGTACTTGTCTCGTCGGCGACATTAGCATTATCTTTTGCTGAGCGAACTTACTAACAGCCGCGGGGTCTGTCACCGCGCTTGCCTGCGTGGGACCGATTGAAAAGTGAATGTTTTGTCGAGGAGCATGACCCGCGAGAGTGTTCACACAGCAAATGTCGGGAGGAATGTCGCGCATTGCTGGACGCGTTGTTTGCTTCAGCGGTGGCATATTTGCCGGACGACCAGGTCTGAACTTTAATCCCGCCGGGTGAGTGTTAGTAAACGATTTGATGCTTGAAAGAAAAAGAAAATGACCATAGCGGCCCAGCGGCGCCTGGATAGGAGAGCCCACGTGGTCCATTTCTTGATGTGGTGCGGGCGATTTCGTTATCAGCTCTCCCAACTATCCACGAGGAGCGACGGATCGGCTGTGACGCTTCCGTTTTCCCGCGTGCCAGGAGCTTCGTTTAAAAAGTGTCCGAGCCGGAAAAGATATCTTCCACGACGCTCCAACCAGGAGCGGATATGAAGCGGTCGAAACAGCGACGCCCGGGGTTTTTCCCGAGAAGAGAAATGCCTCTCATGTGTTCCGCGCTCGCGCGACCATGAAACCGATTCCAGAGGTTTGTTGGGTTGTATAGTCCAGCCAGCAGCGCATCTGTTCGCACTCAAGCCTGCCGCGCATCCTGCCGCGGCTCCCGCGCAAAACACGCTGCGGTTTTGCGTGCTTGATTTTTTGCGGGAGTCGCCGCCCTGGTAGCAAGGGCCACAGAAGACTCATGGACACCGCGGCCAAAGGTCGTACGAGAGTGAACCGAACCGGATTTAAAATGCGCTCAGCTCGATTTCGTAATGTTCACCGGACGCAAAACCCGCAGGAAACCGTGGACACCACGGGATGTGAGCGAGAAGGGCCATGCGAGTCGGCGAGGTTTCGTGGAGTGCGCACGCACTCCGTTCGCAAAGGCGATCAATCGGGCCGCCAAAACAATCTTGGACCGCCCCAACAGTGGCAATTTCTTTTCCACCGTAAGCGCGCGCAAATTCCAATGCGGCGCGACCCGGTGTGTTGCAGGCCCAGAGCCGGAAATCATTTGCGGCAAAACGATATCCAAAATGGCTGCTTCGCCTCTCCACCACTTCTTCAGGCAGTCGTGCGCTCGTGCCCGCTGCGCTCATGTACGCGCTTGAGCTGCCTGAATGATGGGGATCACGCGTGTGATGACTGATTGAACCCAGAAAGGCGGCAGCTTTTGAGAAACCTGGTTGAGATTGCCACACCGGCACGGAAAGCCAGCCAACTTGAGTAAGCGGCGGAGGGAAAATTGTCCGGCCGGTCTTGAATTCTCATTTTCGGGCGGGATAAGGCCTTCCTGTCCCCTCTCACGGAAAGTGCGCTTTGCTTACTAGACCATTGCCTTTTTTCCATGACTCGAAACATTCGTTTTGATTCGAACCCGCTACCAGAATTTCCGGATAGCCGCACGTAGCTGGCGTCCACGGGAAGGCCGTCGCGGAAATCCCCCAAAGGTGGAAGATTCAGACGGGTAGGATTAATTCTGTCCCAGCCCCAATTCCCGCGGCGGATGTTCAGGGAATCGGGTGGCCACCGTGGGGAATGCAAGCGCTTGGTCTGACCATCAGTGGTCGAGTTAGCATCTCCAAAATGCGAAGGGTATTCCACAGTCGTAGCTGAGCGCGCAGTCGCACTGCAAAACGTTCGATCGGCCGGGGAGCCCGCCGTATAGCGGATCAGATTAGCGCGCGTTTGCACTGAAAACAGGTCTCGCCTGTTGCCAGGGGCGGGGCAGAAAACGGCGCAAGTCTTGCAAGAAGCTCGAATCAAGTGGATTCGACCCGGATCTCGTACCGCGCAGCCCAAGGGGGGCAAAGCGCGTGTGGTGTAGGAAAACCGCCGTCTGAACGTCGAACCGGCCGTTAGCATCCACAGCCAGTGTGATGGGGGGTCTGCAGATCATTTTGGAGGACGGCCTCGATACGCTCGAGGTCCTCGGCGAGCGAAGCGCCGCCAATTTTTATTTTTCACGACGGATATTAGCCGAGATCAAGATAACTGGCATTTGCATCGCGAAGCCCGTCCATCTTTGCCCGGATAGTAATAGCCGCCAGCCCGCATCAAACAAAGACCTTGCTTTTCCGTGATGCCCCGCGGCTCCCGGTCGCGAGAGCCGGAAAAAACGGACACCCGCAACTTTCGATGTTCGCATCCAGAACGGCCATGTCCACACTCCAAAAGGCTACCGACCCAGTTAGCCCGTGACCGCGGGCTTCTCGTTACGCACTGAGACGTCCAGATGCGGGCGGGATTCAAAGTTGTTCCAGTGTCAACCAGAAGCGTGTTGCAGTCGCGGCACGAAGGCGCGGAATGAAGGGGTTTCACGAAAAGGTCCGCTCGCGAGTAACGCCCGTTTGGAAATTAAGCCGAATCCGACACAGGCTGCCTTCGCGAATCACGTCGGTGATCAGAGCAAGGACACTGACAGTAATCGGTGAAATCAATTGAAAGCGTTGCGGGATCGGCGAAGTGAGCGGCACGACAGTTCGCGGATTGTCAACAATATTCACGAGTCACCTGTCGTATGTGGCGGGGTAGCGGGGCATGGGAGTTGCGCAGAGGCTGCAGCTCGAGGAATGTCGGCAACTCTCGAGATCGAATATCTTGAAAGCAAAGGGCTTGAGCATTTCCCGCGCCGAGGACGGGTGATTGTGACCAGGTCGCGGGCTATGCAAGGATTTCGTCGCGGGTCATGGATTTTCGGGGGTGCCGCGAACGTGTCCACACGATGGCGAAGGTGAGTTGCCGTCCGCCAGCGCTATCTCACAATGGGCGACCACGCGCCAACGGAATAGGCGCTCAAGGTCGGGTCGGGGTATAGAGTAATTTTGGCGCGTTCCAGCCGCACGGCAGGATCTTTCATTTGATGGGTCATGCGCTGAGGACGAAACTGACTGTTTCTTATCCAGCAGCGCAACCGACATCCTCGACGGGAAGGGAATATCGCTGATCTTTGTTTGGAGGGGGTTGTTTTGAAGATCGCATCAAGCCATCGTCGAGTGCGGGCGGTCCTGTGCTGCCGGAGCTCCGCCGCGATGGCCGGCGCCAGCGCTGTGAATTTTAGCAGCAAGACGCAAGAGCGCCTCGCGCAGGCCTTCGAGGAGAATTCCGGCGGTTTGACTTCGAGGGCACCCTCCTTATTGAGGCGCTTCGGCTAATCGTCGCCACATGGTCCGCACCTCCGTGTTGTTTCGCCTGGCGCACCGTGGCCCGGATGAGTCGGCAGCGGTTCTACGTTCCGGCGCCGTTTCCCTGGCATGATACACCAGGGCGTGGTGCGCCGAAACCACAACAGGGTGCTCCCAGCGTCCCCGCTCGCCGGCGTGTTGTCAGCGGTCCACATGGGGCACACCTCCTGACGCAGAATGTCCCCCGGAATTCGGCCCCTTACGCCGTTTCTGTGGATAGCCACACCCAGCCGAACGTCCCCCTTCGGGCTCTTGCAACATCGGGGATCAGTGGTTGCCAGGTTTGACGAAACACGGCTCCAGGCGACGGGATCCAACGGAGGCAACAGGTCCCCCCTGATGCCACCCAGTTGCGCTTTTGGCGCTCGTCTACAACCTCCAAGGTGGGCGCGTGCCCGAGTAGAGAAAATAGGATTGTCGCGCAGGCAGGCACCGGGGTCTCGAAGCGCAGGGCACGGCGCGTGTTCGAAGTGCGAGGCGCAAAGGCCACTGCTTCTCTGTTTGTAGTTAAAAACCTTGCATTGACATAGCGGCCGGCGCGGAGGGAAGACCGCGTGCTCTCGTTTCCGGGCTCTGATTGGTGCTCGAATCATGATTTTGGGAAGAACCTGGACCTGCCGGACCTCGTCGCTTGTGGGCTTCCGGCCAGAGGTGCCCGCAGCAAACACGGTTGACTTCCAGTGTTCAGTGAACCCGGCGGCGGCGTGAATGAAACGTTGTCGGGTTGCACCCATCATTCGCAGGTTTGAGAAAATCGATGCCTTGCGCGATCTGCGGGCTTGCGCCAACCGGACGAGGTCCGCCACCGTTGTCTCATCCTGGCGGAACAGGTAGGTAGCGGGAAGGCTGTTGTTGGCGAAAACACCCCCGCACCAGGCTGGGGGGGGGGGACCCCCACGTGGCCGGCAGTTTGCCCATGGCCACTGATCCTTTTCTTGGTTTTGGGCAGGGGAAAGCTGATGAGTTTGGCGATTAACGGCACGCATTACGTTTCGGCAGTTCCGCCGCCGGCCACGGAAGCTCAGACTTGGCCGATTCTTGCACCGTCGCAAAGAAATCTGAAAAACTTTTCGCCGCAAAACTGTTTTCATGAAAGGACTTATGGCAATGCGTCGGGCCGGAAAGGGGCGGATTCAACGGATTGGCCCTTTTCTTCAGGGTTTTTTAGGCCCCGTAGTGTGCAGCAGGCGTTTGCAGGGGAAGGGTTTGGGAGTGGCTCCCGTCCTCCCGGGTGGGAACATCCTCTCAAGGTTCGCGATAAGACCTTTTCAGCGGGCCGCAGGCCAGAGTCCTCCCGCGCGCGGCTGCTGCCGGCCCCGCGGGATTCTATCGGACGTCCTACGAGGAGGGCCGCCGCGGTCCGAAGGATTGATGGCAGGCCAGATGTCTGAGTCCCCGCGGTTTCGATTTTGTGACCGCCGCGCGACGCACCAAAAAACCCAAAAAAAGACCTGAGGATGGTTGGCCCGCGAGCGGAGTCGTCAGCCAACGGCCAAAAAGTTCATCTCCGGCTCTCCTCGGAGAATCTACCGCCGGACAACTCCGGGGTGGTGTCGGTCACGATTCCGCGACCATGGGTCGCGCGGGCCAAATCATGTCGATACCGCGGACCAGGGGCACGCCGCCTGGCGGTGGCCCGGCGGGAAGCTTCCGAAACTGTGCCCGGCCATGATTCTCGACGAGCTTTAAGGGAAGGCCGGCCGTCGCCCGCCGCCCGGTTTTTTCGTCGTTCGGGTGGCCTTTGTTCGGCTGCCGATCGCGGACAAAGCAGGCATCCGGGGGGGCCGGGATGTCTCGGTGACCAGTGGGAGAGGTAGAAGGACAGCCGCAGGCCCCCCCTTTCATGAAAGCCGGCAGGCCAGTCCAGCCTTCGGCAGATCCCGCGTCCCCAACAGGGCCTCGGCACATGCCTTCGGCGACGGAGCTGGTCCTTCGACTCGGAAAGTGCTTTGTAGACCCCGCTTGGTTTTTCAGGCCGGCGGCAACTCATCAGGTCGCCAGGGACCGGGTCCCGCGGACGATCCCATTCTTGCGGAACTCAACCGGCTGGCCGCCGTGGACGATCAGTTGCGGG
>Ga0179593_1628772_pt1 | contig 11889 bp, 10 predicted proteins | sample CZODoug2_1_08_16_FD_185931 | JGI IMG/M metagenome (GOLD analysis project Ga0179593, IMG submission 185931) | Vadose zone soil fungal communities from Angelo Coast Range Reserve, California, USA - CZODoug2_1_08_16fungal (PacBio error correction) | ecosystem: Environmental > Terrestrial > Soil >... | reverse complement strand
CTGTTTGTGCCTGGTTTTTTTCCCCTCTTCCCCAAGTAGCTTCCCTTCCCCCCCGTCTTTCATTATTCTGAATCGTCACGAGCCCTTTTTGTGGGGACCTCTGTCTTTTTTTTGCTTCCTCTTTCTTTGGTAAAATCTTCTTTGATGTGGTCCACCTTACGTTTTACCTTTTACACGGAGATTTCCACCCCCCCCCTGGTTTATTCCCGCAAACTTTGTTAGGTGTTTCTCACTCCATTGGAAGCGGGGACCTCTCCTTCCCGACCCTATTTCGTGCTCCTTTTTCTTTCCCAGACATTCTCTCTTCCCCTCGATACCTCCGTTCAGCATTTCGGCGGGCCCCCCTTCTAGGAGTATGTCCGGTTCGAGAATGAGGTCTTTTCTTTTTTTCATGACATCAAAGTGCACCCTCCCCCTCCAATTCCCCCCCTATCTTTCTCGCATATTCCCCGACACACTGATTCTTTTCTTTCCACCCAGTATTTCCCCCCCTGAGCCCCTCGCTTGTTCCTTTGTCTTTCTTTAGTCTTGGCCCCCCCTCCACAGATTTTTTTTCTTCCTTTGGCGCTTTTCCTCTTTACGAACCTGGAGTCACTCTCGAGAACCGGTGGCGCTTTTTTTCCAGTCCCCTCCCCCTGACCTTCACCTTCTGAGCCCAACCAAGTCCTTTAACCCCCTCCCAAAGGTCTCCTTTTTTCCATGACACCAATTCCTCTTAAGGTCGCTTTCTTGGGTTCTTCCTCCCTTTCCCATCTCCCTATCGCGATGGTATTCCTTTGATTCCCTGGCAACCCCCCTTGCGAATCCTGTTTTGGAATTCTCCCTTCTCTCCAATCCCCTCTTGCGATTTTTTATAGTTCCGTTTCTGAACTTTTTTTTTTTTTTTGAGATTTTGCGTCTACGGACAGACGCTTTTTTCCCCCCAAAAAGCTCCTTTTGGACCTCCCCTCTCTTGCACCTTCCCATCTCTCTCGAACCCCCTTCTTCCCTCCGGTCCGCTTTTTGGAATAATTGATCACCCTGTGACAGAGGCGTTCCCCATTCTCTCCCTCCGATCTTCCTCCTCGCCCTTTCCCCTTTCCCTCTAGACCCCTTTCTCTCCCCCCCCCTTCCAAGAGTAAATGCCCGGATTGGTCGCTAAGTTTCCCCTGCCCGAAATGACCCGGTCGTGAAATTCTTTTTTTGGTTTTCACCCCCCCGTGGTTATCCAGGCCTTCAAGCTATGCCTTCGTGACCGCGACAGGGTAAAATTCGGAATTGTCAAGCACTCCAATCCTGCCCGTCCTCTTTTCTTCTCCGAGTCCCCCACCATTTGGGGCCTCCTCAGCATTTTCTTTTTCTTTTCTGATCAATTTGACGCTGCGTCCCAATTCCCTGCAGTCCAGAAGTTTTTTCACTCCCTTTCCCCTTGTTCTCTCTTCATGTCATTCATTTGAACGTTTTCCTTCTCACCTCCCCTCCTCGGAGCGGGAACTCGTTTTTCTCCTTCACGTGACCACAAACCCCTCCCCTCCCTGGGACTTTGTTTTAGCTTAACGTACTATTTGCACCAAAGCCCATTGCCCTTAGGTTGGACCGGACTAGCCCGTTGGTCTTAGATCCGGCTGGGGCCATAATATAGACCGAATCTATCTCTTCTCTTTTTTTTGTTTCTATTTTTTCTCTAAGGCTTCCCCCCCTCCTTCTATAAACCTCCCACATGCGGGGTGAAGACTCCCTTTTTTTCCCCAGTTCCTATGGATTCCGTCACGGGTCGCGAAAACCATCCCTCGACCAGGCTTGTCTTGTTTTCTGTCCCCCGAACCCTGCGTTACCTCCTCTGTTCCCCCTTTCTTCTCAACTTTTCCCCCTTCAGACCCTCTGGGAAATTTTCTTTCCCCAGATGCCTGTGTCTCCTCAGTAATTACGGTCCTTGCGTTCAAACCCCCTTGCAGTGACTCACTGGAGGTCTTCTTTTTGCTTTCCCCCCAAACTCTCGATCTACAACTTTAGTGTCCTTTTTTTTCGTCAAGGCCTCCAATTTCATGTAGCAGGATTCTCCTTCCCTCATGGACTTTTTTGGCTCTATTTCCTAAACCTTTTCTGTTTTTTCCGTCACTGCTTCATGTATGCCTTTTCCCCCCCTCTCACACAATACTTTCTTCCCCCCCTGCTTTTTTTCATTGTAGATCTTTTCTTCCTGATTCCAAGGCCTCCCCCTCTTTTACTTCTCCCGCATTCCCTCTTTCTCATTATTAAGTAGACGGTGAGCCCCCCCCCATGTTCCTTCTTTTACTTTGTATATTCTCTCACGATTACTTTGAGGCTTCTCTCTGTCCTTTCCTCCCCCTTTCCCCCCCCTTTTTGTGTTCCTCTAATTTCGGTTTTTCCAACCCCCGGGGGGACTTCTTTTCTTCGCTCGACTGTCTTATCGCACAATTATTTGATTTCTACGTTTGATTTCCAAAAACCTGAATTGCAGCTTCTTTTGTCCCATCTTTTCCCAATTTTTTCGCGATTGTTTTCCCCCTGGTGGCTATTTGACTTTTCCTTTTATGAGCCAAAACTCCTCCTATGCGGAGAACTATAGTCTTTTTTCTGATTCTCTACTTTTTTTTCCCTTTGACTCTCTTGGCCTCTAAACTCATTTTTTGGTAGGTAGAAGCTTCTTTTTCTCCGCCAAACTGTTTTCCCATATCATCTTTACCCCGTTCTTAATGCCACTGACTTTCCCTGTTTTTTTTTATGGGGTCCCCGTTTTGTTAACTAATATTCCAGACCTTGGCTCTTTCCCTTTTTCTCTCCTTTTCCCCCGGGCGGTTTCTCCTAGGTAGTTCCGGTTTTCAATATGGTCTTTTTAATTTGCTCTTCCTAACTCTTTCCACCCCGGACTTACCGAGCGCTACCTCCCCTCATGCATCCTGCTGGGACCTCTCTTAGGATCTCGGAGCGCTTTTCTTTTTCCTCTATTCCTCTCTTCAGATTTAAGTTGAAGTGTAGGGACTTCCCTATATCCGCTTAAATCCTTTGCGCCCTGCCCCCTTTATTCGCCTATTTTCCCTCCCCGATGTTTCCTCCACCCATTCCCGTTTGATCCCGCATTCCCAAAAATAACCAGCTGTGCGACCATCCACAGTTATCCAAAACCCTACTAGACCCAGGAAAGGGCCCTCCTCATAGTTGGTCAGGGATGCAGCCAGGGATAACTCGGTCACGTTACCGGTCTCTACCCTTTCTCCCTGACCATTTTAAGAGTCTCTTGTTGGTTTCCACCACCTTCTTCGCCATTTTTAGATTCTTCCCTAGATTTCTTTCGGCTTCACGCTGTTCTTTAAAGGGCCGGGTGGTTTCGTGAGCTTTTTTTTAGGCTGATTGACTCAACTCTGTCTGCTCCTTCCTCGTAGGTCTGCACCCGGGGACTTTTGAATTGAACTTAGCATCGGGGAACTCCAATTAACGGACCTGTCTGTGTTTTCTCCTCCTGCTTTCGGCATCTCGACATTCTTTCCGCTGGATCTTTCAATAGTTGTGAGCTCTCGTGAAACCTTCCTTCGTCGGGGAGATAAGGAGTTCTCACCCCCCCCTTTTCCCGCCTTTGGTGCGTTTTTTAGCATTTCGGGTTCCCCCCTTCGTGGCACGTTCGCCACCTGGCCCAAAGTCCCCCTTTCAAACCCACACGACTTCCCTCCCCCGTTCGTGAAAATTATTCCTCACCGATTCTCCTTAAGCTCGCCTGTAACGTCTTTTGCGGCAGGAAACGGCGGCCCAAACATAAAAACCCGAAAAAAAATTTTTTTTTTTTTTTGAGTTTGGCCAGAGCTTTACTCTTTGTTCTAGACCGCATTCTCCCCGTAATTTTCCTTCCTGCCCCTCCGTTAGGGGTGTGCTCCGAGCACAAAGTCTCCCAGCCAACCTCACATCTTTTTTAAATCCCCATACCCCCAGCACCATTTGCGAACGGTCACGAGCTGGGAGTTTTCCACTCCCCTTCACCCTTAACCTTGTACTTCCCCGGCCCTGTGCCAGTTTACCGATGGAAACCCCCCCTTGTAAGACCTGTCCCCAGTAAGTTTTTTAACCTCACGAAATCCCCTGACTTCCTGGACTTCCCGAACAGTGGTGGTGCGCTCCTCTCCGATCGCGCATGATGAAACCCAACTACCTTCCTTTGCCCTGCGAAGCCCCTCCCCCCCCACCTCTCTTTCCTTCTTTCCACGGTCGGTGTGGACCTCAACGGCTACCTGGACAGATTTTCCCCCCCGACCTTTACCGCTTGATGTCATCCGATTTTTCCGCCTATAGAGAACCTCCTTCACTGCCTGGATTCTTCTTTCTTTTCCCCTCCCCCCAGATTGTCCCCCTCGTTTCCCTTCTTTCCCGGAGTAGACAGGCTCTTTCTGCTTTCTCTTTGCGTGATCAACTCTACCGAATTTTCCCTGCTCCCCCTTTTCCCATCACACTCCCTCCGTGCCGATGCCGATTACAGTTTTGGGCATCCTTCCACAATACCTCCCTTCTCGATTTCAACGGTGCCTTGCGTAACCTGAATTCTTCGAATCCCCTATCGTTTTCATTTTCCTCCTTGTGCCCTTCACTCCCTGAACGACTTTTTGCGACCTCCTGCGACTTCTTTAACGCGGTGTGGCGTTTGAAACCCCCCCCTTTGCGTGTTGCGATTTTCCTTTTCCTCAAGTTCCCTCTTTCACGGCGAGTCCCCCGCAGTTTCCTTTGACATTGATTTCCCTCTTTTGTATCGACTTTCGCGTGCCCGAGGCTCCTTTTCCTTTGAGAGATTTTTTTTTTTTGCTGGAACCCGCTTTCCCCCCCTAAAAACTTTCTAGTCCGGTTCAATCATAGTTCAGTGGACCTTTTTTTTTTCAGCTCTTCCCCGGAGGGATCACCCCCACTGCGGTCTTTATGAGGTCCCTTTTGCGAGGCATTGCGGTCTTCAAGAAAATCCGTTCCGCTTGAAGGCTCTCGCCGCTGAATCCGTCAATGGGTGAGTTTCGTTCTTCTGCCGGTGGCCGGCGTCAACCGCCAAGGAGCCTTTTCCTATTTACAAACCTGGTGAGCAATCCTCGGCTATGTCCCGAATTGTTTTTTTTTTCGGCCAGTCCCCGAGTTACATGCTGAGATTGGCACCTAATAAATTTCGCCGGGGAAATTGTGTTCCTAACCCCAGTTCAACCGTCAATGAATGGCGTTTTCTGTATGTTCATTGTCACTTAGCCGGCATGTACGTTTTTTTGGCAGACTCATCAGGCACCCACATAGATGTGTTCAGACTCCAGAAATTTTTCATCTCATGTGAGGTCGGAATTGTTTTCGAATATTTCCTTTTCTCTTTCGTGCACCCCCCCCACCTTGACCGCGATCTTTCTTCGTGTGTAAGCTGATTGTATCTGTTTTGTTGTGTTTCCCATGATTTAATTTGGGATTCAGCGATGGCTCGAGGGCGATATTTTCTCTCATTTACCTGTCACCTTTTTATGTATAGGTTCCCTTTAGAGTATCGTTGGATTTCTTCGTTCTGAATAAAAACTGACTTGAAGTTCCTTGTGTTTTTCTGTCACTCATACTACGTCTTACCTCCCCCCTTTGGGGAAACTTTTCTTAAATGGTCTATCAACCCATTCTATGATTCCTTTCGCAAGTATTTTTTTTCTCCCTTGTTTTCCGTTCTAACTTGGGCTTCTGAGACCCTATTTTCTCGGGATCCTTCCCCTAGTCCCTTTCATTACGTTCACTGAGAGAAATGTAGGTCTATCTCTACATCACGGTTCCTCTTGGCCCCTAACTTTCTAAACCTTGTGGCGGGTTTTTCTTTGTTTTTATGGTACTGACCCCTGGCCACGGGCGTGGACCATCGGGCCCTCCATAATTTCCTTCTTAGGTTATTGAACTCCGTATTTTCTTCAATTCCTTTGTTTTGGTACCTTTTTGGCGACCTCTTCCCTTCTGTACCCGTAGTTCTAGTTCCCCTCGATATTTCCAGCCTCCATCCTGGGCTGATACGAGGATTGGGTCCGTTCCTCCCGTTTTCCTTATCTTCCCGATAAGCTCCTCCGTGCTCAAGCTTTTTGTTTTATATTTTCCCCTTCGAAACCCCTCAAAAGGAACAGATCAGTTCGGGATTTCCTATAATCCCCAGTGTTACTATTGGGTCCCTTTTTCTTTTCCGAAGCTGTTCACGCCCTCTTGTGTCACCAAGAACTTTCTCTCAACGCACTCAACCCCCTCCCCAACCCCCCTTTGCCTTATACCGCTGGCGTCTTTTCCCAGCCGGATCCACCCCTCGTGAACGTAACGCATTTTCTCCAGTTGTCTCTTCCCTCTCCTGCCGTGTTTGATTTGGAGTCCACACCTAGGCGCTCCTAATTCCCGGCAGTATGAGGAATTCGATTTACCCCGGGTTCAATCCTGAACACGATTCCGGAGGGTCCCTGGACGTTTTTGTCCCTTTGGTTTTGTTCTTTTGCTTTCCTTGCTCCTTTCTTCGGTCTTTTTAGCCCTTTTTTTCCCCCCATATTACAGGTGAAGGAATATTTTCACATAGCGGGATTCTCTAGCACCCCGGGTCGCATTTTCCTTTGACTTTTCCTCTTTTTTATTAAACGCCGCGCTACTCTCGTGAGGGCACCCGTGGCCCTGGAATGTGCGATCTTCCCAAAAGCTCGTCCTAGCCCTTCATCTAAGTGCTTTGACTTCTCTTAGGTCTTCCTATACGGTCTAGTGACCCTCCAAGTGGTTACTGCAAGGTTTGCATCTGTTCGTCCCCAAACCCGATTGTTAAATTCCCCCTCCCAGATTAGAATTCTTACTTTTAATACGCTTTTTTCTAGTAAAAGGCCCCCCCCCCCTTTTAAATCCACTAGGGGGGATAATGGTGCGAGGTGGATGAAGAACTTGCCTATTTTATATCCTCTGATCCTTCTCATCCCCCCCCCTGACCCTGATCTTTTTGCATCCTCAAGTTTCGCAAGGACCAACGCCAACGTTCTCCCCCCCCCTCCCTAACTGCCCCCCCTCAGTCCCTTGTTTGGAGCTTGTCAATTCTGCCAGTTTCCCCGACCACCGAAAGTGTCCCTTTCTTTTCTCAGATTGCCCACTTCAAGCTTTCCCTTTTTGGAATTCCACACCGCAGGTGAGATCTCATTATAGGGGAAGCCGATATTTTCCCACTTCCCTTTTGATGTGGTTTGAGACGGAAATCCCCTCAGACTTTACCACAAACCTTTTCTCTTTCCCTCCAGATTCTTCCTCCCCTACTAAACATCAGTTTGCTAGGCAGTCCTCTCCAAGTTCTGGTCGTCTTTGCGTCCGGAAAGTTTCTTTCCCCGATGTCTTTTTCATCAAATCGATTTGAAATGATTTTTTATCCCCCCCTCTTCAAGTACTTTGGTCAGATGAACCCTGTAAGTTCCAACCTCTGGTAACTTCCTTCTATCACAATCACGCTTTATTATGTTAGGAGTTTGCCGCGACTGGCCCAGCCGCTCCTGGACCTCCCTAACTTTTCTTGATCCCCTTTTGCGATCTTTTCCTTCCCCCCAGTTTTGGGCCTTCAATAATATTGCAGATCTTTCTCTCGGTGACGCGCTTTACAGAGGCACCAGACCCTTCCAGTTTCTTTTTTCAGACACACGTTTTCATTTCCCTTAGCGCGAGCGTGAACTAAGGGGCCCTCCCTCCCCCTCCCCCCCCACAAGAACGAATTTCCTTGGCTTGGGGTTTCCGAGCCGTTCTTCAAGTTTGGCTTCACCGTCTTTTCTTTAGGACTCCTTTTTTCAGATTTTTAGCGGCTGGGCCATTGGCTCCAGCGAACCCCCAATATATTTTTCCATAATCCTCGTTTTGAGTAAGGGCGCTGTATGCGGATTTCCCTGGAACCCTTTCTGTTTTAGCCTGAGTCCCGAGGAACGTTCATGACTTCCAGGAGAGTCCCCCCCCCTCCAAGAGCGCGTGGCGTTTCCTAGGTTTCCCCCCTGTGATGTGGCTTGCGTTCAGTCTCCCCTCCGGTGTCGCACCCCCCCTTACCCCCTTTCTCTCTGCTGGCGGTTAGCTTTTCGCTTTTTAGCGACCGTGTCCAACAATCATCGCCCTTTTGATTATTGAAGATGCCTGGTGAGCAAACCTCTCGTCCCTCATTTTCCCCGGTGCTTTTCGAAACTTTTTCGGATTCACGACTATCATGCAGAACGATCGCCTTTCTCTCCTGTTCTCCTAGCCGTTCCTTGTTCCCATACCCTTTCCCCCTCTTTGAATTCTCCGACACTTCTCTTTTTTCTTGTAGGGGGGATAAGCGCATCGGACAACAGGTCAAACTTTTATGACCGACGGCAGCATCTCTTTCCTAGACTCCCCCCTCAAACTTCTTTCTCGTAGGTCCCGCGTTACGTGCCGAGACTATTGTTCAAATGGTTTTTAGCTTGGTATCCTTGGCTTGTGCGCCTGATTTCCCGTCCTCTCCCCACGCCCCCCTTTTTTAATCAACGGGGCCTGGTGGAATAGAGGACCCCTCCTGACATTCGCACCTTATTTCTTCGCACCCCAGTCCCTTCGGCTTTTTGAAATCCCCCTCCCTTCGGTACCAGGACGTTTTTGTTTCTCCCCCTCTTGTAAACTGCATGGTGGATACGTTGTTTTCATTCTCTTTCGCGGATGTCGTCAGTGCAGTCGGACTTGTCTCTTTCTGGGAGAACCGTTTTTTGGCTCGACAACCCACCTTTCCCCCTTCTCCCTTGTAGTTTCTGCCACTTCTTCTAGACGAATCAAAATTTCGACCCTGTTATTTCTCTGCAAACTCTCCCCCGGATCCCCTTTTTGTTCGCCTGTTATGTTCCCTCCTATAAAGGCAACGGGGGACAGGATTTAGCCTGTTCCCCGAATCGTCTTTTTGTAACCCTTTGAAAGCTCTTTTGACCTTTGTGTATTGTGTCCTTGTTTTTTTTCTCCACAAAGATGCGGGGGACTGTCAGGGAACAGAAGCCTCTTTTTATAGACCGGACCCCATAATTGTCCATTCTCCCTGCCGAGCTTTCCCTACCTCGCAATGAGAGTACTCGGTGCCTAACGAAGAGAGACCCGGTTGACCCTAGGCCGTTCACTTTCCACAGTTTTTATGGGCGATACCCATCATCGATGCTTCTTATTCCTTCAATCTCGGTCACCGTCCTATTAGTTTTTTTTTTTCCCTCCCCCCCCACCCTTCAAGCTTAAAATTTTAATAGCACACGACACAAAGTCCCCCCTGTTACCCTTACGTTAGTGGTCGTCAGACTTGAAACCTTCCCGTTAAGCTTCTAGACCCAGGTAGCGCAAAGTTGGCTTCTCTTCCCTCCTTTTACTCAGTTGTTGTTGTTTTTGCTGACTAAGCCTTTCTTCCTCTCAACCGTTGCATCTTGCTTAACTCACGATGCTCGGTACCTCCTGGTTGGTCTTTTTGAGCGTCTTTTTTTCCGTGGTAACCCTTCTTTCTTTGTTTGCGAATCTTAGGTCGCCGATCGTGACCCTTTTCCACCTTTTTTTTTTTCCTTCAAGGGTATTTCCTACATCGCGGGATCTCCTTTCTTGATTTTTGGCCGCAGCGATTTCGCGGCTATCTGGTACAGAACTCCTCTATCTCTTATCGGGACATTTATTCTTTATACTCCCCTTTCTTTTCTTCCGGAGATGCTATGTTTTTGGCGGGGGTTAGCTGCTTGTCCGGTCTGCGTTGCTTTCTTGTTTTTTTTTTTTTTTCGAACCCCTTTCCAAAGTACCCTCCATTTCCCTCAACCGACCCGCAGTTCCTGGCAAACCGCAACGTTTAGGAATTATTTTTCCCCCTTTCGAACTTCTTTTTGTCTCTTCCAGTAACATAAAAAAAACCCTCCAAGTTGGCTCCTTTTTCCTCTTTCAGAGCTTATCATCGTCCGTCCCTTCCTCTTTTTTTTCAGGTCCCCTCCGAACACGGCTTCCTTGAGTTGCGATCCATAGCAACAACCCTGCCACTTTTGCCGCAACTTTTTTTTTTACCCGCAAGTTTTTTCTCTCCCCTTTGTGGCGCAGCACGCCCCTTCCCGAGCCACCTTCATTTTTTACAATCGTCCCCAGTAAATTTCTTTTCCAGCATGCCCCCCCCTTGGGTTTGCATCGACGATGAAATCCGCCGAATTTTTCTCTCTTGCATTCGAGGCCCCTTCTACCCCCAGGCCCCCGATTCCCTTTTTCCGGATAGCGCCCTTCCCAATGCCATTGCCATCTGCAGCAATCTCCAGACAAACGTTCCTCCCGTGACTTCAATCAAACGGTAGCAGGACCTACCGCCTCACCTGGACAGATTCTCCAAGACTCGCGAAAGCCCCTAGATGTTTACCTTGTTCCTCCAATGATATCCCCCTCCGCCTGACCATCCCTCTAGAGGATTGGTCTCCCTCCCATGGCCCCCCGTGAGGTTACCCTTTTCCCAAACAATGCCCGGCGGGATTCGCAGGCTCTCCCCGCTTTCTGCCTTCTTTCCCGCTTTATTTTTGAGCCGTCCTTTACATACACGCAACCCAAACGCAATTATAATAGATCGCTCTCATTTTTGCTTCACAAGTTTGGCCTCCATAATCCGCCTATTCTCTCCGAGTCCCTTCAGAGCTCTTCATCTGCCTTGAATTCTCCCTCCCCCATTTTTCCACTTTGGTTAAGAGTCGAATTCCTCTCCGCATTTGAACGCTTTCCTCTCCCGTAAAGCTTGAGCTTTTCTTCCCCCCGGAAACTTCTTGGGATGGTTGTCTTCTCCAGAGTGTCCTGTTAAACCTTTCCCGCAGTTCCCTGCGGGAGGACCGGACTTTCTTTTGTCCTCTTAGATTTTTTTTGCCATCGCACTTTCCCCTTCTCCCTCTCTCTCGTTTTTTCCTCTCGACTTTCTTCCCTTACTCCATCCAGTTCAGTGCCCTGATGGTGCCGCCTTTAACGAGGACTTTTGGACCTCACTTTCGTGCCTCCCGTTCGGGGTGCTGCCCCTGTTTCCTTCCCGTAGGTTTCCCCTCGTTCAAATGCTGGAAGGCTCTTCGAATCTGAAACGACCCCAACCCCACCCACCACACACAAAAACAACTCCCCACACACACCTCCCATTTACCACACACCCAACCCCCACCTCAAAACCCAAAACAACCCGCGCTTCCACCCAAAACCCCAGCCCACCCGCAATCCTCCCCAAACAACACACCCCCCCCCCCCCCCCCCCCCCCCCCGCCCCCCCCCCACCCCCCCCCCCCCCCCCCCCCCCCCCCCCCCCCCAACCCCCCTTTTCCCCCTGGGTGAGGGATTCAGACCTGACTGCAGGTTAGATGCCTTCTCGCTCCTTTCACCGTTTCGTCCCCTGAGGTTCCCCAATCCCCAAAATAGTCGAGCGGCTCTTATCCTCCTTGGCTGGGTTGATTTTTTCTTTGCGCTGAAGCGTCCAGGTTCAATTTCCCGAGTTCTATCAATTCCTTTTTTTTGGCCCTTCGCCTTTTCCCCAACAGCATTTTCGTGTTTATGTTCATGGCATTATAGACCAATCCGGCCTGTTCCGCTTTCTTTCTGGGGATAAGCCTTGGTCCTCGGAAGGAACAGGCCGTGAATCCTGCATCCTTCTAAGTTCCTCTCTTTGGTCCCAATGCGTCAAGTTGGTTACTTGTCTCGTGCGGAGCTCCGCGATGGTCGATTTTTGACTTCTGATCCGAGAATCGGGCTTATTCCGTATCGCACCGTCCCACCCACCTGTCAAACGGTCTTCCGAAGATAGGCGTCTGCCTTATATACCCCCCCCGTCCTTCTTTTTTTTTTCTCCCCTCCTAAGCCTCTTTTTTGCAGAATATAAGCGTCCCCTCCCACTGTCGGTGTCGCGATTGGGCTGCCTTTGGATTCTTTGACTTTTAGTGTATGCTCCCC
>Ga0179593_1526920_pt1 | contig 11889 bp, 10 predicted proteins | sample CZODoug2_1_08_16_FD_185931 | JGI IMG/M metagenome (GOLD analysis project Ga0179593, IMG submission 185931) | Vadose zone soil fungal communities from Angelo Coast Range Reserve, California, USA - CZODoug2_1_08_16fungal (PacBio error correction) | ecosystem: Environmental > Terrestrial > Soil >... | reverse complement strand
TTCAGGTCTAAAACCCACCCTCTGATGGCCATGCCCCTATCGCCTCACATCTTTTGAATACCCCAAAGGGAAACGAGTTATGGTGTGAGCCCTTTTATTAGTTGGCACCGTCGCCTCTGGTGTGCCCTGGTACTTCACAGAGCGATGTCCAACCCTCTGATCTCTCCGGCCCCCCCTCTGATACTCTCCGCCCTGATTGAAGAGATGATCGTCAAGATGACGGTGCCGAGGTTGAGCCCCCCCCCCGCCAAACCCACCTTCCCTTCGCGTGCAGAAGCCGACATCTTCGCTACCTTCCTCCCCGTGATGAAGCACCTGCCGTTTCTACCACGAAATCTCCTAATGCTCGTTTTCTTTTTTAGGCCCCCGCAACGTAAATGCTCCATCGCGAGCCTTTTTTTCCTGCCCCTCCAGTTTCCCTCCCCTCTCTTCCTAGACCTGTAGAGGGAATGACGCATGCGTGCGCTGAAAACTTGAAAATCATTTCGATCTTTTCATCCCACTGGCGGGTTTCGGCACCTCTCTTTGGGCGGACACTCATGGAGGAGTAGCTTTTAAACTTTGCAACAAGTGCATCCCCCCCTTCCTCTTCCCCAAGCACCTTGCTATCCGTTCGTCGCTTGGAACACGTTTTCCCCACAGCCTGCAAAGTAAGGAAAGAACTAACTGTTCCGCTTGCCCTAATCGTAGACCACGGCGCTCTTTTTCCCTCCTGAGTTTTGTTGCGTGCCAGATCAAAGAATGGATCAAGAAGGTTCACCCCTCCTCCTCCCACTCGCCCCCTTCCACGGGTCCTCTCTCTTGCTTAATTAGCGGGTACGGCCATGATGCAAACGCGACCTTCTTCCAGGCTTTTTAACTGCTCTCGCTAGGTACCCTTGAAAGGAGAAATTAGGCTTTTTCCCGCTCTTTTTCTGACTGAGGCTTCATCGCATGATCAATGATAGGACTCCCGGAAAAGGGTCTTAGGGATTGGTGAAGGAAAGAGAGAGGACAAGTTAAGAATTTTCAGGAAACACAACCGCCTATCATTTGTTTTGTGTTAGATGGTAAAGGGTGAGAGGTCAAAGAGCCAAACTCTTGATAGTGCAGAAACTGCTCTATGAAGACGTTTCACCTATAACACTCTTGCACCGGCTTTCCCCGACTGTGACGCTAGTTAGTGTAGTTTTGTTCCTGGGAGGGTCCCTTGAATCACGTAACTCCCAGGAAACAGAAAGTGCCGTCCGGACGTCGGTTGAACTCAACGACCGAAGGATGACAAGGAAAATCCACTGTGATTAGTAACGAGATATGACTGGTTTTGTTCCTCAGTCCTTTCTTTTACCCCCCACATCGTCCACTCTTTTTTTTCTCGAGTTGAAGAGATCATGAAATTTCAAAAGTCGAAGTAATCCTTGTCCTCTTTCACTTTTTCTTCCCCGGGGTCGTAGCATAATATAGCAGGAGCACCTATGCTCAACCACCACTTCCTTCACCCAGTAAGGGATTAAAGAGAATGGATTTGTGCCTTGACGTCTTCGGCACCGCCTTAAAGCCTGGATGACAGGCTTTCAGAAATAACCTTTATGCCTGATAGATTTCACTTCTCTCTTTCGATCCCTTCTTTCCTTTTCCGTAGGATGTGCGGCGGTAAGCATATTACCTCCCACCTCTGGATCTTGACGGAAAAGTAGGATGAGATTTCAGCCCAGTTGTATCGCAATTACAGGAAGAATTTTCGGATTTGTTACCCCATCAAGAGTTCACGTAAGGGTTTTATGGCTGCGTTGGAGGGGGGAATCCACCCCCTTTAACCCTCTTCAAACCTTGATCTCGTGCGCCTCCGTGAAGGCACGAAGAGTTACCGATCCTTTTTCCCTGGCCCCCCCCCCCGGCCCTGAACTAACCTTCGTCCTGACGATGATAACAGGTCCCCCTGCTTACCAATGCATAATTTCTTCCGACAGTTTCAGTGTGGGATAAGCACTTATATGAGACTCCCCACCATTTTTTCTCCCTTTGCCTCGTCCCTATATCGAAAAGCTATTCATTTTACGAAGGATTCCCCTAGTACTTCCGGTGGGTGTTGGATTAATACGCTATAACAAATTAGTTACCCTTGAGTTGATGCAGGTCCCGTTCGACGCTTACACCGGGAATCTCCATTTGCGACCGTATACCAGCCAGCCCTTTTTCAGATGACACGCGTTTTACTTAGCTGCGGCATCCGGTTAAGCCGCCATCTCCTTACTCCAGCGTTGAAGTTTCGTTTTCAGAAGGCGCACGGCGAAATTGACGCCCCCCTATTACACCTCTCTTTACTTCTTCCCTCCCTTTGTTTTTAGCGATGCGCTCGATCGTGTGCATCCTGCTGGCGTCCTTATATTCGTCCCACGTAGAGTCAGAAGTGAAAGATTGCCTTCCAGCCAAAAAGAGTTATAGCGTTTCGCTGCGAGTTTTCTCCACCCTCCCCCTTGTTCTTTAGCGTGTATTCATTCCAGGAGATCCAGGATAATTTATACGCTATGAGGCTTAGAGCGCGTAGTGATTCCCTGAGAGGAGCGGAATCAAAACCAAAAAAGAAAGTAGATCTAACTTTAGTCATGATCTCTCGCACCGATCCGATGAAAGGCTAATATTGCTATTCCCCTCCTGGATGATTTTACTTTCCCTTTTCTTAAGAATGAATGGAAACGCAGCATCTTGAAGAGATATCTTTTAAACTGGAAGTGCCTTTTTGGTTCCTTTAAACTTTGTTTGCGTCTTCCCCTTTCCCCATACCCTGATTAAGGATGACGGCTACCCCCCAACTTTTACTCAAAAGAGCCATGACGTCTTATTGGTTCCTCTTTTTTCCAGTACGGGGGAGCTCCTAGTTTCCCGTTATTTCGAATAGTAGTCTTTAATCCAGAATCTGGTCGACGGACGCGATTCCCCCCATTCTCCCTCACTCCCCCATCCCATTCCCCCCAAGTGCCTGAAGACTACTTGCCTGAAGGATAGTTATCCCCATTTTTCCAGCCTGGTCATGCATAGGCTGTACCATGGAGTTCTAGATAATCCCCAAAGAAGATGTGCTTCGTAAAGATCGATTCAAGATGAACTTTCTCCCGCCGTTTCATGCACGCGATATTTAGTTCGGACGGGCGACCCATCAGGAAATCTGAAGGCTTTCCCTATGGACTCTTCGTCGTCCCGCGGATGATTTCCGGTTGTACCCCCCCTTTCTCATGACTCCATAAGAAGGAGCCATATTCATTTGCTTCTCACCTTTCACATTTATTGCGCTCTCACCCATGGAATAGATAGCCGGAATGTCATCAGTGATGCCTGAAGTGTTCATTCTGGCAATGAGGCAAGTCCTCCTCCCTTCCCACCATTTCTCCCCCCCTGAGGTTGCGGACCAGTTTGCACTCTTCCCCCTCGCGTCTCTGACTTAGTCGCTTTGTTTGTATATTGAACCTGCCCCTGTCACTCGTTTTTACCCTTCCCCCTTCCTGCCTCGATCGGTTTCGGTCTTCGGTCTTTGCAAGTGCTAAGTAACCGACAGCTTGACATTTATAATTTAGCCTTGCGTTTTCCCCAGTCTACTCCGCTCCCCCCTCGTTTTTGTGCCTTGCGTTTCTCTTTCGTCCTTTAAGTTCTTGGGCCGTAACCCGTGGCCGAAGAGGTCGTTTTCTGGTTGTGGTGGGTGACGGAAGCAAGAGTTTTTCCCGCCAGCGCGCGACTTTAATTCCTCCTTTTGAGTGTCTAGGTCCCATTGCTTGTAATCCTGTCGTTCCTCCGCCCCCGCTTGTTCCGCCCTTTACCCACCCTACTTTCGACGATGATAGGCATGAAATAAACTGGCGGTTCTGGCCGTTGGTCAGCTTGGAGCAACCCCTCTTTACTTTTTTCCCGCCCCCAGTAGTCTTAACGTTGTTGTGGCGCAGATGGTTTTGCCTGTACTCGGCTATTATTTGGCCCCTCCCCCCAATCTTTTTTTTTCGTTTCTTACGAGTCTTATACGATTCTCCTTTGTAAGTCAGACTCGCGACCCTTGATCTTCCATGGGCAAGGAGCGGACCGTTTTCTTCTTTCTTCTCTATTCTGAGATCTCTACTTTTCCGGCTCCTCGTTCCCGAACTATCGCTTCTGGGTGGTTTGTGGAGGGCGCTTCCATGAAGGCGGCGCTTCTCGGGGGAGTGGTTGCCTCTCTGACCTTCGAAACGTCGATGGAGTTCCCTTCCGTCAAACAGGAAGCCTGGAGTAACGCGCCCTTCTCGGGTTCCTCTATCTCTCCGTTACTCCTTTTTCTCTTGTTGCCCCCCCACGTAGAGGTTAAGCCGAAACGAAAGAACCCCTCTTCCAGATCTTCAGAGCTTTTAACCCTGTTTCACACAATTTTTTTTTTTTCTCGATACGATTCTGGGCCGCACCTCCATATAACTTCGTGAACGAGCGGCCGAGCAATCACTGTTATTGGAGAATGCCGTAGTCTTGTTCTCTCCCCTCCTCCCATTCTTTTATCTTCCTCTGAGTCCCGCGTCGTCAAAACGCGATTCTAGACTTGATTCTTCTAGAATCTGATCTCACCAATGTAACTTTCTGCCGTTCGTCCTTTTTTTCAGATACCCCGTTGCGGTGACAGAGGGACCCATCTCCCCTTATTAATTGTCCCTCCCCAACAAACAATTTTGCCCCCCCCCACCCCCCCCCGGGTATTATACAACTTTTTTACACATGTTCAGCTTCGCGTCCCCCCTTTTTGGCATCTCCTGTCACTACTGAAATGAACCTGTTAAACCCCCGAGTTAATCTTCCCCTTTCTTTTCTTCTTCCTCTTCGTGGTCATAGTTATTTATATTTCGAAGGCCCTAGTGACCCTCCCCCCCTGTTATGCCTCCCCTTTTACTTTACAGTTTACGGAGTAAGGCGGCTGGGATTTCTTCCTTCTTTTGATCTGTCACAATAGTCTGAGCGCGCACGTTCTCCTAGTTTTCCCGTGGGCACAAGAGCGTCCGGCCTTTCATGTGCGCGCACATCTGGACGGCAAACTTTCCCTTTTGTGTTTTTCTTTTTATTGAGAGTTCCGCTAGCTCTATTGCCAACCGAACTGGGTCCCCGTGACTTCTGTTCCACCATCATTCCAATAAGGGGATATTCCCGAGATACTTTAGCTTGATTCTTTCCCCTGTTACCCCTTCACCGGCTTTGCTTGGCAAACCTTCGATCAGTGCCACATCTGAAATTGTAGACCCGCCCCATCCCATCCGACTCTGAGATTTCTCCAACAGTCAAGAAATCTCATGTCTTGATCTTGGAGGCTCCTCCCTGATAGGCCTAAGAGAACGTAGGTAGTTTTTTGCGACACTTTTACCCCTACTAAGTTTTGTTGTTTGATTTCTTCGATATCCTTACTTCCCCACTGGAACAATTAAAGCGTGCAGAGCCTTTATCCACGCCTAGGACGGCCATCTGACTTGAATAACCACTTTAAGAAGTTATTAAGCCCCTATTCCACGTCTGTTTTGGCCTGTTCCCCTTTTCTTCTTTTAGTATTCATATGGTGGAAAAAATGGTGTTAGTCAGTAGTTATGTGACAAGTCGGAACCCCCCTTTTCCGAGACTTTAGTCTTAGCGGCCCGCGAACCCAGATAGCAGAAGGAAGAAACCCGAGACTTGAAGTACCGGTGCCACAACTTGTCAGGCCGGACCCGCAAGGACCCCGTCCAACACTGTTCCGGTTCACGTCCCCCGTAGAATAAAAAGTACTGAAAAAACCCGAAAAAACCCCTGATAAACCCCTTTGCCCGAGTATTTCGCTGACCGACAGGCTTCGCATTATTAGTGCCCTTGAACTCGTCTCCGTTGATTGCATGACTGGGTTTGCCCGAGAATGTCAGTTGATTCGCGCTGCCTCTTTCCAGTGCCCTTAGCTTGTCGTGCCCCGTCCGGAAGAAAGTTCGTTTCCAAGAGTGATTGAGGTCGCCTTTTCTTTATTAGCCAGTCCCCACTTCATTCCTCCCGACGCGGTCGCGGACCGATGCTTGTTCAGATGACTTTCTTTCTTAAAAGGTTCTTTTCTTTCGGTTCCTTTGCCTTGCTTTCTTTCAGCAGTTTGGCTTTTCCCCCGTCGCGTGAAGACATAATTGGCGTTCCAATAGAGCCCCAGCTTCCGTCTCCATCTCCCGTTTTCCTTTTTTTCACTCTTACCACACTGGTTTCGGACACGAGGCCTTCCCCCGTAGGCGAGCCTTCGAAACGGTGATGTGTATGCGCTCGATCTTCTTGATCCTCGAGGAATTTGTCCCAGATCTTTTTGTGCCTGCCGCTGCTTCTCTCCTACTGCCTGCGAAGGCGCGCCCCGAGGCTCGCCCCTTCCCCAGGTGCCGTTTGTAGTCATTAACCCCCAAGTTTTTGTCCTCCGGTCCTGCACTAGTTTTATACAGTACGTATAGAGTTCTGTATTTCTGGCCATATACTTGGGCCATCATGCGTTTTGTTTTCAAGTTGGTCTCCTGTTCGTCGTCACCCCCTATCTTCTCTAAGTAAGATATCTTTCCCGCATTTCTCCCCGAACATAGCTCGACTTGATTCAACTGATTTTCTTATTCCACCCCTCCCTCCTTACTTTTAGAGGATAAGATATTCGCTTAACTAACGCACTAAGCTAATGGACTGACCCCCTCGACCCGCGCCCTAGGCTTAGGCTTTGAGTTGTCGCCTTCCCTTTCTGGTATCAGATATAGTGAACGATGCCTTTAAACCCTCCTCACCAGTTCTCCTCTCTTTTCTACAGGACTTCCGAGTTGACTCTCCCCGATGAGAGAGAACCCTGACATGAACCCCAAAACCATCGGTAACGCCCTTTCCTTTTTTCGGCCTCTTTTACGGAATCACCCTCCTCTTTCCTTCGAAAGTACATCACAAAGACCCCACTCATATTTTGCGTACCCTCCTCTTCTGGTTAGGCGGAACCTGATGTGATACAAGCCATAATTACTCTTTTAGGATCCCGTTGCTTTCTTGACTATAGTAGGCCCACTTCTTGCTGTTTTCTCGCTTATAATAGGATTGAGGACAGGACAACCAGTAGGAATGAATCCTGACTACTTTCCCTTCCTGAATTGCCACGGGGAGATTCTCTCCTGCCTGAGAGGGTCCGGTAATGACCGCTCATTCCTCCCCCCCTTTCAGGGAATGTAGTCTGCTCAGTCCCTGACCATTACTGTCCAGTATTAATGCTTGCCCCTGGCCTTTCACCTAATGATTTGGTGACTTTAGAAGCTTACTGCATTTTGCTCAAGGCCGCGGTCAAAACGGTCTGTGGTTTTGCCCTTTGTTCTTGGCGTGCTCTCAAATATCCTCAGAAGGACCAAACAGCGAGTCCTTTCTGCTTGTTCCGAGGTTACACTGTACGCGCCCATCCCCTCCCCTTCGTTTGACTTTCATTCCCTAATCTTATTCCCAGTGCATTGAATAAGAAGTGCGATGTATGTGGTACACCCTTGTGGTGACGTCTTTTCTCTGTCCTTCCCTCCCCAGGTCCCCTCCCCTTTTATGCACCTCCGGTCCCTTGCCCTCTATTCCTGTATCCGACCAACTCCTGCGGATTTGACAACGAGTGGCAGCCTTTCTTTTTTGTGCGGTCCCTTTCACCCCCCCGCTTTCAATATAGGGCTTGCAGAGCCGAAGAACGTCTCATGTTACCCTATCCCGTGGGCGCCAATTTTTGGGTCTCTTCAACCCCAGTCGAAACCACTTTACTTTGACTCCGTTGAGAGCCCCCCTCCTTCCTTTGCTTCGTACTCAGAGCTCGATCCACCGAGGTCAAGCCCGCGAGCATTGGTACTGAAATACAGCTCACTGTTCTGACGTTTTCCTTCTTCTCTCCTTGGGCCCCTTTTCTTGTCCGTTTCAGCTTTAGTAGTAAATCCGCCGTTAGTTATTCGCCGTGGTGGAGCATGAATCTCACCGTGTCTCTCTCTAACGTTCCTGCTGCGCCATTTTACCGGTTTCCACCAGCTGTAAGAGGTTTTGACGGCTTTGATGTTGCTGGGTGGAACTAATAAAGCCATTTCGCTCCTTGACTTCCAGACCTCCCTTATCAAGTTTCTCCGTTTCCCTGGCACCCCCACTGAAGCATTTCACTCCATGTCTCGGGAGATCAGGAAGAGCGTTTCCGTTCCCCAACTTTGATTTTGGTCCCCCCTGACCCTGCGTGTTAGCCTCCCGTACGTGGCCCATCTGTTCCAGAACTCTGGCCATTTCGAAGTTCTCTCTCGCATCTAACCTTGAAGTGTTGTTGACTTTTTTTGTTTACCCTTCTCGACCTCATCCGAATCGCCGTCAAGCGATGTGACTCTGGCTTAGTTGAGCGTCTCCGCGCGCCTTTCCCCCCCCCCCCCACCCCCTGCTTCTTTTAAGACATTTTTTGTTGTTGACCACCTTCGACATGCGTACCCCAACGAGTAACGTTTTCACAGCTGACTTCATCTTTTACGAAGAACCCCCCCTTTCATTCTCTTGTGCGCACCTTCCTTTCCCTGAAAAACCAAAAGGAGCGCAAGAACTCTGCCATTTGCCAGGGGGATCACTATGCGAACTACGCGATTCTATCTATTCCATATACCTTGTTGTTGTGGAGTGCGGGAATGCGCTTTTTGTCAGTCCCGGGCACTGTCTAATGTGCGGCATCCTGCCCTTTTGCGCACCGATTTGTTAAGGTAGATTTCGAGTTAGCAGAGATTACATCTACCCTGTTTTTTTCCCCCCAGATTTTGTTTCGAGTTCGTGTTCGCAAACAGCAAATTCCTTCCTCAATTCCTCTTTTCTATTTGGAATCGCCCCCTGAATCCTAAAGCTCAGCGCTAGCTTGCGCGTCGTGTCCAGGTACAATCCAACCCCCACCCCTTAATTTTTTCTGACGACTCCACTTTCGTTACCTCCTTCTGCTTCCACCGAAGCCGCTCATTATGACTTCACGTACTGGATATACTTTTGACCCTTCCGATTTTGTTCAATGTCCTGCTTTTTCCCATGGCTCGTCCCATTACGTTTCTGAAACCAGGTGGGTGTACATTAACATGATTGTCGATAGAGTCGTCCCGTACCCGTCCTCCTTCGCTCAGTTTCGCTTCTCCCGTTCCGCATCACCCAGACTCCCCAGACCTTGCACTTATTGAGTTGGCCCAAGGGGCGCTCTCCCTGTATAGTAGAGCGTCCGCTCCCCCCTATGCTCCGGACTGGAATAGCGTTCCTTAATCGCGCCATGCTCGTCCCTACCCCCAAGGAAAACGTGAATAGACGCATTCAACTTGACCCACCACTGTTGTTCCCAAATTTTGCTTTTCAGCCCCCTTCCTGCCTCTGGCTTACCTCTTCGTGAGGTCTCGAGCCACTCCAGAAGTTTTTCTTTACTGGTCAGCCCACGGTAAGTCGAACTCGGTTGCGCCGAGTGTTCCGCGCCCGCTCGTCTTTTCTTTCTTGAGTACGCTGGGAGAAACCTAACGCGACGGCGGACTGTTTTTCCTGTTTTCGACTAGCTTCCCATCCGATATTCATCCCTTTTCTGTTTAAGTAAGGTGCACGGCGCCAGCGCCTTCTCAGGCTTGGTAACAGCAGTCAACGTTGTATTGTTTCCTTTCTCAATAGCTTGGTCCCTCTCCGCCGTGAGCTTTCAGATTGAAGTTAATTGCGGCTTCTGTTTTCGGGGCAAGCGCATCGTCACCCTTTTCGTTCCCAGTTATCACGTTGCGTACACCCGTTCCCCATCTTGGCTTTTTTTTTACGATTTCCTTTCACCCCTGCTCCGAGTCCCGCGATGCGCTTCCCCCATGCCACGACTATGACCCACACCAAGAGGGACCGGTTGTTGCGTTCCGGCGCGATCTTTTCCGCCGCTTATTTCTCCCAAGTTTCACGCCAAGACCGTTCAAGAATCAGTGAGCGCGTGCTGATGTTCGTCTCAGGCCCAAATTTCCGTGTTGCGTCTTCGTACTGGGACCCGTCAGCTCCCCCTTTGCGCGAGCCTACACCCTCTTTGCAGAAGATGTGTTGAGTCAGGAATGCTTGACTAAACTGGCGGGAGACAGCCCGGCCCGATACCCAAGGGGCTGAACGAACTGGTTCCTTTCCCCTCAAGTGTTTGTCTCCATCACTTAGCGCCTAACGATGATCCCTCTATGCCCCCACTAGCCGTTTACGTTGGCCTTTTTTCCGTTGAAGACCAATTCTCAACTGGAGGCTTTGTAGAGGTAGGACTGATTTGGAGGTTCTCCCCCCCTGTTTTTTCCTCTGAACCGGAGCTCCCTTTGTGATTTGCAGAGTGGTATTTTATTTCCCTTTCCCCCTCCCGCGTTTTACAAATGATGTGCTGTCCCTCCCGAGCCGGCAGGAAGCAGGGAGGAGAGATGGCTCACTGATTTTCAGTTTTATTGGTTCAGGTATTTTCTTACTCCTCTGACGAATTCTTCGACTCTTTTCTTCGACCTGCTTGAGTTTGAGTTTAAGATAGGGATCGCGATCTTTCCCCTACCCCTTCCGTTTTCGTTCTCCTCGCCGAGTTCTTACTCTGCGAGGGTAGTAAGCTAACATTAGGAGACGTAGGGTTCTCTTGGCTGAGATCTTCTTCCCGCACTCTCAAGTATTTCTTGTCCTTTTGTGTTTCTTCTCCAGTCGCACCCGGCAGCCGGGTGATCCCTCTGAGCAATATGGCGTTTTCGAAATAAGCCGGTAGCGTACCCTCCCTCTGATCCGGGTGTACCGCAATCTTTTTTGGCAGCTAATAAAGTTCCCCCCCGCCTTATGTTCCACAGATCCGATGGTGATAAATTCCCCCCTGCCACCGACGGACCTGGAGGTGGATGTCTCCTCCCATACCCCCTTCCTTCTTGTCGGACCGCGTTATGCTGTTCGCTTGCCTTTCATGTTGAGTGTCGAAGCCTGGCACCGTCGCGTCCCATTTGTTTCCTCCCTCGGCCGCCCGGCTCCTGAGTTCAACTCCCTTGCAGCGGCGGCGGAACCTACCTTCTCTTCTCACAGGCAGCTGAGCGTCAGAGCCACCCGTCGACTGGTCTAGACCTTTCTTTTTTTGACGGACGGTGTAAGACCTGTAAGAAGTCCAGAAAGTCCCTTTTTCCCTTGAATCGGCGCAGCGATGTATTCTCTTTCAATTCCCCAACCTTCGCCCCGTCCGGGCAGTCAACTTTGTCCTACATTTACCTTACGGATAATTGAATGCAAACTTTCCCTCTTGACCACCGTTCGTTTTTTTTCCGCGTCCATCTTGTGGCGAATCTCCAGATTTCCCCTTTTTTTTCGAACGTGCAAACCTACTCGTGCGCCCTGCAATCACCCCCCTATGGGAGAGCCCCAGTAGTGTGGTCAGTGCAACTCCAGTTTTACTACTGGTGACTTCCGCGCGGTCATCTTTCTCATCTTTTTCTCAAGTGCCTCAGGAGATGTAGAAAAGTGTCCTGGCGCCCTTCTTGAGTTACACGTGGGCACATAAATGTAAGGGCGCCCCTGCACGGACCTTGGCCTGCCATCATCCTCAGCTTTTTTCCCCTTTTTTTCTAGTGTGTGCGGGTTGCGGTTGAGGAGGTTGTAGATCTGGAAACCTCACATGTGGTCGTTACCGACTTCCCCCCCCTTTTCCCAAAGCACATTCCTAAGTTTTTTTATCGTTCTCTTGAGTGCTTGAAATTCCGTTTTGCCTAACTATTCATATCCCCTTCTTTCTCCCCAAAGTTTGCAAATCCGCGTCCTTCAAAAGGTTGGCCATACGTACTTACTCTGTCGAGGGCCATCCACAGACTTAGAAGACCCTTAGCTTGGTGGCCTTAGGATGCCTACGCAGTGATTTGCGGCTTCCTGCGTTTTGTCACCCCAGATGACCTATTGGTCTTTCTGGAGAGTAGAGTT
>Ga0179593_1371602_pt1 | contig 11889 bp, 10 predicted proteins | sample CZODoug2_1_08_16_FD_185931 | JGI IMG/M metagenome (GOLD analysis project Ga0179593, IMG submission 185931) | Vadose zone soil fungal communities from Angelo Coast Range Reserve, California, USA - CZODoug2_1_08_16fungal (PacBio error correction) | ecosystem: Environmental > Terrestrial > Soil >... | reverse complement strand
CATCACCCCCCCGTTGTTTTAGTCCGCGATTTTTTTACCGCTTCTCCTTTTCAATCGCCTTTTCGTATCCGGCCCCACACTACTTTTGTGATGTTCTTTATGCTTCTTGCCCAGAACTCCTTTTGGGCTCCCCCCCCATTCCCCTCCTCACCTCTGCTCTACTTCTCTTTTCTCCTCCTTTTTTTTTTTTCGCTGATAATTCTGTTAGGAAAATTGGACTTTAAGACACCTCAAGTCCTGACGTTCTACCTTCCTGCAGTCCACTCCCTCCCCCCTGTAATCTTTCCGCGAGTCTTGATACGTCCCCCTTATTGCATGCCTTCGACGCACCGGTTAAAAAAACTCTTGTTTCGCGTGTCACTTTACAACAAAGTGGTTTCTTTTTCTCCGATCCTCCAAGTCGTTTTTTTCCCCTTTTTTCTTGAAATGTTCTGGAGCTTAGGTTGGAAGAATGTATGATTTAGAAAGTGACTCTTTTCTTACGCAACCTTCCTCACCAAAGAACCTTTTTTTTCTTACGTGCTCTTCCCCCTCCGACGTGTTGTTCCGCGCCTTCGCCTTTCAGAAGAGCTGTTCAATTGAATAATTTTGGACTTTTGGACCCCAGCGAACTTATGCATGCACGCCCGGGTCCTACCCCCTGTTTTTGGACCGGTCCAACCGTTTTTTTTTGAGTTTTTTTCCTTCAAGGCCTTGATGGATATCGTTGTGGAGTGTCAATTACGGCGAACTCGGGCAATTCCAAGTCTGCCCTGCCTGTCCTTTTGACCGAAATCCCCTTCGGTTAGATCCCCCCCCCTTTTTGGTTTTTCTTGTTTTTCGGGGGACTTGTTCCCGAAATAAAGTCCGGGTTGGACTTACTGACCCAGACGCATTGGCCCAGGTTTCACTTGCAACCGGTGACACCTTTTTCCCTTTCGCTCTGTTCACTCTTTACTCCATGCCCACAACCCCCATGTTCCGCGTTTTTTTTGGTTTCCCTTTGCCTTTTTTCAACCATTTTGTGATTGTCTGCCTGGATGGAGGGTTGAAATTCTTCTTAACCTCTTGACCCCTTGGCGCTTTGCTTCCCCGTACTTCCCCGCATATGTTTTCCGAGCTTTTATGAGACCTGATGTTGAGCGAATTGCTTTAATTTTTTTTCTTCCGTCTTCGATGGACCCTCTTCCCTGCCAAAAATATTTTGAGCACTTTTCCTTCTGACATCTTAGAAGAGGGTGGGCGTCTCGTCTACTTTCCAGTTGTCATCCCCCAATCCTTCCTTCTTTCTGGTGTAAGTAGTCCGATATAGCGATTTTGCCCCTCGGCCGTCTCCCGGCGTTTTTTACCCGAGCTTTTCATCTTGGGACCCTGCTGCGATGGGGGGCCTTTCCCGCTTTTCCTGACGACCTCGGAAGTAGACGACCCAAGTGAAACCTCGTACGTCCTTGACAATAACACCCTACCCGCTCCGGTCGACAGGCCCCTTTTTTGACAAGCATTTCACGTTTTGCGAGTCTTAAACCGTTGTGATATGTTAATCCCTCTTTTCTTCTTTAGTTGCACCTTACCAATGGCAGTCTTTTTTTGTGTTTCCCGGGCGTCCTTTTTTGTTTATTGTTACAGCAGATGAGAACCCCGATTCCCTACATTTTCACTGAGTACGGAGCGAGCTCAAGTCCCTCCCCCCTCTAAGTCCCCTAGTGCGCCCATGCTTGGGTGTTTCTCAACGATTCATTTTTAAGCTGGTCAGGTAACTCCCCCTTTTTACGGTCCCTCCGTTTGTTAAGCTTCCATTTTTTTTTCTCCCCAACCAACCGGAAGATGTAAAATTAGCTACCGGACTTTCAAGTCCAGAATGCCTTCCCCCCTCTTTGGATTCCTACAGGGTCCCCCAATTCTGTTCCCTGGTCCCACTTGTCTACGTTTTCCGGAAGTGTTACGTCCCGGAAATCGAATCGATACCCCCCTTCCCAGTTCCAGCCCCCCCCCCCCCCCCACCACACACCCAACATTTCCCGACTCTGGTCCAACCTGAGGACATTGTGCAATGCCCTGGTCGGCATACCAACTGTTTAGAAGGGTGGGGATCTGACGCCTCGGTCTGCTCAGCGCCCCGGTTGGGCTTCTCTGCCGTTGTTTTTCTTTTTTCCCCCATCATCTTTTCGTGATCGATTTCGACGAACAGCTGACAGACACCCGACACCGGCACCCATTCCTGGGTATGCTTCCCAGACTGGCCCCCGGCCGCCCCCTTTTTTTCGAAGATCCCTTGACTTGCGGCCAAAACCCATACTTTTTCTTTTTTAGAAGGAAAAACCTACTGTGCCCGTTTTCGTTTTTTTTCCCCCATAGTCCCTTCCCTCCGGGATGCGGTTCTCCCCTTCCCCCCCACGCTTTTTCCTCCTCTTCCCCCCGGTCTCCCCCCCTTCTGGTCTTTATTTTCTCCCGAAAAAATTTCTGAAAGTGGACAAGTGGATAGAATGGACCCCCCCGCGAACTCTTTTCTTTGCCTTACTTTCTGGCGCTCTCTGTTGCCCTTTCCAATCTGGCCCTTTTTTGGTTCCAGACTTTTGTGGTAACGTCCCGTCCCTCTGATACGTTCGGCTATGCACGCTGGGCCGGCGAAATAAATGGGATGGCGGTTTACTGTTCGTATTTCTTGAACTTATCCTCCTTTTGGGTTTTCCTTCTTGAGTCTCTATCTGTCACTACTGTTGTTTGTTTCTTTTTTTTCCTTTTAGTATGCTCCTCCTCAGATTCGAAATAAGCTAATGATTTTTGCTTTTGAAGCTTGAAAAATGAGTGTCTGGCCCTTCGTCTCCTCTCGTTACGTCTTCCCCCTCGATTTCGTTTCTTGGTTTTCTGTTCCCCCCGGCCCCCCCCCCCATTTGCAATAATAGCGCAGCAAAGATCGGAAAATAGCTCCCCTATTCTTTTGACTTTTGCCCCTTCGAGCCCCGCCTCCGGAGCATTTCTCCCATGCTTCCTTTTTTCCTGTTTCTTCACTCTAAAGCTTTTCGCGTGTTAGTGACTGGTGAGCCCGCTTCTTTTTGATGATCGGGGGTTAAAACGCAGTCAATATTGTGTCTGTTTCCCCCCCCCCCCCCAACCAATACCCACTCCGGGGCGGTTGTTGTTGGTTGTGTGGGTTGTTTTGTTTTTGGTTGAGTTGGGGTTGTTTTTTGGTGGGGTTTTTTTTGTTTTTTTGGTTTGGTGGAGAACGGGGGGGGGTTTTTTTTGGAGTGGTTTTCTTTTGTGGAGGCCCCCCCTCTTTTATACGCGTCTTTTGCTTTTGGCTGTTGCCTCTTGAGCCCCCCCGTGGTATTGTAGTGGAGTTGCGCTTTAAGCCATTTTCCTTCTTCTGGTCCAAAATCTTGTTCCCGTTGTCTCGTCACCCCAACCTCGTTTGTCCTCCCCCCTCTTTAAGATTCCCCCCAATTCCCCAACGCAGATTGGCCTCTATTTCTTTTCAGTCGTTTTGGGAGTGATCGTCTCTTCTTTTTTGGATGCCCTTTCGGTCCTGACCTCCAGGCCTCTTTTTCTCCCCCCCCTACCTTGATTCCCCACTTCGTACGCTTCAGTTTTCCGGGCATATGATCTCCAAATTGTTTAATTAAGGGACATTAGCCCCCCTTCCTTATTTCTCTCCTTTTACTGAATCTTTTCGGGTTGGATACAACCCCTTTCCAATTTTTTTAAACCCCTTTTCTTTTTTTTCCTTCTTTTTCTTTAGTTTCGAGGAAAACCGATATGTCCTGTTTGTTCTCTTTTTCTTCCCTTTTTTCTCTTCGCTGTGCGTCCGTTTTTTTTTAGGCTTCTCAACTGCCCCCCCCCCTTTACGTCCCCCCCCACCTTCCTGCAAATTTGTCCTTGCAGTCCTTTTTTTATCTCCTAAAAAAGGTATTAGTCCCCACCCCCCCCCCCCTAATGTTATGCATTCGCCCTTTCGCTTTTTCCCTCCCTCCTCGGCATTTCCTTGATGGTCTTTGATACCTATTTTCAAGTTTTGAGGCTCCTCTTTCTTCCGGGCCTGTTGGTCGTTCCCCTGATTTTTTCTCCCACTTTCCTGCCTTCTTTTAACCTATTTCTCCCGGGTCCGCTGACAGGAGGCAGCGATATTTTTTAATGCTTTCACCCGAACGCCCGCATTTCTTTTTTTTCCCTATCCTGGACCACGATTCCTAGTCGATAAGCACAAGTTCCCTATACTTATTCAATCTTTTTTTTTTGTTTGTCAGCCTTGAGAGGCCAAAAGATTTGACGCGGCGTGGCAGTTTTAATTCTGCCAGTCTTTCCCCCCCCCCTCCCCTTCCCCCCCTCATTTCTCGTTGCCCACCTTTTCTCCACCAACGTCTGGTTTCCCATTTTTTCCCCACCCTCCCCAGTCTCTCATGAATGTCAAAATCGAAGCTCCGCTCGTCTTGTTGTGTTCTGGCTCAATCCTTTCGATCTTCCTAACTCGCTTCACTTTTCTCATTTCCAATGCTTTTTCCTCCTCCGTTGTACAACCTGCCATTATCGTGACCCTTCTTTCCAAGTACGCTACCCATTTCTTCTCTCCTCTCTTTCTTCTCATCAGTGGTGCATCCATTGCCCTGATTTCTGGTTTTTTCCCGCCTTTTCTCCCATCCCCCCGACTCCAATTACTTGAAGGTATCGCATAGCTGTCCTGAGGCAAATAAAAAACGTTTCTTCCATCCAAACCCTTTTTTCTCTTGGCCTGTTCCGGGTGCTAGTGCTGCTTTTCCCACTTCCCGCCCTAACCAACAACCCCTATATGAATTGCCCGCCTTCTTTCTCTTCCCCCCCGAATGATCATCTTCGAGTGCTTCCCCCAACCCCGTCTTGTTCCTCCTCCTTTTTTTTTCGTATCAGGTTCAAAGAATCATGTCCAGACCCAGCTCCTGTAACCCATACGTCACGTTTTCCTCTGCTTCATCCAGTGTTTTACTCCACCCCCCCTCTTTTTCCCTCTTTCTGCTTCAATCGCCTTCATTCCTTCGCGGCACATGAAAATTCCTTTCTTCTTTTTCCCCCGCCCTACCCAGACCTTACCACCGGCTGTTCTGACCAATCCCTTTCTCAAACCAGCATTTTATAGCTTTTTCTTTTTTCCCCTCCTCCGTTTTTTTTTTTCTCGAGATACTTCGATGTGAGAACCCCGATTTTCCCCGCCCCCTCCCTTCCGCCTTTTTTTTTTCACCTTTTTAAGACACCATTCATTTTTCTTTTTTCCTCGATGGATGCCATTCCTCTTTTGAAGTCCCTTTTTGCCAATTTTTAAAAAGCGGGTCGTAAACTTTTTTTCCCCACTGGTTTGCTTTGTCTCCCCCTCTCCCCCCAGTTTCGTTAGGCTTTGACTCAAATGATTGATTTGGCTTTGATGCTTACCGGGTATTCGTACTGACCCAAAGCGCTGGTCCCCCCCCCCCCCCTCCACTTTTGAAGTGAAGTCGTGACTGGTTGTTTTTTTCCCTCTCTATCCTCATAAGAGTTCTTTTTCAATTCAATCAGTCGAAATGTTTTTTTTCTGCTGGCACGTCCTTATGCATTTCCCGCCGGGGATGCAACTCAGTTTTGGCCTACCCGGTTTTTTTCCATTCTGTCCTGTACTTAATATGATGTGTCGTTAACCCCTCCAGGAACCTCCATCGGGGCAAATGTTTCTCCCCCTCATGGGTCTACGAACTTGGTTCCTCATTTTTTCTCTTCCTTTTCGGGGACTTTGTATTACTGATAAGTCCGGTAGTCCAATATTTTATTACCCTACGCCTTTTTCCCTTTGCCCTGAACCTTTGCCGTGAATGAGTTCGTCTCTCCGTATTCTTGACAGTCTCCCCCCCCATGTTACTATTAGAGTGTGAGCTCCTCTATTTTGAACGTAATTTCTCCCCGGCCGGTCTGGTTTTTTGCCCCTTTTCTGACCAGCTCGTGGGCTTTTTGAACCCTCTACGTCTCTCATTCTTGTTGGCCGGATGGAAATGATATGATGCAACGCGAGGAAAGCGTTTATACAGCGGTTGATTTTGACTCTTCCCTCCCCAAACAGAAGTCGATTTTTCCCTTTTCGGTGTTGGCTTCTTTCCCTGCCTCCGTTCCTTGCCAAAATGGCGGGTCGGGTGAATGTCCCCCTCTCCCTATCCAATTTCTTTGCGGCGCGACCCCTTCCCTTCTTTCCCAGCTTTGAAGCTGTTTAAAGAATTGGAAAAGCTTGTGGGGGGCGCCCGAGCCCTTCTCCTGACCCTCCTCGGCTTCCTCCCGCAAAGTTTTGAAAATTCGGTAAGTATTGACCACCCATACATCCAGGAAGGCCTCTTCGGATTTTAATGGAAACTTTTAATTTTTGTTGCTCCTTAATCCTTTTGATCGCTCAGACGGTTCCCTCAAGTGACCCCCCCCCCTTCGCCATCTGTCAAGTCTGGTGGTATGTTCCTTCCTGACATAGTCTTTGACCAGGAGTAGACGTGTCTCCGCCCCTTCCAATCCCCCGAGATGAAGTGTAACATCCTCTTGTCACTCCTAGTTCCGGCCGTGACAGTTTAACCCCTCCCCGTCCCGTGGTTACGATTCCCCGTTTCACACCGGCCGATTCCTCTCCCTCGTCCTTAAATGTCTCCAGTCCCTGCCTGAAGGGCCAAGTTGGAATTGGATGAGCAGCGTTTTTTCCCCGTCCTTGCCCTTTGAAAAACGCCAAGGAAGGTTGGTATACGGCGGAAGTTAGGGCGGCCACGCGAATGATCGCGAGACGAACCCCTTAAACTCCCAACAACACAATCAATTTATCTTGCGCTAGTCCAACTGTACTTCCCCCTCTGAGGACCTTACAATTACGATCAAGCCTGGTTCGTCTTTTCTCGTTCCGTCATCTTCTGGAGAGCGTCACCCTTGCTTTTTTCTTTTGTCACGGTTTCCGCTTTTTTGTGCCTATTTCCTTGCGTAGCTTTTCTCCGCTCCAGCGAACAATCAAAACCCTGCGAAGGTTCCGCACGCCAAGGTCACCTTTTCTTTCTCGGCGGCCCGCCACACCCGAATAATGTGTCCGCTGCACCAACGTTTTTTTTTAATTCATCACTTACCGTTTTCCCATTCACTCAAAACGCTCCCTCTCTTGACGCTTCCCGGCAGCCCCCCCCCCCTCATGGCAATGCTGGTAAAGGCTTCCCACAGTGAAAAATTGTCTTGCCCCTTAGGCTCGTGCAAAAGTTTTTACGAAGGCGCTCGATTGCGCTATTTTTTCATGCACCTCCCGGCCCGTTTTTTCCAAGTTTTTGTGTTGTTGTTTTACCGGCCCCTCCTCTTGATTGGTATGTGATATTGGCATTCGAAACGAGTAATCACCTTGGCGCGAAGCGTACTTCCTCTTATCCTTGAAGAAGCGGAGTCGCAGACTTCCGCTTCACTATTCTCTCCCAGTAGGAGATCTCAGATCCCTTCATTGATCCCCCCCCTCTTCCGCGCCCTTTATTGACCCGCAGGAATGAGCGGCCGAACTATCCCCCCCTCATCTTTTTCTTAACCTTTGATTTCCCAACCTGTTTACGATCCACCTTTAGCGCAGCAATCTATTTTTATCTCGGCAGTTTCGAGCTTTGGTTTTTTCGAGCCTCCTTGTTTGTTTTACTCCTTTCCTTTGTGAGCCCTTTACCATAAAATTGCCTCATGTTTTGCTCGGGAGAACCGCACGACTTTAGTCGTGTTGTTTAATTTGGAGAAACCTCAGACTCGGCGAGTGTCATCGGGGGGAAAAAAACCTCCTTCCCCCCGATTTTGTGCACTTCTTCCCAACAAAATCCCCACCCGGTGGGGTTGGACGCCTTTTTTTTTTGCTTTGCTTGCCTTTTTCGGTAGAGCAGCCGGATCTTGTCTTTGGCGTCTGGCTCCTTCTCCCGCTCATGCTCCCCCCGCGCGTCCTGTTGAGCAAAATTGGGCGTTTCCGTAATCCCTTCTTTCTCCCCTTGAACGATAATCAGTAAAGCCTGCTTGATTCTTCTGGCTCTGCATGCATGGACTGCTCACTCTTCCGAGATCGACTTTAATGGGTTGAAGCCCGTTTTTTCTCTCTTTTGATCACGTCGAAAGAAAATTAAGGATGACCCACACCCCTATCCGCTGTTCCCGTTAGAGCCTGCCTTTTGCCATTTCCCCCTTCCCTATATTCATTACCGGTCTGTTTAGCTTCCGGTGATGTTGCTTAAGCTATTCCCTGCGTTTTTCTTGATACCTCCCCAAACCTGTTCAGCTTTACCCCCCATTCTGTTCCTTCCGAGTGACCTGTGGCTCGTGACACCCATCTTTGGTTTCATCGCTTGATGGGCCTCTCTCCATTTCCGTCTTTCCTTGTCTGTGATTTTCTCGACCCCCCCTAACAACGCGTTCCAACTTCACCACAAAAAGGAATGCCTTTTTCCTTCTTTGTTCAAACTTTCTTACCGAGCACCCCCGCTACAGTTAAGAAAGTAACAACCTAATCTTGAACGAGAGCCTTTCCTTTCGGTATTTTTTGTTAGTCAATAGACTACCGCTTTTTCCGTTCGTTCTTCCTTCGATTCTTCCGGCAGCATTCCCTGGCGCCTTGCCACCTCCTCTCTTTTTTACAAAAGTTTCCCCTACAGCTTTTCAAGAATGGCGTTGGGTTTCCCGTCCCCCTACCTCATTCCCCAAGCCAGCGATATCGGGACTCTTAATTCTTTTCCACCCGCATTTCTTGAATGTTCTCCAAGCCTTAGCTCCTCCACCCTTCGCCGAACCACTGACATTCAGTTTCGTCCAGCTTCAATCGCCGACTCTAATCCAACTTCCGAGAGCTTGGCGTCCCTTCCCCAGGAGATTTTTCGGCTCCTTAGATTCCGTTCTATTGCCGTCTGGAGCAACTTAAAGTTTCCTCATCCCTTTTGCAACCTACCAGGCTTCCCCTCCTCAATGCCACGGCATTTAGTCCAAGAATTTTTTTTCCCCCCCCGAGCTATACTTTTTTTGGTTCACTTCTTACGAGAGGCTTCCAAACTCAGCACCGGCTAACTCCCGATTTTTTCCCCCCCATAGTTATCATACCCCCGGTGGTCGACCCCATTACTTTACCTCCACAGCCGCCCCCAGTCCGATAAAAGTCCTCTCCCCTCCTTTTATGATCACAATTCACGTGGAGCCCCATTTGCCAATTGTTCCCTTTTTTCCGTAATGTAACCAACGTCTTCATCTCCTTGTAGGTACTTCATAGCCGCTGAGTCCCCTCCCGGTGGATGTAGCCCAACCTGTTTGGCCTTTCACTTTTGCCTGCGCTTTTTCATTTCCGCCAACCCATTTCTTCTTCGACAGTCTTTTCGACCCGTATCGCGAGGAACCTCCTTCTTGTCTCTCCCCTTAAATTGATTTGCGCTTTTTATGTCATAGCAGGCAGTTTTTTCACAATGCATTCAAGCATCTCATTCATTTCTTCCCCCAAATCCGCGCACGCTTTTTTTTTTTCTGTCATCACACCCACGTGGGTGACCGACTCCCCCCTTTTACCTCTTCGAATTCTTCAATCCTTATCCGCTCGCGGCACCCCCCCCCCTCCAACACTTTGTTGCTGCCGTTCCTTTGCACAGACCCCGTCATCTTTTTGTTCATCCACGGTTTCCTTTTCCAACTTCTGAATATATCTCTTTACTCCGGTTTTTTTTTCTCGAGCATAATGCTGCTTTTCAGGCCCCATTGGCTTTGTTTAAACGTCCCAGCAACGTATCTGACGTCTTCCATGACGGGCAGACGACCCTCATTTTTCTTGCTGCTGACGCGTTAGTCCAGGCGCTTGCACGGACTTTTTTAGCGTTTTCCTCTACCGCGTTTTCGCGGCCCTAGACCCCCCCCCCTCTTGTCTTTTTCCCACTCGTGTATCGTTGTTTTCCTGGGAGCTTTTCTGGCATGATGCTTTCGCCCGGCTCCGGAGAAAACAGCCTCCTGAAAATCCATTTTTTTTCCGCTCTGTCCTCGAAGGTTTTACTCCTCTTTTTTTTGCAAAGGCTTTTCTTACATAAGTTCCTAAATCATGTTTTTTTTAATTTCTTTCCCAGCTCAAATCAGCCTTGGGGCGCCAACACATAACTGTGTCCCTCCCCCCGTGGTGTCTTAAGGCTATGACACGATACACCGTTTCTTGGAGTGAACCACGTTCCACTTTCCCCACTGCCAAGTCTGTCTTTTTCACTTTCCTCACTCGGGACGCTCCTTTATCTCCTGGCGGACGTGGGCTGATCCATTCTTTTGGCTACCACCATTGCTGTCCCTCTGCTGGATTACTTTCTTGAAGGCGGTGTCTTCTTTTTAAGCCCCTCTTCTTACCGATTGCGCCCCCCCCCCCCCAAAAATGGGATAATGAGTGTTTTTTACGCACGCCAATTTTGCGTTCTGCTTCTTCCGTGATTTAGGTTTGCAAAACATTCTTTTCCCCCTCTTGGCAGTGTCTGAGGAAAGAGGCTATAATGCTTGTGCAGAGCTTTTCCTTGCGATCTTAAGAAAAGCGCTTTGAACAGAGTTTTTTACACTTCCCGTGTCTCTTTCCTGCTGTCCTCCCCCAGAATGAACGAAGATGGATTCCCCTATTAGGTTGGGAGTGTTCTCGCCCTCTCATTCATCGTTTGTTCCTCTTCCCAAGAACCTTCCGTCGGTAAAATAGTTAGATCCTTTTTTTGCCCCGAGGCCCGACTTCCCTCCGGTCTGTCCCTCTTGGTGATCAGGGAGCAATATTTTTTGGCCCCCCCAAAGAAGAGTTTCTCGTTTTTCCGGCGAAAGCTGAGTGACTTGTGATTTTTCATCCCCAGCCACCTTGAAAGGTCATATTTCTCCGTTAGTGAAATAACCAACATACCCCCTCCCTGCAAGTCCGATTGCGTGACACCCCACGCATTCACGTTTCCATTTTCTTCTTGCGTTTGGCTATTTTCTACCTTTTGCACCCAGCTCAATTTGCAAGGTAAAAATATTCAAGTTTGTCCAAAGGGCGGTCCTTTTAATGGCTTATCGCATCCCCCGCAATGCACAGACCTGAGTACGACCAGATTGATCCATGCAATTCCCCTCGCCTTCGCCAAAGCCAGATCTTTTGTTCCTTGCCTCGGGTTTTTTGAAGGTTTTACACCAAAAGTGCCTCTTTTCCAACCTGGGTTTTGTTTATCCCCCCCCCCTCCCCCATTTAGTCTGTTTCGTACACTTTTCTTCCCTCCCCCTTTTACTTGCTACACTTCCCTTTCTTTTTTTCCTGGTGGCCGAATTGTAAGAATGGTCCAAATGCCCACCCCCCCCCTCCGTCTCCCGGTTTTCTCCCGGACGTTTCAGTGCGTCACCTCCCTTCTCGATCTCCGCCCCAATTCCCCCGATTCAGCCCAACCACCCCCCCCTTATAAAGTCGTTAAGTGTCAGACGGGCAACTCCTTTGCTTCTTTGGCCCCTTCTATCCCGCCTGCTTTTTCTGCTGGTGACTGTCCCGCCATTATGGCGCGTCACTTCGGTTCTTTTTCGAGCACGGGCCTCTGTTGTGATGACCTGAGGAGATCTTTTCGAATTTCGCCAGACCAAGCTCGGCTCCCCCTCTCCTTCCTCAGCGTCCGCAAAATCCAGCGCAACGCGTCTTCCCCTCCCCTTAATATTTTTGTTTGCAAGAAATCAGTTTGCCCCGGTTTTTTTTGTTCCCCCGCTCCCGTCTGATGTTCCCCCCCTTCACCTCAACCCTCCTTACGTCTCGATCTACACTTGAACCACTTCCTTTCCCTTCTTCTTTAAGGAAACGAAACCTGCCAAACTTCTGCCCAGGCGGCTCGCCTTGGCCACACCTCCTCGAATGGCGCCATTCGTTCCGTTCTTTTTCTCGCTTATTGTGCCTGAATCGGCCAAGGTTTGTTCCATCCCCCTGTTTTTTTTTCCCTTCACCCG
>Ga0179593_1723380_pt1 | contig 11890 bp, 12 predicted proteins | sample CZODoug2_1_08_16_FD_185931 | JGI IMG/M metagenome (GOLD analysis project Ga0179593, IMG submission 185931) | Vadose zone soil fungal communities from Angelo Coast Range Reserve, California, USA - CZODoug2_1_08_16fungal (PacBio error correction) | ecosystem: Environmental > Terrestrial > Soil >... | reverse complement strand
GCAGAGTTTTACGCTCTTCGGATTCGCCCATTTCTTTTCCTCGGGCGCCTCCTAAGCGCGGGGGGGGGGGTGGGGTGGTTTTGGGTGGGGGCTTCAGAACACGACTTCGCTCAAGATGAATCTCCCAGTCCTTTGACTTCTGACTGGTGGTTGGTCCTACCCATAGAGATCTTCTTCTTCTTACGCCCGTTCCTGGGAGTCTGAGATGGCGGCTTGCCGGAGTTTCCCTCTGCTGGTAAATTCCGGAGTTTTTCTGCGTTGAGTGTTCGCGTTAGGTTTTCCCTGAGCGCCATGGAACGCCGGTTCGTTTTACTGGCACAAGTCCTCTTCACTCCAACCTCAGTTTCTCTCCTCTTTGCAAGCGGGAGTCTCCTTCACTCAGTTTTTTCCTGCGTGTTGCTACTTTTGTTATATTCGACTCCCCCCGGCCACCTCCAACTGACCCGCCATCGACCTCACGTCTTCTGGCCTTCCGTTGTCCCGGGTGTGCTGAGGCTGGACACTGACTTGGTTAGGGTCGCCCCGCCAACCTTCCCTCTTTATTTCAGAAAACCATGATATTACTGGTTCTCCCCCTTCTCTTTGTAAGAACCCCGCGCTTTATTTACTTTTTTCTTCCAATGTCCCTGGCGGCGCCCGTACGCTCCCAGAAAGATGATCGTTCACTCACGGGGCACCCTGGTGACGGCTCCCGAGTTAGCTCTCCAAAGTCTTCCCCTATCACGCCTCTCCCGTGTCGCCGGCGCTGGTCTTTTCCGTTCTTTTTTCTTTTTTCAAGCCTCTTGTGCCCTCCATAAGACTCCTGGACCCCTTCACCACCCGAAGTTGCAACAACATCTGTCTTTGAGGTTACCCCCGATCCCCCTTAGAAGTGGCTCGGACCCCCATCTTTGCCCTCCATGGTAATTCTCTTCCCCAAGGATTTGCGTATTGTCTCGCACCAAGACCTCGAACCCCCCCCCCCCTCTGTGGACCCCGGGGTATTTCTACCCCGTAGGATTCTCTCTCTAGCCCCTTCCCAGTCGGGTTGGTACTTCATAATGAGGTCTGTCGCCGCTTTCCAACCCCCCACCTCCCTCTGATTTCCTGCGATCACTGCGGGTGCTATTGTAGGTTGACAGGGTCCCTTCCGACCTTTACCTGCCCACACTTGGACTTTACCCCTTGATTTCTCCCTATACTTAAGCGCAACTCTTTTTTCGCTTCCCTTTTCCTGGTTGGGCAACAATAGCCACCACTTCTGAGCCTCTCAACCATTTTTTTTATATCTTGATTTCTATTTCGCCCCCATTTAAGGAGCCCCGGTCTGGCGGGGGCACTTTTTACCGCCGGAGTGGCGTCCCCCACCCGTTTTTTCTCCACCCGGCTTTTTTCGCGCTCGTTTTTGCTGAAAATCCCTTCCATGGCCTGTTTTTTTTGACAGGAGAAGCCCGCCTGTTGAGCTTGGCTCCGTGATTCGAGAGTTTCAAAATCTCGATCCTTAAACGGTTTTTAAACATCTTTGGTTTTTCTTTTGATCCGTGTTCCTGTCCATCGTTTTCAACTGGACCCTCCTCCCAACACGGCGGAGTAACGGCTCGTCGGCCGATTTTCCCCCTTTGTCAGGATTTTTTTGCATTACAGGTTAGCAAGGTCTCAGAGATCCCCCTTCCTCAGTGCCAAAGCGGCCATTCATCTGATTGTATATTCCTCCTATCCTTCCCCCCTTTTTTTTTTGTTCTAGTGATTCAGCTCCACTTAGACTAATACACTTCTTCCTTTCAGCTTTTATGGAGGTGATTGGACTCTCTCCGCCGCCCACGTTTTCATGGATTTCTCCCCCTTCCTCTGACTCAGTGAAAAGCCAGAAGTAAAGTCTCTTCCCTGGTGGGTTGCAGTTAAAACTTCAAACATCTGGTCTTCCCCCCCAGGAAAATTCAACTATTACCCTTTTCCCCCTCTCACTAGAAATATTCTTGCCCCCGCGACATCGGCCCCCCCACCTTTTCTCTGGTCACGCCCACATCTACCCAGTCTCATCCTTCTTTCCGAACGACCTCGCGAACAAAAAAGCCATTAGTTTCCTTCCCCTGGGTTTCCATCGTTTCCAGTCCCGTTACCCCGTGCCTTTTTCCTAGTCTCGCGAATCGAAAGCCTCTTTTTTCACCCTTCTGTTCGGCCCGGAATGGGGAGTGATGTCTTGTCCCCTTTTTTGCCCCATAAAGCGTCCTTTCGGGTCCTGACCCCTCTATTCTTTCCCCTGAAGGGGACAGTCTATTTTGGCCCCTTTTTCCCAATTTCAACTTTCGTCCCCAACTGCCCCCCGCCTTCCCATTTTCCCCACTTTTGCCGTTACTTTTTTCCGTACCTCGCCTTGCAACCCGGCCTTTGTCCGTAGGTTTCTCGCGGCTTCCTTTTTCTCGAAACCCAAGGGAGGTTTTTCTCCAACAGTCGAGTTTTTTTAGCTTTCGGGGGCGTCTCTACCGAGTTCTCCTTGATCGGAGAGTGCCTTGGCCAAGTCAAGACTCTCAAGGTTCCGAGAGGTTTATTGCGGATCCTGGTGTTCTTCCTGACCCCCAAGCTGATGGTGTGTTTGGAAGCTGTAAACTTCTTAATGTTGTACGGAGGCTGAAGACCCCTTCCCAGCGCCCCCGCCTGACAAGGGTAGTGAGCGAGTCTGACTTTTCCTTTTTCAGGAGAACCTCGCCGGCCAACCCCCTTTTGGTTAATCCATTTCTTCTCTCTTCCGGTCAATCGGTAGGGGAAGGCGTTGACTTTTACGGGACTTTCCTTGTTCTTTAATAATGAGAGCGGGGTGATCTCAAGCGGCTTTCCCCTCCCCTTTGGACTGATCAGTATGCCCATTCTGAACTTTTCTCCGTGGCTTACTCCCCCCCCCCCCCATTGCTCCATCAGGACATCATCACAGGTCCCCCCTTTTCTCCGTGCTACCCCCCCCCGATCCAGCTCGGGGACGATTTCTCGCCACGTCCCTTTTGACCACCTCCATCTGGGTCAGCGTACCTCCCTCACTGTTAGGTCACTGGATTAAAGGCCCACTTTCCTCTCTCCCATAGGTTCAAGGAGCCGTGGGGATGAACGTATTGGAAACTTCCTTCCAGAATTCTCCGCGTCCGGCGTCAAGCCTGAACTCGAACGCAAGTTTCTCAATCCTTTTTTTCCGGAAGCTTCACCCCCCCTTCCGTCAGGAACAGATCATGACGACCTAATCAATTGATCCCTCTTCTTCCTGGTTTGGCGCGGTATTAATTTAATTCTTGAACTTTTCCCCTGGATGGCCGAGACGGCGTGGTTGAGAGCGCTGGCTAATGTCCGCAGATTCTCCTATTTTCTTTTCGACAATGCAGAGCGGAGTCAGTTACCTACTTCTCCCCCCTTTGTTTTTTTTTTGAGTTGCTACGCGCTGATCTGCCGGGTTGGGTCTTTACCCCATTTTTTGCAAGTTTCCCTTATGACCCGTCTTACGTTCTCACGAGGAAATTTCCCAGAAAAAGCTTGCTTCCTTTCCTCTCTATGTCCGACGCACTCCCGATTTTTTCATCCTTTCCTGCCTTTCTTGCGTCAATGAGCGCTTGCGGAGTTTGTCCCACGGACCTTTTTTATAACTTTTCCTTCCCCCCCGGCTTCCGAGGATTCGCCTGACGCGGACCCTCCGTTTTTTTTTTCACCTGGACTTCATCGATCCCTTCCCCCCTTGATCCCTATGCCTCCTTTTTTACTTTATCCCGCTTCAACAGGTCATCAGTCCGCATGCCCTGATTTTTCCCCTGGGGATTTGAGACAAGCAATCGGCCCACACCCCAAAAACTGAAGCATTGGCTTTACCCTTTCCCCCTCCACTTCTGATTGACGGTACTTGATTATGTCATTAGGTCTTGAATTAATCCTTGCATCTTTCCTTTTTTTCCCCCCGCCCAACCATGATCAGCTCCCTTGGGGTTTCCAGGCGGAAGATCCCCCCCCCTCTCGTATTCGTCAGGAACAGGATGCAGGTCGTACCCTTCTGGCCTGACGTTTTGACTCCCTCATACCTGCCTCAAAAGTGGGCGGCGAGAGCGGTTTGCCCGCCGATCCCAAGATACCTCTCCCTACTGAGCGAAGCGACTGGACCGTATGGTCCTAGTCCCCCGTTCCCGATAAGACTCCTGTGACCGCAACACCCCCCCAGTTCTTTTTTTCTTTTTTTGCAGCGTTAGACCACCCCGAGGATCAATCCTCCTTTCCCCCCATTATCTCTTGTTCCTTTTGATCCTCTCCTGGGATAAAGCCATCTTTTCTTTCCTCCCTTTTTTGACAAGCGGACCCTCCCCCCTCTTGTTTTTTCTTCGACCAGGCTTCTTCGCTAACCGCGCTCACCTTTTTTTTTTCTCCTATCTCCTTAAGACGAACTGACCAACAAGCAATACTGTCATGGAGATTCCCTTTTTTCTCTCCAAGCGGTGTCCCTAATCTCCCCCCTTTCTTCTACACCTGGAGCCATGATCGCAGATTAAGTAGTGAAGATGTCCCTTGCTTTGTGTGAGGTTACCAAGTCCCCATTCTTTCTCACCATTCTTCCTAAAGAATAATGGATTTCAGTTCGTTTACTTCTTAACGGGTAAACTTAAAAGGGTCTTGGACGGGGGTTTTAACGTCTCCTCCCTTTTTGAGTTTGGTTAAGTTTTTTCTAGGCTTTTTTGGGTTCTTTTTTTCCCACTAGTCTAATGAGAAATGGACTATTTTTGTTATGAACAATCCCCCACACCCCCACCCCCCCCCCCCCCCCCCCCCCCCACCCCCCCCCCCCCACACCCCCCCCCCCCCACCACCCCCCCACTGGATACGACAGTTTCAGGTGGTTTTTTGGATAAGGGCAGTATCTCCCCAGTAATTTATAGAGATGTAACCCCACATGGTTTTTTCCTTGATCTGAGTATGTTACTCTTTTTAGGTTCTCACGAGTTCATGAGTTATCGCGGGCGGTTCATTGAGCCTTTCTTCGATTGCCCTACTTCTCGACAGATCCGAGGCGGGAAGAGGAGTAAGCCCTTTAGAGCATTCCTTTTCTACTGTCTATTTTATATTCTCTTTTTCATACCTAGTTCTGTCGATTATTTGGACGCCCGGTAAGACCTCTCTTTGGCAAGGCTTTCCCTATATCGACTGCCCCTGTGCTACCTGCCGGCAAGGATAAAGTGTCCTTCTCCCTCTCGCCGTTTCCTGGCGTTTTGCTTGATGCGTTCCTTCCTCTGACAGGACCTACCGATCAACTCAAACCCCCCAGAGTTCCAATTTCTCCTCAGAATATGACTTTGAAAGCGCTCTCAGCCCTTCCCCCTCCTTACTGACATTATCACACTCTTTGCTTCTGGTTCCCAGCACCAAATTGTTTTATGTCTTCTTGCAGTCAACGATCGCGAAAAAACCCAGCGTTTCGACGGGTATCCCCATTTTTCCTCCCTATCCCCCCCCTCCAAGATTTTAATTCCCCTCTTTCCTTTAAGCCGACTCGAAAACCATCCAGTCTTCTTTTCCCCCCCGTTTATTTTCGATTAAGATCATTTTTCTGAGTTTTACACATCCCCCTCCCAACTCCTTCTTATCTGCGCTTAATCTTGCAGTGTGAAAGTCTCTTTGCCTTTAATGATGCTACCCGGTCTGGACCCGACCCTTTTTTTCGTCGCAGTACAGGAATTCTTATTTTCTCTCTTTCCGGACCCTTCGAATGCAACTTCATGGCCGAGGGCTTTCTTCTTCTTCCTCTTGTCCGAATCCAAGGGTTGTTCCCGGTTTTTTTTTCTTCTTCTTTGTGGTTTTCTCTACTCAAATCTTTCTTTCTCCTCTCCCCCCCCATGTTTCCCCCGCCAGCAAGCGCAGGGGGTCCTATAGTCCTTTTTTGCGGATCTGGGTGCCTACCTGCACAGATGGTGGTCCCCCCTCTGATGGTGTTTTTGAACTATCAAAGGAGTCCCTGGTCCGTCCCCTTGACCCTCCCCTCCTCCAAGCCTGGCGACCGTCAGCTCCTTATTGGTCCTTTTGGCAGCGCCGCCCTGATTCGTCAGGACCAACCATTTTTGGGATTTTTTTTTTCCCGACCATTGTTATGCCTCTCCCTGCTTTTGGCCCTTTTTCCGATGGACGTGACCTGATCCGGGTCTCATTACTTTTCATATTCCCGCCTGGGCCGCATGCAAGTCCCTACCGGGAAGCTCCTTTAATAGCCGCATGATGCGCTGGAATTACGCCAACCCCCCCCCCCAGTCCTTCTCTAGCCGGGACAGTCTCCGTCCGCGTCAATGGCTGCTATTCTCTCAGTTGTTTCTTTTTTTTTTTGTTTAGACAATGTCCCTTTGGTATTACAAATCCCTCTGGGTCTTTCCCCGATTAGGAGCGGGATAAAGTGCCGAAGCCTTTCATCCGCTGGAATACGGCATTCAGTTGTAGTGAAAGTATATGTCGTGTCTGATTTTTTCCTTCTGATGTATTTTTTTTTCTGGCGTTTTTTCAGGCGCTACCTCTTCCCTTCCCCGGAATTTATCAAAGCCGAGTTTTCTAGGGGGCCTCCCCCCGGAAGTCCGACTTCCGATCCCAATGGCGATGCAGATGCGTTGTTTACTTCCTTCATCGGGTGGCGTAGGCCATCAGTACACCTTTTTTTCCCCTTTCTATTCCCTTTTTTTTTCGGGAGAGGCTGCGCGTGCTGCTATTCTTTCTTCGAGATATAATGGCTCCTCTCCCTCAACACCACAGGGGTCCTCGTTTTGATCCGGAGCAACTCGCCCCCTCTCTCCCCTTCCTCTGTTTGTTGTTAGATTGATCTTTTTTGACTTTGTTTGCTACTTCCCCCCTTTTCTCGTCTTCGGTTTTCCATTAAGCCAGCGTCGTCCCTTTTTTTTTGCTCCCAGTCTCCTTTCCCCGCACCATTGCGTGATGGGGAAGATGATGGGGGATTTTGCTTCTCCCAGAGAGTTAGCATCTGCATCTTCATGGTTATGTTGACTGTTTTCGCGCGTCCCCTTCGGCGTGATACTGCGAGCTTCCACGCTGTCTCGTCCCCCAGGACCTTTCAGGTTAGGGTTTACCCCCTTCTTCACACGAAAGAATTCCCCCTTTTGATATGAGCTTTCTTTATTCCTTTCCCGGTCCTCGCGTCCCCAGCGGTTTTTGGTCAAGTCTGGACGTGGCGAAACTTTTTAATCTGCCATGACCCGTCTCCCCTCTTTTTTCTCTTGAATCGCGAAGGCTTGCCGCGGACGGAGACCCTTTCGAGTTGAATGTTTTCAGCTTCTTTCTCCATGATCAGTCCCTTTCTTGGGCTTGTTGAGGGCCGGCCTGAGGCCTTACCCCCCCCTGACCCTTTCTCGTCACAGGTACCAGTCGGACTTTTTCCCTCTATTGCTCCGATAATCTACCTCCCCTTTGTCCGGCGAGCCCTTTTCGCCTGACAACCTCTCCGATCAAAGATAATCACCTCCCTTTCTTTTGGCCTGGTCTGTATATGGCCGGCGGCTTTGACTTTCCTCCCCCAACAACCACCCTTTTTTGGTCACCATCTTTTCGAGGATTCCATCAGTTTACCTTCGCGGATTCGACCCCCATATCCTTTTTCCCCCTTTTCTCTCCTGAAGAAATCTTTTTGATCTTTTTTAAGCAACAAACACCCCTTCTTTGTGGACACCCTGGGTATTCGACCCGTACTCGTTCAACCCCCCCCCACCCCCCCCCCCCCCCCCCCCCCCCAAAACCCACCACAGAAAAAAAACAAAAACACACCCCCCACCACCCCCCCCCCCCCCCCCCCCCCCCACCCCCCCCCCCCCCCCACCCCCCCCCCAACCCCCCCCCCCCCCCCCCCCCCCCATCCTTCAAAGGCCGTTTGATCTTCCGCTACCGCTTACTTCCGCCAATATTCGTCATTGAGATTCCTTTTGGGTGTTCCTTTTAACCGGGTACATCCCGCACTAATCTGCAAACCTACCCCCCCTCCTTCTCCCACTTCCGCAGATTAAGTCCCGCTCCCCGCTTTTTTCGTGACGGTTGTACAAATCTCTCTTCACCACTTTTTTCTTCTTCATACTGGATTTCGAGTTGTCGGATGCCTCTTTTCCCTTCCCTTTGGTTCGTTCCTTTGAAAGTTCGTTTCGTTCTCACCGGTTTTTCCCTCCGGCTTTTGTTTCGCCGATGGTGCTGAGAAGTTTTCTCCATGTTCTCTTCTCACCTGTGTTGTTACGGAGAAGCCCAGGCAGCGGTTGTGATCGGGTGCCCCTGGGCTTGCGGCTTTAAAAGTATCGCTTTTTTAACTAAAAGCGGGAAGTTGATCGCCCCGTTTGGACGTTTTTTGAGCATCATCACCAACGGCAGGAAAGATTTTCTTTTTGTACTCCCGGTTTCCTTCTTTGTTTTCCAGGTTAGCCAGGGCTGGGCGGCGGGATGACCCCCTCTCCCCCCCATCGTCCTTCCCTTTCATTGGATTATAACGGTCGTCGAGCTCTATATTTTTCTTGTGTCTTCTTTTTCTCGCCCCTTTAATTACTCCTCTCCCGTCTTTCTTGTGGACGGCGTGAGGTGACTCATATCCCTCCGCCCCTCTTGCTAACAGGTCCGTAAAGGATCATACTGCGGGAAGGCGACGCTGACAGAACTTTCTCCCTCGAGTTGTTCTTACGTACCCCCAGTCATCTCCTTATCCCCCCCCCCTTCAAACCGCTTTACGTTCCCGCAATCTCTTTCCGCTTCCCTTTTTTTCACACGTCGCTCCGAAGTCGAGGAGTCCCTTTCACCCCCTTCTGGTCACCCCCAAACATGGCTTTCCTTTCTCCTTCCCTTAGTGCGCCGATCGCGACCACCTTTGCAAACCCCTTGGGTATTCGCATCCGTTATCATTTACCGAGCCCCTTTTAACTCCCTTTGCTCCATCCGCCGACCTTCCAACTTTTCGCAACAAAGTTCCCCATGTGAGTGATTTGTTACACCGGACAGGCACAAGAACGCTCTTTATATTTTCTTGAATATCATGCTCTGACTTTTTTCATTTTGCTCTCCTCTGCTGCTTCCACCGGTTATGGGCCAACTTTTCTTTTCCATGACTTTCCCCTGCCCCCCTAGATTGAATGTGGTTCGTTTTTTGTCGGCTCCTTAAGTTTTTTGTCCTGAGTGTTAGCGTTTTTAACCCCCCCCCCCCCCCTTTGTGTCCACCACGTCCGTTTTTTTTTCGCTTCGGTGTTTTCCCCGAAAATTCTTCCCCCTCTTTTTCCCTTGACCATTAATTAGTCTCGGCCAAGAAGCCAGCTCAATGGGTGAGCGTTATACTATTCGATGCGGCTGGTTTTTTCCTCCCTTGCCAGATGGTGACCAAAAGTCTGTCTTGGTTGGGAATGAGTCCCCTTCTTTTCTTAATGTATCTCGGCAGGCTGAAAATCCCAGTCCTCTCTTTTCTTGTATTTGAGCGGCTTTGATAGGTCCTTAGGCAGTTTTCCCCTCCCTCTAAGCCCATTTTGGGGGATTTTTGTGCCGTTGGATTATACTCCCCCTTCTGGGTTTTGGCAGCCTTGTACCTGTGACTTTTCATACGTTTTTCCCGAGATCCCTTGTTGAGTAGACGGGCCGGGCCTTGAAACACCGTCCCCACCTTCCCTTTCCATGAATGGTTTGGAAAATCCGACCTGAATTTTTCTGTGGTACGACCAAAGGCCTTTCTCCCTCTCATACTTTCCACCAGTATTCACGCGTCAATGCCGATGACTCTATTTTTTGATTTTTTTCCTCGACCCGCTCATTTTTTTTTTCCACTTGGACGATATCGTTCGCCACGTCCCAGGTGGTTTAAACCCGCAGCACTTTTTCCTTCTTGAACCCCGTGCCCCTGTGACGGAGCGTATAAAGTGACTCGCAGAGACTTGAAGCAGTTTTTTTCTTCCTTTTCCCTTCTTTTGACCCTGCCCCCACCGATGAAGCGTTCCATGTCCTGCTTGAGAAGAAACGCCCTCTCCCCCCCGATCTCAGGATCAAGCCGGAATTTCTTTCATTTCCTTACACCTTCCGTCCATCTTCATTTTGAAATATACCACTTCTGCGCCCCCTCCCCTTCCCTTTCGGACCCGTGGCTTGGAAAAGCCCCCAATTCCAGTTGCTCTCTCCCTTTGCGCATTGTCGCGGCCGAGACGGAGTGTATGGTGTCCCTAAGGACGCCCACTTTTTTTCCTACTGGGCGAGTGCCCCCCCGGTTTCTTCCGGAGCAAACTCCTGAATCTCGCTTTTCCCTTTCTTGGAGATCTTCCGTTAGTTTCCGCTCAGTGATCTGACCGGGTGGTCGTTCCCTCCCCCCCCCTTTTTCGGTTTCCCGCGCCACTTGATCCCCTTCTTCCAAGGCGCAACAGTTCGACGGACCTAAGATGTATGTAACCCTTTCCTATCTATTGAAGGTCATATGCCCATTTTCTTTCCTTCCCTGGCTTTTTAGTTCGCGGAATCTACCCTCGGCGTTCCCCTTTTTTTTTTGTTCCTTACGTTTCGCGTTAGCATTGGTCAAAGGCCTCTTCCTTTCCGGTTCGGGAAGGTAAAATAATTGACTTTCCCCCCAGATACTTCCACTCCCTATGCATCAGATGATACTTGCAAGTTTTTCCCCCCCCCTTTTTTTCCCTTTTCCCCAGCCTTTTTTTCCCCCCAGATGGCGCAGTGTGGTCAAACTGGGCCGTTTCCCCTTCCCGGACAATACCCCCCCCCCCCATTCCGTTCTTCTATTAATCGAAAAGAGCATTTTGCTTTCCCCCTTTCTTCCGGGTGATCTCAAGGATGGTTATTTTTCGTATACCACTCTCCTCTTTCTTCTCCCCAAACCTTCTCAGTAAAGGTCCCTCTGTACCTTTGCCCAGATACCCCCCGCGCTGTTCAGTGTACCGGAAGGTCCACAGGTACCTTGCCCCCTTGACGCTTCCCGAACGATTTATAGACATGGCCCCCCCCCCCCCCACAATGGGGCGAAGCGGTTCGCCTGCATTCACAAGTTCCCCTTCCCCGCATAACTCGTTTTCCGATTTTCGCGGAATAGTGGTCTTCAGAATGATGCCTCTCCCCCCTTCCCCGAATCTAACAAAAAGCAGTCGTTTTCCCATTTCCTCCTTGACCACCAGGATCCGCAATACATTTTCCCCAACAACCTTTCCAGAGCTGAGGAACATGGCGCCCCCTCTTGGATCAAGGAAATTATTTTTTTCTTCTTCTCCCCCTCTGCGACCTTAAGTGGTTACAAACCTCCCCTTTACCTCTCCAGGCACACTAGGGTTGCTATTCATCTGTCGTTTGAAGCCCCCCAATGACCCCTCTTAGTATTAGTTTCACTGAGGGTGCCTGTATTTCCCCCCCCCCTTAGTCCCTTGATGCAACCAGAGCTTCTCTTGATTCTCTTAAGAAGAAGTCCCGCACTTTCCAAATTTCCCTTATGAGCTAACCTCCTTTTTTGCGCTCGATTCCTCTCCTTGATTTCGTATGACCAGGTAAAGTCCCAGGTCTTGCCTTTTCCCGCCCCTCCTCCCGTGCGTAATACCCAAGGGTGTTCCGACGCTTTTTCGAGACCTTTTTTGCTAGTTTTTTTTGAAAGGAGAATTATCCTGTTTTTTTTTTTTTTGTTGAGAACCTTTATTTTTTTTTGTCGGGCCGCTACCCTTCATATTTCTTAATCTATTGACCTGGGGAACGTAAAGCTTGTTCACTTGACTGTTCCGTTGTTTGGAATCCTATCCCCCCCTTCCTTGAGTAAATCGGCGGCGTTCAGGGCGTAAGCTTTCTCTTCCCTTAGCCTTTCCTTGGATGAGATACGAGAGTGAACCGAAGATGCCACCGCCACCACGGAATGCCGGGACAACTTCGAGGACACCTGATAGGGATCTGAGGAGTTTACCGTTTCGTTCTA
>Ga0179593_1536362_pt1 | contig 11890 bp, 12 predicted proteins | sample CZODoug2_1_08_16_FD_185931 | JGI IMG/M metagenome (GOLD analysis project Ga0179593, IMG submission 185931) | Vadose zone soil fungal communities from Angelo Coast Range Reserve, California, USA - CZODoug2_1_08_16fungal (PacBio error correction) | ecosystem: Environmental > Terrestrial > Soil >... | reverse complement strand
CGACCCCCCTGACCTATATCCCTCGACGATTCCAACGGGGCATTCAATTTGCTCGACCCTGGTCCTTGCCACGGCGATTTCTAATGACCCCCCAACACCTGATCCCGAGGTGCCTTTCCCTTTCCCAGGCGTAAATCCGCCTTCTCCTTGAAATTGCCAGTTTTGGGGCCCCCCCGAAGGAGGTCGTGTTGTCGTTCTCACTCCCTTTTTATTGACTTGACTAAACTACCCCTAAACCAATGAGTTGATTCCGGCCTCAGAAGACGGTCCCAAATTTTTTCCACCTAGCGCCGGAAGCATGAAGGCTCCTCGGTCCATAACTGACTGAAAGACCTCCATGGACGTTTACCCCTTTTTATAAGTGCCAATCCCCTCTCCCCGGATTTTATGTAACGGAGGAGAATGGGTTCCAGTTTTTTTTCATTCCCCCCCTGACCTCTCATAGCCCTCGTTAAAGAATACAACAGATGATGTTTGGATCCGCGTCGAAGAGGGTACTGGCCTTCCTCCCCCCCCCCCGCGGGTAGACTCCCCTTCACCGGCCTTTCGCCCTTTTGAAACGTGCAAGAGTGACTTCTATGCGCGTCTTTCCGGTCCCCCCTTGAGCTAGATGTCGCCCCCCCTGTTCCGAGATGGGAAATCCTGACGTCCCTTGACTGAACCCGATACCCCCGCATTTCCGGGAACATCTTCGACTTATCCCGGCCTTTTTTCTTCCTTTTTCCAGTTCCTTCGAGCGGCCTGAGCACGCAGGGGATCCTTTGATTCCCAGGGCGCTGTTCCCACCCGCGCTATAAAGTGGAACGGGTTAATTGACTTTTTCTGAGATTCCCTTTAGGATGAAAGGTTAGTTATTTTCCCCCCCCCCCCCCCTAAGACGGTCATGGAGGCCTCCTGATAGGTTTTTTTAGGGCTTTTTTGCGGCTGAGAATTCCGGACTGCTTTGTACTGCAAATCATCCCCCCCTCTTTGCGATTAGGTTGTCTCCGAGGTCACTGTCCGAGCTTTTTTTTCCCCCGCCTAGCTTTCACAGGCGGAAAGAAGCCGGTCCCTGTGCGTGCCCCTCTTGAGGATGGTCGAACGGGTCACTATAGACCGTCCTTTTTCCAACGTTTTCGGCCGCGCTCATAATTTTTCCCTCCTTTCCTCCGCTAAGACGGCGGCCGTTCGCTGCTGTTTTCCGGGCCCCCCTTTCACCGGGGTGTGCCTTCTACCAGGGTAATGTGAGCCCGCCCCGCCCGACGTCGTCCTCGGCGTGAGCGCTGAGTCCCCAGGTTGTCGCGCCCCCGTTCGAATTTCCCCCCGCCATGGGCCCGGTGGCATGAAGATCTTCCATTTTCTGCTGAGAAGGGCAGGGAAGCCCCTCCGGGGGAGAGGCGACGCTTTTTTTTAGGCCCTCCTCTGGGCAGCCCCAAGTTTTCTACTTTGACAACACCTTCCTCCGCCAAAGAGGTCCATTCAGTGGAGTCCCTACCTAGGAGTCGAGTCCCCCCCCCAACCCCGCTCCCCGACTCGATATCAGGGATCCTACCTCCCCTTTCAGAAAAAGAATCCCGCATGGGTGTTAGTCGGTCGGGCACCGTCGGCGCACTCCAGCACTCAACTTTTGACCTTCCTTTGCTTTTCACGCAGGCGGGGATCGCCGAGGTGAGTCTTTTTCTCCTCCTGGTCTGACGACTGCAGTCCTCGCAGGGTTCCGTTTTTTTCAAACCCCCCCTCTGGGTCCGACCGGATATTGAAGAATGGAATTGACCGTATTTTTTCGTTCTCTTCCCCCTACCCTTTTAGGGCCGCAGGGATACCAGAGTTCTTCCCTTTTCGTGCTTGGTCTTATCACCTCCATTCGATTTGTATTCTTATGGAACAAGCGCGAAATAAATTGCTTGTCCCACCCCTTTTCCCCTACCTTTTTTTTATCCTCCCCCTTCTCCGGGTGAACCTTCATGCTTTTCACGCCAGGCGGTTCCGCCACGCTATAAGGACAAGGAGTTTTCCCCATCCTTCTTTTTTCAACTCTCGGAATGGAGCGGGAGATCCCTTTCCCCCCTCTTCGGACGACAAAGGCCTATGTTTTTCTGGAGACCCGGTATACGGCGAACGTTTGCCAGCTGTTTTTCCCCCCGCAGTGAGCCCTCGACTTTCGAGGAAATCTGCCGCCCTTTCCCGTTAAGGTTTACGCTTATTCTTCCGTCAGGCAACGAGGCCGCGTGTGACTTCATCTTCTCTTTTTTCCGCTGCCCCCGGCCCGGACACCTTCGCAGCATTCTTAGTCCCCTTCTGCCTCCTGGAGCATACCTGTCCACACAGACCAACCCTTGCTCTGATTCTGATTCTCGAACCGCTTCGAGCTCCCGCTCTGTCGTCGAACTGACTTGCTTCAACCCTTCCCCGTTTTCTGGCGTTGGCATTACCCTCGTAGCTTATCGCGGGAGTCTTTTTCGATTGCTCAATTCCCTTAGCTAGGCGAACTTTGATGCTACGGGGATATCTTCTAGTTTTCCTTTTTCCCTCCGCGTTTGAGGTTTTTCCCATATCGATATTTCGCCTCCCCGTTTTGTTTCCTATATTCCTCCGCTTTTTTTTCCAGCGGCGACTCCTAGATGACCCGCAGCAGATAAGGGGTCTTTCGCTTCTTGAAATGACCTCCCGGCGAGACTATTTCGCATCCCCCCGCCCGCAGCGTCGTATCACGGCGGCTTTTTTTTTTTTTTTTATTAGGACTTTTCTGACCAAGTTCTTTTAGTCAGCGAGCGCGAGCAGGTTAGTTAATTCTCCCCCTCCCCCCCCTGTGGTTCTGTTTTTTCCACCGCGCCGACGACGTCATGCATCTTTTTTGACTGTTTTCTCTTTAGCCTCGTGTAAGGGCCTGAATATCTTTTAGTCGCGTAGCCTCCCCCATTCGGTCCCCTAGTGTCCCGGCAACCGATGATGTGTTACTTTTTCACAGGACGGAGGTACTTCTCGACGAAGTCTTTGCTTTTTTTGATCTTTTGCCGATTGCGATGAACCTGCCCTTCCTATCCCAGCCTCCCAGATGGGGCGAATTCTCTTCCTGACCCTTTTCCCCTAGGTGCCGCCGGGTCGGCGTGCAATTGTTCGCCTTGGGCTTGGCCCTTGCAGGCGTGGCGTAGCTTTTTATCCTTTTGCATCCCTGCGCCGAGGAGAGATCGCGGTCGCGTTTCTTCTTTTCCTTTTATTTTTAGAACGAAGACACTCGGCCGTAGTACCTCTTGTCCATTTTCAGCTTTTCTGGTATCCCTTGCCTGCCTAGAAGTGTTGTCGTTTTTCTTTTTTTACCCCTGTCAACTTCCATTATTACCTATACGTAGTAATTTGAATTTCATTAACAATCTTTCGGTCGCTTTGACAGAATTAGTCTAATTCTCTTGTTCTTTCTCCCCCCCTCAAGCAATCAGCGCGCCCGATAAAAGACTCTTTGTTCCTCTCCGGCCCAAGCCTGGGTTGGGTTTTTGTTGCTGACCCCAGGTGACGACCCTGGATGTTTGTTTTGCCCCAAGGCTCCTGATCTTTCGTCAGTGGGAAAAAGCGGCGCCCATCTCCAGTTAGAGATCGTTCTAGTGTTTCCCTCTATCCGCCGTATGAAGCTACATTTTTTGTTTTGACCCCTAACGCCGTGGCTATCGTCGAGTGGTTTCAACGTGAAGAATATTTTTTCTTCAAACCAGACGTCGAGAGCTCTGCCGGCGTACTCCACTTCGCCTTTGCCCCGTCCAGCGCCTGGTAGAGTACCTTTTTTCAATTTTGGGTTAACCCGGGCCCATTTCCGCTGTTCGCGTCGACCGCGCTCCCACCTTTAATTTTTAGACTTTTTTTTCCCTGCGCCTCGACCAGCTCGTTGGAGGTGATTTCCGCCTTTTGAGCGCCGATACCACCAATTCTTTAGCTAGGTGGACAATTTTTTATTGCTTCTTAGCCGGGGCTTAGTCGTACAGTTTCTCGTTCCCTTTGACTTGGCGATCTCGTGACCGGCGCTATCTTACCGCTTCCGGACGACGGCGGCATTTTGAGAATTTTTAATTCTGATCCGTTCGCTGCAAGGGTCGCGGCCCAGTTCCTTTTCCCCATCTTTTGATTCTGTCCTGACCCCTTGCGCAGGCCGGCCTTAGCAAAAAGCGAGGAAGGCTAAAAGTCCTTCCTTTTTCAGCACTACCGTGCCTTCCCTGCAACCGATCTTCCCCCTTTCCTCGCCACGATGGCCGGTCGGGACTTTCCAGCGCTCCTCAACTTTTCCCGACTCTCCGTAACCGCACTTGGATCGTGGAGTCTTTTTCCCCTCTCCTTAGAGAAGGTTGTCACGCGTTTGCCGCGTTGTCGGCATCGAAGTGCAGCTGCACTCCCTTTTATTTCCGATACCGTCCCTTCCCCCCTGCCTCGCAAACCGCGGCGCTCGGTAATCAGGAGTTTTTTGTAGCAGGGCCTAAAAGGTATCCCGTTTCCACGTTAGCGGCGAAAGCCGAAAAGTACTCCTTCCCGGCTACGCGGATCCCCTATACGTGGAGGGACGTTTTCCCGTTCCCCCATAGTCCTGTGAACCCCCCATTCGCATACGATTTTTTAAAGAAGGTTTAGGTCTTTTTCCGGGTCCCCCCCCCTTCCCCAGGCATGGGAGGGTTATTTAAGGCTTGATTTGGCATCGGTTTCCGATCCTGACGCGACGTGTCTTGCGTCCAGTTTTCCTCTTGATTCTTCCTTCTTTTGGGTTTTTCTTTTCCCCCCCCTGACCATCCTTCATTTCCTCCTTTCCCCTCCCCCAGCCACTCAGTCGGACTGCGAACCCTCCCGGTAGAGGAGTAACCCCCCGGCCTTTTTTTACCTCGACAGGTGGTGGCTTGCAGTAAATCGCCCTTTTCCCCCCGGTAACAGGTAGCCACCCTGTGCTCTGACGTTGAAATGGACGTCCTGCTTTCCTTTTTCGAACCATCTCTCTCTTTTCTCTTAATAAGTTTGCTTTCGCAACGTAATACCCTGCTCGATACCCCTTGAGTCCAGTTTTTGAGGGGAACGCCCTTGCGAGTCGTAATGCATAGGCCCCCCCCCACCTTTTTCTTGTAGCCTCGAAACCGTGGAAGGCGTACCCCCTATTCCCCCCCCTGTTTTATAGGCCTTTTTTTGCTCGTTTTTTTCGTATCTATTTTTTCTCTTCCCCGAACCCTCCCCCTCTACCCGTGAGGAAGGAGCCTCGCTTACCTTTCCCCTTTGGAAACACCTGCCCTTCTGTCCCGGCTACGCGGGGCTCCCCCCTCCGATAGGTCCTGAAGAATGCCCCTTTTCCCAAGGAGTATGCGTGCCGGTTCCCCCTGTTTACCTCTTGAATGCGGTAAAGAAAGGCACTCACTGGAGAGGGAAGAGACCAACCCCGCTCTCCCATCTCTGCTCATCTATCTCCCTGAGCCCCGGCCCACCCCCCTCTCACCTCTCTCTCCTCCCTACACTTCACTATTTCGGTCTATTTTCACAATCCGGCGCTTCTTACCCGCCGATTTACACGCACCTTCACGGCTTGCGCATTTCAACCCTGAATTCCTTTGTCTTGACCCCCTCCAAACCTCCTAGTATGTCCTTCCCCCACTCTTTCTTCCCCCCCTCCATCTTCGCCCTTCAGAGCAGCACTTTACTCCGGTCTCATCTTCGTTTCCTCTCCTTCTTCCTCATTTTCTGCTTACTCGATCTCTTTGCTATTGTTCTTTTTCTCTTTCCCTATTCCTCTCACTCATCGTCCGGACGCTCTGGCTCGCCTTTCTTCCCTACTGTTGCCCCCACTTATCCCTCCTTAATCCCTGGGCTCTTTTTTCTTTTCACTTCCTCTACCTTCGCTCCCCCTCTGCTATTGGAGCCTCTCCTCCCAGTTACTTTTACCCCCATTTGATATGATTTCTATCGGTGCACACGGTCCACAAACAAGCCAGAGGTTTCCCTCCCACCCTCTGAGGCCCCATCCTCTTGAGGCCTCCCACGCTCCCGGCAATAGGCGCAGTCCTTATCCACTCTTCCGTGTGGATCGAGTCTGCAGAGGGGAAATTTCTGATGCCCGTTGTGCCGTCCTCCCCCTCGGGGATTTTCCTCGCCTGCCCCGACGAGTTCGACTGCTCTTGCCGCTGTTTGAGCTCCTTGATCTTCAGGCGTCATCTATGCCCGCCACGTCGATTCCTCACCCGCGCACCCGCATCCTTATCTCCCCCGGGTGGCCCGCCTCATTGAGTTCGAGCGGACCTCTTCCCTCTTCCCTTGTTAACGCTTTCGGATTCGTCGGTCGTGGTTCAGATCATCACGTGGAACTGGCCTTTTTTCAGCTTCTTTTCCTTTTTTCTTTCCTTGGGGCAGGCTTCCCGTTTTTTGTGCAATCCGCCGGCCCGGTGGCGGCTACCCTGCTCGCGGATGGCTGAGAAGGCTGACGAAAGGGGTCCCCACCCGTCTGAGGTCACTGGTCCTCTACCCTGGCATCGACCAGATCTTTTTTCCCATTCTTCCTCGGCGGGTCGCCGGTACTTTTTCGTCGGGAATCTACGAGCTCAGCGGCAAGTCGGTTGCCGCGCTCCTGTTCTTCCTTTTTCCCCGCGGGCGTCGCCAAGCCGGGTAGGCAATTCCCCCCCTCCTTTTCTTCGTCTCAAGGTCATCGTGACCGCACCGCCCACGCCACGACGAGCTTTTTTGAGGCGTATTCAAGGTGCTTGTCCTGGACGACCCCTGACCCCTGGTCCCTTTGGCCCAAGCGCCATCTTGACCGGTTTGTGCTCGCCAGGGAAGGGATGTGGGCCGTTGCGGCTTCCGCCGGGCCGCCACCGTCGGCTTCGAGCCCCCCGTCTGCGGACACCCAACCCCTCTTTTTTTTCTCTCTCCACACCTGTCTCGGCCCTGTAAGCGTCCCATTGCGAGCCCCTATCACGTAGAGAACGCCCTCTTCCTCCTCTTGTCCCCATCCGATTTCTCTTGAATGGGAGTTCGCGTTTTCGCTTGGTACCGTCTGGCAACATGCACGCCCTCCCAGATGTATCCCCTCTCCTTAGAGAATCGGTGGGATCGTTCAGCTTTTTACCGTCTTGATGATATGAGACGAAGGCGGTCATCCTCCCCTTTTCTCCCCTCGGTCCAATCACGTATCCTTCTGAACGTATAAGTTTCATAATGGAATTGACCGTAGGACTCCGTAGCCATCTGGATCCACTTTATAGTTTCCGGTTACCCGGCTGATGCACTCGAGTGCTTCCATACCTGTTCTTTTCGAAACATGCATCAAGTTCCGCGTCTTCCCTCTCTTCCTAAATAGGCGAACGGGGATCTTCATTTTGAGCTCACCTCCGACTCATGGGGTCGCGGTTATCCAAGATCTAACGGCAATCTTTCGCCCTCCTCCTGACTGCCCGCGGGGCCAGCCTGGCCTCCAGCCTTCCCTTTCAACCTTCGCCCCCCTCTATGGCGCTGGTGTCGACCATTCTTTGCCCCAGTCCGTCGGCACGATCGCACTTCTTCCCGAAGTTTAAGTGTGCCGCAGTAAGTTCCCTTTTTTCCTACGATCCTCGGCTTTACCGTGTGTACTCCGACAGCGCCTGTGGAGCGACGCCCTCGTCGCTGAATTCTCACTGGCCCCCCTCGCCGCAATCCGGAAGTCTCTTTTAGGACCTCCGCGGTTTCCGGTCCACACCTGACCCAACCCGGGCTTTTCTTGATCTCGTAACCGCTTGCTACCTTAGCCCCTTTCAGTCCTCGTTTGCTCACCTAAGGACTCTTTTTTATAGTCTGCGGCGACCGTCGTCTTTCTCTGTATGGCTCTCGCGTCTCGCGAGCATTTTGATCAGTTCAAGAAGGCGAACAATTATCGTTTTGTTTCAGTTCGGGTGGCCACCTCCAGCGCGAGCCATTATATCCCCCCCTCCTTTCTTTTTGTTTGAGAGAGTTGACTGGCGGCACCGCAGATCCTCCGCTCGCCCTTAAAGAAGATTCGTAATGATCTTATTCCCTTTCCGAATAGAGAGCGAAAAGACCTGGCTTCGCTCCTCTTGCCCCTACGGAGAACTTGAAAGCTCAGGTCCTGCTTCTCACCTTGGAGATTTTCTTTACTCCCGTTCCCGTCGAGTTCAGCTTCTCGCCAGGGCGTCTGGTTGAACCCCGTGACTCCCGTCCCCCACAACTTGCCGGATGAATGGTTTTCCGTGACTCATGCTTCGCGCTTTTCGCGTCGTCTCCCTTTTTTTGATTTTTCTCTGCCATCCTCTCTCGTGTTTTTAGCGAACTCTCTGGCCTTTCTGGCTAAGACTAAGTCGAGGGCTCGCCTTCCTTGATCGTGCCGAGGAGCTTTTCCCATTACTGTTCTAAAAGGTCTTCTTCCCTCTGGCCTTTTTAATGGGCGACGCTGCAGATGTTCTCCCGTTTGGCGATCCGCCTTTGAGTAGAGAGTTACCCATCCTGCCCCGGGTCTGCTATGCAGGTGCACCGATGAGAGATCTCCCGTTCTTTCCTGCTCCCCGGTAATTTTCATGTTTTTCCTCCCGTTCTTCTCAGGGGAAATAAGTCGTCCCTTTGCGTCGGACCTCGTAGAATCGGGATCATTAGAGTCTCGTTACAATCCCTCTTCTCCTATAAGTGTAGCTTGCCACTCGGTTCCGCTGATTACTCGATGGATCCCCCCCGGTAGAGATGACTCCCTAGCAAGAATCCCTTCTGAAGACCTAGAGGAGCATCCCCCTTTTACGAACGTGCTACGAGCATGGGAGTGCGGTGCGTGGGCCCCCCTTTTTTTCCGTATTCTTTCGAGGAACCCAGGAGAGATACTGTGTTTATCACCGAGGCGCCGAGTTCGTTCGGTCTAGTGGATCTGTTTTTTCTTCGAATCAAAGGGGCAGAATGACCAGTTTTTCTTTTTTCATTTATGGTTGTCAGTTTGCAGAAGAATTTGTGGGATCCCCCCCGTCATTCCTTGAATGAAGGCGTAAGAAAGTACGCCCTTCCTTTATAGAAGGCCTGGTCGAGAAGCTGGATATGTAACTTGGAGATTATCACACCCTTTATTTTCTATGTTAGGCGAACGGGTCTCAGTCCATTGTGCGCCAGCGCCTCCCCCATTTCTTTTGGCGGTGCTTTGCTCACGAGGACCTGTGCTTTTCCGGCCACCGGCCGGTCTATCTTTTCCTTTTCGAGACGAAGATGCGGGCCGTCGTGTTCCAGGATAGCGCGGCGACTTCCTCCGAGATGAATTGTCCAACGGTGCGACCGCTAGCTCTCGGCGCTTCCTGAGGCAGGGCCCTTCTTAAATGTTTATCCGTCCAGGGTCGCGTCCCCATTTTTAATAGGTTCCCCCTTTCGCGGTCTTCGTTTAAGCTAAAAGGGAGGACTTCCGGCTTCCCCCAGCCACCGTTTCAGGACGAAACAGGGGTCCCCCTTATGGGCGATGATTTAGCACGAACGTGCATCCGGCCAGACAAATTTCTTGGCCTACCTGCCGTTTCCCGGTTATGTCGCCCACGAAGCCACCTCTCCCACTGACGGGCTCCTCCCCCCCGCCCCCTGTTGTTCGTGCCCGCCGAACTCACTTCTCCCTTGCCAGCCCTTTCTTAGAAAGTTCTTTTATTCCCTGCCGCGTTTTCCGGAATCTTTCAGCGATGCCCCATATCGGATGACCCGCTGATCCATTTCCTGGCCATGCAACACCTTGCGATCAAAGAAGCCCTTCCTCGATCTATTTGTTCTTCCTGGTCCAGTTCTCTTTCATGACGGGAAGAGTTCTCCCGAAGAGGACCCCTCCCTCTGTCCTCCTGGCCCCCAACCCCCGTGCGGGTGGTCATTCCAGTCGATTCAATCTCCGTTTGTTCCCCCCTGATTGTTAACCAGGTACGGGTATATGACTTCTTGCATTTACGCTTGACCCATGGTTTTCTCTCCCCCCATCCCCGCGCCGGTCAGTCTCCGGATCCTGGTCTGGCGCCCAGGACTACTCAAGGGGTTGGTGCTTTGTCGCATCTAGTGTTCTACCACACGAGGCCCATAGTTCCTCCGTCGTACCGGTATCTCTTCAGCAATTCATAAAGGTGAGATTTGCCGCTACCCCTACAGGTGGTTCGATTCCACCCCCGTTGGCCCGGTCCCCGTCTCTCCCCAATTGTCCTCTCCCTTCTCGGTACAGGGTGAGCACAACCCTTTTTTTCATCCTTGTTGTTTGTAGAGATGTGTCGACAACCTGTCTCCCTCTTCCTTACGTACTAATTTTCACAGTGGGGAGAGGAACTGTTCCGGTGCGGTGTATGAAATCCCCCCCCATGTACGAGGGTTTCCGACGGCCAGTTCCCCATTTTTTAGGCGTAAAGCCGTTCAGGGATTTGGTTGATCCCTGCCCGAGGCAGTCTGGCTGTTAGAAGAGCGCCTCTTTCTAATTTCTTTTGGTGCTTGGAAATTGGACACCTTTACCCTCTAACCCGTGACGGGCATTTCACTTCTATTTTGAATTGGTCCACCACACTGAAGATCCGGAGCCCGCTTCCGATGGTTGATGACCCCGCCGATAGAGAGAAAGTACCAGCCCTTCCCCAGGCTTCTTCGTCCTTAAGACCCCTTCCCCCTAATAGGAGGCGATGGGAACACGCCTGCTGGCCGGCTATTTTTTCTCTCCGCCTCCCCCCTGAAGGGTCTTCCGAGTAGTCAGCTTTTAAAGGCTTACAGGGCGCGACCGATTCCTTCAGGAATCGAAAGGGACCTTGTCCTCGGCCACAACCTCCTCGAGAGAGAATTTCCCTGCGATCTCCCCTTTTCGCGACTAGGGTTTCCTTTTTTTTTTACTTTTCTGGTAATGCAGCCCTTCTTTGACTTCCTGTCCCCCTCAGTCACAGCACCACCCTTTCACACGACTTATAAGCCGGGTCTTTTCTTATACGTCGTACGAGCAACAGACGTTTAGGTTAAGGCCTGTCTCATGAGCCCAGTCGTCTTTTGCGCTCTCCAGTGGACCCTCCGGAAATAGTGGCTTTTAGCTTTCCCAGATTTTTCTTTTCGGTGAATTTTTTCGTTTTTCCAAACCCCTTCCTCCCCGGTGGTAAGGAACCGTCCGGAGGTGGTTAGAATGGCCGCGTTTTCATCAGCCTTCTCGAAAAAGAATACCAGACTAGCCTCCGATTTCTAATTGACTCTCCCTGACCGACCCCCCCAGATAAGATTAAAGGCTCCCCCAAGCGGCCCTCCTTGATAGTCGGGTAATTCTGATCCAGGGTAGCGTTTACCCTCTCCCCAGCGGAGCCAGTACGGCCGACGCTACTTACTCATTTCAATTCGGAAGCCCCGTTGTTTGCCTTCGGCCAAATCTGCTCCCGTTCCCTTGTGACCTTGATGACCAGGGTTTCATCAGAAAGTACAAACGACTCCGCTGGTCGATGAGCGGAGATTTACTGACTGTGTTCCTTCTGACCTTTTGTCGGAAATTCGAACCTTTTTCTGCCGGTTCATGAGCACAGATTGACCCAATCGCGGCTTCTCAACCGCGTTTCTAGTCGCCAAGATTTTTCGTACGGGATTCACCCCCGCCTTCCGGACCCCCCGGGCCTTCTCCGATGATTGCTCTCAGCCCCCAATTGAGGAGGACCCTTTACGACCCTCAAATCGGTATGCATTGCACGTTCTGATTAATACCGTGTTTAGCGAGAGACTTCCCTCTTTTTTTTTTTTCCCCTCGCGCAACTATATGTACTCAAAGAAGAGTTTTATTGTCCCCTCCCTCCTCTAGTTTTTTCTTGGGGAGTTCGAGCAGAATCATGGCTTTCCCACTTCTTTGCATTCCCTCCAAATCCTCCTTTATTCGGAGGATTAAAGCGGTTTTTTTCCTTCCCCCGGAAGAGCTTCCCTGCTGCGGATATGTGGATTTTAATTCCCCCTTATTCATCGACCCTTCCGT
>Ga0179593_1453917_pt1 | contig 11890 bp, 14 predicted proteins | sample CZODoug2_1_08_16_FD_185931 | JGI IMG/M metagenome (GOLD analysis project Ga0179593, IMG submission 185931) | Vadose zone soil fungal communities from Angelo Coast Range Reserve, California, USA - CZODoug2_1_08_16fungal (PacBio error correction) | ecosystem: Environmental > Terrestrial > Soil >... | reverse complement strand
AGTTATTCCTTTTTTTTTGAACTGGGTTTTTCTTCCGTGCTGCGCCGTGGTCTCATGCCTATCTTACCCTTTCTTGGCTTCCAGCATGTTAGATGTTTGGAGCTTTTTTGTCCCCCCTTTGCTTTTTTCTGCCCGTTCCTTGGTCAGCTTGCCACTCTTAATAACCAACCATTTTAGCCCAACTTTTTTCTTCTAGTTCGGGGCCTGTCCTGTTTGATTCCTTTTTTGTTTGTCCATCCCCCCCCCCCCCATCAAGGGTTGGCCTTTATGGTTTCCACCTTTTCCTGCCAGGGTGATCCACCACGGTTTTGACCTTCTCACGTTTTCAAAGCTCGATTTTGCATGTAATTTTTCGGTTCTGCCGCCCGTTCATCTTTCTCCGCGCCCTTTTTTTTACTTTTTCGTGATCTGCCGTTTTTCCCTTCCCCTTTTCTGATCTTTGCCCTTTCATATGAAATTCGTCAAAAGGCGTGCCCCCTCCCCCTCCCCATTTAGAAAAAAAGGTCGTTGTCCCCACCCCTTTGGAGTTGAGGAGTCTTTCCTTTTCCATTCAGTGCGATGTTTTTTTTTTTGATTTTTACCTCCCATTTCTGTTGGGACTCCGTTTTTTCACCAGAGTTAAGTGAAGGTGAAAACTCGGTCTGTGTCTAGCGGTACTGCCGTGCTTCTTGTTTTTTGCTACCCCCCCACTTTTTTTGGGCTCGCCTTCAACCTTACATCTTGTCTCAGCCGCTTTTTTTCCACTCTTGCCGGGTCTTTTTTCTTTTTTGCGTTTCCCCTTTTTTCCTCTTCCCCTCCGTTTTTCCGTGCCCACCCCTACAACCTTCAATGTGGCGCCAGAAGGGCTTGCGCGTTTCCCTTTTTAGTGATCGATCGTCCCTTTAATCCCCCTTTCGCTTTTTTTTGCTTGTGTCAATTCGGTGAGTTTTCTCTGCCATACCGGTCGGGCGTCGTATTCGCCGGTTTTTTCTCCGGTCATGTTCTTTGAAACCAATTCTTAAGTGCCCCGCTTGGCCCTTTCTGCTGACGTCCTCTTATTTCTTTTCTTCTATCCGAGTTCCAACACTCGTCGGCGAGTTTTGTTTCTTTGACCTTTTCCCTTGCAAGTGACTGACTCCCCCCCCCCCTTCCTTTTGTCCAGATTACATGATGACTTCCTGGTTGGTGTGGAGGCGTTAGTGGTCACGATGGTGGCCACCGCGCCTTTCCTTGTTTGCCCGGCGTTCCCTTTCCCCCTTCCTCATTTTTTTCTTGAGCTTCCCCGGACCATCCGCGGCGGAGTTCGTCGGACAATCTACCTTTCCCCTCCCTCACGCGGCATCGCCTTTCCCCTTTTTCGGGCTTCTCGCCCGCAACCCCCTCGTTTTCTTGCTCTTTCTTCAGGCGGCCGCCTGTTTTCTGGAGTCTCTTTCTTTGGTTTTCAATCGCCACCCCGGAGTGGTGCACCTTGCCACTCGGAAACCCACGGTTTTTTCCTTTCTTTTTTCGTCCCCCCCCAACCCTCTGAAAATAAGGCCTTTTTCCCCATACCTGCGATTGTCCCCAGAAGCCTCTTTTGTTTTTTTTTTTAACTTGCTTCCACCCATTTGTCCTTTTTGTGAGCGGTCGCTTTGATCTTTAAGTGAGACCACACTGGAACCCCTCTCTTTCAGACACTGAGGTAATCCTTGGGCCCAATGCCCCCCCTTGGCCAAAATTCGATGTTTCTACTCCCTTCTCCTCCCCGGAGTGCACACCCCACCATTTCTCTTTCACCCTTGTTTTTGGCGAGATGAGTTCCGATCTGGGTTGCGTGATTTTGGATCCCGTCCCCGTACCCAAGGAAATACCATATATACTTTTCATCCTCATCTTGAGCTGATGTTATTTTTTGGTAGTTGCTGGGACCCCCTTAGTTACCCTTGATTTTCTCCGGTGGGCATCCCTCGGCCCACCCCCCCAAACAATGATAGAATTCCTGGATTTTGTCTGATTTGAGGCAGCCTTTTCCTTTTCTCATTTAACTTTGCCTACTTTCTCTGGTCCCGGTTTGCATTGTGGCAGTCCTCTATTCTTTCCTAGACCAAACTACTTTCTGTCCCGTTTTTCATGTTGATTTTTCGCGAAGCTCCTGCCCCCCCCTGTGCTTTGCCCCTTTGTAAAGCGCGGTTCGGAGTGTTTTCTTCCCTTCGCGTTCCTGTCGCCCCCCCCAATTTCCGATTTTCCGTTTTGTTCCGCCAACCTCGGAACCGTTTTTTTATGTCCCGTTGTGCCACATCAGGTTACCAACAGTTTTTTTGGATCCCTTTTTTCTGATTCCGATTCCAATGACATCCCCTGTTTCGGTGAAGTGCAAGAATCATCTCCTTCTGGTTTGCGTTCGAGAAAGGACGAAGACTCTTTTCTCTTCCTGTGGTCCTTTCGTTCGCTTGTTTATCTGTCGATTGCAGCTTTTTTTTTTCCCTTCTTCCCCCTCCTTCTCTTTTTCGGCTTCTCCTCCGCCCAAAAATCGCGGCGTGCGTTTTTGGCTTTTCTTGGCCACACCCTATCCGTAAAAATTCGAGTTCCGTTACCACAGGATTTCCCCGTTTTTCGTGTTCTTCCATTTCTTTTTTCCTGGGCCTTTTACTCTCTTTCTTGGCCGACCTGCTTTCTCTTTTTTGTTTCCACCCTCGCGGGTCCGAGGTTCCCCCTCTCCTGGCACCCCTCCTTTTCCCCTTTTTTTTTTTCGTCGTCCCCTACATTCCTCGTTCCTTTCAGCTGTTTCCCTCCCCCCTGTCCAAAAGCCAACAAATTTTTTTTGGCTTCCTGTCCCTCCCTTCCTTATTTTTTTGGTATCCCCCCCGTCAATTTTTCGCGTGGGTCTGACAATGGAATCAATTCGTTCGCCTTCCTCCCCCCTAACTTGTTCCGTTTTTTTTTGCCTCCTGTCCCTCCCATTTTGCTTTATTTTTTTTTTCCCCCAATTTTTTCTCCAACGATGAATCGCCAAAAGGCCCGATTCTGAGGCAAAACCCGTGCCCCATCCTCGGTAGTGCGGTTTTGGTAAGAGGCAAGGTGTAATTTTTGCGTATTTGTCCGATCCCCCCCCCACTGTTCGTCCGCCCCTTTTTTTTTTGCACCGTGCCTCTTCTTTTCTTTCCTCCCCCCTGGGCTTCCTCTGTGGGCGCTGAGTGCACAAATCACTGGTTGTCACTTAGCTGAGTTCCCCCGATTTCTTGCCCAATTTTTTTTTTTTCTGGCCCTCCGTTTTATGTTTTTTCGCCCCCTTTTTTGCCTTTCTGCCTTTTTTCTTTGTCGAAGTTTCATATCATTGTAGGGGATTGGATTCCCCTTTTCTTGCCCACACCCACAAACCTGATTTTTTCCCACTGTTTCCACTTTCATGTCGTTTACCCCGATTTTTTTTCTTTTCATCCGTATTTGCATGGTAAAATCGACTTGCTTGCCGTTTTCTGTCCCCCCCCTTGTTTCTCCCTTTTTCCTTTTTTCCCCCCCCTCTTCCGAATACCATCTGTTTTCCTTGATTTCCTTTTCCCGCTTGGTGCGGAAAGGTGCACGCCCTTTCCCCACGCCTAATTAAAATTTGACCCTCACATTTGTACTGTCCGGTTGTTAACAAATCTTGCCCGACGGCTAACTTCTCACTGCTTGCGGTCCTTTTCTGCGTTTTATTCCTTTCTTTCGTCATTCAAAGCCCCCAGGTTTTTAATCCTTTTTTTTTCGCCTTCTCCAGGGGCCCTGTGAGCCACTTTTTCATCCCCTTTCTTTTCACTTTCTCTCTTTCCTCCCTCCTACGTTTTTGTTTTTTTTTTTGACTGATCCCGTGGTTTTTTACTTTTTTGTGACCCAATTTTTTTTTTCTTTTTGCTTTTCGGCGGGTCTTGCATTTCGATCTCCGGGGTCAAGACTCGGGTTCGACTTAGTCTGATTCTCGTTCTCTGCGTTGCTTTTTTCCCCGTTGACCCCTCTGAAGTGGGCTCGTTTTTCTTTTTTACCTCTCTTTCCCCCCAATTGTAGTCCACATTTTAGTCTAGTAGGTCCTTTGTCCATGCGCCTCCTTTTTTTTTTTTTTTTGCGGCCCTTCCACCCAGGGGTCCGTGTATTTTCGGGTCCTGGAAGTTTTCCACCATGGACAATGCATGGAGGCCACCTTTTTTTTGTTTTTTCCTTCAAGCGGAGATTGGGCCTGTTGCATAGATGCCGCCCCTTTCCCCTTGGCTTTACCCCTTTGGGCTCTCATTATTTCGTTGCTCCTCCAGTTTTTTCTGGCATAAGTTGATACCCCCCTTTTTTCCCTTTGCCTTCTGACTTGCGCACAATATCGTAGCGAGGACGCCCTCGCAAAAACTCGTTGGCAGTCCCCCACCAAACCCATTTGGCGAGGAGATTCGGGTAACTCCGCGTGAGGTTCTCTTTTCTCCATTTTATTGGTTGGCACTCGCCCACAGCTTACGATTTCCATTGTGTGCTCCCCCCTTTTGATGGATTACCGTCGTGTTTCCCCAATGGTGTCGCCCATACCGCCCCCCCAACTATTTCTCGCCCGAAGCGTTCACACCGATGGAAGTTTTTTTTTTTTTTTGCTTATCGGGCCTTGGGTCCCCTATTTCTTTTTTTCTCCACCTTTTTTCCAAACCGCGCCCCTTGCCAGTTCCGGCTATGTCGGCATTCTGCGGATCGGTTTTTTTTTTTTCAGCTGCCTCCTCTCCTTTTCTGCCCGCTGCAATTTCGGTTTCTGGTTTTGCTTGCCATAAGGTCGTTTTTTTTTCCCCTTTCTTGCCGTTTTTTTGCTCGCCCTTTGGGGCCTGGCTGTCTGAAAACCTCCTTCCTTAACGTTTGTGGCTCCTCCGGGACTGTCTCCCCCTCTTTCTTTCCTGATTTCTGGGAACCTCGTTTTTAGATTTTTCCAACATCGGATTCTGCGGTCGTGCAAAAGCATATCCCTTAACCTCCCTGCCGAAAGATACTGTCCTGAAAAACACCGACGTTGTTCTGGTTTTTTTTTTTTTTGGAGGTGTGGTCTTTCGATGGTGTACCCCTCGTCCATTTTTTGATCGTGCCCCGGCGTGCCCCTGCCGCCGCGCCCGGCTTTTTTTGCGCTTTCAATTTCTGAAGGTCTGTGACTTGTTTTCCAATCCTCCCTCCGCCCCACCCCCTGCCCTCCCTCGTTTTTCGGTTACATTATCGTGTCTTAGGCCTTTTTCCTCGCTTTTTGCCCCCAACTCTTTGTTTCCTCTGGGTGGCCCACGCAGCCCCCGGTTTTTCTGCAGGACTGCCCTCCAGCGGTGTTTGCTCCACTTTCGCCACGAGTGTTCCTCCCCCCGTGCACCCTATGAAAAAAAATGGTTGTCGAGGTGTCGGCACCCCCCATTTCCTTTTTTCCATTTGTTGGGTTGCGGACATCAAAGAGATGTGGCCTTACTCCCCTCGCTTTTTCTCTGTCCCTTGATTCACCAAGTCTTTTACTCAGTCTTTCGCGAGCGACTGTTGAACGTTCCCTTTTGTCTTTTTTTTTTCGGAGTTTTTTTTGGGAACGATCGAAGTGGGGCCAATGCACCGGGGCCATCGGTCTGTTTTCTCGCCCCAATTTCTCACCGACTGTTCCCCAACTCCCGGTTCTGGTTTTGGCGAGATGTGATGCAACCGCCCGATATCTTGGGCCGCTCGGGATTTTTTTTTTGGCCTTACAATGGCATAATCTCTTTTACCTTCCCCCCTCCCTTTTTTTTTGTTCGTCTGATTATTCTTGTAGGGGGCGGGAATTCGTTGTCCACATTTTATTTCGGGTGCATTCACTGTTTTCCCCCCCCCCCCCACTGATGCTGTTGTTTTTTGCCTTTTCTTTTCCCGTGTTTTTTATATTTGGCGAGAAACATTTCCTCATGGTCCCCTGTTGTGCTTTGGCCCTTCTTTATTTAGTCTCCATCTTAAGAAAATTTTTTTTTCAGTTTCTTTCAGATTTTCGACTGAAGCTACTGCTCCAAGCCCCTTTTTTTAGTGCAGTTACAGCGAGTCGAGCGGGTCCTTTTTCCCCCTTTTTTCGGCTGTTGAATTTTTTTCCTCCCCCACCCACTGGCTGTTTCCCTCATTTGGTTTTTTTGGACGCACCTCGACCCGTTTTTTTTTTCGGAGTTTCCCGTTGCGCAACTCCTTTTTTTGCGGTCAGTCAAGCAACAGTTGCACGTTCCTCTTTTCCCTTCCGGCCTCCGACGCATCGCAGAGATTGGTTGTTTTTCTGTCCTTTTTTTTCTCTACGGATCCTGGTGCTTCCCGTCTTTTCGTCGTTGGAGCTGTCGATTTGACGAGAACGCTTTTTCATCGATTGTGGATCAGTCAACACCACCCAAATCTCTCCGGGTTCTGGGCAGGTGTTTTCCGTTTTAACTCATCTTCACTCTCCGTGTGCACCAATCGGACCCAGACCGCACCACTTCCCTTTCCCTTTTCCATGCTTTATCTGCATGTGACATTTTTTTTTTTTTTAATATCTTCCGCACAGCTTGATACGGTAATTTTTAACATACGACGACGTGTTTACATCTTTATAGTGCAATAAGTGTCTAGATTGATTCTTCGGTCATAGTTTATTAAGATGTTTCTTTTTCACCCCCTCCCCCCCCCCTCCCCCCCCCCCCCCCCCCCCCCCCCCCCCCCCCCCCCCCCCCCCCCCCCCCCACCCCCCCCCCCCCCCCCCCCCCCCCCCCCCCCCCCCCCCCCCCCCCCCCCCCCCCCCCCCCCCCCCCCCACCCCCCCCCCCCCCCCCCCCCCCCCCCCCCCCCCCCTCACCTCCCCGAAAAATAGAGCAAGTCTCTCCCCCTTCACTTCCCTTTTGTCCTCTCCCCCCCCCATCCCCGAATTTCCAAGCCGACATGGGCTTCTTCGGCGATCTCTCGGCCGGAATCCGCCCAGAAAATGGCCTTACGTCCCCCCTCTTGGCCTTTTTCCCACTTTGAATTGGCGCGTTGACCCCACATTTGGTTTCGTAGGCCACCCCCTCTAATAGGCCAAAAGGGAGATTTGTGCTTTTTTAGGGCACCCACTTTCCCGTGCAATATTTGGCCCTTCTTGCGGCTCTTGCATTGTAATTGGATTTTATTGCTATCCCCATTTCCCAACCCGCCTCGCTGCACGGCATTTCGCTCATCTTCGACTTTTTCAACGGCGGTAAAGCTTTGCAGTTTTGCCAACAATACCCCCCCCTTTCTCGCTACCTAGTCGGAGTCCCGCCCTCCCCATCGCCCCCCCAATTGTTCTGGTGATCTGTGCACTTGCCCCTTTTTTTTGAAATGGCTTTTGGCCCACCTTCCTCCAGCAATTTTGCGTGTGTTTTCATATTCCTTCTTGTTTTTTATCCATCTATTTGCCCGTTAAAACCCTTCTAGGAGAACGAGTGACCACTTCCAGTTACGGCTCCTTCCTTTTGCTACCCTTTTTGCGGCGTTAGCGACGCCTTCCCCTTCCTTTTTTGTCCTTGAACTTGTTCCCCCCCCAAACTTGTTTTGTGTCCTCCCTTTCTGTCATTTTTCCCCCTCTATCTGATACCTCACCTGCTTGATTTGTGCCTCTTTCATTCTGACGGGACCCGGGCCCTACTAGTAGCTCTGTGATTTCACCTGTTTTGAAAGCTTAGTTACCCCCTGTGTCCCCCATCAGTATACTTGATTGGTGCAAGGTCGGGGGGTCGTTTTCCGGATCCTTTTTTCCCCTTCTACCTCCCCGCGTAATGGACACGGAGTATTCGCATTCCTCACCAGCCCTCTCACTTCATACACTTGTCGCTGGTCCCCCGGGATCTCTTTTCCCCTAATAATGTAAGGTGGTGTTGTTGAGTGACTTTTTGGTTTTTACACCTGCCTCCACGGGTATGTTCCTTTTTTTTTCATTCAGGGGGGGTCGTCCATTCTCTTTTCCCCAGAGGGTTACATTACCACGCTTTTTTATGACTGACCTTTTCTAGGTCTTTTTCCTACGTCCCCCGGGGCCGTGGACCAACCATGTGCCTCTTCCTTTTAGGGCAGACCTTGGTTAAACTTAAGAACCATTTAGTCACTTTTAGGTCATAGTCTTTGCGTCCACCTGTCCTTTTTTTTTTTAAGGGGGTTGTTTTTGGCCATTTCAATCCAGGGTTGCCACCCCCGTATTCGTGGGGACTAGGGCCCCCCAGGGTTTCATGGGCATTTAGTTGCCCCCCATTTTGTTGTGGAACAGTTTCCCCTTCCCGACCTTTGCCTGGGCACTTTTTGTCTCACCTCCTTTTTTTGGAAAACCCCCCCCCCCCCCTTGTACATATGGTGTGATTGCCCCTCTTTCTGATCGCAGTTTTCGGCACTCTTCCCCCCCCCCCTGCCTCCACTTGTGAATATGAACTGCGCCCCCCAGGCTGGTCCGTCCTCTGTGCCGACAGCCCCCCCTTTTTCCTTGCAAAGATCACCAACCCCATTTTTCAGAGGAGATAGTGGGACCTCCGTGAGGAGTTCTCGACCCAGTCTGTTTTCACTTCAGCACAAGGCTTACTCCGTTGTTGTTGTGTACACTTTGCTCGATTTTTTTTTCGCGATCTTTTGAATTTCTTTGTTCCCCCCGCGCGTTGCTTTTTTTTTGTCAAATTTGGCCTCGCAATACGCCAATTACATTTGATATCCGCACGGGCTGACCCGATGGACCTGTTATTATTTTTTTCTCCCGTGATCGTGTGGACTTTGGACCCTCCCTTCCTTCGTTGTTCAGAGTCCACCTTTCCCACCGGTTTTCAATGGCGCGTTTCCGGCTAGCCGTCGGTCCCATTTGTGGACCCCTTCAGGGCTGAGTCGATAGGCCGAATTTACCCTTCGCGATGGAAACATTTCTGTTGTGGTTTCTTCTCCATAAGTGGCCTGTTCTCCTATCGCCTTTTTGGCTCCTTTGGATGGGCTGTTTTTTAACCTTGACGGTTTTAACGATTTGTCCCCCGTCGCCTTTTTGCAGTCCCCCTGATTCTTTTCTTTTTTGTGACGCGAGGGTCAACCCCTCGTACGTGGTTTTCCAACGACTGAGACAGTTGTTCCGGCACGAAATTTTTGCTGAACCGGAACTTGCCAGATCTCCTGGACTTTTTTTTTCCACACGACGTTCTTGGGGTATGTTTTTTTTTCTATTTGGTAGATGGTGCCCCAACGGCGAACCTTTTCGTATCCCCCCCCCCCCCCCCCCCACCTTGTCCTTTTTTTTTTGCCCATTTGACGCAGCGTTTTTTGTTTATGAGAGCTGACCAATCGGGTTATTTTTCGGCCCCTCCGTTTTTGTCCTCTGCCTGACTCCCCTTCACAACTGCGCACGCTTTTTTACCCCTCGGGCATTTTCGTCTTCCTTGGCATTTGCTCGGCCTCCCCATCGCTTGCTAATTGCCGGGCCTTCACGACGGGTTCTGCAGGGAATGCCCCGCCGCGTGTCTGTTTACCTTCGCCACACCCGTCTTTGGCTTTCCACCTTTGAACACAGGGGGTCGTTAGGTGCGGCTCCCCCCCCCCCCAATAGGCACCATGACACTTTTGGTTGCTTTTTTTCCCATTCAAAGCTGTCTGGAGAACCCCGAGTTTCCCGGTGGCCGTCACAACTTTGTCTAAACAAAGCGCTTGTTGAGGCTCGCTGTTCCTCCTATTGACCTCTACACTTTTTCCCTCGGTTTTGAGGCATCTGACTTTTTCTGGTTGTTTGATGGCCCCCCCCCCCACTTCGGGCCCTTTGATTGTTTCTCGCCAATTTAGCCAGTTTTGACACATGAGAACCCCCCCAACTTTTCTCCTTTGTTTTTTTGCGGTGATGTCTGAACCGTCGAGAAATGTTTTTGGCCGATAGGGACTTACTTTCCCCATGGAATCTCCCTTTTTCCCACCCTTTATTCCCTCTTTTTTGTTTTGTTTTTTTGAAGGATTTTTCCTTCTTCCCCCGGGTACACATCACTATCGTTTCCCCCCCTGATCGCGGTTTTGCATACCTTTTTTTCCACCACAAACCCAATGGATTAGCCCTGTAGTTTTGGTTTCGAATGTTAGTGGTTATTCTTTTTGCGCCTTTGGTCCAATTCCCCTGCATTTGCCCTTTTGGACCCATTGGCCATGCTCCCGGTCCCCCCTCTCCTCTCCCCCCGACTGTTTTTCCCCCCTCTTGTTCGGTCGCCTCGTCCTTCTTGTTTTTGCTCCTGTTCATGCTCCAACCCCCTTTTTTTTAGGCAGTGGTCTCCGCCGCATGCCGACGGTTGGCGTTCGGCCATTGCGTGGTAACTGTTTTCTTCCCCCCATGTTGCCGACCGATTTTCCGACTTTTTTTTGTCCAGTCCACCCCCCCCTTTCCGCCTTTTCAATTCCAGTTGCGCCAATTTTTCGTGGTGTCTCCTTGCCCTTTTTTACAACACAAGCTGATCGGCTCCTAGATCACTTCTGAAGTTTCCGGACGATTCTCCCTGGTCATGGTTTTTTGTAGTTTTGACCGGCCGAAAGTCCGATAAGTTTGTCTTTTTTTCGTGTGGACGTTTGCTGTCCCGATTTTCAGTACGAAACGCCTTTCCTCCTTTTCTTCTTTTCGTCTAGAAACAAACCCCCCCCACTCTTTTTTGAGGGGTTACAGGGCCGCTGCAACCATGTCCCCCTAGTTGCAACTCTCGACCTGCCTCCTCCCCCCTTCCCCCTTCGTTTTTCCTTTCCATGATCTCTGACTGGCTTTTCTTTTTCCCTTGAAGACAGCTGCGTAGGATTTTTGAACCTTGCGCTGCCGATGTTTTTCCTCTCTTTTTTCCAATAGGATCTCTGAGGAAGTCGGCGACCGTCTTTCCTCTTTTACAGCTGTCAGACCCAGCCAAGCCCCTAGGCCTGTTCCCTACGACCGCCCGTTTTTTGTGCTACCATCCCCCCTTCCCTTCACTTTGGCCGGAGGAAAAATTTCATTCGTTGCTGCGGATTCCGCCGTCCTCCTTCCCATTGTCTGGCGGACCGTTCAGTCACCATGTTTTTGCGCATTTTTTTGGGTTTTTCACCACAACAATTTGTTGATAGTGCCAAATTTTTCCTTCCTTCCAAATTCAAGGGCTCCCGAAGCAAAATCACCTTCCCGGAAAAGTAAGAGGAACGGTCAGGAGTTCCGGTCTGTATTTTTTTCCTTCCCGTTTAGATGGATTGATCCCCTTTTGCGCAAAAGCGTAGCTTGTACTCCTCTGATTATTCGAGCCCCCATTAACTGCGTCCGGTCTGTTTTGGTTTGTTTTTTTTGCGTGCCCCACCACGAACCTGGCCGAGCTTCTTTGTTGGCCCCCCGACTGAGATCCTGCCAACTTTTTTTTGGTTGCTTTTGTCGATTGCTTGGCGAATGGGTGTTGGTTTTGTGTTTTCCCCCCCTTTCCTCCTCCCTGCCTTTGTGCGCCGTTTTCCTCATTTTGTTCTTGTAGTCCTGTCTTTTCCCCCACTTGGACCACACCACACTGGCTCTCCCCCCGAGGACCCCCTCAAGGCTTCCCCTTTCTTCCCCTTTTTTTTTTCCGTGAAGGCCATCACTCCGTGCCCTATTTAAGCTTTTCCGGTGGAATTGTTTCCTCCCCCCCCCCTTTTTTTTTTCCATTCCATGGTCATTGTTGGGCCACTATTCTCCGTACCTTTTTACCATTTTTACTTTTGCTTTTCCGCCCCCTTTTGTCTTGGTTTCCCCACCAGTTTACAACGGCCTACTTCTAACCACCTTTACCCCCTTGTCTCTTTCACAAAGCTGCCCTCCATTCCCTACCTTTTTAGGTTTTTTCCCCCGAGGTGGCCTGCTGCCAGCCCCTATCCCCCTTTTTTCAGTACCGCTTTCTCACCATTCGTCTGCACCCTTTTTCCGGTTCAGAGAGTTTTTAGCCCTTCTACACTTGTTCGTTCTTTTTTTTCCCCCCCCTGGGTTTCCT
>Ga0179593_1296985_pt1 | contig 11890 bp, 12 predicted proteins | sample CZODoug2_1_08_16_FD_185931 | JGI IMG/M metagenome (GOLD analysis project Ga0179593, IMG submission 185931) | Vadose zone soil fungal communities from Angelo Coast Range Reserve, California, USA - CZODoug2_1_08_16fungal (PacBio error correction) | ecosystem: Environmental > Terrestrial > Soil >... | reverse complement strand
AACGTTTGATTTCTCTTTCACTTATTCCTTTTTCTTTTTTATATTTTTCCTTTTATTTTCCCCATTTTTGTAGTAATTCCAGTGAAGTGTTTCTTCGGTGCTTCTTCTTAGAGTTTTACTCTCCTTTACCTGAGAACGTGAAATTGAGGGACATGTATTCTTTTCCTGTAATATTGTTCTAAGCAGCCCACCCATCTCCTCGGTTCATTATCCCCCCCTCACGGATTGCGAGTTCCCTTTCGGGTTACCGTTTTAATGGGTTTTTAAGTAGAACTTTTACTGCACATGTATGTCGGTACCGATTTTTCAACCCTTTCCTATCCCCTACAGGGTCTCTCACTCCTGTGCCATCTTGTTTGATTCTTTTCACTCCTGCCCCCAGTTCCCTCTAGTATGAGCGATCATATCCTTTTCTCATGCGAAATGCATTGACATTAAGGTTCGGCGTACCTCCCCTGTGACCCCCTTTTTAACTGGGTAGCCGAAGTTATCCTTTTAGGTTTTGTTCCCTTTTTCTCGTCGGGTTGGATCCTTCTTCCCAAAGTGAAGTGGATCCATTTTTTCCCCATGCCCAGGACGACCCTAGACTTGGAAACTTGAAGATCCTTCCTAAGTTGGCCTGCCGTATTAGTTTTTATTCCCACCTTTTCCTTTGAGTTCCCTTCCCTTCCGGGACGAATCTCTTTTAGGCTGAGGTTACTTTGTGTGGGTGTTCTCACCCCATTAGCGGGACCTAGTACCCCCCTAACGCTCAAGTTATGCCCTCCTTTTTTTGTTTCCCAAATATGGGTCTTATCGTCTTTTCGCCAGAGTTTTCTTTCCCTCCGGTTCTCTCTTTTCCCCCCATTACTGACTTCCCTGTTGCAAACTCGGCACAGTCTGAAAGGTCCTTGCAAGGTCCCTTCTCTCTTTTTGTTCTTTTCCCCTTGATTTTTACCTCCCAGACCTACAAATCGGCTTTACGTCCCCCCCATTAGTTGCTTGAAGCCTCGCCTCCCCTCTGGGAGACTTTTTTTCGACGCCCCAAAGTGGAGTTTGCCGCGCGATCCTTGAGAAGAAAGCTTCCTTTTCTTCTCCCCCTTGGCACGTGTTCGCCGAAACCGGGATCGGTTTCTTTTCGAGAGCAAGTTTTCTGGCCTGATTCCCTTATAGACGGTGAATTATCGTTTTCCACAAGTAACTTGACCGCCGCAGTTTTTTCTCCAAAAAACCCCCCCCCCCCCCTTATTCTATAAAAATTTCTTATGTGCCAATCTCAATGAGGACTGTTCGTTTTTTTCTTTTTTCCCTTTTTTCGCCCCCCCAGTACTTCTTATTTGAACCCGTCCCGTGGGCACGAGAGGTTCTATGGGTATTCTCCAGAGCCCTCCCCTTTTTTGCATTTTTAACATTTGGTGTTTTTTGTGTCTTCCGGAATCCACCGCGACCCATTTCTTTCGTACTACTTGACCCCCCCCCCCACCCGCAAAACTTGCCGCAGAAATGACTTGTTGCGGGGAAGACAATGTAGTACGCATGTCGGTAATTGGCGATAAGTTAGGCTCTTTTCTCTTTCTCCTGAGTTTCGTTCCTTCCTTCGCTTCGATCCTTCAGATCCGCGCTCCTTTTTGGATCGTTTTTTTTTCGCTGGTGATAGGAAAAACCCCATCCCTTCCGTTTCCCTTCACCCTAGCGTGACTTTTAGGCAGTCCCCCTTAGCTCCAGTCCCCCTTCAATCTCCCTGCATCTTGTGTCTCCGAACCTCAGTCAACGCACCATCGGGCCCTTTTTTGTTCCCTTTTCCCCTTCCCTTCCCCCCTTTCTTGGCCTTTGACCCATTTTGACGAAGTCCTCCTTCGAAAATTCATCCCTCTCCCTCCCCTACGCGCGGAAGTTGGTCAGTAACTTTTCGCGTCTTCGCGGGGCTTGATTCCGTCCTTTACCCCCCTTCCCCGGGTTTTCATGGCTCAGTTTTTCCTCTCCTGTCGACCCTTAATATTATAGTTTATAGGTGATGTTTCTTGCCACCGTCTCCCTTGCTTTAATTTCGATCGCACCGGAACCTCCCCCCCCGCATCCTTTAATTGGTCCTTGCTAGCCAGATCCCTACCCCCAATTAATCTATAAGAAACCTTGTTTTGTCAAGCTCCCTTTAGGAAATCCTGAAGTATTCACCCTACCCCTTTTCTCTTGATCTGTTATTGGGGTACCTTTTCCTTGGGATCTTCTTTCCGGGGAGTTAGCATTCCCAGAACCGCATCAGACGGCCTGGTTGGCCTTTTCCGATTATTTATTTCCCAGGAGAGAGTTTGGATTTTTGTGAGTGAACCCCTTAACTGGTGTTTCCCCCACCCATAAGGCTGCTGGTATCTCAGCATAACGTCAACTTGACTTTATTCTATTTTCTCTTACTCCCCTCAGCTGAACCAATACCTGGAGGAAGTATCTTCTTTCCTAAGTATTTTTGTTTGTTAACCCCCCCCATATTGTCCTGCCAGACGATTTTTGTTTCTTTCGTCATTTCGTGCCGTATTAATCGTCAGGAGCCAATTTTATTTCCTATGTCTTCGTACTTGCGACTGAATGTTCCCCCCTTTTTGGTCTGAGTAAGCTTTCTGCTCCTTCATTAGCGTAGTAGACGTGAGGACCTCTCTCCCTAAAGGGTGGCCCTCTCATCCAGGACAACCAATAAGTTTCCAGAGGCCCACAATTACTTGAGTACAGGAGTATAAAGACCGGACCCCGTCCCCCCGACGTCAACTGTTGATGTTCCATTGGTGTTTACCAAAATCCCTGAGTGTATCTCTCTTTGCTCCTGTTTGTTGTTTTCTCGGGCTCCCTTCGTGTATCTCAACCCCCCAAACCCCTCCTCACCGAGGACATCAAATTAGTTTTCCCATTGTCCTCTGATCCCCTTTTTTCTTCATCTCCTGGAACTTTGCCCCATGATGGATTCTGAGACTGACCTTTTGCGGCCCCCAAAAAGTCAAGTACTTTGACTCCTTTCGTCCTAATCGACGCCGATCATTTCATTCGATCGGCCAGCTCCAACTTACTGTAATGATCCTTATTCCTCCCTAAAATTTATTTACCATTCAAGCAGAACTCCTTTCCTACCTGCCAGGCCCCCCACGCCAAGAACAAATTTCTTCTGCACACCTTTTTACACTCGGTGTCGCCTCTCCTATCTTTCGAATTCGGCTCCTCTTCCGTTCCCCGGTAATCCGGAACCAGCCCAGAACAACTTCTGTGCAGTGATGGCTGCGTTTTAATTCCTTTTTGGTGCTTTTAGAAGGCCCTTTCGCCCAATGTTTTTCCGAAACCCACCTCTAAAACTGCTAGGACCGAAAAAGATCGGACTCCTTAGTGTTTTTAATTCCTTTTTTAGATCCCACTATATTCTTTATAAGAATTCCTCACCCCGTTTACAGAACAGAAATGACCCACCGATCCCTAAATTTTTCTGAGCCCTTCATCCCTTACATCCCCTTTCTTTCGGCTATAGAATTAATCTGCTTGGTTTCCTTACTCCATTTTAAACTTATTCTTCCTTGATAGTAAGGATCCCCCCCTAGTGTGATTGTCCCCACTGTTAGGCCTTTTGTCATGACTTTCCCTTTCCCCCCCCTCCCAATTTCGTTTTGCGCTTATGTCGTCAGTCCTAGTTCTTTGATAATAATCCCCCCCTTCTAGATGAATGAGTTAGCCTTGCCCTGTTCCAGTCTTTCCCTCTTCTTCCCCCCCTTCCGCGCCCCCTCAGCTCTCTCCCCCTTTTGCCGCAAGCGTCTTGTCTTCCTTTTCTTTGTTGAGACGTTCATTCTTCGGCGTTCGCAAGCCTTCCCTACCTTTTCTATTCTTCCTGACCTCCCCCCTTCCTCTGTTGTTGCTGATTTTTTGTTATTCCCCCAATGCAGTTCCAATCGGGTCCTCTTTCTCTGGGGCTTTTTTTTTCCCCCCCTTTTGAACTCTCACGGTCCTTTTAAAGTAACTTGCCCCCCGCTTTTCTGCCGGTCTTTCTTTTTTTTCTTTAGTCAGCACCTTTCTTCCCTTGCCCAAACCCCACTCTTTCGTGCTGATTTAGTTTTGAGAACTGGACTTCTGCGGATTTTTAGCCGACTATTGTATGCACGGTCGTCTCCCGCCACTTCTTTGATTTTTTTCTTTTCCAATGCGGAAGAGGCTGATGAGTTTCCCCTGAAGTCTTTCCTTTTCCCCCCGTACGGTTCGGTTTTTGGCCATTGGAGGTTTTTTTTCTCCTTCCTCCTGCAGATGTTCCTCTAACCTTAGTATTTTCCCTCGTTTGAGCCAAGATTATAGCCTCGGTTCCCTCCTTTGCCGTTTGTGGTAGCTGAGTCCCCCTTGACCCCCCAAGTAATTACCCCCCCCCTCCCCTAGACCCCTTTAAATTACCGAGCAATTTTTTCTCTGGATGTTGTGACCGTTGAAACTTATTTTCCCCTCCCCCCTCATGTCAAGGTGTGTTAACCAGTCCCGCCAACGACTTTTCTCCTCTTCCCCGAATTAGATCTTGCGAAACTGACCTCTTATTCCCAAGGATAGTTTTTCGAAAATCTCCCCCCCCCCTCTTTTTCCCCTTTCTGGTAGGGTTTTCTCTTCTTCGAGGGTTTTTTTTGCCCAGAAACCTTATTTCCTTTTTGGCACTCCCGCCTCTCCCGAGTTGCCGATAAAAAATCTCATACGCCTTGACACCCCTTCCCCCTTTTCCCTTCCATTGTTGTTTCCTGATGGTGGCTGTCGCACCGTGTCCCTCTCCCCTTTTCCCAAAAAGGTTTCCTTCGTGACTCTTTTGCGTTCCCCCGGCTATAAACTCCTTGAACCCCGTATTTTTCCTCCCCCCGTCTGACATTTCTTTCCCGAGCTGGTGTGTTTCCAGTGACAGCTGCTCAATTTTTTTTCCCCCCCCCTTTCCTCCCTACTGCGTGCAACCGATCTCCTGAGCAGTTATTTGGTAACCATCTCCCCCCTTTCTTGCCGCCCCCCCCCTGGTTCTGGATTTTTTTTCGTCCTGAACGTACCTCCTGGCACCTTTTTAGCATGGTTTCCAGAAGCAAGAAGCATTCCCCTTTGTTTACCGCGCCCTCTTCCCCAAATGCTAATTCTGATCCCCCTAGCATTGTTTTCTCCCCCCTTCTCTCCAATAAGGTAATATTTCTTGAGCTTAACGGAGTTGCATTTCGAAACTTTCTCTTTTCCCCCTTCCCCTTTCTTTTCTCTGCCAACTCGGTAATATTCTCCTTTCCAGTGGCCCCTCGAGGACTTAAACAGAGGATCACCTGTTAGATTTATTTATCTCAGTTGATTTACCATGGTTTAGTTCTACAAACCTTTTTACACTGTATTAATTAATATTCTCTTTTCCTACCATGCAAGTGTTTCTTTCAGTCTAGGTACACCGAACATACCTTTTATTTCTCCAGACCGGCAGAGCCCCCCTTCAGGGTTGAGGTCTCCTCTTTTCAAAGCTCCTATCACACCAGAGAGGCTTTAGAAACTCCTGTCCGCCATGTCGCAGACCCCGATTCGTGACCCCCTACGCATCTGTTACGCCTCCTTTTCCCTCTTCTTGCAGAAGTTACAACCCCTCTCCCTCCCCCCAACTTAGATTCAAACACGTCCTCCTTTCAGTTGCAATACCCCTCTTTTTCCTTGTGTTCATTCCCCGTTTCCAGTATCTTTCCCTTTACAAGTTCATTCGTGTATCTCTTCTCTTTTAGCTAAATGTTCCTATTCCAACCTCTTTCCGTCTTCTTTTGTAGTATTTCATCGACTTTTAATTCTCCCTAGTCATTTTTCGACCCTTTGGACCAGGTTCGTATTTTCCCTTTGAAATTCTTACCCCAAGAGATCTCTTTTCTAGCATATCACTTTAGGTATTTTCAAATTTTGATGTCGATAGAGGGACTCTTCTGCAACTCAAGTTTTTCACGGGTTTCCCCTCCTCTCCGACTTATCTCATCCTCTCTGTGACCTCTGTTGATTCTTCCTCGATGCACTAAATGCGTTCGACCCTGATCTCGTTCATTTGAGAGAAGAACATATAAGGACCCTGAACAGGGGTTTTTAGTCGCCCTGGTATCCCCCCTCTTTTCTCTCTTTCTTGTTTTGTCCTTTGTTAGACATCCGGTTTTTTTCACTGAGCGGAGGCCCATTCGAGTTAATGTCACCCCCTTCTTTCCTCCCCTTTTTTCACGTCGGACCTCCTTTCTTTTTCCGTCAACATTCGATCCTCCCCCCCACTACTTATTGGAAGACTCCTATCGGTTTCTCTTAGGCGAGTTTGTAGCTTACCTTTCTTTTTTTTTTCTTTACTGTCCCCCCCCCCCATTCTCGCGCTTCACTCTTTTTTAAACGAATTCCCACCCAGCGGAAATGCTTTTTTCGCTTTCATTCTGGGTTTTACATCTGGGATACCGCATGTCGCCTGCCTTTTCAGGTTGAACCCTTCCCCTTTCTTCCCTTGTTTTTCCTCTATTAAAGATTAAACTTAAAAAACTAGAATTTCCAATGGTCAGCTGGCTTTTTCCATTCCCCCTGAAGTTGCTTTGCGGCTCTTTTGTATGCAATTCCCCGTACAGATTTCTCCTTTTCCAAACGTTAGAATAAATGTCTTCGGACCTCTCTCAGATTCGTCATTGCGCGCCGACAATCCTTTCTTTTTTGAGCGGATCCCCTTTCCTGATTAAGATATCTTTTATCCCGTTGACCTCCGCCAGGAAATCAGGAGTCTTCCTTCACTTAACGAATCTCCTCTCCCCTCTTTTGATTCCAAACCCCTTGCTCTTCGCTCTTTGGTTCCCCCTTCTTTTCCCCTACAATAGCCACAAAATTAGCCAGAAGTGGAATCTGACGTTCCACCTTTTTTCTTCTTGGGAGGGACTTTCTTCTCCTCAAATTGGTTCCTGTCTTCTTCCCCCCCCAGCCCCTCGCACTCTATGACCAGAGATGATACTTGGAGCACTAGTCCACCCCCCTTTCCGGAAAATTGCGTAGCCGTCCATCAACAACCGAGTTTCTCCCAACATTCGGATGCCCTCACCTGAGTTCCATTTTCTGTATCCCTGAGAAGGTCTCTTCTCTTTTATTGTCGGAAGAGTCTTTCCCCCTCGGGTATACTTTTTAAATTCCGACTCTTTTTCCTTCCTTTTTCTCTTTCCCAATCATGACGGGCACTACTCTTGACATTATTCTTCCCGCCCCCCCGCAACCCTCCAAGATCTAATCGATTGAAGTGTGTGGTCTCCTCTATAAGAACTTCCCCCCCGGTTGACGCTCATTCCCTTCGTCCCCTAAAAGAAGCCTTCTTGATTTTTAACACTTGCCTCAAGCTTTTTCCTTTAATCCGAGAAGCGGTCTAAGCTTCTCTCCTTAGAATATGGTGACGGGATTTCTCCCAATTCATCTTTGAATCTACAGGTCCCTTCTCTAGTGTTTCAGCTGACGGCTTCCTAAAGGAATTCTCCCATGAAAGTTTTCCGATTCCGGTCCCCCCCCTCCTGCATACGCTGTTCTATTTCCCTTCTTTTCTTCCTTGCTAGAGAAGTCCTGACCTTTATCCCTTTTCTTGGTAAGGCGGTGAGTCCCGTACCTTCTTGAAGTACACCATTTCGTTCTTTCTTTTTTTTCGAGCATGCCTTTTCGCGCCTGTGATTCTTCGAGTAGATATCCTCCAAACCCGCCGGCTGACCTCGATTTCCCACCCACCTCATCCGATATGGGCTTTGTTTCCTTTGGTGAACTGTCGACCCCCGGCTTTGCTAAACCACCTCTCAGAACCTCTAGTTTTTCTCCGCTCCCCCCACAGCTGTCCGTTTATGCGAGTGTCTAAGAAGCTTCCCCCAAATTCAGCGTTCTAGGATGCTGTTTCCCAACCGCTGTGCCATTTACAGACGGAATTTAGTCTGAACTTGGGTCGGTTATCCTTTCCGGTTTCTTTCGATCCGTCTTGTTTCCTCTTTCCTTGCTAACCCTGACCCTGCTCAGTTTGCTTGCGATTTTGCATTTAAGTAGCTTTCACCACAGACGGTTTCCCTTCATTTAACTGGTGGGAACTCCATCTTTCCCTTCTGTTTCCTTTTAGTCTTTCCCCCCCCCCATTAAGTTCCCAGGAGTAATATCCAGACGAATCCCTTTAGCACTGTTGCTGAATTTTTCTTGAGTGGGGGTGTGTCGATTCTCTCGAGGCTCTCTATCTAATCGTTTTTGGATAGGATCCTCGATTATGACCCACCCAACCCCCCCCCCCACTAAGAGTCCTGGATCCCATTTCTCTGGTTTCTTATACCCCTCTATGATGGTTAAGTGTTTTTTTAGCTGTTGGTGAGTAGAGGAATTCCCTCCGTTGCCGAAGATTCCCTCCCCCTTTCCCTGAATTCCGTTTCAATCGAGTTTCGACGTAGGCCGACCCACAAGAACCTACGAGCAGACCCTACAACCCCTCCCCCCCCGCAATAGAACCCCACCTCTGAATTGATGCATTCAATCTTTGTTTCACAAGCGCGCTCCCAGCCGGTCTCTGGACGTTTCAGTAGGAACCTCTCAGTAAAGTCCTTTTTCAGGGAGTTTTTTTTAGACAACTTTGTGTTCACCCCCCCCCTCCCCCCCCCCCCCCCCCCTGCTATTTCCCCATCAACAAGATCCCCTACAGTGAGACCCCCCCCCCTGAATTTCTTTGGTTTAGCTCGCTAACCCCCCAAAGCCTCACCCCCTTCCCTTTTCCCACAGGCCCCCTTTTCCCACCACACGCCCTACATTTATTTGTCCTTCATACATTCCCCATTCTGCTTGAAATAGCTTAATGAAAATTTTTTCACATTGTCTTCCTTTCGGAAGTAAGTTCCAGATTTTTTTACAACTTCATGGCTTGTGTCTGTTTCCTCCCCCCCTTTTTATGACCTTACGCAGGAATCTGGCGCTGTATGTTTTTGTATTTTCTAGCTCTTAATCACCCATAGAAGAGGCCCCTTATCATCATTAGTTTCACTCTCATTAGATCACCCGTCCTAAAACCTCCTTTTCCTTTCAAGACTTTTGCGAGGAAGTTCAAATGATCTTTACCTTTGAGTTTTTGAGGACAGTTAAGTGGTCCCCTTATCTGTTCCTTTCGTCACATCTTTTCACTATCATTCCCCTGGTTGCTGAGTGCTTGCGAAAACGTGGGTGAAGGTTCTGAGTTATTTAACCCCCCTCTCTATGCTGCAATCGTGTTCGATTTAGATCGCCCCTTTTACATCCCTTGCACTGACATTACGATAGTTCGTAAGTTAACTGGCGGCCACTACAGATAGACCCCCCCTCTCTTGCTAGGGATCTGCCCGTCTACCTTATGTCTACCGCGAAATATCCCTCGAATCATCTGAACCTTGCGGCCGTTGATTGGACCAGGAGCTTTTGAGCCCTGCACTCCCCTTTGTCTTGCCTCCGGCAAATTTTTTTCGTGTGCCGGCTCGCAAGACATGTAGGTCCAGTTTGTTCCCCCCTTACTGAAAGATTTCACCTGAAACCCTAGAGGTATGGTAAGAGAGCTCTTGTGGCCGTGGAAATCCTAACTTGGATTCCTTTTTGCCTAAACTCCGTACCACCGCCCCAGTCCGGTTTTTTCCCTTTTTCTGACTTTCCTTCCCTCCATTCTTGGGATAGCCTGTTAGTGGGAGACGTTCGTTGGAAAGTACTTGTGACCTTCCTCTCATCCCGCTAATTTTTGGTGAAGCTTAACCTCTTTCTTTAGTCTCCCTTCCCGTGAACCCCTATTCGGCCCTGTCGTGTCTAATAAAGGAAAGTAAATAGACAAGCTAACCCTTATTTTGTTGGTCGCGCAATCTGAGCGCGGAGCGGCTGAGGCCCCCCTGACCACCCCTCTTTGTCTTGGCCAGCCGAATCCGCTTTTGAGTTTCCTGCATATGCGGCATCCCCAGCCACTCCCTCATTATGCTGCAATTTTCCCACCAAACCTTCTGTCAATTCTTTGTTCATTGTTTTGTCCACCTTTAATTCTTTCTTAAATTGGATGTGAGGGCGTGATTCACCCTTTTCCTCCACCTTCAGGACAGGCGAACCCAGATTGGAAACCACCATGTCGCATATCCACTTTCTGCCATGCCTCCCCCCGTTTCCCCCAAGATGTTTTTTGATCGCTTTCACAAGTGAGCTTTGGGGGCTAAATCCTCCCCCCGGATTCCTTCGTCCAATCCGAGTCTTCTGTCCCTGTTTACTGGTCCCTTTTCCATAAGTCCTTTGAAAATAATAGTTTCGGAACTTCTTGCCTCACCCTTTTAGCGGATTTTATTCTGAAGTGCCCGTCATTCCCAATATTTTAGGGGAATGGGTGTCAACATTTCCTCCTGCCGCAGAAGCTCACGTTGTGTCCCTACGAGAACAACAGACTTCACCCTCCCCAGTAGCTAGGCGGGGTCTTGACCCTTCGCTCCACATTTCCACCCTTTTAGTCTTCTGTCCGCTTATAGTGGCACCCCGTTTGCATTTTTCTCCATTTCGTCACCCTTTTCGCCCATAACGGCATCTCTTACGAACTATACTACCCCTACTTCCTTTAGTGGAAGCGGAAAGGAAAACCCCAGATTTTTACCCCAGGCGATTTGATCTCCAGGAGGCTTTATTACCTGGTCATTTGCCCGTTTACACTGTTCCAGGCATTTCTCCTCTTTCCCTTTCGATCACTCCCATGGCAGACCCCCTTTTTAACACTCTTCTCACTCCAATTCTTATATTTGCGCCTCCTTGCCCCGCTCAAGCTTGTTTGGCTTCGATCAAGATTTCTTTTCCCTTTTACCCCTCTCAAGACCTGTCCATTTTCGCTCCTGTCAGCCATGTTCGCAGGTAGTATATTGGGGAACCAGCATCACCGAGCCGCCTTAAGGTGACAATGACCTTTTCTTAATCTTCTCAAACAATTAGCCCACCCCCAAAAGATAAAACTCTGTCTTGACACACGAATGAAGCCCCCCTTTTCACTGAAATCGTTTGTGCAAGAGTGACGCCGTTACTACTCTTTCCCCTCCTGTGTTCGCAGATCTCCCGTACGCCTTCTGCACCCCCTTCACTGCTTCCTTGTTCCCTCTTTTCTCCATTTTTATTTTTTCTCGAAATGTTTAGTTTCTTCCCAAAAGAAGTCCGACCGGTCCCTTCTTTCCGGTGATGGACTTTCTTTCAGAGTTTCCCCCTCAGACCTTCTACTCTAACCCCTGGTCTTACATTCGTTTCGTAAAATGGAAGGTTCGTATCTTGTCAGGGATACCCGAATCTTGATTATCCCACAAGCTTATCTTTGGGCCTGCAAATAGAATTTTTATGGAGGTTTAATTCTCCCTGGGTTCCCCTTTTTTTCTTCCCTTTGGCGTTTGATCGCGTTCAAGAGGAGAACCCTGAAAATTGTTAAAATTGGGTTTGTGTTTTCACGATGAACTGGACCATGAGGGCCTTCCCTTTCTTCATCATTTCCCTGCCATCTTTTTTCCTAGATGGCACTCATTTCGAATAGTCTTTTTCTCAGATGCAGTCCGATCCGATGGACCCATGCGAATGCTGACCTATCAGGGATATTGCGACCTGAAAATCTGTTTGCCCCGTTTTTTCCCTTTGAGCTCTTTTTCTCCCCCCAGATCTCGTAGCGATGGAAGGGTTGTTGTTAGCCGTCGGTTTCTTACGCTTCGTGGGCCACCACTTGCGCTTCTGCCGTTCTGATCCTTTTCAAGACCCTTTACCAGAGTGGGGAATGCGTTTTCAAGGACGATCAAGTCCCAAGTGGTTCGCACCCAAACTGATTCGATTTTATCCCACTCCCTTGCCCTGCTCTTGGACGTTACTCCCCCCTGTCCTTTTTCTCCGGCGCATCCGTGTTTTTGGACTAGTTGCTGACCATTCGCTAACCTTCTTT
>Ga0179593_1508699_pt1 | contig 11891 bp, 14 predicted proteins | sample CZODoug2_1_08_16_FD_185931 | JGI IMG/M metagenome (GOLD analysis project Ga0179593, IMG submission 185931) | Vadose zone soil fungal communities from Angelo Coast Range Reserve, California, USA - CZODoug2_1_08_16fungal (PacBio error correction) | ecosystem: Environmental > Terrestrial > Soil >... | reverse complement strand
TCCGTTGTTTGGTGGCGAACCCGTATATAACTTCGTTCCCCTCCCTTCCCTGTTGAGAAAATCAATTCTTTCTTGATCTCCCCCCCCAACCCAAGTCCCTCCAGTTTCCTGCTGCAAAACCCTTTTCCTTCTGCCACCTCAATCAGGTGACCAAGTTCCCCCATGACTCTTACCTTGGCGAACCTCCCTGCTTCCTGCCTTTCAAATCGAGATGAACCCCCTTTTCTCTCAACCAAGAGAAACGGAACAAACTGGTAGGTTTTAATGTCGGAATTGCCTAAGTTCCCTTCCCTCCCACGGGCAATAGTGAACCCCAAGCCCTCTCCCTTGCCCCACATCACATTGCAACCACTTTTGGGCAAAATTTTTTCATTTCCCCCCTCTCCCCCCCTCTGATTAGTTGCCCTCCAACAGAATAATCTGCTATTACCTTTCTTCCCCCCCCCTCCAGACCCCTTTTGCAAGTGCTGTGGGGATCGGACAGTTTCATCCATTGATATGATGTTGCTTTTTCCCTTCCTCTCCGGTTGAACCGTCCTTTTCTGTGGGGGAAAACGGTTGGCGTTTGAGTCCCCCTTTTCATTGATCATGGGATCCCGAGGCACACTCTTTGGATTCAAGAGTTTTCGTTTTTTGATTAGAGCGAAGTTGCCGCAGCTGTTTCCTGATCGTTTTCCCCCGTGAGAAATCAGTTTTTTGCCTCGGATCTCTCCCCCTCTCTTTTTTTTGGGCCAGCTAGCTTTAGTTCCCCCTCTCCCCTTTTCTTCGTGTTACCCAGTCTCCCCTCTTGTTTCAGTTCGCCGTTCTTCCCTTGTCCACGCTGCCCAACCCCTTTTTGTATCTCTATTTTTTTTCCCCCTTTTTTTTTTAGAGATCCACCATGTGCAGACGACTTTCCCCAAGTATCCTTCGTTTCATTGCAACCCCAGTTTGTAAGCCCCCCCACTTTTCCGCCCTTCCCTTCCGGAGCAGACCGTGGGAAGTCCCGAGACTCGAAGGTATTCTACGGCTTTCTGTTCAACCTCCCTTTGGATGTTTAGAATATCTGATGGCCCCACTTGGATAATAAAACGGGTTGTTTTTTTCCCCCTAGGGCCAGCGCGTCTTAATTAGAGACTCATTTGCCCGCCCCCGAAAACAGTTCCAACTCCCCATCTCAAATTGAGGACCCCCCTCCTTGTCTCGGGATCCCCCCTATCCTCCTTCCGCATGAATGTCCCTTACATGAATTCATTACTCTACACACACCCCAGCCTCTCCTTTTATGCAAAGAATTCCCAGCAATTGCCAGACTTCTTTTGGCCCCTACTTCCCTCCTCTCTCATTAGGTTGGATGTAAAGTGTTCCCACCTTAATCGAGTTGCATCTTACCACTGTCAAAGTAGTTTCCCGGCCTTGCTTTCTTTTTTTTTTTTCAACTTCCACTCGTCTTGGTGTTGGGCCTTTCTTTATGGGAAGGTTTCAATTCCTTGCAAAACATCTTTCCCTTCAATTGAAGTTTTGTTGCATCTAAAGCCATGTTTGTTTTTTCCCCTTTTGTGTCACATTGGGCATCTTCTTCTTATTTTCTTTCTTATGTTGTGAAGAAATCAACGCTGTGTTACCCTTTCTTTTTGTTCCCCCCTTTTTTTCCCTTCCGTAGGCGTCTCGAAATGACTTTTTTGCTTATAGATGCATTGTTACAGATAACTTCCTTATTCCTTCCTTCCCCTTCTTTTTTACGTCCCACCCGCTTCCCATAGCCAGGGCAACCTCCCCTTTTTTATTTCGAAACCAATTTGTACTAATCTGTTTCCCTTCCCTAAACCCACCGCCGTGTTGTGTGCAAAACGTTTCAACCCCTCTGTGTAAAGAAATGAGTTACTTTGTAGACCCGGTTCTTCCTCTCTCTAACTAAGAAGATCCTACCCTGGCTGCCCTGTTCTCCCTCCCTCAAGGTTCCGGGAATAGACCCACCCTGGCTCTTCCCTGCTGTTTGGTCGGTTCGTTTCTTTTTCTGCATGGAGGAACGGGGGTGCCAGCGTCCCCCTCTACCCTCCCAGATTCGGCCCCGCCGCTCCAACTGTCATCTTCCTGTTCGAGTTGGTTCTCCCCATCTCTTCTGCCGGCCGGTAAAAACTTTCTGAAGGGAGTAAATCAATTTTTTTCTCCCAACAAACAATGCCCAGATGAGTTCCTCCCCCCGCGAACTCTTGCAGGGAGTTGACCGTACAAACACCTTTCCCAAAGATTCCCAGAGAATATGAATGGACTTATAACCCTTGGTTGCCCAAAGTTCGAATTGTATTGCCTTTGGACTCCCAAACATTGTCCAGCCTTAACAGATACCACCTCACCTTGAAAGTTCTTGAGGTGAAGGAAGAAGTCTCGAACCCCCCCTTTTTTCTAAATTAGACCAGAAAACCCGACTAAGGCCCTCCCCCTTTCAAGACCCTTTTCCTTCCTCCACTTCTTGGACCAGCGGAAAGAACCCCTACAGACCTCTCCTCCCACCCGCGAAGCTCCGGAAAACCCTCCCTCCGAACCCCTTTCTTCTCTGTTCAGCGTATAGAAGTGCGGCATCCCCTTTCCGGAGAGGACGGCGATTGCACTCATCTTTCTGTAAACCCCTGCTGTGTACTTCTTTTTTTTCCTTGGAAAAGTCAAGCACCACCTCAGTCGCTTTAAGCATTTTTAGCCTCCCCCCCCCTCTTCCTCCTGGAAGTCCTTGGTTTGAATTTCCTTTCTAACAGGAAAAGTATCCCCCGGACCTAGTTCTGTATTGAAAAGGGTTTTTTGTGTCCTCCCCACCTTTTACTGGTACAAGGGCTTTCCACCCTTTCCTGCTGCAGCGCGTGAAGTATCCCGACACAGTCACTTCTGCTTGAACCTATTCTTCGCTCCACTCCCCCCTCTCATCAAGATGCTTGACCCGTAGTTCCCCCTCTTCCGCGATATGAGACTTCGTGTCCCCCGGTGATCTTCCTTTTCCTGCAGCGTTCGGCGTCAGGTTGATCTTTCCCTCCGTTTGATCGATCTCTACCCCTCTTCCAGGGATGAGCGCTTTTGATTCTTCCCCCGTACCCTTAGTTTTCGTGCAGATCTCTTGGCATCTGTCTTGCCCTTTTTTTCCTTCCTAGTTCCATCATCTTATTCTCAATTGGTCAGTATTTGCCGCCTCTATCATGGATGACTTGAGTGAAGACTTCACTTCTTCGACTTCCCCTTTGTGTTTTTAAAACGTGTTTCCCTTCCCCTCAACTTTTAATGGGTTTTTCACAGCGGCCCCGCCTCCTGTATACCTCTTTATCCTTCCTGGACTTTTGTTAACCTGCAAGGAGCTGATGAGTCCCTTCCATTGAACGAGGGTGTGTTTTTGCTCCCTTTTTTCCTTAAGTTTTCTTTTTGAGATGGGAAACCCCCTTGACTCCCCTGACCCTATCTTCAAGTCAGCGGGGTTTTTCACTCCCGGATTGATAAGCTTGCCTCCCATTTTCCTAAAGGGCGAGAATTTCTATCTCCCTCAGCGACAAAGTGGGCGTTCTCCCCTCCTTGAGCCGATCGGGGGGATCCCGTTTTTCGATATTGGTTCTTTTTGGTTTTTCTCCCGTGTGGAGTAGCCACGTATAGAAGAGAGTAAACAATGTCCGTCCCCTTTCTTCCCTCCCCCTCGGTGTTGGATGGTTGGCCGCCCTTTTTGCGGAGAAGCATGATCCTTTCCCCCCAAACCCCCCTTCACTTTAGGATGAGTCTTCGTTTGCCCAGGATTGTTTTATGGGGGGGAAAGGACAGTTCAGGCCGCCCTTCCCTTTCCAACCTGTTGCAGGGGTCGAAATGGTCTTCCAGAGTTCTGGGGCGATGCTTTTTCTTTTTGTATCCTGTTTTTCTTCAAAATAGGACCAACCATTCTGTTCCTTCGGTTTCTCTCCTTTTCTTTTCTCTTTGGGTTGATTCAGGGGAGGACAACTTTGCTGGTCACGTCAAATCGTGTTCCCTCCCTTTTTCTTTATGATTTCTCACTGTACTATCCTCCCGTGGGAGAGGTCGTATGAAGCTTTTTCTTTTTCTTCGTCGGCGGGGGCCGTGCCCTCCCCTTGGGCAAATTGATCCCCTCCGCTCCTTCCACCCTAAATTGGTGCCCCGAGTTTGGTTCGATGCTCGACCTGCGAATCGGCCATGTCCCTTCATGTTTGCCACGACGGCAGGCTGCGCTTTCCTCTACTCTAGGGACTTCTTTACGTTCTCCACCTCCCCCCTCCTTACAACTACTTAGTAGTCGTCCTTTTGGGTGTTTGTCCCACCCCACAGCGTTCTGTGTCTTACTGAGTCTCTCTTTCTTTTCTTTTCGGCCTTGGTTTCCTTCCAATAAGCTGGCCTTTTCTCCCCTTGTTGGCTTTTTGAAACGGAACATCAAGCCTGTCCACCTCAAATGATGAGGCCCCGCACCCGGTCCGCGATCGGCCAAACTCACGTTCCTTTCTTTTCCCGAGACTCCCGACTGCTGCCTGCTTTCCGACCCCGACGGAATCCCCCCTAATCCGTGAGATCAAGCTCCTTGCCTCCCCCCCTGACAGGCGCCTCCCTCTTCTTCGCACCTTTTCACATCTAGACCTGGCTTTAGGCGGGCAACCAACCCAAATAACCGTTAATTTCTTCTTGTTAAACTTTTTTGTGTGGTTGGTCTTTTTTTTTGTTTTCGGTGAACACTGACCTCCCTTTTTTTCCCAATCCCCCCCCACTTTCTGACCACCAGTACTATTTTCTTTTTTTGACCACCTTAATCCACATGGAGAAAGTTAGGATTCCCTGGTGTCATGATTTCCGCGCCCCCATGCTTCACACCCATGAAGAACACCAACTAATGGAGCTTCCCTTCTTTTTCCCAATTACCCCTAGTCTTTTGACAATTTGGGTTTCCCTTTTGCCATATGTTGTTGGTTTACCTACTCCCCTTCTCTCTCCCCTTTTTTCCCTCCCGGGTTCGAGTATGTCCTCAATTTCAGTCCCTTGCACCATCCGGCATTTTGATGGTGTGCTTCCTTCTTGTTCCCGGTCTTTAGTCCGCGAAGTTTTCTACGTGTCTCTCCACCAAGTTGAGGCCAATACCAGTTTTTTCTTTTCTCCTCCCTTTTTTCTTTGAAAAGAGTCTTTATGAACTTTCTCTCCCTTTTCCCCACCTCGTCTCTATTCCGTGTTATTCCACTTCTCCCCCCCCCAGATGTACGGTCGTCGCAGGATACTTTACGCTTTTGGTGACTCTCTATTTTCCTCCCTGTTCGAGGATCAAAATTTTTGTTTCAGGCCCCCTTTCTCCTGGACGACCCCCCTTTTCCTCCCACAACCCCTTTCCATTGTAATCCACGGAAGAGATCTTGATTTTTCCATAAAGGTCTCTGCGTCCCCCCCCTCCTTTCAGATCAGAGAAAACCCCTACTCAACGGGGGTTTCCCTCGCCCCTCCTTTCTCTCTCTCGATTGACTAAGACCGCAACCCACAAATCCCAAGGTGACTCCACCCCCTTTCCCCCTGATCGAGATGGTTCCTGGTTTTTTTCCTTTCCCCATGTACGCAGTCTTGCTTTATTTCCTCAAGAGACATAGTCGGAGTTCCTTGATAAATGTGTCCACCTTTCTTCCCCCCCCCTACCATTGCAAGATCTTGATCTATTCCCTTCTCTTTAATTAGTTGTTTGGGTCTAAATTTTTTCCCCCCCCCCCCCCCCTTGTTTTTTTTGTGGGGGAAATAATGTCCCCCCTGCCCTTTTCCGCGGAGCAATTGGGGTTATATGTTTGTGGGGTTACTTCGTTGACTTCCGTGTGTGGCTTTAACACTTTCATCCGGTGACCACCTTTCAGATTACCCCCTCCTCCTCCTTTTCCCCCCTCAAAGAACGGTTTTCATCTCGTCTGTGACCAGGCGTCATTTTTCTATGAGGAGTATTGTTTGTTACCCTCGAGCATTTCCATTTTTTTGTGGCGGAATTCCATTTTTCTTTCTTGAAAGGAAGGGTTTAAATTGCAGGCACGGCCCTTCCCTGATTTGTGAGTTTGAGATAGCTTCTCCCCTTCAATGTAAGTTGCTTCCTCCGTTTTACTCTTCCCCTTTGTAGTTAATGTTAGCAAACCGCTTCACACGGATTTCCCCCTCAACATAAATATTCCTCGTAAACCCTCGATAGTAGGGGGAACACTACTCCTTCTTCTTTCCCATACTACCTAGTGTGTGTGCCACACTTTTTTAACCCCCACTAATAATCAGAGTAGGTCTCTTCTTTCCAAAAAGTTTTTTTGACTTGTAGTATCGTGTAGTAGATGTCCCACCAGTAACCCTTGCGCCCAGAATGCCTTTTTTTAGAGGTTTCGTCCCCATGCGACCTTTCTTAATCTAACCTTTCCCAATAATGATGTTCAAGATTTCTTCACCCCATTGAACCTCCGAAGTGTCTTGGGTATTATCCGTTTCCCCTCCTGTAGAAACACCCCCGAAAATCTTACTCCTTCTTCCCAGGATGAGTAGTAGAGTATGTGAATTCAGGTCATATCTCTTTCACTAAGAGGCTCGCTGCCACCCTTCTCCCTTTGAGGAAGCCACTTTGAAGAAAAAAAATACATACCCATACCTTTACCCTCCCCCTCCTCCAGCTTCTCTTGAGGGACGTGAACTTCAATTCCCAAGAGAAAGAGCCTATGGGCGTCTCATCTTTTTTTTCTAACGGCAATGGGCAACAGTTCTCCTTTCCTTTTGTCCAACACCTGGCCGTTTTCCCACGTCCCGAAAGCTCCCGCCCTGGCCACTCTTGGCGTTGAACTTCAGTCAGCTGCGGCCAACTTTTTTTTTCTTTATCCCTTCCACACGGTGCGGACCTTTTCGACGTTGTCCCTCGCGTCTATTTTTTAGTGAATGTCACATGGCGTACCAGCGGCCCTTTTTTAGACCAAGGACAGAGGTTTCCCCTCTTTTTATCCCTCCAACGTTGGTAGCGGTCGTTTACTTCCTTCTCGCCTTTTGCGAAGGAGCGACTGGCTTCGCAGCTGTTTCTTTGATTCGGCTTCACACGCGGAATTGCAGACTCCTTTCTCCTCCTCACCGCCATCACCACTCCGCCATTTCCTCCTTTGCGCCGAAAAAACGCATGTGCTTTCCTTCCCCCTTCATCCCCGAAGCTCCTTGCGGTTCCCCCGTAGGTAAAGGGTGAGACGTCTCTAAAATTTTTTTTTCGTTTTAGAACCCCATGCCCTTCAAGGGGTGCCTGCCCCGGGTGCCTTTTTTTTCCCCCCCTGGACTGTGCCGCGCGTGACCGTCCGGCCAAAACCCCTTTTTTTTTATTTGAATCCTTGTCGCTCCCATCGAGACCCACGGCGTAAAGATGCGGCCCCGTTTTCTGTCGTCGCCTTTTCGTCCTTTTATGACGTAGATCTTGTGCTCCTCCCCTGTTCTTTGTAGATCCCCCCGCTCCCCCCCTGTCAGCCATGGTAGGGTACGGTGTTCTTATCTTTCTTCAAGGTGTTTGGGAGCGAGATTTTTTTTAGATCAGGACCAACCTGGATCGACCCCTCCTTTTTATTCTTAACCGACAGCTGGACTTGCGATCCTTGGTCAGGGGATGTGTTCCTTTTGGAGGGACCTATTTTCGCCAGCATCTTTAGCGCCTTGTTGATCGACCCCTCTTAAGACCCCCGTCTTTTCTTCCTTCCTGTCCTTTCCCTCTCCCCCGGCGGAATTCCTTTTTCCAACATTGGCCGGCCGAGACTCACTGTCTTTTTACTACAGCGAACTTTCCCTCCGCTTCCCAATAGTTTTCTCACCGGTCCTTTCAGGACCCGGAAAAGGATCTGCCTTGTCTTCCCCCCCTTCCCTCCAGGCGGCCATGCCTGGCTTCATGCTCTTGCTTTTCTTCTTTTCGATGGGAACTTTGGTTGTATTCTAGTCATTCTTTGATCCTCATCGTCCGGCCCTTTTCTCTTTTGCAATGACGTTACGCTCCCATACCGGTCTAAAGAATTACCCCCGTCTGCTGCCCTCGACAAAGTGTGGAGTTTTCATTCCCTTTTTCTCTCTCTTAGAGTGTCCGCACGATGTCTTCTCTTTCTCAGTTTGGTCGCCCCCCCTAGGCTCAACCAAGTGAGAACGTGCATTCCCCTCCCCCGCAATCCGGTAAGCCATCGGTGTTGGCGCAATCCCCGGTGGCGAATATAATTCCTTGTGGAAACGCCACGACCTCCGGATTGTATAGTGGAAGGCTCGTTCAAGTTTTTCTTTTTTTCTGAAAGGAATTCCCGTTTCGACCCCCCTTTTTTTCACGGGAACGGTGTGCTCGGAAGCCAATTTTTGACTTGCGCGGGAGACGTTTTTGGCCGACTGTCCCATGTCACGACCTGAAAAGAGGGCGTATTTTCGATTAGAGGTTACCCATTGATCAGGATTGGTTTTTATGGGCGCACCATTTGGAAGAACTGGCATCAAGGTCCATAGAGGAGTTGTTTTAAGACTTGTCCCCTCTTTACCTATCCGCTTTTCGCGGTTTGGTTTCGAATTCTCTCTTTCGTCGGGTTTATTCTTCGGTTTCTTTCGATCCTCCACTTTCCACGTCGGCCCGTGACACCCTTGTTAACACCTTCTGTGGTTTTAAATCCCTTTGGTCGATGCCCTCCTTGAGCATCGGGCTTTTGACCTCCTTCCGGCCCCCCCTCCGTCCCTCTTTGCTGGCGCGAGGACCTTACGCCCCCCCCCCTCGAGGAACGATCCACTTTCGGATTTCCAAACCTACTCGTGGAGTACAGTTGGGTTTCGGCTTTTAGGTCAACACCAACCACCCGGCTTGTCTGTTGTCTCTGGTACTTTTTTCACTAGAATCTTTCTTTTACCCATTTGTTTCTGCTTTCCACACTCACAGTTATGTGGATGTTCCGCACTTTCATCCTTGTGCCCCCTCGCACTGTTTACCCTTTTAAACCACTGTCTTGAGGGCCCCCCCCCGGCAGCAGATAGCCACCAACTCCCCTCTGAGATCCGCCTGCTTTTCCCCCACGGTTGCCCCATCCCCCCATCTTTCCGACCAAAAGTCCCCATTTTTTCCTCGGTCTTTCCTCTTGCCACCTTCAAGACTCCCCATGCGATCCTCTTGTTTTCCCAGGACGAGAGGAACCCATTTCTTCTACAGTCCAACCCCTGAACCCTTCCTTTTTTTTTTTTCAATCTGATTTTTCCCTGCCTTCCTTTTCTCCCCCCTGGCAATCCACGCAAGGCTTGAACCCCCAACCCCTTTTCTTTGACACCCCACCCATTTGACCACATAACCAACCAATCGTTGAAAAACCCTTTTTTTGTCCCGGTCTTATTTTTTTTCCGAACGCCCCAACCGATTGAAGTGGAAACTTTTCCCGCACCAACTGAAGAGCTCTTTCTGTGCTCCACACCTCCTTCCTTTTCAGTGGTCGTTTGGGGCTCCCCCTTGACTATGCTGTTTGCTGTTTCCGACTCCTTTCGTTCATGAAAAGCTGGCCGCCTTCGCTTTTTCAGGGCTCTTCTTCCGAGGAACCCCATCTCCGTTTTTCTTTTTTCTTTCTTCGGTTCGTTGTGCGGGCTGCGTTCTTTTCGTGATCGACGACGGTCTGGCCGAGCGTGCCCCCGTTGAGGAACTTTCCCTTTGTTAGTTTTCTCTGCCAGCGAGCTGATCCTACTTTCGCTCCATTTCTTTCATTCTTTATTACCCATTGCGTTTTTTTAGGAAAGATGGTGTTTTTTCGGCCAGTCTCCTTGCCCCTTTTTTCTGCACATGGTGATCTCTTCCCACCCTCGTTGTTTTTGAGGGCTATCCTTGGCCAGAACTTAAGTATCTGACTTTTTTCCTCCCCCCCCTTGTGCCACCCAAATGAATGTAACCCCTTTTCTATGGTGGAAGTAGTCGGAGGAAGGATTCTCCTCTTCTTCCCCAAAGATCCCACTTGGCTGATGCCTCAGGTTTTTTTTCAACTCTCAACGGGTTGTTGTCACTCTTTCCTTTCTTCGATCAAGTTCTCCTTGCTCAAACCACCCCGCACAACGAAACGGGAATCCCCCCCCCCCCCCCTTCTCCCGAGCTGTTCCTCGGGATCCCATCCCGCCGTCCCAGGGCTGTTCTTTTCATGTCCTGATATTTATGGTCACTCAACATGCCTGAGCAATGGCTTTTCCTGGCCCCTCCCACAGCCTGTGTTCTTTGTTTTGACTCCGAATATGGCAGGCATTTTTCATTGTGAACCGTCAATCGTTTTGCTTTTACCAATAAGCCCAAGTGTCAAAATTCCTTCTTTTTGATTTTCCCTGCAAATGTTCTGTGGTGTTTCCCGCACTTGCGTGTCTTACATTTTTCCCCCTTTTCCCTCCAAATATTTAAACAACTCTTTCCATTTACCCCCCCCTTCCTCCTAAACTCCCCCCCCATCTCGTCTGTTCCCCCAATCTCTGAAGTGAGTCAGGTTTTCCCTTTCTTGATTCTTTAACGGGTGTTTGGAGACTCCTGTCTTGGGGAAAGGGTTTTTGAGTCCCAGGAAGACCTTGCTTTTTTCGTCTGTTATTCACTCCCAGTTGTCGGCCTTTCCTCTTCCGCTTGAGTTCCTTTTCGGCCACCCTTTCAAGGCTTCTCAAGTCCCCCCCCTAAATATTATTTTTATTCATTCAGATTCTTTCCCAGATTTAATTTTACCCTCCTTCCCCCATGTTGGGGGAAAACCTCTTACCACCAACTGCCTCAGAGTAGGTGTGGAAGTTCCGGTGGGGTCAATTGTTTGTTACGGTTCTTAGTAATTCGCTTGTGGTTTTTTCTCCTGCATTAATGCCTTCTTGCAGCGCCTTTCCTATCCCCAAGTATCCAGATCCTTTTCCGTTGCCCAAGAGGCTGTTAGAGTAGTTTCTACTCTCTCAGGTGGATGGATAGTTGCCAAGGCCAGACTCCTCCTCCACTAGAATCGACTAACCCCCTTCTCCCCCTTGAGTCCGGTCGAGTTGCTCCCGAAGATCTCCAGGAGGAACTTTTTCCCTCTTTTTGAAACTGGTTAATCATTACTGTCCTCCCGCCGCACCCAATCACTTCCTTTCCCTCAGAAGAAGAGATTTAGCTGGTTTTTCCCCCACACATGATCCAAGTCCCTCCCGAGCAATTTTCTGGCTTTTCAAGATTATACCCCGTCCTCCCCCCCCGTCGCCTTTGTTTTGTCCCTGTTAGAAGGAACGCCACTTTCCCCTCCCCGCATAAAATCCAATTCGGTAGTTGCCCAAGAAGAGGCGCCCCCTTTCTTTCTTTTTTTTCTCCCCAAATCCCCCCCGAGGAACTCGTCCTTCATGTTCAACCGAGCTTATCCGTTCTCTTGCCTCGGTCCCTCGGCTCCCCCGAACTTTTGACCTCGTCTGGCCCGACTACTTGCTCCATCCCCTCCCGACCAATTGGGGTGGGGTTTTTTTTCTAGTTGTCCTTCATGGAGTATCGACCTGTTTTGGCGACGGAATAGGACTTTTCCGCTTTCCCCTCTGATCCCCCAATGGTCTTTCTTTTTTTAACACCCCCCGCTGAATGCGAGATACTTCGTTGCCCAGAAGTCCGACCCTCCCGTAAGAATTTTTCCTTGCCCCCAGACTTGCCGCTGGTCAATTTTTCCCGCCTACCTGACGGTCTCCCCCGTTCTTCTGAACTCGTTGAAGCAGCCGTGGCACTTTGATCTTGTATTCCCCCCCCATTCGATACGTCGTTTACGGCCAGTTTTTAACCCATTGCAGCCGACAGTTTCCTTACTCCACAAGTCATCTTGTTCTTTTGGCTGAAGTTATCGAAAATCGTCCCTTGTTTCTTTTTTACGATGCTTTGCGTAGGAGCTGTATCCAGATAGGAGACCGTGTTTTTGTCATATTCCCTCTCCTAGGCCGTCGGCGTAGGTATT
>Ga0179593_1491140_pt1 | contig 11891 bp, 14 predicted proteins | sample CZODoug2_1_08_16_FD_185931 | JGI IMG/M metagenome (GOLD analysis project Ga0179593, IMG submission 185931) | Vadose zone soil fungal communities from Angelo Coast Range Reserve, California, USA - CZODoug2_1_08_16fungal (PacBio error correction) | ecosystem: Environmental > Terrestrial > Soil >... | reverse complement strand
ACTTTTAGTCTCATGCGTCCTTCTCCTACTGAGTAAAAAACTTGGGCGGGCACACCCGAGACGTTCGTCCAGCCTTGCCCGACCCACTGATGGCATAACTTTGCTTTTTGTCCATGGACCCTCACTTAATTTCTCTCCATCCCTTCCGAAGAAACAAGATGAGTCCTTTCGCGACCGAGATGATTTGTGGAGGTCAAGAGTTGGGAATATGGCGAGCGCCGGTCTGAGAAGTGCCCTCTATTTAAGGTTTATTTTCCCCCTCGTAGAGGGTTGTCCGATTTTTTCGCACAGAGCTCTCTCGGGAGTCTGCTGCGGTCAAATCAAAGGTGATCCTTGTGTTCTTCGGCTTGGGAGTTTTTCTTCCCCCGCTACCGTCTGCTCTCCGCTCGCCGTCCTCCACCATGCTTATTGGGTTGTCGTGTGGGGTTGTCCTTTTCATTGTGCGTTTCGGCTCTAGATTTCGCTCGTTCCCCCTGACTCCCCAAAAGAGTTTTTTGGGTGTTATTTTTTGGTCGTATCGGGGTAAGGCGTCATTGGGGGACGAGCACATTTTAATAGACAGCTGCAGTTAGAGTATACGACTTCTAGTCTTTTGCTTGTCGCCCTTTTTTCTTCGCGGTGATGGTCCTGGATTTGACTTCGGGTTTCCTCGCGCTGCTGAGTGGTTGTAGGTCCGCTTTTGCGACTTGCTCGTCAAATGCCGTTCTTAGTATTGTTTCTTCCCAGTAAGTCCGACTTTTATGACCCCCGGCGGAGTTGCTTCCGGTTTTTTGCGTCTTGATGTTTGGAAGACTAGTGCACCTCTTAATGTTCACCGTTTACCGTTGCTTCTCTTCATCTCTTTTTGTTTTAATTTCCCAAACAGTCGGGAGGTGTTTGTCTTAGTGTGCGGCCTTTTCCGTTCTGGTGAGTTTCAGCGGACGGGCGGTTGGGGTGGTGTCGGGGGGTTCGAGAGAGGCGCTATCCGTGCTCTGCGCTTCAAATTTTCGACGAGAGTGTTTCCCTTCATACGTTTCTTCCTTTTTTGGGTTGTTTTCAGGAAGAGGATTTCCAGTCGGGTTTAGGGAGACGTCGCCCTTCAATGAGAGTGTAGTGCTTAGTTACTTTTCTTTCCGGTGGTTGTTGCCCCCCCCCCCCCTTGAGGTGTAGGTCGTGTGTTTCCTTTATTTTGAGCAGCTTGGAGATCTGCCCGTCGGTTCTCTGGCACGGAGAGGCGTTTCTCTTACACAACTAGGCGTTTTTGAAAAGTGGGATCATAGTTAGGGGACCCCCAAACCCCCCCCCCCCCAGATCAGAGGTTGAGTTTTCCCCCTTTCCGTGCTTCTGTCCTAGCCGAGACCTCTCGTCTCCTTTTTAGTGAAGTGTTCTGCCGCTGCGTATCTCTCCCTACTTGGCCTGGCTTATTCTCGCGAGGTTTCGGGGTATATTGTTGATTTTCATTTCTCTTTTGGAATGCTGCATCGCCCAACCAAAGCGTTCCCGCCTTCTGCTTTTGGTCTGGATGATTTCCAGTGCGATTGAAAGAGCGTTTCATATTAAATCAACCACGACTCCAGTAGTAATCAGAATTTTGTGCCCCGCTCTTTTTCCCCCAGATAACCCAAACCGGAGAACCCTTAGCAACAGATCGGTCCTAGGCCTTTTTTATTGGGTGAGATCCACGCCTTCAGGTTCCTTTGTGCCTTTCACTTCCTCCCCCCCCCTTTTCTACTCCCATATACTGTCTCTCTCGGTCTGCAATGCACACATTTTCACTCGATTGGCGATAGGACTGGGTCCTGGGGGGGGTGCTTAGTTTTTGCCGTCGTTACGTCCCCTCCCCTCTAAAATCAGTAAATGGCCCGTTCTCCCCCCCGATCGTAGGTTTTCCTTTTCCTTCCGAGTCCCTTTTTTCCGAAAAACTCCTAGCTTTCCCCGAGTCCCGCAAACTCCGATATAATCGTCTACGCGGAATTCGCCCTGGTTTACTTACGCTGGGCGGTTTTACCTTGCGCTATGAGGCCGCCCTTGAGCTGTGTTAAGCGAGGCACTGTCGGTTTTCTCGGCCCAGGCTCGTTTCTTATACCTTTAAGTCGTTATTTTTTTGTCCTCACCTTTCCGGGTCCGCATTATTTTTTTGCGAGTATCTCCCACGCGCAGCCCCCCTTACCTCGGGTCTTTAGTGTCCGGACCGACCTTCGCTCGATTGAGGATTCCCGCAGGACCCCCCTCAGTTCGGGATGATGCGTCCGGTGGAATCCACGTATCCACCATGATTACCTTCTTCCACTGTCGACCTGTCTCCAAGAGAAACTAGGTACCATTAATTCATTGAGGCCATCGATGCCCCTGTTCCATCCGCCAGAGTTAGTCGCGTTTTCTAAAATTCGTGGCTATTCTCATTTTTTCTTTGTCGTTGGGGGGGGGTAGACATAAAAAACAAAAACAAAAAAAAAAAAGGACAAGGGTGGAATTTAACTTGCCGCTCGCTTTGTGTGGATTTTGCCTTTCGCAAACTTGGCATTGTTTACCCTGACTGGGACGGTTTGATTTGGGTGGGAGGGCGTCATTGTGGGCGCCCGGCAACGGGTGAGATTTGGGTAGGCCTTTATTCGCTTGTCGTGGCGGTGTCCTGCCCCACATAACAGAATGGGGGGGTTGTGGATTCCTCCGTTCCTCTCCTGAAGAGGATGATTTTGCGTCTCTTTTCGTTTTGAGTTGCGTGTTCCCTTCTTCGTTTATCGGTTTATTGTTCATCCTTTGTTCCCGTCGTGAGCTTCAGTCTCGTCCAGCATTCTTATCTCCCTCTTTTTTACCTCATCCTTTGAGTTTGTTTGTGGAGTTATTTCTTAAGAGCTGGGTCGCTCTGAAACGCTCCGAATACTGGGTCCCCTCGCCTAGTCCCTCTTACTTAGCAAGTCGGCGTACATCTGTCGTTCCCCTCCGTGTCGTGACATCATTCTCAGGTCTGCTTCCTGTATAGATTTGCAAATTTAGTGCGCAGTGCTTTGTGCGTCCGACCGTTTTCGTCATCGAGAAATACTTTATCCCCTTTGTCATTCGCGTCTTACACCTGACGAGCAAAACTGGATTTTCATCTCCTCTTCCCCCTCGTCCCTCATTCATTTCTCCGGTCGTGTACCTCATTCTATATCGCTGTTCTCGGTCACATGTCGCACTACGACCAGATTCCTTTTACAACCGTTAGATTTTCGGCATCCCCCTTTGTGTGGATTTCTCTGTTTTCTCTGAGGATTGCCCGGACCATTTTTACTTGTCTGTTGTTGCGCCGTGTCCAGATGTGCGCTCTTCGGCCGTAGAAGTTGCCGCAGGGAAAATTCGTTCGGTTTTCAGGTGTGTTTACGTCCAGCATGGACGCGCCACTTTCCGATAGATCGTTTCTCGTTGACGATCTTCAAAGGCCGCGCGGAACCTTTGCAGCAGGCACTTGACCCCTAAGGCCCCTCTTTTTGTGACCTTCCGCTTGGTACAAAAGATTCCCTCGTATTATTTTGGTCCACCGGTAAGATGTACCTTCTGACTCTTATGTTCCCGATCCCCCTATGTCCTGCTAGCACATACGTGAAGTTTACAGGGCTTTTGGGGGCGGTCCTACTTTCTTTCGCGACTCGAGTCCTATTGCCTATCGCGACAAACTATTATCTTTCAAAGTTGCAGGTTCCCCCCCCCTGGTCTTTCACGTCCCTGGCACCATACCGATCTTTCCTTTGCCTGGACTTCGTCGGCATGGCCCCTCCCAAAGATTTGTTGTGATGTTTTCCGGAAGAACTTCCTTAGGGGGCTTCTAGGGGAAGGCGTTGCAGTGTGACACTGTTGGCCAGGCTTTTCAGCCTCGGAGGTATTTTGTTCGCGCGCGCTGCCACCAGACCCTCATATTCCGTCTATGCGTCCTATACATTTCCTTTCACCTGTAGCGTGGTGACGTGAAGTAAAACGGGTTTTTCTTAGGTGAAATTTCGTCCCATCTTCCCACGAGCTTTTACAGTGTGAACAGTACGTTGATTCCTACTCTTGGACATTTGCACCAACGCAATTTCCCCACATTTTCACATCTTGCACCCCCCTTGTCTCAGTTTCCTATTCGCCAGTAACGTATTTGTCGAACGTTTTCCCCCTAGCGCCCTAGGTTTTGCTCGGCAACGCACCTCATTCACTCAACCTCCACACTCCCTCTACAAGACCCATGCCTCTCTCTGCACTCCATCGAGGCGTTCTTTCTACTCTTCTACGCTAATGGTCGGTTTGTGCTCCTCCGAGCTTATATTCTTTTTTTTCTGTCATGCAGCTCTAGTCGCACGTGGAGGTTCTAAGTTCTGCTGTTGTCCTGGCGTCAACTCTCTTTCCTGGCGCCACTTGACTTCCTTCTGTTTTCTTTGTCGAGTTCTAGGCAGGCCGTCGGTGGTGCCGTTATGTGCGATTTTCCCCCCTCTGTGGCGTTGCGACGGTCTTGACGAGTGCGGCGCCGAAATGCGTAGCCTTCATCCATTGGTAAGTGCGGAGTTTAACAACACTGACCGTTATCCCTCGAGGAAGTTCAGAGTTGCCGTTCCTGTTGACTTTTTTCTCCTTTGGACCCTCCTTTCTTGACGTCTCAATACAAACCTTTGAAGCGTTCCTCCGGCCATTTAAGCAATCAGAGATTCTGACCATAGTCGCTTGACCGCCCCCTGATTCTTGAGGCCGCCTTCTCACCTGCCATAAGGAGATAATCCCCCTCTCCTCTTCAGGTCTCCGTGACATATTTCAGCCGGTCCCTTTTTGTCCGCGTCGTAGAGGCACACGTGGAAACTGGATACTCCCTCCCTGTCTTTTCCTGTCCGTTCCTTCGTTTTGAGTTTTTCCTCCATAGAGCAACCTGATTCATGACGACGTTTATCATAATTCTTGATCCTGCCTTCGCTCTGGTGGAACCTGCAAACCGTCACCCTCCCTCTCCATCCCGCCATTGCAGTTCTCGCCACCATTCTTCTCTGATGTCTTAATGACGCCCCGCCCGACGATCCTTTTTTTTCCCCTCGCGGAACACTAACATTTCCCCCGGCGGTGTTGTCGATGACGAAGGTCTTTCCTCAATCGAATCCCTTTGCTCTCCTCCCCACTCTAGAATCAGTCATTAGGCTTTTCGTTACTGTGATGTGCGCCCCTGCCGTCTGCCCACGAGCGGAATGTCTCCTCCGAGTTTTGAGTCCTGCCCGCACACCTAGTCCTCCTGCTGGCGCCTTACATTTTCCCTCCCCATTGAGAACAGATACCCAACCTCCTTGTAGATAATCATCGGGGAACAGCTCTGCTTCAGACTCTGGACATTCACTCCATTTTTCCCCCAACTCCCCCACGCTGCGCACCTGATGATGCTACGGCAATTTTTTATCTCTTGCGTGCGTTGCCTTTTTCGGACTCTGGACATTTTCCTTTCTCCCGGGTTATTATTTAAGGCCCCCCCAACCCCGGATCTTCCTTCAGAAAGACTGTAGCGGCTCCAAATGGTTTTTGAAAAAGCATGAGTCCTAGTATTAGTGCAGCCCCCCCATCCATTCTGAATTTTCTTTCCCCATCATCTTTATTTTTTTATTCATGTAGCTCTTTGCAGCCATATTCCGGGCTCTCCCGGTGTGCTTCCTTACACAAATTTTCGGCTAGATGTTTTCCTCGTGATTTTTTCGTAGCCGCTCCTCCGGTGTAATTTAAACGCCTTAGTTCCTGAGCGACGGTGAAGGATCTCCATGTCTTTTGGCCAGGAAACCCTAATCGCACATGCCCACTATCCCCTTTCAGTCCTTTCTCAAGTCTTGACACCTGATGCCCCGATCGGCACGCGCGTGCGGGGGCCAGTTCCATCACGCAATGTTGACCACCATTATACAAATGATTTCTGGACCCTCTCTCTGCCGTCTACACTTAGCAGCGTATAGGTTTTTTTGACGTCCCGGGTAATCTGCCTGAGTTTGTCAGATCCCTTAATTCTGATGTCAACTTCCTCTTCGCAGACAGTACCAATAACTTCCTCAAAGACATGAGTCGGATATGTCAATGAAGTTTCTTTATAGACACGCACTCCCCCCTCCTAACCCAAGATTTCTTTTTTGTCTCACTGTGGCTCCAGTTTGTCTTAGCGAATCGATTCTCCTTTTGAGGTACTTTAGACATTAGCCTTCGTTGTCATCCGACGGACCTGTTATTGTTGAGATGGGTTTATTAGTTTCCATCTCCCTTCTTTTCTCTGTCCTGCTGTGGGTTTTTTCTCCTTTTTCTCGGGTTTTTGTTTTTGTGATTACCCGTCCCCCGATAATTCGTGTTTCCCTTCTTTCAGGAAGGGGCCAGGTGGAGGGTCTGGCCTTAAGGTACCCTCTGTCCGAGCCCTAACATGATCTTCCTCACGCCTTCGGCACAACAGGCTTCGTAGTTTAGCTTCTCTACTTCTTTCCTAGGCCCTGCACGTCGTCACGATCCCGAATTAAATCGGAGTTTTTCACGACGCGACTTTGGTTTTGACTTTTCTATAGGATAGCCTTCCCTTTTGCGTTGGTCCTCCCCTGCGAGTCCCCTGTCTCTCTTATTGTTCAGGAAGAGGCTCACTTTATTTGGTTGAGGGCGCATTCCAGTAACTGCCTTTCGTCCTTTCCATATGTCTGATTTCTTACTTTTTTCGGACGTCTCTTGCCCTCTTATTGCTTACAGGTGAGGCCTCAGAGGTCTTGGTCCACCTCTATCAGTCGTGAAGAATTTCTCTTTCTTCGGTCCAGACAGCTTTTATATGACTTTTTTTGCCCGTTCTCTTATTAATCGTATACGATCTCCAGAGAACAGTCGGATCGTCGATTTCTTCGAGCCAGTCTCCCGAAAATCATACGCCTGCTTTCGCCTCCCGTCCGTCCGGTTCGCTTTCTTGTATTTCCTATGTAAGCAATTTATTCCCTCCACGTACCAGTCGATTTTTATTTAGGTCTTTTTTTCCCACACAAAAGATCTCGTTTCGAGACGACACTGTCTCCTCTCCTTGAAAGCCTGAGGGTTTTCTTTTCTTCATTGTGTAGGTACGAGTGTTCCCTTGCTCTCTTTATTTGATGCCTTCCCGAGTGGTTCTTTCTCTGCTTTGGATTGATGGGGCTGGTAGTTCACTTTCTTGCTTTTTTCATTCCGTTTACGGGGCCCCGGAGACCTCCCTTTGGTCTACTTTTTGTTTAGTCTTAATAGACGGGCCTCTGCTGCGTCTTGTTTGCCTCGGCTTCGTCCCATGCTCGCTCTTTTCTGGGTTGAGCGCGAGTTTGTCCGTCTTTTCGAACCTGTCCCCAGCCTTACCTTTAACCATCCCCCTACATTTACTTCACTGCCCCTTAAGACAGATTTGACGCCTCCCCCTATTTCGTTATGGGTCGAGCGCGAAACACGTCCATTGTCTTTTACTTGATTGAAGTTTTTTCGCGGATTAGCTCCTGACCCTGGCGCACACGACTCCTCCCCGTCCTTTCCCGTTTTAGCAATTGGGGAGTCGTTCTCAGCGTCGAGTTTTCGGCCCTCGGGCCTGGTCCGGTCCATAAAATGGGGGTCGCATTCTTTCATTCGTTTCCTGATCAACCTCTCAGAACCTCTTTTCATGTCTTTGTTTGCACGTTCCAAAGCTCCGCCTTTCTTGATAACTAAATCTCCTTCTTGCGACAGACCGCGGGTGCAGGTGGCCTCCTGCTGTCGGCCCACGAAGATCCTGGCTTTTCCCCTGTTTCTACGTTCTCCCCGAGACAGATTTTGTTCAGTTTCCTTGGTGCTTCGACCGCGGTAATCCGATTAGTTTTGCCTTTTTTCTCCGCAATTATCGTGCCCCGCTGCCGTTGTCGTGTAGAGACCCTTTCTCTGTGTTTGAGCGCGACTGGATGGTCATGGGCGTTTCGGTTTTTGACTGTGGACATGTGGATTGGTGTTTTTGACCTCATCTGTGCGTTTTCCTTCGCGATCGACAGGTCGGTCGCTTGCAGTTCTTTTTTTGTCTTGCCCTGCCCTTGGCGTGGCGTCTTGTCTTTTTTTCAAGCTCTCCTTCTATTACGACCGTCCTCTTCCTGTAAAGTACCAGTGTGCGCTCCCCTCCTTGCGTCGGTCTGCTCGTGCCTCTGCGTTGTTAAGTTTTGATTTTTCTTCGCGGTTGTAGTTCAGACGGTTCTTATTCCCTCTTTTCATATCCTTTTTATTTGTTTGGTTAGCAAGATTACATCGCCGGGCCGATCTTTTGAAAACTCCACTTTCCGAAAATATTAGGTTTATCATCGTTCCTTTTTTTTACTCCCTACCCTTGCGAAAGCTCTTCTGTTTTCTCTGTGTCCACTCCTCGGAGTTTTCTTCGCGTTCCTAGTTCGCTTCGATCCTTTTTAGCAGTTTCTTTTGCAATCTAAAAAGATCTCTACCTTGCTCTCCGATCCCCAATGAACCTCCTGGTCTTTTTATCCCCCCCTTGGTCGGCGGTAGCTCAGTCGCCTCCACCTTGTTCATGACTCCATGAACTTTTTTCCTCCCCTGCGCTGGACAACGGTCTCTTCCCGAACGCTCGTCAACCTTTCCTCCTTTCGGCTTTACCACCTGCTTTCCTGCTTGAGCTTTTTTTTCACGATCCCCCCCAAATTACCGTCTTGCGTTTTGAGGACGGCCCTTGACTGTACCGCCGGGACAATTTTTCTCCCCTGATCCTCCCGAATGTCTTCCGGTCATTCCCTCGATCCGTAGCGGAGTTCCCTCTTGTTTTTCTGTACGACGCAGAGGTTTGCGAGGCAAGTTGGGCAGCCTGCAGTGACCAATGAAGCCACCCTTGACGTAGTGTTTTCGCGTTGATATCGTGGGAGATAGTCAAGAGCGACAAGAGTTTTAATGCTTATCCTGCGATTCATCTTTTTTAAATCTGAGTGCTGGAGCTCCTCGTTGAACCGTCCGCTAAATGCCTTCTATCTTAGACTTTCCCACTGTGGTCGCTGCTCTACGATGTCTCTTTCAACGTCCTGACCTAATTGTTTTCCCGCCCTTTTGTGAGTCACTAGGGCATAGAGTGCGTATTAGTGTCGGTAATTCTCGTGTGCATCCCTAATTAGTTTGATGTCAAGAAATACGAGTGTTTTAAGGGAAGGCTTTTCTTCGGTCAAACCCTCCCATTCTTCTTCTCCTCCCCCCCCAACATGTAGTCATTCAAAGCTTTCACACACCCGAACAGCACTGCGTATTCCCCTTCTACCATCTCCATTCATGAACCTTGCTCTGTTTTACTTGTACCTCAATGGGTCCCCCATCACCTTTTGAGGCGCTGGCTTTTCAGAAAAAATTCCAGCACGCTAACCCCCCCTAGTACCTACATCCCGCGTGCTGGTTCCTTCCTTTTGAGAGCGGACGGTGATGTCTTCACCCCTTTTTCGACCTCGTTTTCGTTCGATGCCCTCGACGAAAACCTTTTTCTACTACCTCCTCCCAGCAATTCCTCCCCCCTCCCATTGGACGGCCGGACCCTGCGAATGTCCCGCTAGACCCCCCCGACGACAGACGAACCCCTCAGGCGACGAGCAGGCGGAGTATGAGCGATTCGCCGACGCACGCTTGTCTTTCGGCGTCCTCTGCGCTTTCTCTAGCCTGCCTACCGAGCTGTCTCCCTTTAGAGATGGACTTTCCCTGTGAAAGTACCGACGATACTCCCCACACAAAGGTTTCTCGGTCGTAAGGCGTGTTTGTTCTCGTCCCCGACTCGCGATTCATGAATCTGCTTTTCATCCTCCCGAGGCGAGAATTTCATCGCCTTTCCCCAGAACTCTTCGTTAATGCTTCATTTTTCGGAGTTCCTCCCACTTCCTTGTGTTCCGAACAGCGAACTTTTTTTCGGTGTGTTGCCCCATAACTTTCGTCCCTCCCTCTCCCGGCTCCGCTATATGTTCATCCTCCCTTCTCTTGGAACGCCGGAGGATTGTCTTCTTGTTTCTTCGGGGTGTGACGGGCCCTCGTTGACTCCAGCCTCTTTGCCCTCGTTCCTATCGTCTGGCGCCCCCTCAGTGATCGCTCCTTTCGACGTGCATCCCTTCCCATGCAAGGCATTTGATTAGTCCGGTGTCGACCCACGTTGACTTCTACCTCCCTAGGGTGACCAGGTTCCCATCTTCTTCTTGAAGCGGAATCTTGACAAGCCGAGCCCCTTGTGGTCATTCTCGGGCGCACTCGGCCCCGAGCAGCTTTTTGAGTGACCAGAAACCCACCATCCCTACGTCCCCGGGCAGTATTTGGGCGCGTCTCCTCTTTTAAGTTAAGACCCACGGCGATCGTTTCTCCCCCCTTAGTCAAGTTACCGGCCGTGTGTTTGCGTTCTACTTTTTTTTCCCCTCGACTTTCCTTTTCAACGCCATCCTTTTCCCTCTTTTCTCCCGGATCGGGATTTTCCCTTCTCGGCCTACGGTTCTCCTCCATACACTTTCTCAGCCCTCTCCCGCTCCCCTCCCTTCTCTAGCCCTTCGACGTTTGCCGACCAAACGCGATTCTTTCCCCTGTCCTCTTGCACCGCTTCCCTCTGAGAGCGCTGGCCTGCACGCGCAAGTCGCTTTTTCTGCTGCTCGGCATCGTGTTTCCTGTCGGGGTATTTTCTAGCCCTTTGCGTCCCCCGCACGGTTGCTTTATGAAGGTTTGAGTTTTCCTTTTTTTTTTTATCCGTCTTGGCCCCTTTTGATGCCAAGCAGGAGGAGCTGCTGTTTAAGACTTTTCTTCCCCTCGTTGTTGTTTGGGCGAAAGAGTGGGTTTTTTTTCTGTTTTTGCGTCCGTCTTCTGCTCGCCGCGGGGGGTTCAGAGACCCCTTTGGTGGACCGGGGTCTGATTTGTCTCAGGTTTTTTTCCTGCAACCCATTGGCCTTAACTTCTGCTCGCCGGCGTTCCTTTTCGACAGCTTGGCTGATCCAAATGGCACGACTTTTGGCCGACAACCCTATGATTGCGCATCGTCTCCGCCAAAATGCAGTTTTTTTTACCGGGCCCCCAGACCCGAGGGCAGCGTTCACATATTCCCAGATTCGTATGAGAATCCTTTTCTTTTTCAGTTTGACCCGTCGAAGTAGAGCTGGGTCCCTGAGCCTTCGGATCTTATCTGCAGTCCCTGTATTTTCGCCCCTAGTCACGCTCAACCTCGCAAAATTAGTAATAACGATCCCCTTCTTCTCTCGTCCTTGTCTAATGGCGTAGGCCTCTGACTACTCCTTCTTTTCCCTAGACACCTTTCTCGTGTTTTACCGGGAGGCCCGACGTTTTTTTTCGGATGGTTTTTCGCAGCGACCTCGCTTTTTGCCCTGAAGTAGTCGCCGCGCTACTGTAGAAGCCTGCCTGTTCGGAGGATTCTTTTTCCTTTGCTTTCATTCCATCTGTTCGCGATGATCTCTTAGCGTGCCCTTCTAATTACTTCTTGGGCGTCCATTTGTCCCGAGACCTCACAATTTCCACCCATCAACACTGTTCAACAGGAACCTCCGCTTAGGAGAGAAAGCCCCAAGCTAGTCTCCTCCCTCTCTGGCAGACGCTTTAATTCTCCCCCGGCACACTGCTCGATTTTCTCATTTCTGTATTTTTAAAAAGCGGTAAGAAGACTGAGACCTAATCCCTCGGCTTTCATACGAATTTTCTTTAACTTATCATGAGGCGCACAGGTGCTCCCAGTTCTTTTGCGGGACGTCTCGAGGCAATTCTCCGAGACCATTAGCTTTGCAAGTACTCTGAGCCTCTTTTTGATCGCAATCGTCTCAACTTTGTCCGTACTTTCAACGACTTGGCCGTATGTAGAATTTTTTGGTTTTTCACAATCCTTTCTGCCCTCCTTCCCTTGTCCCTCTTGTCGGTCGGTGTCGCTTTTTTTCCTCTGAAAACCGAGTCCTTGTTTTTGGGTCCTCCGTTCTGTGGAA
>Ga0179593_1485405_pt1 | contig 11891 bp, 19 predicted proteins | sample CZODoug2_1_08_16_FD_185931 | JGI IMG/M metagenome (GOLD analysis project Ga0179593, IMG submission 185931) | Vadose zone soil fungal communities from Angelo Coast Range Reserve, California, USA - CZODoug2_1_08_16fungal (PacBio error correction) | ecosystem: Environmental > Terrestrial > Soil >... | reverse complement strand
TCTCTCTTTCCCCAGTGTCTAAGATTTTCCTGGTCGCATTGTCATAAAGGCCTTCTTCTATTAACAAGTCGCGGACAGTCCTTCCTTTCCCCATCCCTCCCCCCCACCCCCTTGGGCACTTTTCCCGTGCCCAATACAGGATTTTTCTTCTTCCAATCCGAAATGGCTCTTTTCCTCCTTTCTCCCCCCACATGCAACCCCCCTTTTTTTTTTTTTTTTTTCCGGGCCCCCGTGGCCCGGCATACGCCCTTTTGTCTTCTCGGCCCCCCGACCGATTAAGCACCCGTGGGTAGCGGACTCCCCCAACGACTCTCCCCCTCTTATGTCGTTCTTCCCCCCTTCCCCCCCCAGTCCCGAGTGGACCTCAGTCCCCCCCTGATAAAAGGGCTGGGAACTAAAACCAAGCGGTGGTGTTTGGGTTAGGAAGGACGCATTATTTTTTCCCGCACGTTCTTTTCGTCGCTTTTTCCTTAGAAGGCGGACCCTCTCCTTTTAGTTTTGTGAGTGTTCTGATCCTTGTCGGACAAGGCGCTCAGTTCGAATGGACACGTCTTCTGTCCCGACCAGTCGTTTCGCTTCGGCCTGCTCAGGAGATGGTGTCATTTTTTTCTTTTGGGTGATCAGTCTCCCCCCCAAGGTTGTTCGTTTTATTCCCTTCTACCCCCTTTTTTTTAGGGTCACGCGACGGTGTGTCGTCTCCTTTTTTGGCCCCCTCTCCCACGTTTGGCAGCATTTCCATGGGTAGGACGTTCCTTTCTGCCTTTCGAATCAATACCTCCTTCTAGCTCTTCCTTCCCCCAAGATAAGGGCCTGGGAATCTCGTTTCATCCTATATCGGTCTTTTTTCGATCAATTTCAAAACTTGTTGGTTTTCCCTGAGAGAAGGTGGCTGTCCTTTTTTCTGCAATCTCGGTCCCCCAGCGACCTCCCCTCCCCCATAGTGATTTTTTCACAGGAAAAATGTTTTTGCTCCCTCTGTTCCATTTTTTCTGGAGCGAAACCAGGTCTTAAAAGTGCTGGGGACCTTCTCTTTTGTGAAATTCAGAGATGGGCTCTCCCTCCCCCTAGATCTCTCTTTTTATTTTCCAATGGGTTAGGAGTCGTCCAGGTTCCCTCACGTCCCTCCTTTTTTTTCCCCCCAAGATTTTGAAAGGAGGAAAAGGGGAGGGCTTTTCCCTGTTCTCCTCTTCGGGTTGGAATTCTAGGTCATCCCTAGCTCAGTCCCCGTGTCTCCACTGCAAATCCCAGAGTATTCTTCCCAACGACCTATCCCTCGACACAGCTGGAAACCAATGTGGTATTCGATCACCACTTCGTTCTTCTAGCGATCATCTTGTACCTCCCCCCAAGACCAGCTTTTCTGCAGGTTACCCGCACTTTTTCCCCTCTCTCCCTTTTTTCACTCCATTTATTTCTCGGGGTGCCGTTCCTTTTTTCTTTCTCTCTTTCGAGGCCCAATTTTTTTTTACAGAGCTTCTTTTCCGTGAACAGCTACTCTCACGATCGTTTCTTTTGGACGTGAGGGCGGGTGGATGATATTTCTAGACTGACCCCCGTCTCCTCTCATGGCGAATTTTTTTTTCTTCTTGCGTGTTTCTCTTTCCCTCGTGGGAAGGCTGGTGACCGACGATGGGTCTTCTGTCCGCTCTCGGTCCCCCCCCATCTCGGACACTGGATCCTAGTCTTCTATTTACCAGCAGTCCCCAACTCCTCCACAGTCCAGCGTTTTCCCTGCCCTTTTCCCTTACAAACGTCCGTAGAAGAGCGGCTGATCATTTTTTTCTGGTGGATCCATTCCCCTGCGGACTGGGCCCTCACGTGTTCGAAGCATCCCCCCGCCCTTTCGGGAATAAGATTTCGTTTAGACCCTCTTCTTTTGAATTGTTTTTTGCGGCCGTTCACTCTTGTCCTTTTCCGTCTGGTTGGTCCACATCGTTTCATCTAGCTCTGTTCCTCTCCGTGTTGTTTGTTGTCTCTAAATTTTTTTCACACCGTGGACTTCCTTCCCCCTTTTCGCCAACGCCCTCCTTCCTCCTTGGGGCACGCAAACCTAACCACAATGCCCCCCTCGCGTTCGTTCCTACTAGTTTCTTCTCCCCCCAACGTGGTCTTTTTATCAGATTTGGCCTTATATTAGACCCCTTCACAGCTATCCTCCCAGCGTTCCTTCCCGATTCGCTTGACGTTGGTCAGCTTTTCTCTTTTCCCCTGTGATTCCTTTTCGCCGATTCGGACTATGAAGAGAGGATCCCCTCTCCATCTTCATGGAGGTACGGAATCCTCTTTGAGCAGCATATTGGTCCCCCCCGGTCACCGACCCGTTCCACTTTTTTTTTCCCCCTCCAAATGCCCCGCATTCGTTTGAGGAGAAAAGCCGATACTAGCCTCCACACTTCCATCCAACCCCTCCTGTCAAACCGCCACATTGAGCCTGATTTTTCCCCCGATCGTTTCTCTTCCTTTTTCCCTCCCCAACCATGGATCTTACCCACACACTGCCCTTTCCTAAATTGAAAGTTTGCCCTTTTCTTTTTTCCCCCCCCTGTACGCGATGACCTTTTTGGGTAACATGCTTTTCCGTTGGTCGGTTCAGCCTCTGATCACCCAGTTCGTTTCCAGGGGTGATCGAACTAATTGGTTACACCTGCTTGCATTTAAGTCCCTTTTCTTCTCTTTGGTGTCTCCCCTTGCGAGGTTTTTTTTCGCCAGCAAACGCCGCCCTTTCGATTGTCCCCGTTCTTCCTGCCGAACCTTTTAGGACCCCCCCTTCCTGCGGGCAAACTCCAAGGCTTTTTCTGGTGAGCCACTTCGGAACTTTCCCTCTTCCGCACCATTGAAGGGAACCAGTTCTCGCCTTCCCACCCCCCCCTGCTCCTTTTCCCCTTTCTCTCTGGCCCCACGACTACTGGCAAACGGTTGTCTCTAATCCCGCCACCGATACCCCCCATGAATCCCCTGACACGTCTTTCTGTGACGTCCCTGGTCGCCGTCGAGTGTTTCCCCTATTTGGGCGAGATGACCGCCCCAACGTCTTAAGGAACACAACCCTTTTCATTTCTTTTTTTCCCCCATTACCTTCCCTTTTCTCCTCTGATGTCCCTGGGCCCGGATGTGATTGGTGTGCATTACTCCTCTTTTCTAGTTTTTCTCTGGAACCTTTCAAGAAGGATGATTCCTTGCCCCTTGTCATGTCCCCTTTTTTTCCTTTTCTACGTTCGATAGCGGTTGGCTGACTGTCCCTCCCCCCTTGTGACCCCCCGTCGTTGTTCGACCCGAACCACCCTTACTGTGATACGGGTCCTCCTTATCTTTTTTTCTTTTTTCTTCTTCCCAAATATACGGCCATCTCTGCCTCACCAGCTCGGCTCCCTTCTCTTAGCGTGTAGCACTGAAATATTCCCCATTCCCCCAGGTAAGAACCGCGCACTCCCCTTTTCTCATCTTCTCCCCCTTTCAGAACGTCTTTCATCGCTGACCCCTCTCGTTTCTTTCTCCAGACCCTTTGTATCCTTCCACGCTTGGTTTTAGTTCCCTCTTACCTTCTGTTCTTTTAGGCTTTTTTCCGTAGGTTTTTTCCTTCCCTCCATCCGGTCAGCTTGATTTTTTTTTGGCCTCACCGAACACGTTCCTTCGAGCTGAGGTCACAGGAGCGATTGCCTTCTTTTTTCCCGGGATTTGTAATCAGTTCTTTTTTTCCTCGAACCCCCCCCTTCTTCCTTCTAAAGACCCCTCCTTTTTTCCTTTTTTTTCTGAAAGTCTCTGAACAAATTCCCTTGTTTGTCCCCCCTTCTCCGTCTTCCTCACTACGCTCCCTGCGACAGGGACCGCTGCATTGCCCAGGATTTGATCTCTCTTCCCTTTCCCACTCTTCCTGCGGAAAACCAGTTCATATCTTTGGCCCCAACCCCTTTCCCTTTTTTCTCCTTGTTTTGAGAGATTTTACCTGCTCAAACGATAGATATGGATTTTCTTTCACGTTCCCCCCTTTTGTTTTCTCTATCTCGGGTAATTCGATTTCCTCCCCCCTGGTCCTTCTAAAGTTTTTATTTGAAACCCAACGTCGCGTCCACCGCTCCCTGGGTGCCATTTTGTTGAATTGTCCCTCCTCCTTCGTAAGTCCCCCCCCTCGGGATGTCTTTTTCCAATCCGGACAATTTGGTCGTATCACCCCTCCCTGGAACAACCGGCGAATACGCTCCTTGTACCTTTCCACCTCCCCCTCGTCAGTTGCCATTTTTTAGGTTATATCGACCCCCACATTTCCCCTCAGAGATTACTGTATGTCGATCCCTTCCAGTCCTCTTCCAGCTCATCCTCCCACACTGAATACCCCACGGAGCCATTCAAGGCTGGGGATCATCCAACCCCCCCCCCAGTTTTTTCTTGCAGATTTGAAGGCGCTTATTGCTGTACGGCCGCTCGGCGAGGGGGAAGGCGCTGGCTCCTCTATTTGTCTACACCTGCCGGTTGGTTGCTGATCCTGGTAGACCACTGTTTCTCCTTCCCCTCTTTAACTCCTGCCCCTTGCATGACGCCCCGGAGCTGTTTTCGTCCCCTCCGGAGATTCCTCCTTTTTCCCAGTCGACAGAGCACCCCCCCTCGGGCTTCCTCTTCCGATAATTGTTTTTTTCGGGGTATCCATGCTACGGTGTGTCTTGTCCTTTCACAGTCTCCCCTCCCCCCCCGAGCCGAGAAGGTCTTCTGTTTACCTGGGTTTCTTTCATGATGTGTTTCTTCTTCCCGCCACTAAATAAGGCTAGAGAAAAAAAAATTCTTTTTCTAAGTCCAGCCTTTTTTTATCTTCTTTCTCATCCTATGATGGGCCCCGATGAACGATCCATTTCCCCCCTTTTGCCTGGACGATTTGTGAGGTTCCTCCCCCTCCGGAGAACAGAGGTACAAGCGAATTCCCTTCCATGTGCTGTCCTCTTTTGGTTTTCCCGGTCTGAGAAAAAAATGGTATCGGTTCTTTTTTCTTTCTTCGATTTCCCTTCCCGTAGTGTTTTGCGCTATCATTTTGTCTGGAATGCAGCTTTTTTGTCATGTCTGACTTGTTTTCCGATTCAATGGGTTGGTTTACTCCCTGGCTTTTTTCCCCCCCTCTTGCCCTACCAAAAGCTTTCCCCTTTTTCAATCGTGGAACGGTTGGTCCTAAACCTTTTTTTTGACGGTTGGAATTCCTTCCCCATTGACCATGTCTTTGGCGGCTCCTTTCAGCCAATTTGTCTCCCTCCTATGTGACCGATCAAACCTTTCCGCCTTTAACTTGTAGGTTAGATCCACCCCTTATCGCGATCTTATTGGCTTGATCTCAGGGTCCCTTTTTTTTTTCCAAAGCCCCCCTTCTTTTCCCTTTTAGCATTCCCCAAGGTCAGATAACCCAGTTTCTTCTCTACAGCCTCTCCTTCTTCAGTGTCTGAATGCGGTGCGTCCCCTGGGTGGCGGTCCCTCGGATTTTTTGCAAACGGTACAGATACCCCCGCTGGTCGGAAATTCCGCTGGAGAGGTTCTGATTAGGGGGGCTTAGTTCCCAGGCTTCCTCTCTATGGTTTTTTTCCGTTCTAGTCTCCACTGGAGGTGTGTGCCCCTCCGATGGTTTTCCCTGGCGCTCTAGCCCCTTTCCTACTTCCCAAATATGTTCCCCGACTTTATAAAGAAGCCTTCAAAATATGCCTTCCTCCGTCTCCCTTCCCGTCTGACACTATTCCCCCCTCCTAGTCGGCGATAAGGTTGTCGCGACCGCCCCTGGATCTTTGGAGCTTTTTCCAGGCCCAACGGTTCTCTTTTTAGCTCTTGGGGTCCCCCTGGGGGTTTCTGGCAGGATACTCATTTGCCTTCTGCGGTGCTGGTGGTTGCTTTTGCGGCCGCGATTTTCTATGGCGGTTTCTGGACCCTTTTTCTCTGCTTTTTTTTTCCGCTTCTCTTTTTCTTCCTCTCATCAGTTTTTTGGTTTCTCGAGATGCAAACCGTGGACCACCCACGCAGTGATTCCTTGTTCCCTTTCCCCCCTCCTCCCGCGGGCCACCCCCACCCTCCCGCCATCGCGCGTGAACGCCGCTGATGTTTTTATTCTTTTCCCCCCGTTCGTTCACTTACTTTTTCCCAGTGTATTCCCCCTTCCCTTCTTTTTTTCCCCTTGGACAAAGTCCTCCCGATCCAAGGACGTTCGCTGTCAGTGCTGCACATCGGCAGGACCGCGCGTTTACCTCCCGACCTTCTGGATCTCGTGATAAATCTTTTCTCCCCCTTTTACATGAAGGTCGGGTTATTCCCTCTCGCGGCCTTTTACTAGCTTTCCCCCCGCCAGGTGAGCGCACGAAACTGCCTGCATTCGCGTAGTCTCAGGACGTCCCTTCCTACTTCTTATTCCGTCCTTTTCCGTTCTCCCCCTTCCAATTGAGACCTCGCGATCGTGATCGGGTTGTCCCTCTTTTTTCCCCCTCCCCGACGTTTTCCAACGGCCCGCGAAGGAACCCGGAACGAGGAAAATTTTTGTCCCCCCCTGATGCCCCGTTTGTTTTTCCCTGCTTTTCCTTTTTTTAACGACCTGATCAAGCCCTTTATCGGCCCTCTTTTTTCCACTCTTTCATGCTTGCGCGCGGCGGCCATGATTTGATCGTTTGGTTTTATACTAGTGCTTTCTTTCCCCTGATCCACGCCTCAGAATCTCTTTTTTCTGCCGAAAAACCCGACGACTTAGGACCCCCCCCCCCCCCCCCCCCCCCCCCACCCCCCCCCCACCGCCACTCCACAAGGTTTTTGGGTCGGCGATAAGAGACGTGATAGCCCTTTTTCAGACCCCCGACCCCTCCCCTTTCCAAACCTTCCATCTTTTCTAGCCCAACAGGACACCCTCCACCGGTTCAGTTCCCTGAAGCTTGCCCCACGAATGGTCTTGGCCCTTCCCGATTTCCACTCGCACCTCCCTTTATTTTCCCTGACCTGGCCCAACAGAACGATTTCTGGGACAGTCCCCTATGTCTTCTCTCTTCTCCGGTACCTTATAACCGCAACCCCCTTCCGCTCAGGAAACCCCCATTTGGCATTGACCCTAGTTCCCCTGCCTCAGTTCTAGTTTTCCTCTCTCCCCAGAGGCCTGATATCTTGCTATTTTCTCTAGACCGGATTCGGGATCCGTCTCACTAGGCCTTTCGAACGCTGCTTTTACGGAATTCTTGATGGCTAGGGTGATGAGACTCGGATGCTTCCCCACCTTCCGTACCCGAAACCCCAGTATCTAAAATGCGAAAGTACGTTCCCCCCCCGATCCCCCCCCATCGGTTTTTTTCCCTTCCAAATATCCGGCCCTCCGGACCCCCTTTTTTCGATCTTCCCCCGGCAACTTGGCAGGTGATGTCTCTCCGCTCCCCTCGACTCCTTCCATTTTCCCTTTTATCCAACCGCTTTGCCCTGTATGACTTTCCTCGGCGCAGTCCCTTCTCCAGGCTTTTTTCCCCCCCTAGCTCCTCTATTAACCCGGTTTTTAAACGACCTTTCTTTCCCCAGCCTTGTTCGGCTCACTTGTATGTCGGGATCCTTTTATAGATCGTCTTTGGCTTTTCTGCGACATATCTCCTTTTTCTCCTTTTTTTTTTTTCCCCTTCTCTCCTCCACCGCTGCAGCCTGACACGTAAACTTTCCCTGTCCCCCGTTTCGGAGCTTATTGCTTGCCGTTTACAGGGATCTAAAGTGTGACTTCCCTACACAGTTCCGGATTGGACATGTCTTTCTTCCTCGTTCGTGCCCCCAATTCAATTTTTTAGTGGCCAGGTTTAATTTTTCTTCATTTGTCACCCCCCGATTTTTTTATACATCGAACCCTTGGGACCGCTGACGGCCCCGTAGCTTTTCTGTTGCACCCCCCCAGAGGCCCCCTTTCCATATCTTTTCTGTTCGGTAAAAATCATATTCTTTTATGTTTTTAAAGATATGGTCCTTGTGTTCCCTGTGGGCCCGTTCTGTTTTTTGATCTCTTCCCTTAAGGTTCCGGAAGACGTCCCCTTTTGTTTTTAACCCCTTTGTTTTCTTTCCTAACGGCTCCTTCAACTTCTTTGAGAACGAAAGTCCTTCCCACTCCGGCCCCCTTTTTCCCCTGTTCCGCGTTTTTCGTCCGCCCAAAGACAGATCTTTCTCCAGTTGGTCCACCATCTCCCCCCCCCGTTGGAAAACGGCAACCTTCCTCTTTTTTTCCTTCCCCCTGATTCTCGTCGGCGGCATTCGGGATTTTTAGCCCAAAACCCCTCAGACTCCGATCAGAATCACCTGACGAGCGAGGTCCAGAAGCCCTCCACCTTTTTCTAACAGTTTGGAGAATCTAAAACCCAAGTTTTTCCCAACATTTTGGGGTGTCACGCTCTCTCTCATCGGCTCGAGTCTTCGATTGGACAGAAGGCGGAACCCTTTCATGACCTTTCGGGCGTTTTTTCTTCTCATGGGACAATGGCCCATTTTTTCCCTCTTTTCCTTCCCCTTGGAAGGCTCTCTTCGGATGGGTTGAGGCTTTCAGGGTTTTCTTTTTCGCCCTATTTTTTTTTTTCATTTTCCCAATTAACCACCCGATTGGCTGGGGTTGTACTTCCCCTTTTCCGATATTGGTTGGGGGGTCGGACAGCGATTTTTTTTTTTTTTTGAGCGCAATTCCTTTCCCCCAGTCTTGCCTTCGGACCGGTCGGCCTCCTTTTTCCTTCCAAGGCCTTTTTGCGACCCCTCCCTTTTATCCTGGCTCTTTAGAGGGAAAATATACGCACTTCACCCCCCCCTTCTCCCTTTGGTGCCCTTTCGATTAAATGGAGGCCGATGTCTTTTTATCCATCCCCATTTTTGGTTCCTGCTGACGGTTTTCGGTTCCTCAGTAGAAAATGACCGTGGTCCCGGCCCCCCCCCTGAATCAGGACTCCTATAAAAGGGTATGTTGCTGAGTTTTATACCCCCTTCTTTTGCGTTTTCAACCGGGCCTCCCCCCCCTTCGTGGTTTCTTTCTCATTTGGCAGGAAATGCAGATATGCTGGTATATCTTTTGCGGCGATCAAGGCGGCTTTTCCGATTCAATGGTTCCTTCTTTCCAGGACCGGTCTCTTAGCGAACACCAAGGCGGACTTTGTTTCCTTGCTTTACCTTTGTAGCTTGGTTTTTTGTCCCTTAGGGAAGTCCCTTTTTTAGGACTTACGCTTGGGCGCCACCTCTCCTTTTTTATCCCTGATCGATTGACCATTTGTTGCCGTCCGATCGAGCTCACACCCCTTTTTCCCAATTCTTTTTTCTCTAACGAGGGGTTTTTTTCCTTTTACCCGTCTAGTTTACCCCGCACCGGTAAGCGATCCCTTTTGTAGTGTTTTACGCTTATTTTTTTTTTCCCCCCTCGGACGGCCTTGGCGACTTCTGGGATCCCTTTTTTTGGATTCTGTTGGCCGGAACCCCCGATTCCGATAACTCTCTCTTTTAAGGTGTGGCACCTTTCCTTCTGTTGGTTTCTTCTGGGGCTTCGACGGGGCCCTCCGTTCTTTTTCTCTTTTGGCATGTAAGGTTTTGTCTGTTGCTTACTACGATGGCACTGTCTTTTTTTTGCACGTCTTACCTCTCCTTTTACTTTTCCCTCCCCTTTTCCAGGTCACCGCTTCGCAAATCTGGATCCTCTACCCCCTCACGTCGACAAAATACTGTCCTTAGGTTCGGGCCCTGTTTCAACGACTTCTTCCCCTTTTCAAGTTCGAGCCCGGCGATAAGGTTTCTTCGCGGCCTCTTTTTCCGGCTTCCCCAAGCGACTTCCCGACCACGTTGGTTTCTCAAGAATTAACGAGGACGTTTCCCAGAATTTTTTCTCTTCTGATTGGCGTTGCATTTTGTTTTTTGCTTTTGCGGCCCGCTTCTTTTTTCCGAGGAAAAGTTTTCTAAGGAGTGGGTGGTCCCCTTTTTTAATTTTTCTTTCCCTCAAGTGTTTTTTTTTGAGATTTTTTCCCCTCTTTACACAAACACTCCTGCTCTCCCCTGTTCATCGAACTCCCTCGATTTTTCCTCCCTGCAAACCCCCTCATAGACGATCCCTCAATGAGGTATCGTTTCAGAACGCGCATTTCCTGAGTTCCCCCGTGGTTTCCTTTCCAAAGAGTCCCAGGCGGCGCGACCTGATAGCCGGGCCGAGTCCCTTTTCTTCTTTATTCGTCTCTCCCGGCCTGTTGCATCTGTGGCCTCCTTGAATTCCTCGACTGATGACTTTTCTTTTTTCCTGACCTGATTCCTTGATTCCTGAGAGGCCAAGTCGTGAGACACTTTCGTTTCCCTCATTTCTATAGTACATGAACGCTTCGCGAGGAGCAGGAGAACGCCTTCTCAGCGAAGCCCCCTCAGTCTTTCCTCCCAGTCCCCCCCTCTCCTAGACTGATAGATTCTTTTATTGGATCGCGCCAACTCCATTATTTTTCCCTCCATTTCCCTGACTTTACACTTTTTTTCCGTTTTCACCGCTACCCCTACGGCGGCCAGGTACGTAGCTGGACCTTTGGCCCCCCTTTTGTCCTTCGGTTTTTTTACCCGACCTCCCCGCCCCCCGGTCGGCGCGCCGGTTTCCTCACAGTCCCTTTTTTTCACGTCTTTCCGGCAGAAATGATTGGACTTTTTTTTTTGGTTCTCGCGTCTTTTTCGCCTTTTCCCCGAGCCAAGATCTTTCTTCCTTTCCCTTCAATCCAAACCCTCCGGACGCCAGTTTTTCAACTTGCCTCGGGCCACCCGGTATCTTTCTTTTTATTTGAGAAGAGACCGTGATAGCCTTCAACAGGACGATCCTCTTTTGATCCTATCAGCTGAAACCCGGACCTAGCCCATCCTAGGCAGTTTTTCCCCTTTCCAGTGGCCCCCCCTTTTTTTTTTCTCCTCGCCCTCCCCCCCCTTACCATTTGTACTCACCCATTGCAGTCGGCCCCGTCTTCCCCTTTTCACTTTTTTTTCGTATCGCCCGGGGCTTTCCTAGATCCCCCCCGCAACAGTCGAGGACCCCCCCCCCATTTCCTTCCCTCTGGTCCATTTTTTTCCCTTACTAGGACGAGATCTTGCCGGTCTTTTAAGGTACTCGAATTTATCTAGCCCTTTTTCTTGATTTCTGGATAGTCCCCCTTAGCCTTTTTTCCCTCCCCCCCCTCGCCTTTCTACGGGGGGGTGATGATGACTGTCGACCCCCTGCTTCGCTCGACCCGGTCCTTGACCCCGAAACCAAGTTCTGCAAAATGGAAAGTCCGGGATTCGCCCTTTTTGGCCCCGTGATCCAAACTCCGGGTTTCTTCTCCCTTCCTCCAGATCCTTTCTTTTTTCCAGGCCCTTTTCGAATGCGTGGCATGATCCCTTGTCCATAGCCCTTCCGTTTCCCCCCCCCCTCAAATTCTTGGCATGTTCCTCCCAATTCTTTGATATCGTTCCGCCGCGCCTCTTTAGCCTTCTCACCTCTGTCGGCCTCCCCCCCTTTTCTAGCCAGAACCCTCTTGTTATCTTTTTTTTTTTCTCCAGGGTCTTTTTCTTTGAGGTTCTTTTCTTTTTCGTCTTCGTAGACACAGTAACTGGCAGATTTTTTTTTTCTATTATTCGCAGACTGCCCGTAAGTTTTTTTTTTTTTTTTTTTCCATTTTTTTTTTTTTTCCGGGTGAGAATGTAGTCTTGGCCTTATTGCTCTCACGTTTTTCTTTGTACCATTCGGCGATTTTTTATATTTTTTACACCTTACGATTGTCAGACGTAAACGATCTGTCGTTCTGGATTTTTCGGGCCCCCCAATAATTTTTTTTGACCCCTTCGAAGGTCTGTTCGACTTGCTGTCCCTCCCTCAGCTTGTAACCCACCCCGTAGTTGAGATCTCTTTTGACACCCGAAAATCGGTTCCTTTTCTTTGAACTGTTCCTATTGACCCC
>Ga0179593_1384831_pt1 | contig 11891 bp, 12 predicted proteins | sample CZODoug2_1_08_16_FD_185931 | JGI IMG/M metagenome (GOLD analysis project Ga0179593, IMG submission 185931) | Vadose zone soil fungal communities from Angelo Coast Range Reserve, California, USA - CZODoug2_1_08_16fungal (PacBio error correction) | ecosystem: Environmental > Terrestrial > Soil >... | reverse complement strand
TGGTAAAATCTGACTTTTTTCTTTTTACCCTCTCTTTCCTCTTTTTCCATGGCATTTTCTCTCGTGGATGCCCCTAACCCTTTTGTTTAAAATTCCTGCAGCGCTCATAATCTTTTAAAGGCCTCCCCTCTTTTTTTTGTGGGGGTGTTTAGTCCCCCCCCTCTTTTCAGCTCCCCCCTTTCGCTAGTCTCATCCTGGGAGGGAAATGACCTACTCCTTCCCTGAAGTGCCCGTTCGATTTTTGCAGCACTTGCATGTTTCCTTTTCTTCTCGGCGCCATGCAAATTCACTCTCCCCCGATTCCCTTTCCCCAAATTTTCCTAGTTTTCTCTTTTTCCCCGGTCACCATCTTATCCCTTCATTTTACGGCTCCATTCACGCGCTTCCAGATCAGACGCTATTTCCGTCCCTCCCCGCTGGTGAATGACTCCCCCCCTCCAGATTGACGGCCTTTCCCCCTTCTCTCCAACTTGAAGATACCCACGCATTATCCCGCACGAGTTTGTCCCCCGTTTTTTGTACACCACCTTCGCCCCCCCCTCGGCCCCAGCCAGTCTGTAAACGTATGTTTGCTCATCATTTGCGCACCGTGATTGTTTCCTCGCGTTTTCCTTTGTGTACCCACACGTCCACGGACGAAGCTGTCATGATTTTTTTTTTAACGGGACTCCTTTTCCGACCAGTCCTCTTCCATGGTTTTGTCCCCCAGCTTCGTCAACCCCCTCGCAGCGAATCTCTGACTCCCGAGTTGTCGACTTCTCCTTCTTTTCCCTGGTTTCTTCCGCTTTTATCCCGTTCCTTCCGACACTCCCGTTCCCGGATTTCCCTTTCCCCCTCCAAGACTCCTCCATCACCCTCTTCCCTTTTTTTCTTTTCCCCAAACCGGTATAGTTGTTCCCCAACCAGATGGGCTGAGAGCCATTCACCCCTTCCGTCGTTTGACTCTGAAAGACCGTCCCCACTTTCCCCTTTATTCTCCCCACTTTCCCCCTCAGACTGTGTGCCCTGTTTTTTTCCCCGTTCGATGTCTTTTGGCACTCTGTTTCCTTTTGCTTCCTGCGTCGGCTTTTCCGTTTTCTCACCTTGGTGTACGCTCCCCGTCCTGGGAGTCCATCATGAATTACCCATTGTGACGAAACCGTTTCCTTGCCGCTGCCCCCCCCCCCCCTTGAGTTTTAGGCGGTCTTTTTAGGGAATTCCGGGGACGTTTTTTCACTTTCTTGGGTTTAATTTCTTCATTTTTCCTCGTCACGTTTTCAGTCGTTATTGCCTCCTTCCGAAGCTCGTCCTTTCTCGTCAGGTCAAAGGCAGGGGCCTCTACTTTCCTGCTTGCTGACTTCTCCTCCTTCTTACGATCTTTTGACCTTGGGGGACCAGCAATTGAGTTGTCACGTTTTCTTCCCTTGCCACCCCATTTCCCCCTTCCTCTTCCCCGTTTAAACGCTTTGTGACTCTTTCCACAGCCTCCGAGTCCTTCCCCCGCTGCTTCACCTTCCCCTGGTGCTAGTCTATAATTCCGTTAAATTTTATATGATTTTGCCTTCTGGTTTTTTGCCTCTTACGGCATTCCCCTTTTCTGGCAAGGAATAATGTTTTTTTTTTCCACTCTTCCTTGCTCTCTTCTTGTGTCTCTCCCTTTGATCTGTACCGATACATTGTTTCCTTATTCCGTCTTTAAGGAGTGAGATTCCTTAATGGGAGGGCGATCTCCCTTTCCAATTCTCGCGACGTCTTACGGCTCCGTGATTCAAATTTTCGAGCCCGTCCCCCCCTTGGAAAAATGTAAGGTTTTAGAGGTCCTTTATTGATTCTCCGACAGGCGCAGTATTATTGAAACCCCTCCCGCGTCCCTTCCCTCCTTCCCGTTGCTTTTTCTCTCCCTCCTTTTGTGGTTCCCTCACCTTTTAAGAATAAGTTCGCGCGGTGTGGGACCTTTTTCTTCGCGGTGCGGGAACTGGCGCGGGTCCCTTTTCTTCTTTTGTTTTTGATCGCAGCCATTTTTTCCTCCCTGCCTTCTTTCTTCCCTGATAACTGGACGTCCTTTTTTACAGCATCTTCCGACTCTTCCCCTCTCTTTTCCATGTTTGTTTCGAGTCCTCCGGTCTCAGTCGGAGGTTGATGAGTTGGTTTTAACCTTCCCTTTCGTGGCGTGGAAATCTCTTTTTACCTCTTTCAGCCCTAGTTTAGGGCGTTTAGAAATACACACGGCGTTCTCCAGTTCCGCACGTGACGATGTCCCCCCAGGCCAGGGTTTTTTTCTCTGGTTTTCTGGCGAAAACATCTCCTCTTTTCTGTGAGATAGAGACTCCCCCTCTCCTTACCCCTCCTTCTTCTCTCCCCAGTCACGTCCTTTCCGGTCCTTTATTTTTCTGCAGTTCGTATTTCTGATCCACCCCATCCAAATTTGAATAGTTAGAGTCGGATGTCGTCCCTTTCCCCCATCCTTCACCCGTCCTCCGCCCTCTCTTTTCCCCTTCCTTTAAGCAAGCCCTTCGCGATACAGTAGTCCTCGGCTTTTCCCCAATGCGGTGCTGCCATTGTAGCCTGTGATCCCTACCTGAGCGCAGCTTCGGTTTTCTCCCCCCCCCCCACAGAGCCCCATGCCCCCCCTCTTGGGCATGCAGTACCCTATTTCCCACATTTCCTTTACACCACCTCACGAGAGTTTTTTGACCCCGTAAGAATTTTTCCTGAGTGCCAGAGGTCCGAGGTATAGTATTTTCTTTTTTACAGATTCACCCTCGTGCTCCCCCTCCTATGAGAACATTGTGTTTTTCCCCTCCAATACGGCATGGACCATTTGACAATTCTCCACGCGGTCTCCCACAGCGTCCCGAGATCAGGTACCTAACTCCTCTCTTCTTTGAAATCCCCCCCTTTTCGACGATTTTTATCTCTGTCAACTTCGAGGTCATTCTTTCCTGAACCCCGACCCGACAGTTCTAATTTCCACTTGCATCACTGTCTACCTTTTTCCCCTTCCCCCTCGCCCCGCTCTTTTTCCCTCCCGACCCCCCTTCCATGATTAGTACTTTTTGAGAGCCAACCCGCTTCTGCGGCGTTTGAACTCGAAGAAGTCATGGTATGGGGATCTCCCCACATCCGGACTTACCCTCAACCCTCCCTGTCCATCTTTTTCTCGTTCTCTTTATTTACTCTCTGCTTGACGTTTCGCTTTGACTGGATTTCCTGCTGCGTTATTCCCCGTTTTTTTCCCGGTTTCCCTCTCGTCCAAACGCCTCTTTTCTTGTTTTTTTTTTTTTCCTTCTTAGTTTCCTACTCCATTGTTGACTTCCATTGCTGCAACAGAGGTTGAGGTGCCGGAATTTAGGGACCTTCGTTTTTGTCATTTTCGTTCATTCCCGTTCTTCCGTCAGTCGTTCTCATCCAGTCCGATGACTGATGTAATTCGGCCCAATACGTTGGCCCCTAAAATTTTCTTTTTTCTCCTTTTTCCGAGTGAGCGATTACGTTATGTTGGCGACCGTACTTTTCCGTAGCTGGCATTTCATCCGTTGTTGACCGAATAATTATTCATATCGTAAACCAGAAGTTGACTCGGTCCCAGCTCCGAGTACCTCCTACGCCGCTTCACCTCCCGTTGTGTGACTCCGTTTTTCGCGAGCGTTCTATGGAGATTTTTTTCCATGTATCAACCTTCCTTGCAGCCTTTTACCTCCCCTTGGTGGGTATTCTCACCACTCCCTATACGGCGCTCGGATTTTCCCTTCGTTCATCCGATTCTCCTTCACCGTTATCGGTGTAGTCGTCTACTTGAGCTTGTGAGGGGACAGGAATTCGGTTGCAGTTTCCCCCTCGCCCGCCGCGGAGTGGACGTCCTGCTTTTTTACCTTGCCCCAGTACTACCCTCACTTTTGGGACTTGGCGATATTTTGTTCAGGGCACTCAATGAACGACCCCCGCCGTTTTTTATTGCCACAATCGAACGGGTCACTGCCCCCCGTGGTGCTGCGTCCGGTCGTCCTTTTTTCCGTCTCCCTTGCATTTTATTTTTCGGATCTTGCCGCCATCTGTAATCCTCCGTGTCTGCTCATGCCGTTCGCGTCGGGTTCGCCGGGTTTGAATGGTGATAGACTCCCCCCTTTGGGCAGCTCAATTGCGTATTCTGTCAATCTTCCATGCTTTTCCCAGCAAGGACCGGTGCGACTTAATCTCTCCGAAGGAGATTTTCACTCCCGTTTTTGCCTATGAGTCTCTTCTGTTTCTCTTCTGTTTTTTACTCCTTAGTGGCTTTTGAAATCTTGTCCGAAGTTTTCGCCGCCAGAAGCAGTAGAGACCTTCGCCAGTCCGCACCTGCTCCGCCTCTGCATACAAACGTACCTTGATGTCTTTTTGTTCTTGCTTTTAGGCACACATATCGAGAGACGTGACGGGAACCATGCTTTAGAAGCCAACGTAGGGTCCGTCTTTTTTCAATAGCCGCTGCACACTTTTTCTTTCTTCATCCGGTCCTCAGCAAACGCGCCCCTGAATCAAATTGACGTGTCTTGACATTTCTTGAGCCGTCCCGTTTTTTTTTTTGGTACGGAGGAAGCCTTCCTGTCCAAGCGCCTTCCCATTAGATCTGCTACGGCCGTACATACAGTTTGTGCCTTTTCACGTCTGATGTCCGACTCTAGGCTTGAAGAACCCCCCCCCCCTGTAGATTTTCCATTTTTTTTTTTTCACTAAGGCGAAGTTTCCCCCCCCAGCGCCGAGTGACGCAGCGCGTGTGACACTTTATAAATGCGCCTGCTCTGTCGATTTATGCCTGTGCAGCTGTGAAAAGAGAAGAGGAGAATGATTGTCTGTCCTCCGTCTCATGCCCCGGCCCCGTCAAGTTCTCGTCCCTTTCCCCATACAGCTGCTAGTCGCCTGCTAGATGACTTCTTTTACGAAATGGATCCAGCGAAAAGCCCGGTTTTTTCCGTCGGTAGAGCACTGCCGACACCCGACGAGACCAGATCCCATCAACGGCAATTCAAGATTACTGTTTTCATCTCCGCCGTTGGCGCGACCTTCAAGTCAAACCGATGCCTTCCCCTTCCTCCGCGGTTTTGAACTCGAGACCGTCCCCCAGGATTCGGGAAAACTTTGTTCAACACTACGGCAGGCCTTTTTTAATTGAGAATTCTCACACTTTGTCCGCTGTCCTGTGATGTTCTCCTTGTAGCGGCGTTGACATTTTTTAGTCTCCTAATCATTTGGTTTTCTTCTCTTTCTAGTTCCAACCCGACTCCGTATGGGTTGAAATTCCCCTTAGGCCCATGTCTACACTCGCCTTTTTCGGTGCACCCAGTGGAGTTTAGTTGCAGGATTGTTTGTTTTATTGGTTCCCTAACTTTGCTTGTTCGTTCTCCTTTTTCCGCTGATTTTTGGCTCCGTCCTGGTTTTCCGTACTTTCCTCGTTGAGATCAACTGGGTGCAGCAGGATTCTTACTCGTCGACCTGAGCACGATAAGCTATCGATTTTGTCTTTGGTGCGCATAACCTTTGATCTATGGTAAGAGGAAGGATGACGTTGTGGCCGGCGCCACTGCTCTTTCTTTTTTCATCTTCGTTCCCGTTTCCCCTTTACCTTTTCCCAAGCCTAGTATTGCCCGATAAACTCACTGGGTTAATTATTCGTCCACGTCAATCCTGTGCTGTGATGGTGTAACTTTGTCTCCTTCCTTGGCATGCCCATATGGCCGTTTCTTTTTTGGTATCTTCCACCGCCCCTCGGCGCTCGAGTTTCCATGCACGAATCTTTCCTTTATAGTCCACTGCTAGACCGTTGTTTACTGGCCGGCCTCTTGATTCATTTGGTGAGCCGTACATAGTCGCCGTTTTTCTTACTTCTCCTCTGTTAACCTCCCTCAAAGCCCCTTTTACCGACCCCCTTTTGGCACCCTGCTGGGCGGTTCCCTTTTTCCGCACGGAAGCTTTTAGCGGAATTGACACAACTCTCGGCTGCCGCCAGTCGGTTTTGTGCTCCTTTCGTCGATCCTGCTTTCCTTTCCGTTTCCTCCACAGGGACGGCCCCTTTCTACCTCTCCTCCCCAGCCATCTTGTTTTTTTGAAATGGTTGTGTGGCTTTATTCCCGTGGCGAACTGGCTTGCCTGGATTTTTTGCCTTTTTTCTTCGCAGCCATCTGCCTCAATGGCCGTCATTGTCGGCCCGCGCTTCCCCCCTCACAACTGGTCAGTCTTTTTTTTTCCCTATTCAGACACCTTGATATCTTTTTTTCCTGTTGTGTGTGCTCTAGATCAGCGGTTCTCGGTAGGTTTGTAAACCCCCGTCGTGGCTGGTTTGAAAGTTCGAGATCTTGCCGACATTTTTCCTCATTGATTTTTCCTTTTCCCCAGTCCTGGTCCCCTTTTTCCCTCTCCTTCCCGTCCCCTCCCTATCAAGTGCAGTTGGCATCAATGAAGGCTTCCCCCTGGCTGGTTTCTCACTAGAAGCCTGTCCCCGAGCGCACGGAGGCCGGGAAACCCTCTTCTTTAGTCCTTCCTTCGTCCGGGCGTGTCACAGGCCTTCTTTTCCTGTCTCCTCCCGACCGGACCGTGACAGTCCAACATGTCCATTTTCGGTCGGCTGCTTTAGATAAAGCGGAGCCGTCCTCGTCGGCCCGCTCTTTTCCCGAGACGCTTACGTGGGGCGTAATCCCTAGCCTAAATGACACTCCTTTACAAGGCGCTTTTTCCTTTTCTCCATATGTCCCCGCGCTCATTAGACCGACTTTTACTATGCCCTCCCGTGAATTCAAGTTGGTCCAGATGTCACGCGCCTCCCTCGATCTCCTTTACAGGCGGTTGTTGCCTCTCCCCCCCACCCTTATTTTCTTTCCCTGTGCCAGTAGAGGTTCCCCCGGGCCTTCTCTTACCCCCCCCCCATGAACGTTGAGAGAACGCTTGACTTATAATGCGCACCTTGAGGGAAGCCCGGCGTTCGAGCGTCTTATGCTGTGCCTCCGCCCCCACTTCCCCTTCCGGATTTGATGTCCTGGATCCTTTCCTCCCTTTTCCCCCTTCCCTCCGTTGTCCTTCAGCAGCTCAAATTGGTACACCAAGCCATCAGCGATCCTTGTAAGGTACGAAGCGAGAATGACAATTACTGCTGTATCCGAGTTGTTCTCTCCCTCCTCTGCAAGTACTTTTGTCTGTATTTTTAGTAAACGACAAATGCGGTCCCCCCTCCTCTGATTCCATTAAACTTCATTTCCCGCATTAACCCTCCAGCCTCGAGTTAGGCCGGCCTGAAAAAACGTCTGATTTTAGTTTCGCACAACTCTGGCTGCGCGACTGCCTTTTTCCCTACTCTCGCTTCGTTTGAATCTCAAGCAATATTTTTCTCTACATACCCATCTGCCCCTCCTCTTCAGCACCCCCCCAAAGAGGTCTGTTAATATGTTTACGGTCTCTCATTCGTTGATCTGTCCGTTCCTTTGATGTCCGTGACTGGTTGCTCCCTTTAAGTCTTTTTCATAAGTTTTCTGGGTCTCATCTTTTTTCCCCCTCCTCCTCCTTCTTCTTTTTCCATTTCCTCGTCAGGCATATGGTTGATAACGAGTTTTCCATGGCAGGGTTCGCGAAGACGGAGGCGGAGGTTCCCTCCCTTTTTCCGGTTTTACCTTTCGTTGTGCCACCCCTGGTCATCTTCTGGGCGGCCCTTTTTTTCCTCCATTGTAAATCTAATACTTTATATTTTGTTATCCACATAGTGGACAGTCAGGAATTTCATTCTCCTTCTTCCCCTTTTTCTCTCGATCCGTTCTTTTTTTTCTAAGTATTGGTTTACCTCAATTGAGATGTGGTTCGAAGGAGTCCGTTGACTGTTCTCCCCTGAATCATTTTTTTTTTTCCATCTTCGTCCCGTTTTACCCAGTGACTCGGTACCCCTTTATTACCCTATTCAACTCTCCCTCCTTTTCCCCTTCACTTCATTATAGTCCTCAAGCGTTTACAGTTCATATTGCTTTTGGTTGTAAGCGCTCCTGTGCCCACCTCCGTTTTCCCTTCATGCACCGGCAAGCCATGTTTTTTATCTCCCCCCCTTCCCCCCGCTCGGGGGATCTCCTTTCTTCCTTTCCTGTGATCCCATTCCTTCATGTTATGTCAGCGTAGCGTTCTGGAAGGCGTTGGGAAAATTGTTGCGGAAGGAAGCCTTACACCCCCTCCAGCTCTCTTACTTCCTTTTCCCTTTTCGAGTTTTGATCCTCACTTCCTGGCCCTTTCCTCTTTTTGCTTCCTTGGCGCCGCAGCCCCGACAGGCCTGGCGGATATGGACCCCCCCACATCCGCCCGGTGTCCTTTTTTAGTCCCCCTCGGTGCCGGTCGATTTCCGTATCTTTCTTTATCTCTTTCTTCTCCTGTTTCTAACCAGCAGCCCCAGCATCTTTACGTGTGGGGTCCCATTAATGACGTCTTCCTGGTAGGGAACTGGCTCCCGGTGATTTTTCGTACTGTTTATCTCCCTTTCTTTTCTGGCAGACTTTTTTGTTGACCCTCCACTCGCCACCTCCACGTTTTCCTTTTCCCCCTTCCCTTTTCGCCGAATGCCTCTTCTCTCTTCCTTTTTCGTTGTGAGAATAAGTCGGTATCATTCTGAAGATATGTACAAGTCGACCTTCGTTTTTCCAAGCCGAGTTGACTCTTTCCTCCCAGGGATCCAACTGCTCACCCTTGAAATCCTGCATTCCCTCCTCTTTTTCCTACTTACCCCCACCGGCCTTAAGATGTTTTGCTTTTCTTTCTTAACAATAGAGATACGTCAGGAGATAGAGAAGCACTTACCCTGGAACAGCAGTATCCCCGGTAGCACCGACTGCTTTTTCGGGCGGATTGTTTACACATCCCTTCCCCCCCCTTCCTTCTTTTCTTTTTTCCCGTCCAAGACCGCGCCAACCCCTGACCTTCCCAATTTATGAGTTCGGTCGCTGAGTCGAAAACCACCTGCCGGAGCCCGTCCTTTCGGATTCCGATTTGAGTTCGGAGCCGCCCTTTACTTATCCTTCAGTCTTCGGTATTCCTTTTCCCCTACCTGCTATCCCTTTCCCTGGTCCCTTGACTTCATTCCGTTCGCCGGATCGGCGGTGAACGAAACAACCCATCTTCCATGCCAGTGGGGCATTAAACTCTTTTTTCACCAGGGAATTTGCGTGTCCCCCCCGTCCCGATGGAACGCATTTCTTTTTTTTTCCCTCTTTGACTTTCAATGTGCCTTCCTTTGAAGCGGGTTCGTTTCCTCGGAGGCGGTGGAATTAATGTAAAACTTGGCCTCAGATGAGCTTGTTGACCGTTTTCAACGTCCAACTCTGCGCCCCCTTTGCCCCGGCAGTCGGTATTGGTACCCAAAGTGGATCCCTCAGTATCGCGTGGTCTCAGCGAGATCTTAAAATTCCCTTTTTTTCCCGAGTTTTCTCCTCCCGCTATTACAGTACCCTCCTTCCCCGTTCTTGGCCGGTGCACATAAACTGCGACACCGAGTGACCCCTTCGCTCAATACCCCCCCTAAAGTTCACCCCCGTTCTGCCACATCCTTCCTCCGCTTGTTTTCCTTCCCTTTGCCCAACCTCTCTTTCTTCCAACCAGATGTTCTGCCGCGAATTCCAGTAACCCCTCCCTTTCTCGGCCGTTTGCTTGAACTCGTTCAGACCTTTTCCCCCCCAATGGTATTAGTGGAACTCTTTTTTAACAAAGAGCAGGAAACATCACCAGACTTCCATATTTTTTCCCGTGATTGTCCTTTCCATAAGCCACCGTTTGACGCTGCGGTCCTTGACTTTTGATTCCTGCTTCGGATAGGTTTTCTTTAGGGATCACGCCCCCTTTGGGGACGGTGTTTAAACCGACGGCGTCTTTTTTTATTGGTTTCCCCATCCCTTCGCTCATGCACACTTTTTGACTCCCCTTTTTTCTTTTTTGCTGAACCATACGCTTCGTTCTTTGCCTTGATTGGGACAGTGAACATTGCAGGTGTGGTACATTTATATACTGGCCGTTCGGTTTGACCGTTTTTTTCTACCTTTCCCTCCTAAGGAGCGGATGTCTCTTTCTTTTATCCACTCGTGTCTTCCTCCTTAATTCTCTTAAATTGTTCCAGAATTACTCTTTCGGGTGGTTCCCAGGGGTTCCCATGCATAAATATTATGCGGTCATGCGCCCGTTTCCCCCTTCCTCCACTTCCTTCTTTCCTTTCTCTTCGTTTACCCTGCCTGTTGACGCTTACCCTCCCCTACGAGTTCGGCCGACTTCAACCTCGTGCGCCTCTCCTCATTACGTTTCCCCTCTGAGCTGTTTCATATGCTGGTGGTTTTTTCCCTTCCCTTTCCCCCTTGTTACCCCCCCTTTCTTTTCCTTTCACCCTTCTCAATGCCTCTTTGTGTGGCCCAACCACCGCCTCTACGTCCCTTTCGGTTCTTCTTCCCTTATTTAACGACGTGATTCCCTCACCGCAGCTTCTTTAGGTACTTTAGGTCTTTTTCCTTCGGCGTTCTTCCCCTCCCCTCCCCTTAAAACTTCGTCGGAGGGCTTTCCTTGCTCGTTTCTGTTTAACTTTTCTCTGCGACGACCGAACTTTTCCTTTTTTCCCCCTTTCCCCATTCGGTGGCCTTGGCGGTTGTTTTTCTGTCCTCATATTCGTGCCCCAGGCCCCCTTCTGAAGGCTATTGACACCCCCAGAAGGACTGCCGCATCTTGATTATCCGGTTCGATCCCCCTGTTTTCCCGTCTCCGTGCTTCCTTCTCACGTTTCAACTATATGGGTCCCAGCAGATCCCTCCCTCCTTCCTCTTTTCCTTTTGGGATTCCAATTCCTTTTTCTCTTTTTTAAACTGGCGCCGGTCTCTTTTCGGACTGGTGATCTCCCCATTTCTGGCGCCTCAAATGGCTATGTTGGCAATCGTAACTCTCCGCCAGAGTTCGACCTCACCAAAGCAATTCCTTCTACTTTTTTTCACCTTCCTCCTTTGTTTTTTTTTTTCGAGCTATCCTCGTCTTGGGCGGTCCTTCGTTCCCCCTTCGACCGCTTTTGGTTTTTTCCCCCAGAGAGTTTGCGTCTGCAGACCTTGAAGGCAATTAGTTTCAGAATGGATTTTCCCAACGGAATCTTGCGACGTTCCCGCCTTTCCCTTTCTTCTGTGCATCCCCCCACACCGGAGGCCCTTCTAGTCTTTTTATTAGGCAATGGCACACTAGCCCGTCCCTGAGCCTAGAGAAAGGTACGGACCTGATACACCTTAGCAGCACTACTGGCGCAGTAAACGGTATGTTGTGGTTACCCTGAGATGAGCCGTCCTTGTATCGTCTTCCTTCAGGTTTTTACGGACCGCTCGATGCAGTTTGCCCCCCTTGGCATTTTTCGTTCGGCGGCTTGCGGTCTGTAAAGTACAGTTTGTTCTTTCCTGTCCCGGCGTCGATTTTCCGGTCTTCGTTTTCACTGTGCAAAATCTCACCTTAGACGCTGCTTCCCTTCCCTGCCCCCAATGCGGTGACCAGATAAGTCGGCAAGACTTTCTTGTTATCCCTACCCTACAGTAGGCGGTTTTCTCTCCCCCACCCTTCTGCCCTTGACCCCGTTGGGTCCCCTAACGCTGGATCCCCAAGTTGAAGGCGCCCTTCCCCAAAAAGACGTTTGCACCGCAGCTTTCCCTTTCCAATTAATTTCCCCCATGCTCCCCGGAGGTGAAGTCCTTGTGTCAGGGTAAGTTTGATTCGTAAAGAGGGAGTTGTTTCCCTTTCTTTTTTTCCCCCGGGGAAGATTTCATTTCCGAAGTAAATGGACATCGAGTCTCCCCACCCTCAAGTTTTGCTAAACCTTTTGCCCCCTGACGCGTAATAGCTCGAGTAATCCCGATCTCTAACATTCTTAGTTTCCTTCTTCCCGCCTTTTCGAGACCGTATTGTCGTCT
>Ga0179593_1623357_pt1 | contig 11892 bp, 9 predicted proteins | sample CZODoug2_1_08_16_FD_185931 | JGI IMG/M metagenome (GOLD analysis project Ga0179593, IMG submission 185931) | Vadose zone soil fungal communities from Angelo Coast Range Reserve, California, USA - CZODoug2_1_08_16fungal (PacBio error correction) | ecosystem: Environmental > Terrestrial > Soil >... | reverse complement strand
ACCACCTGCATCCTTTCTCGCTCTTCTTTTCCTTCCCCTCCTTTGCGTCACTCGTCTTCTTTGAGTGGGCTTATAAATCGGCTCTTTTGTCTCGCTCCGAGGAGATTTTTTTCTCGCGGAAGCCAGAGGTTTACTCTTTCCGTCTCGTTCGAATTCAGTGTCTCCGCGTCATAGGTCCCTTAAACCTGTTTGGCCTCTGAGTATCCCAAGATGCCTCTGCTTATTTTCAATTCCCTTTTCTGCACATGGGTTTTTAATCAAGTCCTTGATTCGCTTCTTCCCCTGATCATGAATACTGGGAAAACTGTCCTTTGTCGAGTGAAGTGCGTGACCCTGAGCAAGACTCCTTAAGTGAACTCATTTCTAGGTCGCCTCGACTCTGACTAGTTCATTGTACTCCTTGCGCATGGTACAAAATTCTTTTACCAATAACGCAGTTGCCACCCGGTTCTCCTTTCTCGTCTGTTTGCGTTTCCGTCACTTGCTTAGTGCTCCCGCGCTGAGGCTGGCATCTTTTTCGTCTCTTTGCCGCTGCTTCTTGACTTCCAGTAAAAGCTCCTTGCGATGCGCCGCTTGCCCCTTAGTCCGCTTCCATTGAGCACTCGACCTTGTTTTTAGCCCCCGTTGGCTGAGTCCGAGCTCTTCGTTGATTTTAGGGAAGAAGCCCCCCCCTTCCCGCTGCCACTGTTCGCGACCCTCCCCCCACGTACCCCCGTCTCCGATCCCCCACAGTTTTTTTTGATTCTCAGTAGGGATCCCTTTGCCATTTTTACTTTCGCGCGCGGGCCGCGTTGATTATCACGACCCCGAATTGCGGCTTATAATCTGAGTGACGACGACTTAAGCCCGCCACGGTCTCGTCGTCCCCCCAGCCCCACCTTCCAAGGCCAAGTCCAAGATTATTATGCTTCCCTCTTTTACCGCCGGCGATTTTCCTCCCCCTCTGCGCCTGTTCGATCTGATCCCGGCAAGATCGTTTCTTGTCGCGAGCATTTCGCGTTCCTGCCGGTTTGCCTCTCTACCGGGGTCACGAAGGGCTCGATCCCGCCACTTTGTGTACTGTCTATGCAACAGACGCGCCCAGGATTTTTACCCGGAACCCCGTCCCCCTCGCTCAGGCTTCCCCTCTAGGTGCCCCCAATTGTCCCTGTGCACTTGCCCGCCGTCTTTCGGCTTTCACCACAAAGTTCCCCCCCTGGTCTTGCGAGACGCTGCCCCCCGGACACTCTTTTTCCCTTTACTTCCCTGGAGATTCCAACCCCCCGTGGAACTACTTTGCTTCGACTCTCTGGATCCCTTCTTCCCATAGGGCGCCAGACCACGCCCACATGGCCCGCACGTTTTCCCGCCCCTCCTCCCCAACTTGAGACGGATTAGCACTTTTCGGACAGTGCCTGGTCTTCGACGCCCGACTGTCCTCCCTCACTTCTGTTGTTGTTGTCTGAGATTCCTTTCGTTCCCTCCTTTTGGGCAATTTGAGATCTTCTCTCCCGTCTTTTTGTTGTCTGATGGGAGTTCTTGAACTGGGCCAGTGGATGCTCTGGCTTAAATGACTTCCAAGTTCCCCTCGGCGCCGGAGAGTGGTGACGGGTGCAACGAGTTGCGGTGTGGCGGTGTGCGAATCTCAATGAATTTTTTTTTTCCTTCCATGCCCCCATTATTGTTCTGGCCCCTCCCTCGCCCACTGAACTCCTTTGTGCTTGAGCCCATTCGGTTTGCGCGTTTCCTTTGCAACAGATCCCTTGCCGTTTCACGATCGTTTCGTCCTCCCCTGCGAAAATGGGAGGCCTCGCGAAATTCTCGGTTAGCGCGGCCTTTTGTACGGTTGTCCTTCCCTCGGCAAACCGCCCTCCCGTCCAGAAGCGGTCCCCCCTTCTCTCGATGCCCGACCTCCTGCGCTCTCCAAGGCTCACCCTGGTTTCTAGGTGAGTGCTTCGGCCCAGGGGTTCATCGAGGTGCCATCAATTTTTTTGTGTCCCATCTTTGCTAGTTCGTCGGTTTTCCGCCCTTTTAGACGTAGTCGTGATTAAGTCGCGCTCCCGATGATCGCCGGGCTCGTCTTTTTTTTCCATTTTGATAGAGGAAGACCTTCCGACTCGCTTCGTCGACCCACATGCACACTCTAGTGCCGTCAACAACTGTTGGATGCCCGTGGGTTTCGCCCGAGGTCCAACGGCCGGTCTCTCTCTTCGGGCGTGGCTTCCAGCCCGTCCGTCTGTGCCGGCAGCCCTCGGGCCTCCTGCGGAATCTTTAAAGATCCCTCTGCTACCGAAACAGCTCTCTCGTTTTTTTTCCTTTTGCTAAATGAATCGACCGATGCCTCAGCAGCGGGGGTCTCGCTCCATTTTTGCGTTTTTTCTCTTTCTTCGTAGCGATCTCGCCAGAACGCTGCTTCTCGTGGCCTGGCGTCGGGTGCCCGCATTAAGACCTGATTATACCCTTTCTAGACCCCTCCAAGTTCCCCAGTTCCGCCCTCTCCTGAGTTGATTGGGTTTGGACCTGCTTTCATTCTCCCCCTTCCCCAATAGCCGTCCTGAGCATGAGGCATCGGGTTTATGCATATGTCTCCCTCTGCATCCGTTATCTCTGCCATCCCCGTTTTTTATTTTTTGAACCGAAGAGACTCCTTTATTTACTCACCTTGTTTCCTTAGATTCAGTTACTTTTCGGGGGGGGGGTTGCTTTAAGCCGTTCACTGTGGCGAAGGGGCTCTTGGAGCTTCCGTGGTTCCGACAATATTGCTGTTTTTTTCGGCCCTATGACTTCGTCCCTCGTTTCGATGTCCTACAGTCCGTAAGACGTATTTTACCCACGCAGTCCGTGCGGAGGCCGTGTCCACCGATGTTTTTTCCCCTGTTATAAGCCCCAGCAAAGTCCTGTTCTCTGCTAGGTAAGTCTCTATGCCTTTCGATGGATGGAGAATCTCTTTTTCACTCAATGTTGGTTGAGTTCTTGCATCCCCTTGAGCGCGCGCATAGAGATCTTCTTATCTCTCGTCGTATGTTGCGTGGTCATGCTCGAAGTCTATCGTTTTTATCCCTCTCCCTGATCTTGGGCCTTCGAATCAATCGGAAGGTAGAGTGTCCTAGGCCGTCCAGTGGCTTGGTTTTAGCATTACTTGTCCACCTCCCGTTGCAACGCAGGCCTGAATCCTTCCAGTTCTTCCCTGCCCAAGGGTATGACTATTAGTAGCCCCAATAGAGTGCTTGAATTTTACAACCGGCATTTATGCAGCGTGACTGCTTTTGAAGCTTCAGCGGTCTTCCCCCCCTTCGTTATTCGACATAATTGTCCCGCCTTGCTAGTTCACCAGTTCCCTTGATCCTCCCCAAACTGGAAGCGTGGCGGGCCCCCTCTTCAGCTGACTTGTGTTGACGTTTCCCTTCTGGTCTTCCCCGCTGTTCGGCATTGCCGTCGCCGAGCTGGCCGCTTCATTCTCCCCCACCGCGGCTTGATCGTAGTGCAAACCAGGCCCGCTTCTTTTGAGTGCCCTTCCCTTTGCCCCACATTTGTTCGCTTGATCAGGTGGGGGTTCCCCCCCCCCTTTTTTTTGATTGTAAGAGTAGGGTTGCCGTTTTCCCGGGCCCATCCCTTGAGAATTTTTTTTCTTGAAAATCGATTTGCGACCCCCCACCATCGCGACGATCTCCTTGCCCATACCACGGGTCGATAGTTGTGGGCCGAATCCTCGAGCGATGTGTGGCTGCTTTCCGTACTGAGCGACGTGTCTGGTGGCCCGCTTTCTTTTTACTCTTTGTCGAATGACCCGAAGGGAGGACATCCTCGGCCCTCACGACTCACGGCTTAGACGCCAGTCCCGGCCAGCACGCCGCCGCCCGGCCAAGATGTCGTTTTGATGGGGCCTTGCCGCTGAACCCGAGAGATCTTGAAAGACAGCGAACTTTCTCGATGTGATCAAGCGCCGTGCTTTCACCTTTCGCAAGTGCCCGTCTGCCGCAACTTTGCCTTCCTTGCCTCGTGTCCTTCAAGCTTCCGAGACCACGCAGGTTTTGACCTTGCGCGGACTTTTTACGGTGGGTTCGTTCCCCAGTGATGGGGAACGTTCATCTCGTCTTCTCCGTCCCGGCAAGAGACGTTTGCCTGCCACTCTTGGCTCACCAGGCCCTTGAGGCTTCAATTTACTGCAAAGGTTGCGAGATCTTGCCAACGTCTAATCCTCTTTTCACGAGATCTTCACATTGAATCGTTGTCCCCCGCTCTTCTCGCTCGGGAACGGGTCACTTTCGCAATGGCTCCACTTCCAGCCAGTTCCTTACCCATCTCCCCCCCAGACTTTTTTTTCCTCTTTCTTCTGCGCCAAGGATTTCCTCCCTCGAACTGATTCTATTTCATGACTTTGAGTCGAGACTGTCGTCGACCAGTTGGGCCAGGTTCTCCCCTCAGTTCAAACCCAGTCTAAAGTTGGTGATTTTCTCGTTAACTTGCTTTTTTCCTCCTAAGAATGCCGCCTTGATCCCCTTCATGACCTCTCTTTCTGAGGTCCGGATGTATCTTTCCTCGGATGGGGAAGTCATGCCTTTCTGTTAGATATCGAAAGAATTTCCCCCCACTGGTTGATTGTCGGTTGGAAACAGTTTCCTGAGTTCTTCAATGATCCTATAGCTCTTGCGTCCCCCTCTCGCCCCCTATTGCAGTTCTTCTTGCATCACTTCGAGCCTCGCATTACGTGAGGTATCGGCTTCTTTCCCTTGTCCAGATCTGAGCCGGCAAAATCTTCTCTCAGCCGCTCGCGTTAGATTTGTGCAGCGACGCTCTCTCGTTTCGCATTAAACAATAAGCTTTTTTTGCATCGCGCGTAGGGGTTCTCGAGGCGCCATGGCACCCATCAATCGGTTGGTCTGTCGCTGGTTTCTCCTCTGGTTGCGACCTCTGCGGCGTCTCTCTTGCCCCTGGACTCGTGGATCGACCTCTCTTTGCTTCTTCTCCCTAGCTCGAGTCTCTCGGATGATCCGCTGCCTATGAGTTTCAGTTTCCAAACAATGATGCGGTCTCTGTAGGGCCTCCATCCCGGCGATTTTTCGATGTTGGGTCCCTTTTCCTAGCAGACATTTCCCCGAATTTTCATGACTTCGTGCCCTTTCCCCACAGCTTCGGCGGCATCGCGGTTAGCATCCCCTTGGCTGATCGACTTGCCCTGTCTGATGAAGCTTCCCTGCGAAAGGAGATCGACTTTTATCAGCTGGCCCTCGCGAGCAGCACTTTTTAATTCCGGGCGTTCTACTACGCTATCGACATACTATTGAATGACATCCACGCAAACGTCCATTAGTCGCTTCGCACGGGGTTCCACTGGTTGATGCTTTTTCTTCATAAATGAGGATCATCGTCAGAGAATGATTGAATTTTTTTTTTGTTTTTTTTTTTGTTTTTTCGTGTTTGTTTTTTGTGTTGCAGTGTCAGCGCACACTCTTGATACACTCCCTTCCTTGTCACTTCCCCCAGCTTTTTCATCACGCTCCGGGACAATTATTACCCACATTGTTGCAATTGGGCAGTTTTTCCCACCAGTTTAAGCGTTGGTTCCTCTCCTGTTTGCGCCTTTCCTCTTGACTTCTCTTTCGACTGGCTTGGCTGCCCCCCCCTGTCCGGCCGACACCCTGGAACGAGACGACCGTACGTTCCTTTTTCATCAACGAAGCCCTCCGGATCCTTTACCAATTCTTCGCTCTTTATAAGACCCCTCCACGAGTCCGATCTGTCTTTCCCATGATTCTTAAGGAGGTATTGGGTGTGCACTCTCTACGTTGTTGGTGTCGAGTTCTTCTGATTACCCTCTCGCTCTGGCCCCCCTCTCCTTACCATAGGTCGTCTTTTTGCTTTGGGCTTTTATACTTCTTTAGTCACTATCATTTCCGCTCATGCGCTTTGAAATTTTGAACTTGTCGCCCCTTTTCTTTGTGCAGCCGGCTCAAGGGCAACCAATGTTTCCGCCTTCCTTTCGTAGCCTCCTTCCGTCAGCTTACCATTCCTGATTACCATTGAACCCTCGGATTAATGAATTACAGGCCTTTCCCAATTGTAGGTTCTTCTTTTTTGAACGGGTCAAGCAGCACTTCGCGTCAGACTGGCTACCTTTTCTTCCTTTTTCAGTGACGCTGGCGACATATCCCGTGCGCGCTGTTGCTCACTGCGTTCCACATGCCCGTCCAATTGCCAATCAACCCGGTGGTTGGGCAGAAGGTTTTGACGTGGAATCGTTGCGTCTGGTCGGCCTGTGAATTCTTTTTGAGGTCCCACGCGGCTTGTCGCATTCTTTCTTTTTGCTTAAAGTATCGGGATTCGAGCGCGATGGCCCCTCGGCTTTTTTTATTCGTGATTTGGCACCATTCGCGCGAAGTTAGCCAGTAGCATCTCCGGCCTTGGCTTTGAGTTTCCTCTCTTTTCTCCTAGTAGCAATGGTAATCCTCTCCAGGGATACTGTCCATCGCTGTGAACCAAGAGACTCTTCCTTGGCTCCCGATCCCAGGAGCGAGCTGGTTAAGACGCATAGTCGCGTCCGTTTTTTCGGTGGGGTTGGTAGCTGCTTTTCTATTCGACGCGCGAGCTGACTCTCCCTTCTTGTCCCTTCTACGAGCGAGACCCGTTCCGACGCACGGTCGCCCGCCCGCTTCTCCCGACGCGACCTCTTCCAAGGGCCACGGGACCCATTTCTTAAGTTCGCCTTCTTCTCGATAAGCACAGGTCGTTTTCCGTGCTCTTGTCGTTCTTTCTTCAATTTCAGGTCGTCTGCACCGCTCTCAGATCGCGTCCCCGTTTGTCTTCGGCCGCGCTTAGACAACCGAGGCGTCCAGGCCGGCCCTAGACGGCGTGCGGATGAACCCGAGCAACGGCTGCGCACTTTTCACCGATTCCATGCGGTTTTTCCTGGCGCGGACCTTCACTTCCCCGGCGTTCGGTCCGCCCTTCTTGCTTCATCGTGAACTCAAAGTTTTTTTTCGATGCCGATGCAAGACAGGTCATGTTTCTTCCCCCCTTAGATTTCTGCCTTTCAACCTTCCTTCCAGAAGAATGATCATGGACGGTTGATCTTTAGGAGCCCAGCACCACCCATTCGCCAGTTTGCCCGCTCCACCTTGAGCGGCGTTCTTCTCTTCCTTTCCCCCTTGCCAACGGATGGACGTATACGAATCTCTTTTTTCCTTTTTTTGTTGTGGGAGGGTCGTCGAACAGACGTTGTGGCGTTCCTAAGAAGACTTTTTCTTTGGTGCGTGTGTTTTTAAGGAAAGGTGGCCTGTGTTTTCCTTTTCTCTGTGGTCTTTGCCCAAGGGTTTTTACGAGCCCGCCGCCCTGTTGCTTCGGCAACTCCCTATGGGGTGCCCCCTCATCAGCCTCGGAGGGGAGACATTGTCTATTTGATTTCGCCAAGAACGTTTTTCATCTTTTCCTTTTTGGAGAGCGGAAAGACGGCGCTCTTTTTTCGCCCCGGTGCGGTCCCATTGCCAAGATGATTTTTTCCCTCTTTCACGCTAGCTTTGGAGGCGGGTTGTTTGCGAATCCTGTTTGCTACCTGCCGGGCTGACTCCGGGCCGGCCTTCTTTCTCATCGCGTTGGCGTTCCCCCGGCGGCAAGGTGATGCGGCAGAACGCGCCTACTCTGTTTGTACCCCCCTTGAGCTTGTTCTCCCGTAACCCGCGTGTCTGTCTCGTCTACCAGGCGCTCGGAATTAATTCGGCGCGCCGGTCCCCCCCTATACTTTCGTTTACCCTGGCTCTTTCGTGACCCCCTGGCCGGCTTCGTTCAGCGTCTGTGCGCTGCTAGATGACGCCGGCTCGTCAGGTGTCTCGGTCCCGCTTTTCTTCCCTTACCTCGAGGATGACGTGTTCCGACACGGTCCGGCGCTCCTCGACGATGCGTGTCACCCTTTTCTTGGCCGGGTATTCCCCCAATTTCCCGTGCGATCGATTTGGGGGTTTTTTTGCGTCCTTTTCCCATCTTAGGATAGTCTGATAGGTGTAGCTCCGGCCGAGACGGACCTCCTCACCAAGGCCGTCCAGATCGTACTTGAGAACCCCCCCACGTCTCTGGTGCTTGATCTGTTTCCGCGGCCAACTGACTCTCTTAAGCGCTGTGTTCCGTTTCTTCCTCCTTTACTGGAGCGGTCGTAGCGATAGCTGACAACTCCTCCGCGCGCGGGGCCACTTCCCTTTTTCTTTGCCGCATGCGCCTGCACGCCGAACTTCCTTCTTCGATCACCCCGTTGGCACCTGGAGTGCCTTTAGTGGACTGATCCCCTGTCTACTAGGAGGCGCATAGCCCCCCTCTGACCAACTACTTAGTCCTCGCGTGCGTTATGCCTGGTCCGCAGTCACGCTTGCACTGTTTATTTCTGCCAGTCCTAGACATCATGTGTCTAGACCACTCTTACACCCCATTGACAATTGGGAAAGTCTCTTCCGAGCTTTTTCTCCGTCAGCGTGGGTTTCTAGCCTTTTCGTCGTGTAGATTGTCCCCCCCTTTTTTTTCTTCTCTCGGACGCCACCATGATCCCGCTTTGTCATTAAGTACCGTTTCCGCCCCCAACGAAGCCTTTCTCTTCTTCGCGATGCCAGACTTCTTATACAGCCTCCGCTTTTCGCTGCGTTAAGTTCCGACCCCTATGCTTTTGGTTCGGATTCTCTCTTCTCCTTTTTTCTTTTTGAGAGAGCTCCTTAACACTCTTTGCATCCTTTCGCCGGTGCCCTCTTTACCCCCGCTTGCGTGGAAGTGTTGTCTACTGGGCTAGAAATTTCATCTTTACCCCTCTTCTCCTGGGGCCCGTTGCGGAACTAGTTTTTCTTGTTCGCCCCTTCTTTTCTTCGATGAGAGTCCCCCGGCAACCAATGGTGGCAGTACTCTGCTGGACGAATGCAAGTGCTTAACCTTTCAGCTGAAGGCTAAAGAAGCTGCACTGAATCTACAAGATCCCAATTGACCCCTTTTTCTTCCTTCAAGTGTATTGCTTCGAGTTCGCTTCAATGCAATCGTCGCGGGGCAGGGTTTCGTGATTGGCGTGCCTTCCTGTGCCACGTGAGTTACCTCCTCTTTGTTCCTATTCTCCTCTGCTATATTTAGGGCGCAGGTAATTTTCACATCAAACTTTGGTCCACTGGCTCACGTGTCAGTCTCGACGTTTGAGACCTTTTGATCAGGTAGGATGGAAGCTCCCGCTCTTTCCTGTGCCGAGCGACCGCCTGCCCAGTACGCGAAGTGATTCGACTTCCAGCGTTTTCCTCGGTATTGCTTTCTCGCTCGCTGAAGGGTCCGTTCCGTCCCTTTGTGATGTCGTTCCACTGTCTTTGCCGCTCCTGGGAACGAGCGGCCCTGGATATTCTTGACGGACCCACACCACATTTCCGTCGCCTTTGCGTGGTCGGCGATCCCGTCAGCCGCCATCAAGTCTTTGCGTGGAAGAATCTCTCAGCGATGTGGGCAGTTTTCGTTACTGCTCGAGGAAGGTCTTGTGCCGAGTCGGGTTCCCTGTTCCCTCCGTGCGCCAGGTTGTTCGATCTGCGCACGCCCTTTTTTCCTCCTTTTCAGCAGCGCCCCGGAGCAAGCCGCCTCACTTCCTCAAAGATTTTTTTGGGGGGGGTTTGTTGTGGGTTTTGGGGGGGTTGTTTGGTTTTGTTTGTGTTGGGGTGTGGTCTGGGGGTTTTTTTGGTGGGGGGGGGGGGGTTTTTTGTGCCCCCGACTTTTCATTTCGCATCGACCCCACTGGCGCGCGATCGTGCGTTTTCCTGTTCTATTCTCTTTCTTCCTTCATAGACTGGTCTTGCATTGTCCATAGAGACGCTGTCTGCCGCCATTGGTCTCGGCCCCCCTTTGGCCCATACGTCGTCTAAGGTACCGCATTGACTTATGCACAGAAGCCACTGTGAACGTGAACACGTTCCCCTGCTAGTGAAAGGCGGAGCTTCTTGTGCAAATCTCCCCGCGCCGCACGCGCAGTCTTGACGTATTGACACTAATCTATTTCCAACTCTCTTCATCATGGATCCTGTCAGTTGATTGACTCACCGTGGAATATCTCCTCTATTCTCATTTCATTTTCTGGGCCCGATTTTATGGCCAGACACTCCCCCTCATCTCCCCCCTTGTAGGAGGGACTTCTAGCTCTTGCCCACGGATCTGGCATTAACTCTTCTTTTCTCTTCCTTTTGATATAGATTTTTCCTCACGTCTCGCTTGTTGACAGAGTCTACCAGATTCCCGGTGTTATGCTTCGTTGAGGAAACATGTATGTGGAGCTGGCCAATCACGAAGGGACAACAGTTTTAGAAGCACTTTTCGGCCCGAGTTTCCGCGATTAAAATGTTTTTTTGTTTCCCTTTTCTAAATGGTATATGCATCCTTCGACCTAATCTAAGGTTCCGATAAGACCCGGAAGCAGGTGTTTCGGTGTTCTTCATTGTCCTTGCAAAACTCCGCTATTGACGCCTCTTCTCCCCCTTCATGGAAGATGTGTTTCGGTTCAATCACTGGGTTGTTCCTGACATCTCGCCGCCACTTTGTTGTGATCTGAGTCAGTGCGTTTCAAAGCGCGGCAAGAAAAAGATGTGGACGCCCTCCGCCCCGCGATCGCCTGGTCCCTCGCCACTTTCGTTGCCCGGTCTGCCTATCAACAGCTTTTTTTGCATCGTGACTGCGTAATTTTTTCATAGAGTTGCGCACTTTCCCTTCCCATCGGTCTTTGTCTTGTTGTGTCCGATTCCTTCGATTTGCTTTTCTTTTTTTCTTTTGTCGATGATCCTGCCCGCCTGGTCGTCGTGATTTCCCGACTTCTCTGTGATTCACCGGGTTTCGTCACAGATGGGAACCACTCTCTCTTGCTCTTTCGTCACACTGAGTTTTTTTCTCCCGGAACGCGCAACGCTCTTCCCTCAGGCGTTGAAGAGTTCGCCGCTATTTTTCTTCCGGCCTTTTTTTCTTTCTCTTTCCGGCAAGCGATCCGCCAGTGGCGTGCTCTGTTGACCAATATGTGCGCGTTCTCTTCCGCGCTCCGAAGGACCTGACTCACATGCTTTTCTTCCTCTCAGCAATTAGGTACCTTAGTCGGTCTTTCATTTCCCCTACGCTAAGACATCCTTCACTCGGGGATGCTTCCGTCCTCCCACCCCACCTTCCCCCATCCCTCACGGTCATGCGACCGTTTTACGCGTTGATCCACTTCGAGCTGTCTGGACAAGGCGACCTATGGATCGTGCGGTTTCGCGTGCGTGGTATGTGTCCGATTTGCTATGAAATGAGGTTGTAGATCGGTTCCGAGGTGCTTTGTCTCTACCGACACTCCTAAAAAACAATGTTTACCATCTTGATTACAGTTCAGAGGCGTTTATCGTTGGGTAAGTTGGAGCTTAGGAGTTCGTAGATTGGCCTTGCCACCATTGGGTTGGCTGGTTGGCGCTGATTTTTTCGAACGATAGCCGACTCTCGCTTCCCGCAATGAAGTCTATTGCTTCTCTGGGTATCCTGAGCTCTTCTTCCCACGACCACAGACGACTTCTCCAAGAGGTAAGTCTGCGCGCTCTCCTGTCTTCGTACGGCGACTCTCCCGTGTTGTTGTCTGCTCCCCCCGCATTCTTTCCTCATTCTGACTGTTGCGTCGGTTTTTGTTCCTCTTTCCGAAGCTATGTTGTACCCCCCTGCTTCCTGAGGTTATGTGGTTTCGCCGGAACCCCTTTTTTACTTTCGTAGTTCGACTTGTCTTGGTCGCCGAGTCCATTTGCCAATTGTGGCTTCAATCTTTTTAGAATACGACGAACAGAGACCCTTGCAACAGTTTTTCAGTCCAGCCGTCCAACTTGACCATCCGACGTCAACATGCACCTTCTTCTAAAATCAGTCTGATTCCTGTTTCCGTTTCACAGCAATCCTCTGCTTGGAGGAGGCGAGATC